>WOR8_10000576_pt1 | contig 39013 bp, 31 predicted proteins | sample DeeMarSeWOR38_10_FD_19890 | JGI IMG/M metagenome (IMG submission 19890) | reverse complement strand
CTTGATCGCCGGGCCACCGACAAGCCTCTATCGTGTAAAGAAGTTCATCAGACGACGCGCTGTATTATCAGCAGCAGTTATCGCAGTGGCGTTCATACTCATTCTTGGCTTAACTGGAATTGGGATTATGTATTTCAGAGCAGAAGAAGCTTTAGTAGAAGCAACAGCAATATCCGATTACCTTGTGCAAGATATTCTGGGGGATAAAAGCCTTCCGGAGATGCAGGAAATGGATCCTGACTATATCTTGAATAAAGCAACGGAAAAGCTTGAGGGCAAATTTGAAGGCCAGCCGCTGGTTGAAGCAAGAATCCGTAGCATGCTGGGCCAGAGATATCTGAATATTAATAAGCCGGAACTCGCTAAGGGACATCTGGAGAAGGCCTACCAAATCTACTTGCAACATCATGGCCCTGAGCATCTATTCACTCTTAAAACAGTTAATTTGATTTGCTGGGTTGATTTTCATGAGGGACGACATGAAAAAGCTATTGAGCGATGGACCGAACAAATTGAGATAACACAAAGAGAATACGGCGAACTGAGTGGATTGGGAATGATGTTCATGATGAACATAGGCAATACCTATGTGTATTTGGGTAAACATAAAGAAGCAGAGGAATGGTTGGACAAGACTCTGGAACTTTGTGGGCGATCGAAGAGTACACGTATGCCTTATGTTCGCCGAATGGCCCGAATTCACCAGGGACGGAATTACACGGCCCAGGGACGTTATGACGAGGCGGAACAGATTTATCTTAAAGTGCTTCAGGAGGAGCGGCAGGGTGCAAAGGACTGGAGAACTCTGGGGACCGCGATAATGTGAAGCACACTCGGAAACTTTAAGAGCAAAATGCTGTCTTGGGCAAATTCTTACAGATAGGGATCTCTTCAATGAAGCGGAGAAGCTGATAAAAGAGGCGTTGGAAGGCCAGCAAAACAAGTTCGGCAATGATCACGTAGAAACCCTCGCATCTATAAATTCACTCGCTATACTCTATAAAGAGCAAGTACGATACGTAGAAGCAGAGAAATATTTTCACGAAGCAATCGAAGGCCGTCGCCTCAAACTCGGCGAGAAGCATCCACACACAATAGAGTCAATAAACAACCTAATCGCCCTCTACGAAGCCTGGAACAAACCGGAAAAGGCCGAGAAGTGGAGAACTGAGCTTTCCCAGGAACAATCCGCAAGCAAATAAGAACCATATATGACGAGAATCACTTCAGAGAATCAATCTCTTGCTCGTTTTCTCCTGCATCGACCGCGGCCTCGCTCGGAGTGAGGTGGGCCAGCCTCGACACGAGGGGCAATGATTTCAATGGGGCCGCCCTTGATGAGCAGGGCTTTGCCGTGAACCAGTGCATCGGCTATCTTTTTATGCGCCGATTCGAGGATCCTGCCGAGAGTCTGGCGGGAAATATTCATTTTTTCCGCAGCATCGGCCTGATAAAGCCCCTCCAGGTCTGTCAGGCGAATTGCTTCAAACTCATCGACGGTTAATATGACCTCTTCAAGAACCGACAGAGGAATCCCTCTTGGTTTGTAGTAGTTCGCCTGTGGCAATTGCCACACTCGTCTGCAATGTCTTGGTCTCGGCATATCAAATGTCTCTATAACAGTCTAAAGATAGCACATACTGCACCGACTCGTCAACTGCCGCGATTTATTCTGCAATATCGACGCCGCCGGTACTCTCCTGGTTCGTCTTATTGCAGTACTCCTCCAGCAGGGCCCGGAGGGCCATAACAGCCAGCTTTGCACAGTGCTTGTGTTCTTTCGGCAGGCCTTCAAAATATCGATCTACGTCCTCGGGTTTCACCTTAAGCGCCTCTTCGATAGGTTTTCCCTGTGCTGTTCTTGTAACGTAACTAGCGCATGCCACAGTTGCACCGCAGCCGTCTGTGACGAATTTGATATCATGTATCTTCTCATCTCTGACTATTAAAGACATCTCAATCGTATCACCACAAACGCCTTTTATACGAACGTAGCTGTCCGGATTTTCTATTTTGCCGAAATTCATGGGATTAAAAAGCTCATCTTTAAACTTTTGTGAGTAGCCAGCCAATATAGCTTTCTGAAGGCTCTCTACTAATTTATCAATATCGTCTGCCATTTTCCCCAGCCTTAGTCACTTCACTTGTCGTTTTGCCCATTCTTCTCGCCGGATCAGTGGTCACAGACATTATCCCCTGTTTCGAGCGTATTATTTAAATAAGCTGACACAAGCTCTTCTGGAGATCGATCAGATGCGCCCACAACAACTTTAATGTTGTTCTGAGCAAAAAGCTGCTGTGCGCGTTGCCCCATGCCGCCGGCAATAACCACATCGGCCTTCTGTTCGCTAAGCCATTCCGGCAACACTCCCGGCTCGTGAGCCGGCGGCAGTAATTTTGTAACGTTCGCGATTTCCCTGGTCTGTTCGTCCACATCAACCAAGGCAAATTCTTCGCAGTGACCGAAGTGTGCTGAAAGTTTTCCATCTGTTACTGGAATTGCAATTCTCATTGTACTTTTGTTCTCCTTATTGTTAACGTTAATTTCCTTTTGCGCTGCACTGGAAACCGCAGTATCGGTTTGAACTTGCTTCTCGATTTTGAGCAACAGTTCAAAGGCTGAACGAATGGCCTCAGCAGTAAGATTTTGGTAGGCGGCATCTACGAACGGCTTGCCTATATCGCAGGCATGAGCCAGTGCAGGATCTATAGGGACCTTACCCAGGAAAGACACCTTGAAGTCTCTGGCCATCTCTTCGCCTCCATTGCCTGTAAAGACCTCGATATGCTGATTGCAGTGCGGACAAACAAGGCCGCTCATATTTTCAATCACTCCCAATACCGGCAGGTTCAATTGTTTGCAAAACGTTATGCACTTCTTGACATCCACAACAGCAAGCTGCTGTGGTGTCGTGACAATAATAGCCCCTTCAATTTGACCGAGCAGCTGAGTTATGGATAAGGGCTCGTCACCCGTCCCGGGCGGACAGTCAACGACAAGATAGTCCAGATCGCCCCAAAATACGTCCGTCACAAATTGCTTTATGACACCATGCTTCATGGGACCACGCCAGATAAGAGCGTCCGTTTTGTTTCGCAATAGAAATCCGACACTCATGACTTTGAGCGTGTCGCTGTAAACAATGGGTATCATCTTATTAGTCACAGCCTGAACATGCATATGTTCAAGATTCAAGAGTTTAGGAACACTCGGGCCGTGAATGTCGATATCCAGCAGCCCGACATTTTTGCCCTGCATCGAGAGCCATACCGCCAGATTGACGGCAATGCTGCTCTTTCCGACGCCGCCTTTACCGCTCAGAACAAGAAACTTGTGTTTTACATTATCCATTATAGGTCTCCCCTTTCTATTTGCCGCTTTCCTGCAACGCATCCAGGACGGACTCCCACAGGGAAATTATCTGCCTCTTCAACCAGCCATTTGAGTATTCAACAATACTCTTGGCAGCAAGCTGAGCTTTCATGAATGCTGGATCGTATGCAATTTCACCAGCGATATGCAGATTCCAACCACGGGCTGCACTTTTTATTTCCTCTGCAATTTTCTGATTGATGTCACATTTATTGATACAAATCACAGTCGGAATATCGAAATGCTTTGTTAATTCCACTACCCTGTCGAGATCATGTTGGCCGGAGAGAGTGGGCTCAATAACGACCAGCACCAAATCCGCTCCGGTAATCGATGCAATCACCGGACAGCCGATGCCGGGTGAGCCATCTACTATGATAAGATTACTGTTCTGCTCAGTGGCTATCAGTTTTGCCTCTTTACGTATTAGACTGACCAGCTTGCCGCTGTTTTCCTGAGCCACCCCAAGTCGGGCGTGAACCATGGAGCCAAATCTGGTTTCTGATATAAACCATTGCCCATTCATAGCTTCATTGAACTGAATCGCATCAACCGGACAAAAGTGAACGCAGACGCTGCACCCATCGCATGAAATAGGATCAATCCTGTAAGTCTTTTCGACTATATCGTTCCCATGGCCATCAAGTATAGGAGCATCGAAATTACAAACTTCCTCACATCGACCACAGCCGATGCAATTTCCTGTCACGATAGAAGCCAATTTGCCGCCGCTAAAATCATACGTATGCTTTATATCCGGATCTAACAGTAAATGCAGATCCGCCGCATCGACGTCACAATCGGCCAGCACAGCATTCTGTGCAAGAGCGCCAAACGATGCGACGATACTCGTTTTACCAGTGCCGCCTTTACCACTGATAACAACCAGTTCTTTCATAATAACTTCCCATATCGCGAACTCAAGAGACATAGCCTTCGTTTGTTTGTGGAAACCGCGGCCTCCGCTTGTTACTTTTCGACTATCCACCTCTATACGGGTTTGGTCCCAAATCCTTAAGAGTTTCGGTCATTTCTCTCGCAATCCTCGCGAACTTAGGCCCTTCAGATGCTGATATCCATTCAAGCCTGAAGCGCTCTTGTTCAAGTCCAAAATCTTCAAGCAGAAGTCCAATCGCTTCAGCCCTTTGTTCCGCCCTTTTGTTACCATCCTGATAGTGACAATCTCCAATATGGCACCCACACACGAGTACACCATCAGCACAACCATTGGTGAGGGCATCCATTACAAAATTCGGATGCACCATACCGGTACACATAGCGCGGATGATATGAACATTAGGCGGATATTGTATTCGTGCCGTGCCTGCAGAATCTGCAGATGCATAAGAGCACCAGTTACAGCAGAAAGCAATGATTACGGGTTCATAATCATTTCCCATCTTACACTCCCACAACTGCTTTGATCATTTCTTCAAAATACTCAGGCTTAAAATGTCTTACGAAAATGCCCCTCTTGGGACAGGTCGCCATACAAACTCCACATCCCCTGCAAACAGCCTCATTCACTTCCACCGTCTTTTTGATGCCGCCATCGGCTGTCATATATTCAATAAGTGTTATTGCATTGGAAGGGCAAGGATCTATGCAGTAGGCACAGCCATCGCAGTATTCGTCAACAACGAACGAGATCGCTGGAGACTTGACAAGCTCTTTTTGTGAAATAATCCCGGCGACACGTGATGCAGCCGCCTCACCATCGACAATCGCATCAAGAGTTCCCATTTCCTCCCGGGCAGAACCGCATCGAAATACTCCTTCGGTGTTGAAGTCGAGCGGATTCAGGATTCCCAGCATTCCAATAAAAAAGCCATTCTCATCTCTCTGAAGAAGCAAATCTTTCTCAAAATCCCCTTCATCTGAGTCTGTGCTCATTTTCGTTTTAGTCGCTACAACTATAGAGCCGATTTTGACGTTCTCTTTACCTTCGGGTGTCACTATTTCTGCTCTGAAGTTACCGACAAAACCTTCTGCTCTTCCAACTTCCGACCCCGTATAGACTTTTACTCTTTTGTCCCGGGATAATTCTTCGATCATATCTTTTACAAATGGGGAGTCATTCTTTTCAATCCTGTCGAGCCTATTGCATTTCTCGACCAAGTAAACATCAAGATTTGCTTCAGCAAGCTTCAATGCACAGGAAATCCCGTCCGGTTCGGCTCCAATTACAAGACATGCCGGTGTTACAGATACATGAATTTCCTCCAAAGATTCGAGCAATCTGACACGTTTTACTCCCATCCTCATTAGTGTTTTGGCCTTGTCCATGGCTTTCTTCTTGTCTTTTGAATGAACCCATGTGCACTGATTACGGAGGTTTACAATTTCCATGAGGTAACGGTTCAGGCCGCCCATTTCTGCATGAAGAGAGAAAAGGTCTTCGTGTGTTTTCGGAGAACAAGCGCCTAACACCAGCCGGTTGAAATCTTTCGTTTTTAAGAGTTCCCTGATTTTTACCCCATCGCACCCAAACGGAGTGATTTCGACGTCCTTGACATTGGGTAAAGATTTCGTATACTCTACGAGTTCTTCCATATCCAAAAGCCCGGCGATATTTTTGCCACATTGACATATCACAACGAGAATTGCCGGTTCATCTTGAGGTCTTACAGGTAGAAGATCTTTCTGAGGCGGAGCCACTATTTCCTTGCCTCTTTCAGTGACAAGAAGCGATACGGCACCAGAAGCAGCAGAACACGCTTGAATAACTGCATGATCTATGCCCTTCGGCGCCAATGCGCTGCCGCAGACAAAAATACCTTTCCGTGAGGTTCGAACAAGATGAGAATATCCTGATTTTTTCCCGATAAATCCAAGTCCATCAAGCTCAAGCCCAATCTTTTCTGCGAGCCTACGTCCACTTTCGGTAGGACTAAGCGGAGGGATCAGGATAAACATCTCCACTGTTATCATTTTATTATTGAAGCATATCTCAAGATTCCTGCCTGTTTCCTTAACAGAAGTAATACTATTCGTTTGAACGAAGTTGATGTTGGATTCTTTGGCTTTAAGGTAAAAATCCTTATAGCTCTCTCTCTGAAGGGCGTAATTGCCATGAAGTACCGTAATGGTCGCATCCGGTTTTCTCTCAATAGTTCCTAAAGACTGGGCAACCGCGGTCATAAAGCCAACGGAAGAACAATTATCAAAAACATACCAGCAAAAAGACTTGGGTTCTCGGCCATCGTCACGCTTAACAACGCCCTCCGTCGGGCCTAAGCCTGAAAGCAAGCGCTCATATTCGAGCCCTGTTAGCACGTTCGGGAATTTAGAATAACCATACTCTTTTAAAAGCCCGGATTTCACCTCCTTCATTCCCGTTGCAAGTATGACCGCTCCAACATTGAATTCAACAGCCTGCGACTTCTGGTCAAATACGATAGCTTCCGGCTTACATGCCTCGACACATGGTGGGATTTCTTTGTCTCCACACTTTCCTTCAATGAGATAAGTACATTTGTCAGGGTTTATCAAGGCCTTTCTTGGCGGAAACGGTGAATAAAACGAGATCGCTTTGCATGTGCCCCTGCCTAAGTTGAATTCCATCGGAATGTCTCCAACAGGACAGACACCGAAACAGTCTGTGCAAGCCGTACATCTTGCAGGTTCGACATATCTTGGTTTTTTTATGACCTTGACTTTGAAATCTCCCGGTTCTCCTTCGATGCTCTCGACATTTGCAAATGAGAATATTGTCACATTCGGATTACTGGTAAGCTCAAGCATCTTGGGCAGTATTGTGCACGTAGAGCATTCATTCGTGGGAAACATTTTGTCAATCTGAGCCATCTTACCGCCGATTGTGGGCTTCTCTTCGACAAGAATGACCTTGAATCCCTGATTCACAAGTTCGGAACTTGCACGCATTCCTGTCGGCCCGGCTCCAACAACAAGTACGGATCCTTTCATAATATCTGATCTCCATCTTCGAGTACGATTACAGTGACAAGCCTGCGTGTGTAAACCAGGTAATTCCCAATTTCCTCCAAACATTCTGCTTCGAAACCATCTTTTCTATACTGGGCCATTTTCTCATGAGCCTCTTCGTCAGTAGAGTAATAACTTTTATCCCACATAAATTTCTTTCCATCTATCTTTTTAGCTAAATCCGGCATCGTTTCACTTCCTTATACACCCATGATTTTGCATGTTGTATGCTGAACATTCAAATCGCTAATAATTCATTCTGCGAAATCGGTTACATCTCGCTTCATCGAGCCTTGCCTTTGCGCGTTCCAAATAGTTATAGACGCTGAGAAAGTTTTGCCTATAGTTGTCTAATACATCCACAATCATCTGCCCGGATGAGTATGCCTCGGCAATACGCCGGTCATCCGGCAGTCTAAAAGCAATGTCTATTGTTTGGGCCCGGCAGTATTTTTCAACGTCCCGGTTGCCAATGCCATCGCGGTTAATGGCTATGGCAAACGGCAGATTCAACTGACGCACTAATTCTACTGCTAATTTCAAATCATGTAAGCCAAAAGGTGTTGGTTCAGTAACAAGTAAGACAAAATCTGCATCTTTGACTGCCTCTACTACCGGACATGATGTCCCCGGTGGTACATCAAGGATGACCAGCCAATCCTGGCGTATATGCTTTTTAACTTCTCTTATGAGAGCCGGCGACCGCACATGACCTATACGAAGTCTGCCGCTGACAAAATCGATTTCACCGGCCTTGCCGCAATCGATAGTACCGATCTCCAGCGATTTTGCTATAATTGCACTCTCAGGGCAAATCCTTACACACCCACAGCAAGAGTGGCAAAGCTCCTCAAAAACCAGTACATTCTCTTTGATGCAGAGGATCGCACCAAACTGGCAGATCTCGCCGCATAGACCACACGCAGTACACTTCCCCAGATCAACCTGTGGTACGTCTAAGGTGACCTGCCGTTTGGCGGTTATCTCCGGCCTTAAAAAAATGTGGCCGTTCGGTTCTTCGACATCACAGTCGAGATACTGAACCTTCCGTCCCGATTCACTGACCACCTGAGCGAGATTGACGGCAACTGTGGTCTTGCCTGTCCCACCCTTGCCACTGGCAACAGAAACAACGAAATCTTTCGGCATTTTAATTGTCCATACCAAAATGAGCCTTGACGTTGGGGGTTCCTGTCGCGGTGAGTTTACCGCTTTTGAGCATTTCAACGGCCTGAGCGACTGTCCCCGTCACGCCGGTATAAAGTTTTACGCCGGTGGCACTCAAGGTACGTTCGGCATTCGGACCACAGTTGCCCGTGAGTACAGCTTCAACACCCTCGTCAATAACGCACTTGGCCGCGCCGATACCTGCTGCACCGCCAGCGGCGTTTTCATTCTCAACGGCGACAAATTCCATCGTTTCAGCATCGACAAAAAGGAAAAAAGCTGCTCTTCCAAATCGTTGATCAATTTCAGAATCGAGGCTCTTTCCTGTAGAAGTAACTGCAATTCTCATAATGTGTCTTTCTTGTTAACAGCAGGGATTTCTTATTTTGGCGTTTCGGCTTCTAGCTGCTCGATGCGCTTGTTAATTTGCCCAAGTTCATCCTGGAAAAATTCCGCCTGATTTTTAAGGGCATCGAGTTCCTGTTCGGCCGTCATTGTCGGTGCGAATGTTCCGGCTTGAGGTACGAAAGGGTATCCGGGACCACTCCATGCCGGATATCCCACTCCAGTTCTCGCCCAGCCTGGCAGACCTGTCGCATGGAACCAGTGTCTCCAGCCGCGACCACGGCCCCGTCCCCAATAACCTCGCCCTCCGACAGGATTCATAAAACCCGACACCGAATAGCCGGCGCAATATCCTGCAGCTCTTCCAGTCATCGGTCCCATACCGGCGGGACCTGTTTTATCTCCGCGTGGCATAATCATGCTCCTTTCAAACCAAATACTATTCTCTTGTAATTCCTGGCCCAACTATGCCAGTTTTCTACTGGTATAAAGGCCAACTTTCTAAAAAGACTTCATATACCAATTAAAGGGTACCTAAATATATTATGGGCATATGCCCATAAATGTTCAAGAAAAAATCCGTAAATTTCGAATATTTTTCTGTCTCCAGCTTCTCAAAGAGACATGACTACAAAAAGATGGAAAAAATACGTGCAATTGGAGCAATCCTCGTTAGAATTGTCGAGTCTGTAGTATTGAGTCATACAGAGTAGTTTAAATTAAAGCAAAAAGATAATGACATCAGGTTAGCCGATACAGGTGAAAAACCAGGATACCTCTGACAGGAAATGGAGAACGGCATGAAGGATGAAATGACTATGGAAATAGTATTAGAAACAAACATTGGTAACAGACCACCGAGCCGAGGCAAAGTTCGCGACATTTACGATCTCGGCGACAAACTGCTAATCGTGGCGTCCGACAGACTCAGTGCGTTCGACGTCATTATGAAAAACGGCATACCCTACAAGGGAATCGTGCTGACGAGGATTTCTCGCTTCTGGTTCGATTTTCTCGGCGACAGCATCGAACATCATCTGATCAGCGACAACGTAGCTCATTTCCCGGAACCGTTCTGCGTTCACGCTAAGCAACTGGCAGGGCGGAGCATGCTCGTAAGGAAAGTCGAAGTTCTGCCGGTCGAGTGCGTCGTGCGGGGATACTTAGCGGGCTCTGGCTGGAAAGAGTATCAACAAAAGGGCACGGTTTGCGGGCAAAAGCTGCCAGACGGTTTGAAGCAATGCGAAAAGCTGCCGGAACTGATATTCACGCCGGCAACCAAAGCCGAGTTGGGCGACCACGATGAGAACATCAGCTTCGAGAGGTGCTCGGAGATCCTCGGCCAGGACAAAGCGGAATATGTTCGCAGCAAGAGTACTGAAATCTTCCAAAGAGCAAGCGAATACGCCGAGAGTAAAGGCATAATTCTCGCCGACACCAAGTTCGAGTGGGGTCTCGTTGACGGCACGATTATCCTGATTGACGAGGTCTTGACACCGGACTCTTCGCGGTTCTGGCCTGCGGACAAATACGAAGCCGGCAGAGACCAGGAGAGCTTTGACAAGCAGTTCGTCCGCAACTATCTTGAAAGCATTAACTTCGACAAGTCAGGTCCCGGCGTGATACTGCCCGATGACATCGTAGCAAAGACCAGCGATAAGTACATCGAGGGCTACGAAAGACTGACCGGCAAGAAGTTTTCAAGAGAGTCTTTCTGAATGGCCGGATATTTTTCACCTATAGTTTCCAGCGAAGCATCGGACAGTTGGCTTTCTGATGATCTGCACGCTATTCCTATCAGGAGAAAAAACATATTTACTTCGATAAAATCTCACTTTTCGTAAAAATCCAGTGTTACGACAACAATAAGTCCGTTATAGACAGAAAATATTCAAGAAAATGCTGTTTTCATTACTTTTTATTCCCAAAAATGTTATAATAGTGAATGTAAACGACACAAAATGAAGAACTAAATGTCGTAGACCTGTTAATCATAATAATTGACCGGCCTGCAAACCAAAGCTAACAAACTGTCATATTGACCGGTCAGTTGGAAGTGTACTGAAAATACGTGCATTTGCACTGACCAAGCGAGAAGGAGGTTTGTGTTATGAAAAGAACAAGATATTATTTAATACCGGCCATCGCTGTGGTACTGCTCTTCGGCTTATCAATCACAGTTGTTGGCGCCAAGTGTCTTGAGACTCGCGCGCCAGATCCTTCTGAATTCGATAGTCCGCAGGACAATCCCTACTTTCCAATGGCGATTGGGACAACGTATGCCTACTGGGCCGAGACGGAGGATGAGCTTATCCTGAACGAGATAACTATCACCTCGGACACCGTTGAAATTCTGGGTGTGACCTGCACCGTTATTTATGATGTGGAATGGGTCTCGCCCGATGATGGTGCCAACTGGTACATGACCGAGGAAACGGATGACTGGCACGCATGGGATAATGATGGGAACGTCTGGTATTTCGGGGAAGATACTGTAGAGTATTTATACGATGAAAACTGGGATCCTGCTGGTACCAGCACTGAGGGCTCCTGGGAAGCTGGAGTAGGTGGAGCCTTGCCAGGGATTGTCATACCGGCCGATCCTAAGCAGGGGATGTGCTATCAGCAGGAGTATTACGAGGACGAGGCCGAAGACATGGGCAAGGTCCTCAAGCTCAATGCGAAAGTCTCAATCGACTATGGCGAATACGAAGACTGTTTGAAAACCAAGGAGTGGACGCCGCTGGAGCCGGGTGCTATCGAGCATAAATATTACGCTCCGGGTGTCGGGCTGGTGTTCATCGAAGAGCTCAAGGAAAAGACGGTCAAGGTAGAACTTATCGACATCTATTAGTTGCAGTTTCCGAACCGGATAGCTTAAAAAAACATAACAGTTAGAAAACAATTCCGGCATAGCCGACGGCTTCGGCGCTGGTAGTGCCCATCTTCTGCAGCATGATTTCATTGCTGGTGGTGTGTCCCAGAAGCAGGCCCTGTGTGCAACCGAGTTTTTTTGCCGCTGCGACCGTCGCCGCCACTGCGCCGGGGCCGCAGGCGTTGCCGTCATTTACCGCGCTTGCAAGCAATTCTTCCGGCTTGAGTTCCAATGCTAAATCTATTAATTTTTTATCGTTCACCTGCTTCGCCCATGTTAAAGCGTTCTTTCCGGTACCCATCGGAGCAAAGCCGTAACGCGGGCCATAGTGGGTCAAATCGGTCGAGCCGATGCAGACGATTTTCTTGTCCTCCTGCTGACTGATGATCTCACCAACCTGCGTACCCAATTCAATCGCCTGCTCTGTCGGCGGGACTAGAACAGGTACTATCTTGGCGCCGGCAAACAGTTCCTGTATAAACGGTATCTGCACCTCGATACTGTGTTCGCTCAGGTGGGCGTTCGGGTCACTAACGGCCTGGCCGGTACCCAATATCGCATCGGCCAATTCCTCGTCAATCACAACTTCGCCTATAGGCGTTATCCAAACACCTTTGTCGTTAACAGCCGGTAAGGAGCCGAAATAACTGTGGGCGGTGCCGAATATTACGAAGGTATTGACCTTTTCGTGCTGCTGTTTGATCGCTGAGAAGACCAATGCTGCCAAATCGCCGCTGAACGTCCAGCCTGCATGAGGGACAATTCCCGCTACTATCGTCTCCGGCAAAGTCTGGTTTATATTTACAGCCTCGAAACACTCGTGAATTGCGCTTAGGCAGGAATCGTGCTGGCCCGGATAAAACTGACCTGCAACAACCGGTTTTCTCGCTTGCATTTTCGGCTCTCCTTAAAGCTATTTTTTGATTGCCGATTGCCGATTGCCGATTTACAATCGAAAACCATAAATCGCAATTGCACAATAACAATTGTAACCTTTTGATAAGAGAAAACAATATGGTATCAGAAAAAACATCCCCCATAGCAATTGTCATGGGTTCGGACAGCGATATGAAGGTAATGAAAAGCTGCATCGAGCAGCTCGGCGAGTTCGGCATCAAGCCGGTTGTCAGGATAATCTCTGCCCACCGGACGCCCGAGGTTGCCGCCGATTTCGCTCAAAACGCCACCGACAACGGCATCAAGGTCATTATCGCCGCCGCGGGCATGGCCGCCCATTTAGCTGGCGCAATGGCCGCCAAAGTAACACTACCGATCATCGGCGTGCCGCTGGATTCCGGCGGGGGCCTGGGCGGTATGGATGCCCTTCTGAGTACGGTACAGATGCCGCCCGGTGTACCAGTAGCGACTGTGGCCATCGGGAAGGCCGGGGCGAGGAACGCCGCGATTTTAGCCGTGCAGATTCTTGCCCTTGCCGATGCAGGTTTGAGCGAAAAACTGTCTGACTTTAAGCAGAAGCAGAAGCAAAAGGTAATCGAAAAAGACGCCGCCCTACAGTAGCCGGCACAAATTGGCTACATTCGACTTTGCTCAGTGCAAGCTTATTTTTTCAAATCCATCTCTCAATATGCAGAAACACATCACTAAATGACATTAACAGCTACCTTGCATTACGATATAGCTTATGTACCATCAAGGTGGCTTATATGCAGTCCTCGGGAATCCGCCGTAAGGCGTTCTGTGGACTTACGGAGAACGAGAAAATTGGCCCATTCGACTCCGCTCAGGACATGCTTTTTTTTTTAACTTACCCTCTATTAAACATGCTATCAAGCATGTCATCCCGTACTTGATGCGGAATCTGTAACTACATAAAAGGCTGGATTCCCATTTTCAAGGGAATGACAAAACCATGACACCGAACTCTGAACAACGAACCATCAACCATAACATTGGTTTTGTTTTTTTGTGCCCCCTCAGGGGAGAATATTGCCATAACATCCTTTCAAATAAGAATTTATGCCAATTTTGCCTATTTAAACCTGGCTTTGTTTTTTCAAATGAACACAAGAGCATAAGGCATATGGGCATAAGTCATAAGATCATAATAAACTATGGATTTATTGTCATTTCATGCCTTTTGTTACTTTTGCCTTATCCCTTTTACCTTCTTACTTATGTACGTATTCTACATAAATATGTTAACTATTATACGAACCACAATACAAATTGTCGGGCATATTTTCATAAAATCTCCATGAGACGGCGTTCGCTACACTTGCTCCATAATAATAGCCAGCAAATCAAACAAGGTTCTATATTTGTTTGTGAATTTAGTGATAAAGACCTATTTGTCGCTGTAAAGGGGTGATTTTGCTTTACAACAGGTCCACCCATGTGGTATAAAAAAGCAGTTAAACTTGTGTTCGCATCGGCTTAGTTGTTTAACGATTTTCATCCAATTGCCCATGCCGGGCATTGGAAGAAAGGAGGTGGTGCCATATCGATAATGATTATCCCGAAAAGTTTCGAATTTTATTAAAGGTTCGAGTTTTATCTGTCGTTGTGCTGAAAATCAAAAGGTGTTTTTGTGCGTAACCAAAGCACAACAACATTATCTTTTTAAGGAGTATTATAATGCGCAGGAAATTAATTTACTTATTGATCTTTATTATTGTACTGGGCACAGTCAGAAATACTTCTGCTGACCTCATCGGGTACTGGAGGCTGGACGAGGGCTCAGGAACGACTGCCAACGATTCGAGCGGTAATGACCACAACGGTACCATCGAAGGCGACCCTCAATGGGTAGTGGGCAGGAGCGGCAAAGCGCTTGCATTCGACGGAGTTGACGATTTTGTTAATATTGGATTAGGTGCCGGCGATTACTTTGCTACTTTGAACAGTGGTTTTACAGTTGCCGCATGGATTAACCGCGCCAGTACAGGCACCCATGATGTCATCTTTGGCGCCGGCCGGAATCCTTTGGGTACTGCCGCTGGAGATAATAATAATGGCTGGAAGCTCTCTGTTAATGCTGGTGACTTTATAACGTTCACAACACTAGGCATACAGGATTATACAAGTTCAGTGGGAGTTCCAGTAGGAGAATGGGTCCACGTAGCTGCGACTTTTAGTGAGGGAGGAACTGAAGCGAAGATTTATCTCAATGGCAATCTCGAACAGACAATCGCCGGAAGCAGTCCTGCTAATCCGGCTGACGGATTATTCGCCATTGGTTTTGGGGCTACATGGGCACTTGAATTCTTTGACGGGATGCTTGATGAAGTGCGCGTTTACGATCATGTGCTGACCGGACCGGAGATTCTGGCAGCTATGGAGGGCGGCAAAGGATACCCATATGCCTTGAGCCCTTCCCCGGAAGACGGAGCGCTTGTTGCCGATACGTGGGTAAGTCTGACCTGGAAGGCAGGAGATTTTGCGGCTTCACACGATATATATATGGGTGAGGATTTTGACGATGTGAACGATGCGACACGAGACTCAAATTTATACCGAGGCAATCAGGGACTGGGCATAGAATTTTATATTGCCGGCTTTGCCGGATATGCCTACCCGGATGGTCTTGTTAACGGCACAACCTACTATTGGCGAATCGACGAGGTAAACGATGCCGATCCGAATAGTCCATGGAAAGGCGATGTATGGAGCTTTACCGTCCCGCCGAAGAAGGCCTATGACCCTGTTCCCAGCGACGGCAGCAAATATTTAACCGCAGATGTAACAACCCTGAGCTGGACAGCGGGTTTCGAAGCGAAATTACATACCATCTACTTCGGCGACGATTTCGATACCGTAGCGAATGCCACAGGTGGAACACAGCAGAGCCCTGCAAGCTATACTACAGAATCCCTCGAATTAGATAAGACCTACTACTGGCGTGTCGATGAGTTCGACGGGACTACCACTCATACAGGCGATGTATGGAGCTTCACTACACAACCCGAAATACTAATTTCCGATCCCAATCTTGTCGGCTGGTGGAAGCTTGACGAGGGTTCGGGCAGTATCGCCCTTGACTGGTCTGGACATGATAATCATGGAACATTGACAAATGATCCGGCATGGGTGCCTGGTTATGACGGCGATGCGCTCGAATTTGACGGCACAAATGAGACAATCAGACTGAGCACCGGGCCTGCTTTGGCCGGGCCGATAGATTTGTCAGTGGCCGCTTGGATTAAGACGTCAGCGGATTCGGCAGGCGTGATTATCCAGCAGAGGAACGGTGGTTACAATGGTGAATACCGTTTTATGGTCAATGGAAGCGGTCAACTGGATTTCATGCTTTATGGCGACAGCGACTACCAATATACGTTTGCGACAACCAGGACCATTAACGACGATAGCTGGCATCACGTTGCAGCGGTACGGCAGGGGCAGAATGGCTATATTTACGTTGACGGAAAGCTGGAAGCATCTGAGGCCGGCACAATCAGGGGTCTCGACAGTACGATCCAGGTAGCAATCGGTGCTGATATTCGGGATAACGTTAATTATTTTAATGGTACCATTGACGATGTTCGTCTTTACAACAAAGCTCTGACGGAGGAGGAAATTCAACAAGTTATGCGTGGCGATCCGTTGATAGCCTGGGGCCCGAGCCCGGCCAACGGCTCGATAACGGACATCGATACGGCACTGCCCCTTAGCTGGTCGCCGGGAGATAATGTATCCCAGCACGATGTTTACTTCGGCACTGATAAGGATGCCGTTGCTGATGCCGATACCTCAACGGCCGATATTTATTGCGGCCGTCAGAATGGCACGAGTTATACTCCCCCGGAAGGTGTCGAATGGGGCGGAGGACCATATTACTGGCGGATTGACCAGTTCAATACCGATGGCTCGATCAGCAAAGGCAAAATCTGGAAATTTACCGTAGCCGACTTTATCCTCATCGACGACTTCGAAAGCTACGATGCCGGCGAGAATCAAATCTGGTTCTTCTGGCACGACGGCCTTGGATACGGCGCGCCGGGCAGCGACAATTACTACGCAGGTAACGGCACCGGAGCAGCCGTCGGCGACGAGACGTCACCTTCGTATATGGAGGAGAGCATCGTTAACAGCGGCAGCAAGTCAATGCCGGTAGTTTACGACAACAACAAGCAGGGCTATTCGAAGTATTCGGAAGTAGAACTCACGTTGACGGCTCCCTGTGACTGGACAAAGCATGAGCTTGCCGAATTATCGCTGTGGTTCAGAGGTTACCCGGGATCAACCGGCAGCTTTGTCGAAGGCCCTGCCGGCACATATACGATGACCGGCTCCGGCGCCGACATCTGGGGCATCGCAGACCAGTTCCACTTTGCTTACAAGAGCCTTACCGGTGCCGGCTCGATTGTAGCAAAAGTCGAGAGCGTCGAAAACACGAACGGCTGGGCCAAGGCCGGCGTTATGATTCGAGAAACACTCGATGCGGACTCCACTCACGCAATGATGGTAGTGACACCACTCCAGGGTATTTCCTTCCAGCGACGCAACGCAACCGGAGGCACCAGTGCCTCCGATACGACAGGCGGAATCTCCGCACCGTACTGGGTAAAGATGGAGCGTGATTTATCCGGAAACTTTACAGCTTCCTCATCAACGAACGGTTCTACATGGCAGATGCTGGGAACGCCCGACAATATCACGATGGGTGCGAATGTCTATATCGGTCTGGCGGTGACAAGCCATGACGCCGCTTTAACGTGTCAGGCCGTATTCTCGAACGTCACGACTACTGGTAATGTTACGGGACAGTGGGTGAACCAGGATATAGGTATAGCGAGCAATGATCCAGAGCCGCTTTATGTGGCTGTATCGAATAGCACAGGCGCACCAGCGGTTGTGATTCACGATGACCCGGCCGCAGCGAACATTAACACCTGGACAGAGTGGATTATTCCCCTATCCGCTTTTGCCGATCAGGGCATAGTTCTGACCGACGTTGACAGGATAGCGCTCGGTCTTGGCACACGGGGCAATACGACTGTACCAGGTGGTTCCGGCAAAATGTACTTCGACGACATCCGGTTGTATAGACCTGAACCGGAGCAGCAACCGTAAGCTGGTAAATGCAGCACTGAAAGCTACGGATTTGTATCACAATGGGGGCCTATACCGAACCGATTGGTATAGGCCCCGATTATTTATCGCAAGGACCAAATATTATTCTTCGACCTGAAGATTATCTATTCTTCAATCACGGTTGCGCCTTCAGGAATCTCGAACTCGAAGTGGCTATCCGGCAGGTTTTCATAGTATGTAATCTTTTCCGACACCGCACGTGGCGGACCTTCCCAGTTGGCATTCTCCCACTGTTTCAGGCTGACCACTAACTTGCTTTCCACGTCGAACTCGAACCACATGGACCTCGGTCCATTATAGCGTTTATCAAGCCAGGCAACTGTTAGATAGGCCCGTTGTTTGTTCATGACAGGGTCTTCACCATAGGTCACTTCCCATTTGGTAATTAAACCCGATTCATGAAATGTTTTCAATTGTTCCAGTAATCGACTCCCAATCCAGCCTTCGGGCATGCCGTAGGGGCGGTTTTTAATCACTGTGTTGGTTTGTGGATCATAGCGCCAAGTCTCCTGTCCATTTGCAATGAGAATAGTGACGCCATCTATATCGGTTCGTTCCTTTATTACCCTGGTTTGATCTTCATTAGTGACCCACCATGTTTTGCTTGTTCGCATCTGTAGCTGGCCGTCCTCGTCCAGGAACGACTCCGATCCTTCAATAAGAACTGCGTTGTACTTACTCAATGCCTCAATACTCTGCTCGATCGCCCAGGCGGCGCCTGATGTTCGGCTAAACAAAAACACACCAATCACACATACGATTACGAGAGCGGCGGCGGCGGTAACTTTTGCTAGTGGACTTTTCATAATTATTCTCCATGTATTCACCGGTATAACCGGCCTGTTTTCTTTGATCTTTTGCCGAGCACGTAACACATCCGTGAATACCCTTTCATCGGTCTCCGGATTGATGCTCAGCTCGGCCTTTTTGAAATATTGTTTTATCTTATCTGCGGAATTCATTTTTCCACCTCGCTGTTAAGTAATGACCGCAGTTTCGCAATACCATACCGATATCGGCCTTTAATTGTATTGACGGATGCTTTCTGTAGTGCCGCAATCCGACGAAACGTCATATCCATTTCCATCCGAAGACTGATTACTTCCCGCTGTTCGTATGGCAACTTAGATAGAGCCTTGCCAAGGAGTACCAGCTGCTCGCCGAGGATTGTCCATTGCCGGGGGCCTTGCTCGGATGTAACAAGAAATCCCGCTCCATCGAGGCTGGTCTGGCGATGCCGATTACTATCACGCAGGTAATTTCGAACACGATTAATTACGCTCGTGACCAGGTAATTCTTAAGGCTGCCGGTCAGCTTGATACGGTCGGCCGATTCAGCGAACTTAACAAAAACATCGTGAACTATATCCTCAGCCATACTCTTATTACCAATGAGCACCACAGCCAACTTAAGCAACTCTACCTTATATTTGTCATAGATCTGCCGTAAGGCTTCTTGGTTGCCTTGTTTAAACCTGAAAATAAGCCGCTTATCGTCTATCATCGTGCACACTCGAATGAAAAGTAATCACTCTTCGTTCTATTACACACCAGAACCAGAATTTGGGTATAGAAAATATTTGTTTTTCTTGATTTTTTTCCTTCTTCGAACAGGTGACTTTCCATTCAGGAAAAGCATACCAGCCACCAAAGGAACTTGGATTATTATGCAGATTTTTTGTGGGGGGACATAAAAGAAAAACAGAGCCTTAAAGCCAGATAACACACTCCTTAAATCAGGAGGCTGGCTTTAAAGCTCTTTAAAACGAGACCATATAGAAAGTCTTTTATAACTTCTCATGGTCACGCCGTTCGTCTATCAAGGACAACAGGGAGGCTTAGGCTATGGAGGCACGGTGCCGCTATTAATAATTTGACCCTGACCAATTGCAATGTCCAGGGTATTGTTAACTTCAACATTTGAACCTGGACCGCCTGAGACCGTTGCAAGTTGTGCCACGCCGACAGCCTGGTAGTTCGCTACCGTTCCATTGGGCGTAGCCATAAACTGACTCTGCGCCCCAACGAAACCCTGTGCGCCTACTGCCCCACCAATACCGCCGGCTTTAAGTACTCCATTATTAAGGCCAACCGTGAGACTTTGTCCCTGTACTTGTGTGCCGGGTATTTGGCTCGAAACAATTTGTCCCTGCAGGCCGGAAACCGATGCATTTTGAAGAACAGTCGTCTCACCGCCGATACCCACAACTCTTGCACCCTGGATCAATATCCCAGCTTCTCTTTGTATAGCTGCTGTACCTGTAGCATATGCCCTCTGGCCATGCCCGAACATTACCATATTACCGCTCTCTGCCCAGCCAGCTCCTCCGACCCTTTGGACCATATTAAAGGCATTGATTGAGAAACCTTCTGCCTGGCCAATGGCCGCTAAAACACAAGGAGATAGCAACAAAAAGACTCCTACAGAAAGTGAGAAGCTTCTAAGCATTTTTTTCGAACTCCTTTGTCTTATAATTGTTGAATTCTATTCGGTTTGCTAATCAGCGATTAGCAACAACAAAAAAACACACAACCTGACTTCCTTTTTCTCGATATACAACCTCCTTTCCATTCTATGTTTGTCGTCCTGGGCAATATAATCACAATAGTTTCTTTTGAAACTAATGGCTCGCACTAAAACTACTTTACTGTCAAGTACTCCACTCGCTGGTCCTCAGAAAATCCCGCCATGTCATAAAGCTCTCGACTGATTTCCACTCCCGGTGCTTGTTCTCTTCTCGGCACAGGAACGGTCCGGCGAGCTGCCCCCACGCTGCTTTGTTTCTGCGGAATTGGTGTCGGAACGGTCTGTTGTGAAACATCCACACATTTCTGGCTCTGCTCAACCGGCTCACAGAACTGGGGTGCTAATTGAGCACGAATCCTATCATAGAAGGCCTGTGGAATTCTTCTGCGTTGGGCAGCCTCCGGCCAATATCTATAACCCTGAGCGCTCAAAATCGCCTTTCCTTTACCTTCTGTAACACCGCTCGAGATCGAGCCGAATAAAGAAATTGAATAGTTAGCCTGGCTGTAAGCCCCAGCAGCACCGGGGAAAGAAAGATTCGAGCCGACCGTGACGCCTTTCATGCCCCCGGAGATAAGCAGGATATCCACATCCCACGGCAAAGTTTCGGCTACAGCGGCATCATATACCTGATCCCAGTTCCGATTGACCTTACCTTCCAGACTTACTTTTCCAACATAAGCATAACCGGCGTTCCTTAGAAGATTCGTATCCACATTGGTGTCAATAAAGACTAAAAGTGGCTTTCTATCGGGCCTACGAGTCCTAACAAGAGAGCTTGCTATTTCAAATCCTCTGCCGTGGTGGTAATTGTCAGGCCCTCCAAATACAACTCCGATTCCATTTAACAGGCCCCCAAAAACGCCCAGTGGGCTCTCGTAAGATAATGATTCGAGAACTCCTCTGAGTTCTTTCATGTCCTCTTCATTATTAGGATCATACGCTCGCTCATAAATCTGTTCATCGTTGTTCGGGCCATTGGGGAAGTAAGCTTTTACAGTGCCCCATCCACCGTGATTCCAATAGGGCAAATTAGATGGAAACACAGTGAGCGGCTCCGTACGCGTCTTGTAATTTGAAATTGTGGTGGTATTAATACTTGCTCCTGAACTGGAGGATGCATCAGACTTGGAACTGCCGCCATAAGCTGAAGAACTCGCGTCACCACCTTCTGCCGTAGAACTCGAATCACCACCACCTATAAGAGAAACATTCTGGTCCTGACTGATGTCAATCTCGTTTTCAATTCCAACTTGTGAATAAGCAGCTCCAGCAATCATCAATACAGGAATCAACACTGAAATAAACCTTTTCATTATCATTCTCCTTAATTGAAGTTCCATTTCATCTTTAACTCATCCATACAAACACCCTCCTGGCATCCAAAAATTAGTGTTGTTTTCCTGCTCTATCTGCCTCCTTTCTTCCTCCGTAAAATCATCAGGTAGTCCCGTTTTTATTACTATCGCTGCTAATAATAGACCGGCTTAATATGGTCGGAAAAATATATCCCGCTACGACTGCAAATACCACAGCAATCCGTATTAAACTGCCCAGAGTATCCATTCTCCACCTACCGGCAACTTTTATAACTACTCCTCGTAAAACGGCCGTTTGCCTCCCAGGACAAACGTTCAGACCCCATTCATCTTGCTCCTCGCATTGTAAATTATAATCTTATAGGACGTTAATTGCAAATAAAAAAATAATTTTTCTCGATAATATTAAGCTGTTCACCCTCCAAAACTTATGCTTGAGTAGTCAGACAAAATATGTCATAGCAACTTTTGCCGACATAAGAAAACATTCTCTTTTATTTTATCTCAACAACAGAGTTGAACCCACCGAACGGATTCATTTCGGTTACTTCGTTATAAGGATCCTGCTGCCACTGGCCGTCAACAACGAGCCTGTAGCGATATCGTCCGGGATTTAGCTTCATTTGGGTCTGCCAGACGCCGCTGTCGCCCACTTTCTCCATGATATGCTGTTCCGGCTGCCAATTATTAAAATCGCCGGCGATCTGAACGCTCTGTGCACGCGGATACAATGTCACGAATACTACGGCATCATTAACCTGGCTGACACCGTAATATTCCGAAAGCTTAGCTGACGTGGTCTTCGTTGGAGCTTCCACCTCAGGCTCCTCAATTATCTGTGGTGCTTCATGGGCCGGTGTTTCAATAACTTCCATCTCTTCTTCCAGCTCCAGCACGGGAGCTTCTTCGGCAGGGGCAAGCTCGATTTCGCGCAGGTCGTGCTCGGGCTGCCCGGTTTGTGCCGATTCGGCAGCTTTTACGGGCGGCCTTGCTGCCTGCAGCAGTTCATCGGCTGTGGCACTGATAGATTCGAGCTGGTCGGCCAGGGAATTAACGAACTCGCTACGCAACTGCTTAGTCTGCGTACCTAAGATTTCATCAACAAGGGCACTAAAATCTTTCTTACCCTTACTGGCCGGATCGTATTCGCAAATGGGCTGGCCGAAACTCGATGCTTCCTTGATCTTGGTATTAAAACAGATAATTGTTTCGTACATTTTTTCGCCGAAACGACTCCGTAAATCGGCCAAAATCTCTCTGGCCATCTTTGTCCTGATGTCATACATGCTTGCCAGAACCTTAACATTCACCTGCTGGTCACAGCGCCTGCTAAGAATACTCAAGGTCTCAAGCTGCTTGCTCAACCCGTGCAGGGCAAAGTAGCCGGTCTCGACCGGAACGATAACTTCAGTCGCCGCCATTAAAGCATTGAAGGTCAACAAACCCACGGCCGGAGGACAATCGATTATTGTGTAGTCATAATTGTCCTTAATGTCGTTGAGTGCTTCCTTCAGGCAGCACTCGCTCTCGTTAATACCAACCATCTGCTGCTCGAAAGCAGACAAATCTATGCTGGCCGGCGCAAGCTCCAGCCTTTCACTAATCTGCCAAAGTATCTCCGTCAGCTTCATTGGTTCGTTCCTGCTTCTGCTTATCAGCACATCGTAGATGCTTTGCTCGATTTGCTCTTCGGGCACGGCAAGACCAACAGCGCAATGCGACTGAGGGTCCATATCGACCAGCAAAACTCTCTGGCCTGCTTCAGCGAGGGCACTCGCCAGGTTTATTGATACCGTAGTCTTACCACAACCACCTTTCTGATTGACAACCGCTATGGTCTTCATAGTGTTTCTCCAGCCCACAAATAGATGACCCGAAAAAAATCCTTTTTTTACTGCGGAAAACGCCTTCTCAGCGTTAATAAACCGGCAGAACTTCTTTTTATTTTCTTCGGCAAAAAATCAGGAAAAACTTTATGTTTTTTATGGGACGGCCCAATAAAAACACAAATACCCGCATAAACAAACAGCATTTTAGTACATTTGCAGCAGCAAAAGACTTCAACATAAGCCTAAACAGGAAATCCCGCGAAAAATGCCAAATATTATGCCGGAGACGATTTTTTGTATCACCTTCGTAATAAACGGACGGGAAAAAAAGCTGTCGACTCTCTAATGCTGACAGCTTTCTAACGATTTTGGGAATTTTGTTTCTTTAGAGGGGGCTTACCAGGAGTAGTCAATTTCGTCCTCGACATGGCAGTTAAGGAGGTTACTTAATGAATTTGAAATAATCTCAGGTCAGCGTATGGAACATGAAATTGACCTTGATATAACTTTGTGATACCTTCATTTAAATGATATGATTACTCTATGGCTGTAAGATTAAGTTTCCTATTAGTATCAATTGTGTTCTTTCAAAAGGAACCTATACCATGAATGCCAAGCCCATTTTCGCCTTCGTTCTGCTGTTTCTCTGGCTTTGCAGCGACGCCAGCGCCCAGAAGCTCACATCAGACATTTCGTACGTGGAGAACGGCCACAAACGCCAAGTCCTCGATATTTATACACCGGAAGAACCGGCCGACAAGCCCCAGCCCGTCATGTTCTGGATCCACGGCGGTGGATGGCAGGTTGGTGACAAGAGCGATGTCGCACTAAAACCCAAGGTGCTGACAGAACGAGGCTTTATCTTTGTCTCGACAAATTATCGACTGCTGCCGGAAGTGCAAATGGAAGAGTTGATTAGCGATGTGGCCAGGTCGCTCGGCTGGGTGCACAAGAACATTGCTGCGTACGGCGGCGATCCCAAGCGGATCTTTGTCGGTGGACATTCCGCCGGTGCCCAGTTGGCAGCGCTGATATGCATCGACGATCGGTATCTGAAAAAAGAAGGCGTGTCGTTCGACGTCCTAAAAGGGTGTGTCCCGGTAGACGGCGATACGTATGACATTCCCAAAATCATCATGACCGCCGAGCACCGGCAAACGCTTTACGGCGGCAAAATGTTTACGTTTGGTCATCGGCAGAAATTCGGGAACGACCCGGAGAAGCACGTCGATTTCTCTGCTGTGACGCATGTGGCCAAAGATAAAGGCATACCGCCATTCCTCATCCTCTATTTTTCCGGCAACCCGGATACGCGAGTTCAGGCGCTGCGACTTGAGAGCGTATTGAAGAAAGCGGACATTCCGGCCAAAGTATATGGTAAGAGCGACAGTAACCACAGTCGCTTGAACAACGATCTCGGCAAGCCCGATGATCCGGCGACACAGGAATTCTATAAATTCCTGGATCAGTTGGTTGTTCGGCAGTGGTGACGAACAAAACTGCCTTTGTAACAGGACAAAGGAAGCCTTAACAATGTCTTGTCCAAATATCTTTTACAATGATAATGGACACTCCATTTTATCACCGAGCCAGTTTTTCGACTTGGATTTTTCCGGGAAACTGGTATATTGACGGCAGCATTCTACAGGAACAATAAATGATATTAACAGGTTGGAGATAGACTCATGAAAGACAATAACATGGAACGCCGCATCTTTTTGAAATACGCCGCTACGGCCACAGTCGCCACAGGATTGTTGGGCCGACCAATCACGGCTCAAGCCAGCAACAAAAGCACAAAAATACGCAAAGCACTGCAATACGGAATGCTGCCCACAAACCTTTCCGACGCCGACAAATTCAAGCTGACGAAAGAATGTGGATTCGAGGGAATAGAGCACTCTCCTATGGATGACCTTGATGCGGCACGGAAGCTCGGCACACTGGCGCGCGAAGCCGGCGTTCCAATTCATTCGATTGTCTATGGCGGCTGGGGATCGCCGTTTTCCGATCCCGATCCCAAGGTCATAGATAAAGGACTGGCCGGCATGGAAACGGCACTACGAAGCGCCAAGGCACTTGGCGCCGACACGGTCCTGCTGGTGCCCGCGATTGTCAATGAGACCGTTGGATACGGCGACGCCTACAGACGCTCGCAGGAGCATATACGCAAACTGCTGCCATTGGCCGAAAAGCTCGAAATAGTAATCGCCGTCGAGAACGTATGGAACAAGTTTCTGCTGAGCCCGCTGGAATTCGCCCGTTACGTCGATGAGTTTGAAAGCCCTTGGCTCAAGGCATATTTCGACGTCGGCAACGTTATTATCTACGGCTACTCACAGGACTGGATTCGCACGCTGGGTAATCGCATCGTCAAGATCCATCTTAAAGATTTCAAACGCAAGGGCTACCAATGGACAAACCTGCTCGAAGGCGACGTTAACTGGAAGCAGGTCCGGCGGGCGCTGGATGAAGTCGGCTATGATGGTTTCCTGACCCCCGAACTACGCGGCGGCGACAAAGCGTATTTGACGGACCTGTCCCAACGCATCGACCGCATTCTCTCAATGTAACAGAGTCCAATCGGGGCGGGACATAAAAAAACGGCTCCCATCTTGTTTCCTTTTCGGAATGGGAGCCAGTTGCTTTTACGCAAGACTTCGAATTCTTAACAGCTTACTGCTGTCGTTATCCTTTCACTTTGACTTTTACAGCTTTTGCCGATGCGGCTTTCGGCAGGGTTATAGTAAGGATGCCGTCTTTGCATGCAGCTTCGACCTTGCTCTGGTCAACATCGGTGGGCAGCGTTAGCTCCCGCCTGAAGCTGCCGTAAGTGCTCTCAATGTGATAGTAGCCTTTTTCCTTCTTCTCTTCTTCGAGCTTCTTTTCTCCGCTTATTGTTAACGTATTTCCATATACGGAGATATCAATGTCATCCGCTTTGCAGCCGGGGACCTCAGCCCTGACTACCACCGAATTTTCTTCTTCGGCAACGTCGATTGCAGGCCAGGCCTTGTATCCTGCAAACGGGCGATCCAGCCCCCTGAAGAAGCCGTCAAACAAATCGTCCATCTCGTTATGAAGTCTTGCCAAACCGTTTCTGTTTCTCTTGTTCAGATGTACCAGTGCCATAGTAACACCTCCATTCTTAATTTATTGTTAACATCACTTTTTCATTTTTTTCATTCACACATATTATCAAGATAATATGCAAAATCTGTGCCAGTTTTCCCTGCCCGATGAAAGTCACCAAAAATATGACATAATCGCCCCAAAATCCGTATTGTTCCATTTCCTGAGCTGTCAGTTTGACATCTTTTCTGTCAATTTAACCTGTCGGTTGTCCTAACCGTGAAAATATTGTAAACTAACCACCGTATAAATCTGTTAAAGAGATCCGTGAGGTAAAAGCAAAATGACTGAAAACAAAACAAACCTCAAAGTTGATGCCTTGAACTTTCAGATTCGTGACTCGGTTAAGGACTTCGCTGAAAGGCTTTTGACAGCTCTCGGCAACAACCTGCAGAGCATTACAATCGTCGGAAGCAGTCTTACCGAGGATTTCAGGCCCGGGCAAAGTGATATTAACACCGTTCTGGTGCTCGGCGGGCAAACTTTGGCTTCGCTCAACGCCGTCGCCTTACTGACTAAGCCGATGAGCAGAAAAAAAATATCGCCGCCGCTGCTTATGACACAATCTTACATCGAGCGGTCGAGGGACGTGTTCGGCGTAGAGTTTCTTGATTTTCAATTATCTCACGAGACGGTCATGGGCGACGATCCATTTACTTCTCTGGAATTCGACAAAAAGGACGTCCGGCTCCAATGCGAGCGGGAGCTCAAAGCTATGCTGATCCGGCTCAGGCAGGGCTATATCGCCTCGGCGGCAAATAAAAAACTCGTCCGTGACATTCTTATCTCAACGACAAAAGGTATGTTGCCGCTCCTGCGGGCCATGTTGTGGCTCAAAGACATCGACCGGCCCACGCAGGGCGAAGCGGTGCTTTACAAAGCAAGCGAAGAATTTTCAATCGATACGAATCCTTTGACAACCGTTATCAATTGGCAGCACGAAAAAACCCGACTGAGTGACGTGGAAATGCAAAACGCTTTCGAGTCGGTCTACTCGGCAGTCGAGCAGTTATCCGACATTGTCGATAAGCTTAAGGTCTGATTATGCAGCGAATCGGTCCAGGACTGATACTAACACTGACGTTATTATCGTTTTCAGCAACGACCGGCTACGGCCAGGCCGACTTGCCGATGCCGCGTGAATACGTCGCGGACTACGCCGACGTGATAAACGATTCCGACGAGGATTCGCTGAATGGGATTCTGAAGGAACTGGAGCAAAAAACCGGCGTACAATACATCGTCCTGTCCGTTCTCTCAACCGGTGGGCTGCCGATCGAGCAATTTGCCATCGAGCTGGCCGAGAAATGGAAGCTCGGCCAAAAAGGCAAAGACAACGGCATGCTCTTCGTCCTTGCCAAAAACGACCAACGGTGGCGGTTCGAGGTCGGATACGGATTAGAAGGTTTCATTACCGACCAGTACTGCAGCCGGATTGGCAGAGATGTCCTCGTGCCTTATTTAAGACAAGGAGATTACAGCAGGGGCATCTACGAAGCCAACATGCGAATCGCCCAGCAGATCGCTTCCGAAGCCGGCGTAAGCCTTACCGGCATGCCAAAAGTCGCACCTGTTCAGGTAAGGAACAGAAGAACAGGCCCTCCCTGCTGCAGTGTGCTTCCGATTTTGATTTTTATGCTCCTGATTTTCGGCGGTGCCGGCAGAGGCATGGGTTGGTGGTTCTTTATACCCTTTATGATGGGAGGATTCGGAGGCCATGGCGGTTATGGAAGGTCCGGCTCATTCGGCGGAGGAAGCTTCGGCGGGGGTTTCGGTGGATTCGGAGGAGGAATGGGCGGTGGATTCGGAGGTGGTGGTGCAAGCGGAGGCTGGTAGAAGAAAGTATGAAATTAAGAATTAAGGAATTAAATAAGGGGAAACGAAAATGAGATACTTCGGAAAAATGTGGGTCGTACTTGTCGCAATACTGATTGTCATACTGCTCATCGGGCTGGGAATTTTCAGATGGTACATCGGCGGTTACAACAATGCTGTCAACCTTAAAGAGGGAGCGGACAAGGCCTGGGCGGATATCGATTCGAATTTACAGCGAAGGCTCGACCTCATACCTAACCTAGTCAACACAGTCAAAGGATATGCAGAGCATGAAAAGGAGCTGTTCGAGAGCATAGCCAAATCCAGGGAAAAATATTTCCAGGCGGGTGACAGCAGGGCGGACAAAATCGAGGCGTCCAACCAGCTCAGCGGATTTTTGTCTCGGCTGCTGATGCTACAGGAAAGATACCCGGACCTGAAGGCCAACCAGAGCTTTCTTGACCTTCAGTCCCAGCTTGAAGGTACCGAAAACCGGATAAACGTTGCCCGCACGAGATATAACGAGGCGGCAAGGTTGCTGAACTCCTATACAAAACAATTTTTCGGCTCGTTTTTCTGCAGGAAAGCAGGCGTCGAGCCGGTCGAGTATTTCGAGGCATCCGAACAGGCAAAAACCGAAGTGCCTAAAGTTGAGTTCTAAATACATTTCACGGATCAATAAAGCAATGACAAACGCAAAAGGTAAAAGTCCAAAAGAAAGCGCCGTCGAGACGCGCTATCTGATTATGCCCCACCAGGCTAACCCTCATGGCACGGCATTCGGCGGGGTCATTATGGCGTGGATCGACATGGTCGCCGCTATGGCGGCACAACGTCACTGCGGAAAGGAAGTCGTCACCGCCGGCATCGACTCGCTAGCATTTAAGGAACCGATCCGAATCGGGGACCACGTTGCGCTTAGGTCCTCTGTAAATTACGTCAGTCACTCATCTATGGAAGTGGGCGTTCAGGTCACCAGGGAAGATCCATACACAGGTGAAGAAGTCATAGCGACAACGGCTCATCTGACGTTTGTCGCTCTGGACGAAAACAAAAAGCCGACTCCCGCCCCACCAATACTACCCGAAACAGACAAGGAAAAAAGACGCTACCAAGACGCGAAGCTGCGAGTGCAGGCCAGAAAAGAACTCTTGAAGAACATGAGCTGAGCCGGCCTTGTTATCCTCTCAACATCCTGATACAGTCGGGGCATAGCTGTTGGCCGGAATCGATTTTTGCGAGAGCTTGCTCAGGAACATCATTTCTATCACAGCATTCACATGTTCCGGTCCTCTGCATACTTTCAATAACCTCATTCAGTTTCGCCTCAGCCTCCGCCCTCGCCCGGGCTTCCGACTCAGCCCGCTGTTCGGCCTGTTCTTTTAGAACCATTTCTTGGCGCGCTTTCGACTCGGCCAGGGAGCGCGCTTCGGCTTCCAACCCGGCCCTTTGCTCTGCGGCAAGTCTTAATTCTGCTTCGTTTCGTACTTTTGCTTCAGCTTGTTCCTTTGCCCTGGCTTGAAGTGCCGCATTTTCCTCGGCTTCTATTCTCAACTGCTGCTCAACTCGGGCTGTTGCTTCGGCTTCTTGTCTTGCTCTCACCTCAATCCTTACCTTTTGCTCTGCTTCGGCAAGAGCCTCTTTATAAGCCCTGTCTTTTTCTTCTAACTCTGCCTTCGCCTGTACGATGGTATTTTTGATTTTCTCTACTTCTGCGGCGTATTGCCCTTCAGCCTGCTCTGTCTCAATTCTGTAGGCCTCCTCGGCCCTTAATCTTGCTTCAGCTTGAACTTTGGCCTTTTTCTCCCCTCTTGCTACGGCTCGTTTGCTTTTTTTAATCTCTTTTTCACACTCAGCTCGGACTTTCTCAATTTCATAATCAGCCTCTTGTCGGATCTTTGCCTTAGCCCTATCCGCCTGGGCTTTTACCCGTGCCTTTACTGCCACCTGGACTTCGTCCTCGATAGCAATCCGCCACAACAGGCGGGCAACTTCTTCGGCCTGACTACTGTCAGTTGTAGCACACCTCGAGCCGTCAGGTTTGAGCGCCCGCGGTTTCGGCTTGTCCTCTCCGGGCAAAGCAGCATCCCACCACCAGCGCCCATTCTTTTGATACATAATACCGGGCAGCGTCACCCTCGTTGGTGCTTTAGCCATTTTTCAACCTTTCTAAATTATAGCGTTTAAAATTATCAGTTTTTCACACGCTCATGAGACTCGACGGCTTTTTTGGATGCCGGCACCGAGCTGATATCTATTCTGGCTGGAGCCCCGGTCTTATGAGCCTTACGGCCGTACTTCTCTTTGAGTATTTCCCTTTTCTGGTAGCATTGTTCGGCAAAAACCGCTATCTCAGAGTCGATATTCGAACTTGCCGAGTCGCCGAAGAATGCATGGATGATAGGAAAGACCAAATCCGGCTTTCTCTTTCGCAGCTCCTTCGACATCGCTTCAATTTTTGCCGTAGCAACTCCTTCCTGCATACAGGTAAAGGGCCCTACGTGGAATATGCCCGAAACGTAGGCATCGCCGTGCGGCCTAGTCAGGTCGTTCATGAAATGGTACGCGATTCCAGCGCTCAGCGGAGATTCCCCTTCAATGTTTCCGTGATACTCGTGATCTTTTTCCAGCCTATCGATAATCTCTATCGGCTTGGGCAGAACATGTCTGCCGTGGAGAACTTCGTGAAACGGCCTGGCTATCTTTCGCTCAACGGATTCCATATATTTTGCTTTCAAAAGAGACCTTCCGTATTTTCCCGCCACCTTGAATGCCTTTCGGAATTCGAGGCCTTTGATCCGCAGGCCCATGTCTCTTCTGGCGTTTCTCACATTCATTTTATTGACATAATCGAGCCAGTCAGTAACTGGATCCCTCACAACTTCCAGTCTGCTTTCTTCGAGTTGGCGAATAACAAAATTCGTGCAGGGATCGTGCTGGCGAACATAAATCTCCCCGATATAGAGAACAAGTGGAAATCTTTCATGGTCTCGTAGCTTGCATTCTTTGAACATTGAAACCGTCTTTTGCCCCCACTCTACCAAACCCGGTGTCTCGGCACCGCTCTCGACGACCTTCTCCAATTCACTAAGCCTTGCCTGCTTCAATTCCACCATAGCCTGCTTGTCCTCCACGTACGGATGGAATCTCAGGAAAATGTCCTCGAGCAGATCCGTTGCCTTAATACCCTTAAACAGCATCCGTTGCATTCTCGCTTTGTCAGATACGCTGAGTTTACCCGGGAAAGGTATATCCAGATAATCAGTCTCCGATGACGGGCCGGCAACAGGTATTTTCTGCAGGCCCTCTCTGTCCAGAAATTCCCTCATCAGTTCGGTATATTTCCCGAATCTGCACGGTCCGCTCGTTGTCGGCAGCATTACAAGGTAGTTTTCCTCGACGTGCTGTTTGCCTTTCGTCTCGATTTGCTCTTCGATGAAACCAATCGCATCGCCTACAACACCTTTAAGAGGGTGGCAAACTTCCGTATAAACATGTCTTCTGGCTACTTCATAGCCCCTCTGTGTATCCGTGGGTAAAACCATGCTGTCGACACCAAAGTATCTGAGTCCCGCGGCGCCGACGTAACTGGCATTGCCCATGAACGGAATGAGCCAAGTTCTTTTTTCGGAGCCGTCATGTGAGCGCCTTTTGAGTTGTTCGATATTTATTTTTCTTTGCTTGCATTGATTGACAACTCTTTCGTGGGCTTCGGTTCTCGTGACAAATGGGGCGTTGTTTGTTTGAGCATCTGTGAGCAGTACAAGCAGAGGTTTATTCGCCGCCTGCTGTATTTTTTCTTCCTGGTAAATTTTCAGGCTGTCCGGTCCGCATGCGAAATTCATCATCCTTATAGCAAATAAATTGGGATGATTCGCTACATACATGCTCGCTCTGAGTATTTTTACGCTCTGGACCCAGAACTCATTTTCGACGAAATCGTCAATCAGAACGTCGGCGAATTTATGCTCCAGGAATAACTGCGGTATATAATGCAGGCCCCTTATCTGTGAGAACATACTACCTGAATTCGAGCTCGCCTCCGGATCGAGCAGGACATAATCCCTGCCGATACCGACGTAAGCTTTTTCGTTGCCTTGCTCAATCTTCTTTAGGAATTTGTCGCCCTCGGCATAAAGTTCCTTTTTGAATTCTTTCTCCGCATCGTATGCGTACTCGATGGCGTCTTTTATCTGCCGTCTCGTAAAACCGAAGTTTAATCTGTCAAATTCGTGCTTAAGCTCTCGAACGAGAAGCTCCAGGTCGCCGAAGTGCAATATGGGATTGATTTGTTTGTTTTTATCGAGCGAAAGCACATCATTTAAGACGTAGCCTTCAGATTCCGTGTATATGCAGTATTTCAAATCGGGTGGACGCTCCATTCTCTGCTCGATGAAACTCGGATTAAACAAATATTCGATATTCTGGTCACTGTTTAATACCGCTGCGTGCCCCGTTGCGAGCTTCCTTGCTATGCAGAACTCGGTCCGGGAATTATCGACCCCGAGTTTTGCGATTTCCTTATCTGTCCTCGGCGATACGACCGGATAGAAGCCGAGTTTGTTGAAAAAAGCGGCGCTCCATATTCCCTTTTCTCCGAGTGTCGCAGTGCTTCTCTTTATGCCAACCGTTTTATCCCCGCCGTTGTTAGCTATGGCCGACGCAAGTTCGCTCTGCAAACAACCTTGCTTCCTGAAATGCTTCTCATATATCTTATGGTATCTATCGACATAATTTGTTTTTGGTTTCCTTGCCGACTCGGAGTTTCCTCTTGGACAGAAACCGCCCGTTATAATTTCGTCGGCCTCAATAGAAAATATTTCGAGCTGACAGTCCCTTATCCCACACGTTTTATCTTTGTAAAGCTCTTTGCAGGAAACTTTTTGTTTCTCAAAAGGCATGTCCACCAGTTCCCATCCCCTGAAAGCCGAGTCGTATCTTTTGCCCTGCTGTTCGAATTGTTTTATGTTTTCAATGATGTCCAGTGCCTGTCCCCATGCTCCGAACATCTCCCTGTGCGGATAAGCTTCTATCTGCTTTTCCGTCACTTGCGCCAGGGCTGCAAGAAAAGCCTTGCCCAGCGGCGGCCCGCCCTGCGCTGAACATTTCCTGCCAGATTGTCCAGATCCGCCGACGAACTTAAAGTAGTAGCTTGCCGCCGTCCCCCTTAATATCGCAGCGGCGATTTCTTCTATCGCGAATCCCTCGGCGATCAGTCTGTTCTCATCCATCTCCATAAAAACGCCGCACGTCGAGTCGATTATCGGAACCCTCTTGGCCTTCAAAGCTGCCTGCTGTAGCGTATTTTCGACGTTTAGGTTTATGATATCCGCCATGTTTTCGAGGGTCTGGCCGGAACCGGCCTGGCAGCTGTAATTCATCTTTGCTTCCTTGACTGTTCCATCGGCTGCAAAACTCGTGAACTTCATATCCTGACCGCCCACCTCAAATATAGTATCAATATCTGAATCGTAGTGCTTGACACCGAGGGCGTGGCAGGTTATCTCATCGGTTATCCTGTCCGCCATTTCAATGCCTTCTTTTTGAAGAGCAACAGCTTTTTCCTGGCTTACAAGAATTTTTTCGTACAGTTTCCTCGCCGATCCGGTGGCCCCGACTCCTTTAACAACGACTTTATCCTTGTGTCTGCTCAGATACTTAATAACGTTCTTAAGAGATTCTTCCGGATTTCCGTGGGTTTTAATGTAAAGCTTATCCAGCAACTTTCCGGTCCTTAGTTCAACAAGCGCTCCTTTTGTTGTGGTGCTTCCGCCATCTATTCCCAGGACCACTTCTGTTCCCTGCTTTATCTTTTCTGCGAGTTCTCGGGTTTGCTCATGTACTTTATCAAGTGATTCTGAAAGTGGGGGTGAGTATTTCCTCTTTTCTCTGCTGTATGCGGCAATCTTTTCGAGCTGCTCAAGGTTAAAGACAAAGTCATTCTGCTCTTCAATCCCTTTTATCGCCGCTCCTATCGCTGCAATATTATTGTAATGCTCAGGCCTGCTTATTGAAATTCTAAGGAATTCCTCAAGATTTTTTCTAATGATGTCATTCGCCATTACACCGCCGGTTACAATGGCGGCATCTGGATTCTCCGACGTTCCGAATTGCCTGGCCCCCAGAACGTCTATTTTAAAGTTCCTCGCGACCGTTCTGAAAAGGCCCGATAGATTATCCTCTCTTTTAGCTCCCTCATTCTGTTTATGTATCAGGTCGGATTGAATAACAACTCCGCACCTGGCCAGAAACTCGCTTGGTTCCGTGGATTTCTCGGCTTCCCTCTCAGCCCGGCGAAACATTTCTTCAAGTCTCGCCTGCAGCTTTGCCCTGTTCCTTATTCTTATCTTCTCTTTCTCTTCCGGCCAGTCTGCCGAGGAAGTATTTTCCAGTTCGGGATTTGGCACAAGTCCTTCAAAGAGCCGCCGGCATTGCTTTTCGATAAGCGTGCCGGAGCCGCCCCCGCATTTTGTACCGGTCCGCCATTCCTGAATAATTTCGCTGTCGTTTATTCTGCTAAGGTTAAAAAAGTACGAATCCTTCGCTCCGATGTGGAATATAAATCGTGCATCAGGACTCGTCGCGGCAACACCTTTCGGAATTGCAACGCTGTCGAACACATAGGTAACGCCCGGCATAACTCTCGGATAAGTTTCCGCGCCACTGCCAGTAAATGCCGTGTTCTTTATCTTGTCCCTGCCGATATTTTCCTTGACGTCGCGCCATGCTTCCCTGACAGCTCCGATTGGATTTGCAAAGTGCATTATCGGTTTCGGCGAGTAAACCGGCACCCCGTCTTTGTCGAGTACCACGTAGTGTACAAAACTACTCCCGACGTCGAACCCCGCATAAAAGTCTGCATTAGATTTTCTATTCTTCATACTGCCCGTCCCTGCATGCGTATATTTATAGCAACCTGCATTTACATCAAAAGTAATGCATCCCAATTACATATTGACACAAATTATCAATTATATCCGCCTTCGTAAAATATTCAAGTGACTAAGGTCAAATTTGAAGGCCGTCATATATTCCCGCGCCCACTCACATATCAAACTAATTTTGAACCTGTCATATTAATGTGGGTAGGCTGTGAATTGCGGTTATCAGTATTGTTAAATGCGGTATTTTCACCCGATTAAACAATAGTATATGTGAAAGACGCCCTTATAACCAACACTAAAAACAACAGGTTATACACAAAATCTAATCTCAATTTTCTGCTCTAACCACCTGTCTTACAATCAATTAGAGTTAATTAAACGACCAAACCACACAATTTTTCCCGCCATATGACTACTATTACTAATTTTTAAATTCTAATAAATATTATTCTTCGCTAGATCCAGATATACCAGTGAAGGGATTCCTTCACTGTTGTTCTCAACACTCAGGTGATAATACCGGATAAGTAAAACCATCTTGCTATTTGTCGATAGTTTTAGTATTTTTGCGCTTTATGATTTCCCTGCATTTACAATCGGTCACTGAAGATAAGAGCGTATTATTGCCAAATCTCTGGCGTTTTCTTTATGCACGTGCCTATAGTGCAATAATGTTAGCCGCGTTGTTTTGCACTTTGATGGTGAAGTTTTATCACTCGTTGCGTTATGGACTGTTGGACGAATATCTTGGCTGGATAATGGCAGATCTTGCCGTTTTAATAACAATAGAAGTTATTCTATCGCTGATTTGTTTCCGTTGGCCCAGGAAGGCTGTTATCCGTTCGGCTACAGTCGTCGCTGCTATTGTATGCACCTGGTCTGTAATGAATGCAGGATACCTTATCAGAACGGGAACCCAGATACTGCCGAGAGTCCTTTTGCCCCTATTTCGTGCACCCATTAATACGCTTTGCATCATTGGCGTTAACCTCGCCAAGATGCCTGGGGCTGCTGTCATTTTGCTTGCTCCCAGTGCCATTGCTCTTGCATTCTTCTTTTATGTGCTGGCAAAGCCGAAGCTGATTGTTCACGACCGCAGGAGGTTTGCAGCGAGAATTATCTTTTGCCTTATTATTGCCTTTGCCACGGCTATTGCACGACCTGCAATCACCCGGCGCGGCTCTTCACAAATTGGCTCAGTAGGGCTTCGCTACAATTCCCAGCTTCGTGCCGTCATAAGCTTGGTTTTACCGGACTATAGAAGGCTGCCGGATCCGAAACGAAGGATACCAACATTCGACTCTTTAAAGGTTGACCTGAAACAACAGGGTGTAAAACACAATGTTGTTATAGTTATCCTCGAGGGCGTACAGTATCAGTTCACATCACTTGCGGACCGGCAGTGCAATCTAACGCCGTATCTTGCTTCATTAGCCGGACAGGGCGTTGAGTTCCCTAACACACGTTCGGCTTTGACGCATACCACAAAGGCGTTATTTTCGCTTTTGACAGGCAGATTTGCCTCAGCGTCTCAGGATATCGCCGAGGCAGTGCCGGCTGTGAATCCGTACGCCAGCTTGGCTACGATTCTAAAGGGTAAGCTTGGTTACAGAACAGCTTTCTTTCAGTCTGCCCTTGGCAGTTTTGAGTCACGTCCCGGGCTTGTCTATAACATCGGTTACGAAAAATTCTGGGCAAGGGACGACTCGAACGATCCAAACAGCTTTATCGGCTACCTCGGATGTGACGAATTCGCTATGTTAGAGCCGATGAAAGAATGGATTAAGGCCGGGCGGCAGCCTTTTCTCCTGACGGTATTATGCTCTGTTACACACGACCCTTATGAGGTACCGGAGTGGTTCGGTGAGGCTGCGAAAGAGCCGTTGGAACGTTACAAACAATCAATATCCTACACCGACAAATTTTTGGCTGCACTGGACGTAGAGCTTGGCAATCTTGGTATTGTGGATAATACGATACTTTGTGTCATTGGCGACCACGGAGAGGCGTTCGGCGAACACGGCCTGCTCGGACACGAGCGGATTGCTTTCGACGAAGTCCTTCGAGTCCCTTTTTGTTTGCGCGCCCCATTTCTGGTAGAAACTGGCGTGAAGTTCAAGGAACCTGCCGGATCGGTTGATTTGACGCCGACGCTGCTGGGCCTGCTGGGATTCGATACGGCCTCTATAGGTCTCGATGGAGTGGACCTGCTTGGGACGGCGCCGATAGATCGAAGAGTGTACTTTACCACCTGGATGCAGGAAGGGCCTGCTGGGTTTGTCAAAGGCAATCGAAAATTCATATATAATCCGACGAATAAAACGACATGCGTCTATGACCTAATAGCCGATCCGAAAGAGGAAAATAGGATAGAGCTGCCGCAGCAGGAGGCCGATAAAATATCTGAAGAAATTGTTAACTGGCGCGTAGGCACCATTTTTCGAATAGATCAACAAAGAACCGGGAAAAAAGTTCTTTTCGATCACTGGATCTGCCGTTGGACGGATCGCGTCTCATCTACGAAGCGGAGAAAGAATTAACGCTTTGCAGTAGCATATATATCAGCGGAAGTACGGTTATTTGTTGTGAAGAACATCATTGGCGGCGTTGTTTTTTATAAACACGACGGTAAGTCTTTTCATATCCAACCCGTAAGGCATGAGATGGGGTGTAAAAATGGGACAAATGGGCACAATAAGCGTTTCTATATTACAACGCGCCATTAAAAACAAATATTCTTGTCCTTAATGGCTTTTCGGAGATTCGAGTACGTAAATTTCTTATGAGTATAAAGTTATGAGGGCTTGGGCAATGAATTCAATCATGACGCCTGTTAACTGGCATAACCTTTGCAATTAAATTTGTTTTGTCTTACTCGGGGCAATAATATTGGGCGGACGGCCTAAAAGTGTTTCGGAGGAGGATGTGTCCGCCCGATTTTTTTAGTTATAAAAAAGGTAACCGATTTCGTGAGTTACACTGTTATTTATGCGGAGTCGTTCCGGAGGAGGAACGACTCCTGAATTTTTATGCAAACAGCGTCGATAGACAGCAAAAAAGAACATTATCAGGCCTGTCAAGAATTTCATTTATAATCGATTGCAGTTATTACAAACCCTATAATTTTAACGTGATACTTAAAAAGGCTTTGATTTTGACGGGTAAATCTGTTATAATGGTGTCGGTATGATTTCACTTCAGGTTGGTCCATAGTGTTAGCAACTCTGAAAACCTGAGTGGATAAAAAACTTAAAAGAATGTCAGTAAAATGGTGCTTAAGAGAATAATTCAAAGAACCGGAACCGGCTTTGGCGCATCCTATAAAAGGATTAAGTATCCAGAAAGTTTGTAAAATAATCGTTGCAAAATTGTCAAGAATTATGTATGATTTTACCGGACTCACACGGTAAAACAACAAAGCTTCATGATAAAACAGTGAAAGGGTGTTACTGTGTATAGTAGCAAAAAGGGCTTTACGTTAATCGAGCTCTTGGTGGTGATTGCGATTATCGCTTTATTGATGGCGATTTTGATGCCTGCTTTGCAGCGAGTCAAAAAGCAGGCAAGGTTATCTGCTTGTTTAGCTAACCTAAGACAGTGGGGACTCTTGTTCGCTATGTACTGCGATGATAATGACGGCTTTTTCTTTACTGGCGAGATAAACGGTTCGCGAACCAACGCCGGTTCTGGCGAGTTCTGGCGTGAGACCATGAGGCCCTATACCAAGTCCTTCACTACGAAGATGTGG
>WOR8_10001409_pt1 | contig 39156 bp, 27 predicted proteins | sample DeeMarSeWOR38_10_FD_19890 | JGI IMG/M metagenome (IMG submission 19890) | reverse complement strand
CCGGCAAGAATCAGAATGCATGCGGTAATTTTTCTATCCATATCGGCCTCCCTTTGAAATTGGTTTGCATCGTTTTGTTCGTTTAGATGGTTAACGTCGTTTGGATTATCGAGTTGATTAAGTTGACTATGTTGGCTGATTTTATTGGGTTTGCTGAGTTATTTCAATCAACTAATCAACCTTTCAACTTAATAAACTTCAGATAATCGCGCCCCGGAATCCATATTATCCCGCATTTCCCACTACAACTTTCCTCCGGGGCAGCTGCCAACCCGGAGAATAGGCCCATCGGGGGCCCGAAGCTGAATTCAATTTCTACTCTGCTGTTTCTTCTCCCTCTCCAACGTCTCCAAAGGCATACTTGCTGACCAGATCCATGATGTCGGTGGGCGAATTGGTATCGGTGATCGTGTCGCCGTCTGCCAGCAAGTCCCCGCCGCCGCCGGGGTCGATGGCTACGTATTTATCACCGATCAATCCTTCGGTTTTGATCGACGCAATCGCATCATCGTAGATCTCGATACCTTTATTGATCTTAAATTCCACCACCACCTGCTGGTTTTCCTGGTCCATCGTGAACTTCTCCACCCGGCCGATCTCCAATCCCAGCATGTTCACCGGATTACCAACCCGCAGACCGGTGACCGAGGTAAACTTGCCAATCAACGAATAGGTATTCTCCCCGATAAAGCCCACATTGCCCAGCTTGATGGTCATATAGCCGATACATACCAAGCCGATGACCACAAAAATGCCCACCACTGTTTCCTTGGAATATTTCTTCATTACCCTTTTCCTCCGCGTTCACACGTAAATCGTGCTATTTCTTTCTGATTAAACCTGGCAAATTCCATCACGGACTCAATCTCAATCTGCGGCTTGCCCTGGGCCAGTCCGGCCAGTACCGAAAATTCGATGCACTCTTCATCCGAATCCTCCTCGCCGCGCTGCAGCTCGATACCGCGAATCCCGTGGGCTTGAAAATCCCGGGTAAAATCCTCCATGATGCGATTGGCTTCATCAAGATCCGAGTAGGGCAGCACGGTGGCATATTCGTTAATCGTCTGACGCGAGGAAAATCCCCCCACCGCACCGAAATGCTTGTTGATATACGACCCCAAAGATCGAATAATTTGCTGGGCCGATTCATGCCCTAAATGCTCGGTAATCGAATCAATGTCATCCAACGTGAACACCGCCGCCGCATAGGTCGCATCCGGGTTTCTCTGACTCAAATCGGATTGATAGCGAACCTTGAAATGCCGCTTGGAATACAGCCCCGTCAGCTCCTCTCCCAGGCTCTCCAGACTGCTGATCAGCTCCTGGCGAAACGGATGATCCAGCGCTTCAAAGGCCTCCGGATCCCCCTGAAATACGATTTTGCGGTCATACAACGCCAGAATGCGGTTGGAAATAAAATACACATCCGGAATCTCGTGACTGATCAACAGCGCGGTGAACCCAAAGCGTTTCTGATATTCGGCCACCATGCCCAGGATGGCGTTTTTGCGGATGGGGTCCTGCCCGGTGGTGGGCTCGTCAAACAACACAATGCTCGGATCCGTCACCAAGGCCCGTGCCAAAGCCGCGCGCTTCTGCATGCCGCCGGAGATCTCCGAGGGGTATTTGTCGGCCACTTCGCTCAGCTCGGTCTGCTCGATGCGCGCCATCACCTTCTCGTCGATCTTGGCCTTGCTTAATTTCGTCGCATACTTCAGCGGCATGGCCACATTTTCGTAAACCGTCATCGAATCAAACAGCGCATTGCTTTGAAACATGTAGCTGATTTGCCCGATGTAATCGTTCCATTCCTTCCTGCTCATCTGATCGATGGGTTTGCCCCGGTACAGAATCTGACCCTCATCGGGCTTGAGCATCCCGATGATGTGCTTGAGCGTCACGCTCTTGCCGGTGCCGCTAAGACCGATCAGCGTCGTCACCTCACCTTCATAAATGGCAAAATCAATGCGATCCAATATGTTGCGGTCACCAAAGGTCTTGCTGACGCCTTTAAATTCTATCAACGCTTCTCTGGGAGTGTCCATGGCAGCTCCTACTTCTACTCAGAGCAAAAGTAAATTTTTGTTACAACTTAATCATTTCGGCCCTATCCGTGCCAATTCCTTAAACGATAAACGACGTTACCACATAATCTGAAATCAGGATCATCACGCACGAAATCACCACCGCCGAGGTGGTGGACAGGCTGACGCTCTTGGCGCCATAGCTGTCCGTGCGCATGTGGGTAAAAAAGCCCTGAAAACAGCAGATCGTAACCACCAACAGACCGAATACGATCGACTTGTAAAAGCCCCCCATGATGTCATCCAGATCGGTGCTGGACACCACCCGGTAAAAGTAGGTCCCGGAATTGACCCCCAGCAGCAGGCAGCCGCTGAACCAGGCGCCGATGATACCGATCAGATCAAAAAAGGCCGTTAAAATCGGAAAACTGACAATCGCGGCCGCAATCCGTGGGCTGATCAGATAGCCCAGCGGATCGATGCGCATGGTGGCCAGCGCGTCGATCTGCTCGCTGATGCGTTGGATGCCGATCTCGGCCGTCATGGCCGAACCGGCCCGGGCGGTGATCATGATGGCGGCCAGCACCGGCCCCATCTCGCGAATCAACGTCAGGGCGATGGCGGTCCCCAGCACGCCGACCGAACCGAATTTAACCAACACGAAATACAGCTGCAGGCCCAGCACCATACCGGTGAAAAAGCCAACCAGCAACACAATCTGGGCGGATTTAGCACCGATAAAATACACCTGCGCGATAATGTCCGGGATGGCTTTGAGCCGGAATATCATAAAAAAGGACCGAAAGAAAAAAATCGCCATGGCCCCTAAATCGTTGTTGAGCCTGAGGGTTTTGCCGCCGAAAAAATCAAAAAAGGACATCAGCGACACTCTCGGTTTTTTTACAGCTTCGGTTACAACTGTATCTTGAGCTGAGGGATTGTCTGCCATTTGGTAAATTACCTTTCTTGCATTCGCGGGTTGGCCGGAATTGATATTGGACTTTTTCTAGCATTCAGCGCAATCCAAACGCAAGAAATATCTATCATAAAAAAAACAAATCACAAGAAAAAAATTAGAATATAGGTAATTTCTATGACCATTTAACCGCTTGAAAATTAATTGACATATGTTTTGCAAGGCTTGAAGTACTTAACATAATGCTGTAACTTCAAATGAAATGAAGGTTTGGGGCTTAGCCGCTTCAAAATAATGGCGCTCTGGCAAAAAACCGCACAGGTTGATTCCGGCCGCCAAAAGAAAGGGGGATTGCCACGTGGCAAATAAGCTGTACATCGCAACAATGGAGGCCCGCAGCGGCAAATCCGTGGTTGCCCTTGGCATCATGGAGTGGCTCTCGAGACGCTTACGTAAAATTGGATTCTTCCGACCGATTATTCCCGATGTAGAGCGGGATAACAATATCCAACTGATCCTCAATAGATACAATCTGCAGCTAGCCTATGAAGACATGCACGCATACACCCATGACGAAGCCCAAAAACTGGTTGCCGACGGGCAGTACGACACAGTATTAAAAACCATCCTCCGCAAATTCAAAGCTCTGGAAAGACGGTGCGGTTTCATATTGTGTGAAGGTACGGATTATACCGGTGTCTCTTCGGCATTCGAATTTGATTTCAATGCTGATGTGGCCAATAATTTGGGATGCCCGATACTGATAGTGATCAATGGCCGCGGCAAGACCCAAGACGAAATTACCGATACGGTTCGCTTTGCCCAGGAGTCCTTTGAAAACCAGGGGTGTACCGTACTGGCGGTGATTGCCAATCGGGTCGATCCGAAATCAGCCGAATCAATTGAAGCGCGGTTAAAACGGGAGGCATCCGACAAGGTTCCTATGTATATTCTTCCCGAGGAGGCCCTACTTAGCAAGCCGACCGTCGGAGAAATTGCAACTGCCCTAAAAAGTCAGATCCTCCAGGGCAATGAGGATGGTCTGAACCGCGAAGTCCATGACATTAAAATTGCTGCCATGAACTTGCCGCGTTTTCTGGATTATGTCAATGATGGTACCCTTATCATTACACCCGGGGATCGGTCGGATGTCATTTTGGGCTGTTTAGCCGCGACGATGTCGGATACCTACCCGAATATATCGGGTCTGTTGTTGACCGGAGGACTGGTGCTTGAACCCCAGATGCAGCGACTGATCGAGGGGTTTAAACATAAATCGCCGGTACCCATTTTCAGCGTTGACACCGACACCTACACAACTGCGTTAAACGCCAGTGCGGTAAGAGCAGCGCTCACACCCGAAAATGACCGCAAGATAGCGTCCGCCTTGGGGCTTTTTGAATCCCACATCAATATTTCGGAATTAGAAAGCCGTATCGAGGTCGTTCGCTCCACCCGGGTAACGCCGATTATGTTTGAGTACGAGCTCATCGAGCGCGCCAAGGCGAATCACCAACATATCGTGCTGCCGGAGGGTGCGGAAGAACGAATTCTGCTCGCCGGAGAAATATTGCTGCGGCGCAAGGTCGTGGAGATCACGCTTTTAGGCAACGCTGACGAGATAAACCGAAAAATTAGTTTACTAGGACTTAAAATGGAAGGAATTAACATCATTGATCCCATGCAATCGGACCTTCTTGACGACTTTTCACAGACATTTTATGAGATGCGCAAAGATAAGGGAATATCGGAAGATATTGCCAGAGATACCATGACGGATGTCTGCTATTTCGGGACGATGATGGTGTATAAGAGCGCCGCCGGCGGGATGGTGTCCGGAGCCATACACACCACCGGAGATACAATCCGGCCGGCCCTTCAAATCATCCGTACCCAACCCGGAGTTTCAATTGTTTCTAGTGTCTTTCTCATGTGCCTGGCGGATCGGGTTCTGGTGTATGGGGATTGCGCCGTGAATCCCGATCCGAACGCCGAGCAGTTGGCGGACATTGCCATCAGTTCGGCCGAAACAGCCCGGATCTACGGGATTGAACCCCGGGTAGCCATGTGCTCCTACTCTACCGGTCAATCCGGTAAAGGCAAAGACGTGGATAAAGTCCGTATCGCAACCCAAATTGCAAAAAAACGCCGGCCCGAACTAAAAATCGAAGGACCGATCCAGTACGATGCGGCAGTGGATGCAGGTGTTGCCAAAACGAAGTTACCCGACAGCGAAGTTGCCGGACGTGCCACGGTGTTCATCTTTCCGGATTTAAACACCGGCAATAATCTTTACAAGGCAGTTCAGCGCTCCGCCGGGGCGGTGGCCATCGGACCCGTGCTGCAGGGCTTAAAAAAACCGGTAAACGACCTGAGTCGCGGATGCACGATACCGGATATTGTCAACACCGTTGCTATTACGGCGATTCAGGCCCAAGCCGTGTCAAAATAGACACCAGAACCCTCACCAAATCAACGTGTCTAGCCCTAACCCGGACAAGCCGGAACCCAAAAAGAAAGAACAATCACGAAAGCACGAAAAGGCGAAAACACGAAAAAAAGACAGATCAGATTTCGTGCTTTCAAAATTTCGTGTTTTCGTGATAAATTTTTTTCATAAAATGCAAAGATATTACAATTAAGATCTTAAAAAGGGCCAAAATGAAAGTATTGGTAATAAATTCAGGATCTTCTTCAATTAAATACCGGCTCTTTAATATGCGTAACCGCTCTGTGCTCGCCTCCGGCTTGCTGGAGCAAATCGGTGAAACCGAAGGCCGCTTGACCGACGTCACCCGCAATGCACAAGGAGAAATGGAGAAGGCTGAAAAAAAGCAATCGGTAAAAAATCATCAACAGGGCTTTCAGCTCATCGGCTCGGTTCTTGGGGAATCCGGTGCGCTGCAGGATACCGCAGAATTATACGGCATCGGTCACCGCGTGGTTCACGGCGGTGAAAAATTTCGTGAACCGACCATCATCAATCAGGAAGTTATCCAAACCATCCGAGAGCTGATTCCGCTCGCACCTCTGCACAACCCCTCCAACCTTCTCGGCATAGAAGTCGCTCTGAAGGCTGCTCCGAATGTGCCCCAAGTAGCGGTTTTTGATACCGCATTTCACCAGAGTATTCCGCCTCATGCCTTCCGTTATGCTCTGCCACAGGAACTTTATGTAACCCACCAGGTGCGTCGTTACGGCTTTCATGGCACCTCGCATGGACACGTCGCCAAAAAAGCAGCACTGTATTTAGAACAACCTCTGGAAACTCTGAACATCATCACACTTCATCTGGGCAATGGAGCCAGCATCGCGGCAATTAAAAAGGGAGAGTGCATCGACACCTCCATGGGCATGACCCCGCTGGAGGGTTTGATCATGGGAACCCGCTCCGGCGATATTGATCCGGCCATTATTTTCTATCTCAGCCGCAAAACCAGCCAATCAAATGATGAGATAGAGTCGCTTCTCAACAAACAAAGTGGTCTAAAAGGAATTTGTGATGTCAACGACATGCGGGAAATCGAAAAGCGTGCCGCTCGGGGCAGCGTTCCTGCCCGACTTGCCGTCGACATGTTCTGCTACCGTATAAAAAAGTACATTGGTGCCTATGTTGCCGCACTGGGTAGTTTGGACGCCCTCGTATTCACCGCCGGCATCGGAGAAAATGCCGCCGACATTCGCGCCCGTTCCTGCGAGAATTTAGCCTGGCTTGGTATTGAGATAGATCCCGAAAAAAATACCCAGCGATCTTCCGACGTGCTTGAAATTCAAAGCCCCAAGAGCACTGTGAACGTCCTCGTCATTCCGACTAACGAAGAACTTGAAATTGCCATACAAACCGTAAATAGAATACAGGGTTGACACCAAAGAATCACTGTCACGTATTGAAAGTCATTAAGAATGTCTTAGGTTTACCTGAGTAATAACCAGTTAAATGTCCGTTCGTCAATGAACGGCTGACCACAAATCTCGAGCCGTTCGAATCAAGAAACAAGGAAGCCTACGAATTAAAGTCGGTGTCGTAGGATATGGGACTGCGGTCAGTTCCGGAGCCTACACAATTGCCTTTGAAGGGGCTGCAAACGAGCTCGGATATCAAATCCGAACTCGATCCGGAGAAACGACAATCAAAAGGGAGGAAGATGAATGCATAAGCTTGTACTTCTGCGCCACGGTGAAAGTATCTGGAATAAAGAAAACCGCTTTACCGGATGGACGGATGTCGGACTTACCCCCAAAGGCATTGATGAGGCGATTGAAGCCGGACAAAGCTTAAGAAGGGATGGCTACGTTTTTGATGTCGCCTACACATCAGTGCTCTCACGGGCTATCAAAACCCTATGGCTCGTACTGGAAGAAATGGAGTTGATGTGGATTCCGGTTTACCGTCATTGGAGACTGAATGAGCGTCACTATGGTGCATTGCAAGGGCTGAACAAGCGCGAAACCGCCGAAAAACACGGTATGGAACAGGTTCAAATCTGGCGACGCAGCTACGGTGTTCAACCGCCGGCCCTGACAATCGACGATGAGCGCTATCCCGGCAACGACCCCCGGTACTCTGCTTTGGAACCGAAGGATATTCCGTTGACAGAAAGTCTCAAAGACACTGTAGAACGCTTTTTACCGTATTGGAATCAGACTATTGCACCGGTCGTGCAAACCGGTAAACGCGTGCTGATCGCAGCCCACGGCAACAGTCTGCGCGCTCTGGTAAAATTCCTTGATAATATTTCAGATGATGTGATCGTGAAGCTCAACATCCCGACCGGAATTCCATTGATATATGAGCTGCAAGACGATCTCACCCCTATTCGCAATTACTATGCGGGTGATCCGGAAAAAGTAAAGCAGGCAACCCAGGCGGTTGCGGATCAATTGAGGAAAAAATAGATACTTGATAAATCGTGAAGCCGAAGTTATGTAAACCGAACCATGGCAAATCATTCACAAAGAGCAACGCCCCGATCCGATACCCCGAATGATTTATAAGGAAACGATGATGTCTGATGCGATCAGTTATAGAGACTTAGGCTTGGTTAATACCAGAGAAATGTTTAAAAATGCCATGGAAGGCAATTATGCCATTCCGGCTTACAATTTTAACAACATGGAGCAGCTTCAGGGGATCATCGTAGGGTGCGTGGAATCCAGATCTCCGGTTATATTGCAAGTTTCCGGGAGCGCCAGAAAATATGCCAATCAGACATTTTTGAGATACATGGCCATGGGAGCCGTTCAGATGGCCGCCGATCTGGGGGTAAATATACCGATTGCACTTCACCTTGACCACGGTGACAGATTTGAACTTGCCAAATCCTGCATCGACAGTGGGTTTTCATCGGTCATGCTCGACGGTTCGCACCATCCGTTTGAGGAAAACGCCCAAATCACCAAACAGGTCGTCGATTATGCCCACGAAAGGGATGTCTCGGTTGAAGGCGAGCTGGGGGTGCTGGCAGGGGTAGAAGACGAGGTATCGCATGACGTGTCTCACTACACCAAACCGGAAGAAGTCGAAGAGTTTGTCGCCAAAACGGGAGTGGACAGCCTGGCCATTTCCATCGGAACATCTCACGGTGCATACAAGTTCAAAGTCAAACCCGGTGAGGAAGTGCCGCCGCTGCGGTTTGATATTCTGGAGCAAATCGAAAAAAAAGTTCCGGGATTTCCCATCGTTCTGCATGGAGCCTCCACGGTAGTGCCGAAATACGTGCAGATGATTAACTCCTTTGGCGGTAAAATGGACGATGCGGTCGGCATCCCCGAAGAACAACTGCGAAAGGCCGCGGGTTCCGCAGTTTGCAAAATCAACATCGACAGTGACGGCCGGCTGGCAATGACAGCGATCATACGAAAAGTATTTGCCGAGAAACCGTCGGAATTCGACCCGCGTAATTATCTCGGCCCGGCTCGGGATGAGTTGGTCAAAATGGTTAAACACAAAAATGAGAAGGTTTTAGGCAGCGCAGGCAAAGCCTGACTGGATGGAGAGTTGAAGTTGCCGGGGTAATGTTAAGGAACCGAAAATGAGGGATTTCAAGTCGATTACTGAATTCAAAAATGTTGCCTTTATCTCTACCCGGATTTCCGGGACGGACGGAGTCTCACTGGAAATCGAAAAATGGGCAAGAGTTTTCGAGCAGGAGGGATTTACTTGCTTCTACTTTGCCGGCGAATTGGATCGGCCGTCCGAAAGATGCTATTTGGTTCCCAAGGCCCACTTCAATCATCCCGAAGTCAAAGATACATACCTAAAATCCTTCAACTTTACCAAAAGAGACCGTGCGGTTTCAAAAAAGATCTATCAACTGGCGATCGAACTAAAAGATCATCTATACGAATTCGTCGAAAAATTCGATATCCACTTAATTATACCCGAGAATGCCCTGACCATTCCACTGAATATTCCCTTGGGGATCGCCCTGACTGAATTTATAGCCGAAACCAATATTCAAACCATCGCGCACCATCATGATTTTTACTGGGAGCGGGACCGTTTCATGGTCAATGCGGTGCAGGATTACCTGAATATGGCATTTCCACCGGACTTACCCTCCATTCACCATGTGGTCATCAATTCGGTGGCGGATGCCCAACTCGGTCTTCGGACGGGAGTCTCCTCGCATGTCGCCCCAAATGTGATGGATTTCGCAAATCCTCCGCCAGCACCGGATGATTATACGTCAGATGTGCGTCAGGCGCTTGGCATCGAAGATGACCAACTATTCATTCTTCAACCGACGCGCGTCGTGCAACGCAAAGGAATTGAGCATGCCATCGAACTGGTCAATCGGCTGGGAAGAAAAGCTAAATTGATAATTTCGCATGCCTCCGGCGATGAAGGCTATGACTACGAGCAGCGCTTGAAAGACTATTCCAGCCTCATGGGAGTAAACACCGTTTTTGTATCAGATATCATCAATGAGACTAGAGGACAAACCGGGGACGGCCGAAAAATCTACACCCTGGAAGATATATATCCGTATGCCGACCTGGTCACCTATCCTTCCACTTTTGAAGGTTTTGGTAATGCTTTTCTGGAAGCGATTTATTTTCACAAACCCATTGTCGTCAATGCCTATTCCATCTATACCAAAGATATCAAGCCCAAAGGTTTTTCCGTCATCGAAATCGACGGGTATGTGACATCCGAGGCGGTCGAGAAGACCAAACAGAGGAGATGGTTGATCATAATTATGATTTGGGATTGAAGTACTATTCATATTCAGTCCTTCACCGAGGACTGCGGGGGTTTCTGATTTCAAAAGGTCTGGTGACCTCTGCGAGCTGATAATTTTAGTCTTAATTGTGATTTTTGCATTTTATGAAACGATTTTTTCATCACGAAAACACGAAATATAGAAAGCACGAAATTTATCTTATATTTCTTTCGTGTTTTTCCCGCCGCGGCGGGATGCTTTCGTGATTAATTTGTTTTCTTGGGTTCCCCGATGAGCCGGAATTTCCGTTTCACCCCAACCGGCTGGTCCGGGTTAGACTTTTATAACTCAGGAGATGGTAAACGGAGAAAAACAATGGACAATATGCTGAGGGTCAAAGAGTTGCTCACAGACATATACGGCCCGCAAACCGACCAAGCAGCTTTTGAGCGGCTTCAGCCGATAATTGAAAAATTTCCGGTCCAAAAAAGAAAAAAGCATAAATTCTTTTCACAAGAAGATGTGGTACTGATCACTTACGGTGATTCGCTGATGCAGGAGGGGCAGACCTCCATTGCCACGCTCCATAAATTTGCCAAACAATATCTAAAAGATGCCATTTCCACCATTCACTTTTTACCTTTCTTTCCGTATTCTTCCGACGATGGTTTTTCCGTCATGGACTTTTTCGCCGTCAACCCCGAGCTCGGCTCCTGGGAGGACGTCACAGCCATCGGCCGTGATTTTCAGCTCATGTTTGATTACGTGGTCAATCACTTTTCCTCCAAAAGCCGGTGGTTTGAAAATTATCTGGCCGACAAAGAAGGATTTGAAGACTTCGCCATCGCCGTAGATCCCAGCATCGATCTATCTATGGTCACTCGTCCGCGGTCTCTGCCGCTGTTAAGCGAATACCAAAAGCATGACGGTTCAACCGTTCATCTCTGGACCACATTCAGTGCGGATCAGATAGATTTTAATTTTAAAAGCTTGGATGTGCTGGCAAAAATGATTGAAGTGCTGCTCTTTTATGTCCAACAGGGCGCAACAATCCTGAGGCAGGACGCCATCGCCTATCTTTGGAAGGAAATCGGCACCGCCTGTATCCATCTACCGCAGACCCATGCCATGGTCAAATTATTCCGCGCCATCCTGGATATCGTCGCACCGGATGTGATGATTCTCACGGAAACCAATGTGCCCCATCCAGAGAATATCAGCTATTTCGGCAACGGAAGCGATGAAGCCCAGATGGTGTACAACTTTACCCTCCCGCCGCTGCTTTTCTATTCTTTCATAAAAGAAGACGCAACCATGCTCTCTGATTGGGCCAAAGGGCTTGAACTGCAGTCTGCCAATAATACGTTTTTTAACTTCACCGCCTCCCACGACGGTATCGGCGTGCGCCCCCTCGAAGGCATACTGCCGCCGCAGGAGTTGACAGCACTGATTGGGGTCGTAAACAAGAACGGCGGACAAGTCTCCTACAAACGTAATCCGGACGGCACAGATAGTCCGTATGAGTTAAACATTACTTATGTAGACGCGATCTTAGCCGACAAAAATTCCACCTCCTCGGAAAAATTCCTGGCATCCCAGGCTATTCAGTATGCGCTGCCGGGCGTGCCCGCGACTTACATTCACAGCCTGCTCGGTTCACGCAACTGGGTGGAAGGTGTGCAACAGACGGGACGAGCCAGAACTATCAACCGTGAAAAACTTCAGCTTAACGATGTGTTGAGTGAATTAAATGATCCGCAATCTTTCCGGTCGAAAGTCTTTTATCCCTATCTCAATTTAATCAAAATCAGGAGAAAGCAACCCGCGTTTCACCCCAATGCAGATTTTGAGATATGTGAAATCGATCCCCAAGTATTTGCAATCAGACGATCTTCAGCTGACCAGACGATTTACGCTGTGTCAAATATATCTTCATCTGAAGTCACGCTGTCACTGACGCAGCATGGTGCTGGTGTTGCCAAACCGATGACCGACCTTATTTCAGGTGTATCGTTCACACCGGACTCATTCAAACTCAAAGCGTATCAATATATTTGGCTGACATCGAAACAGTAATAATTGAAATAGGAATAAAAAATTCGGCATTCCTAAAAATCGAAGAAAGAGGTTCACTATGACCGATGCTAATGCTCTGGTAGAGAAAACCAAAGATGGATTCAAAACGTTAAATGTATCGGAGAAATACATTACGTCAGCGTTAACATGGCTGAAACTCTGGCTCACAGACAAACCGTTTGAAGACTATGTATCGCAGATCAACTATCTAATTGAATCCGAACAATGGGATTTCATTTTGGATTCGTTTTATCAAGTCATTCCATTCGGCACCGGTGGCCGCAGAGGCCTGGTGGGTATCGGACCGAATCGAATCAATACCTGGACGATCCAGGCCTCAGCCCAGGGGCATTCCCAATATTTAGTCAAACAATTCGGCGATGATGCCAAAAAAAGAGGGGTTGTGTTGACCTTTGATGTCCGCAAATACACCCAACACGGCATATACGATGGTTCGTTGCCTAATCCAGTGATGAATCTTGATGGGCTTAAGCTGGCTCAGGCGGCTGCCCAGGTCTACACTGCCAATGATATCAGGGTGTACATGTTCGACAGCGTCAGAACCACCCCCGAGCTTTCTTACGCGATCCGGTATCTAAACGCTGTCTCCGGTGATATGTTCAGTGCCAGTCACAACTTACCCACCGACAATGGAAAAAAGGTGTATGATCAAAACGGAGGACAGCTGATTCCGCCCGATGACCAATTCTTGGTCGATGAGGTGACCCAAAACGTCACGGAAATTAAGTCCATCTCTATCGAGGAAGCCCGCAAAAAAGGATTGCTCAAACTCGTCGGTGAAGACGTTGATAAAGCCTATCACGCGGCGGTTTGCCCTCTCTCTCTCTCCAGCGCACGCGGTTTGAAGCTTGTGTATTCACCATTGCATGGCACCGGTGTCACATCTGTGTATCCGGTTCTTGAGAAATTGGGCTTTGATGTCATGCTTGATCCGCAGACGTCCAATTTGAGCGGAGCGTTTGAAAACGTCACCTTCAATATTCCCAATCCTGAAGTGATTGAATCGTTTTCCAACTCGTTGCCTTACGCAAAAGAGGTAAGCGCAGATATTTTAATGAGCTCGGACCCTGATGCCGACCGAATCGGAGTTATGGTGAATCATCATGGCTCATGGGAGTTTTTAAGCGGCAATGAAATCGGAATCATCCTGACCAACTATGCAATTTCAAAATACAAAGCAGCCGGACGGTTAAATCAACATAGCGTAATCATTAAAACCGATGTCACCACATCGTTATTACATAAGATCGCTGAAGAAAATGGAGTCCAATGCATCGGCGATTTACTGGTCGGCTTCAAATACATTGCTGATATGATGAACCAAATTGAAAACCAAGGTAACATCGACGATTTTATTTTTGGCGCCGAAGAAAGCCACGGATATCTCACCGGCAATTATGCCAGGGATAAAGATGCCGCCCCGGCTGCCATTTGGATATCTGAACATGCAGCCGAACTAAAACAGCAAAACAAGAGTCTACTGGATGATCTCAACGATATCTACTCCGCCTTTGGTTATTGCCACAATTATCTGACTGAAATCAGATTACTGGGCGCTAAGGGTATGGAGCAGATTTCCTTTATCATGGATCATTTAAGAGATACCCATATCAAATCATTCGATCAATTTCATGTTCGTGAACGAATTGATCGCTGGCAGGGTGAAGGTGAACCTCAACCTCATCTTTCAAAAACCGATACCTCTGCCAGAAACGTCTTGGTTTATTATTTTGACAACTTACCGGATACGACACAGATTAAGGTCACCGTGCGGCCTTCGGGAACCGAACCGAAAATCAAAATGTATTTCGAAGTCGTCGGAAAGCCGTGCAAGCGCGAAGACCTCGAAAACGAAAAGCGGAAAATGACCGACATCCGGCAAAAATTAGAGAGAAGACATCCGGCAAAAATTAGAGAGAAGCTTTATGGGGTATTGTTATAAGCTGCTGGATGTGGATTTTCCGGAGAGAGGATTTCTGCTATTCTGGCAACTGCCGCTGGATGATAAGTTGAAGTATTTTGACATAGAAGAAAATATTGTCGGATTGAAGAAAATCAGGGATACAAAAAATCGAAAAGCAGAATTAGACCAGCTCCTGTCATTTCTGGGTGCCAATCCTGTAGAAAAAGTAGATAAAGCGTTTAAGAAGAAATACAGGACCGGAATTCTGGATTATCTGGATTTGGAGTAAGCTTTTAATCTACTTGGCCCTGTACGCAGGGGGCGGGAGCAGAAGAATTTTTCATCACGAAAGCACGAAAGATGGAAACACGAAAATGGATGTATAGCAATCGTTCTCATTCGTGATTTCATAATTTCGCGGTTTCGTGATTCATCTTTATTTTTCATCTTATTTTATGAATAACACCATAGCCTTACGTCGGAGTCGAGTACCAATAAAAAGCAATTTCGATAGGAGGCTAAGATCGTTAGAAAGGTTTGAAAGATTGCAGGCGGTATAAGGCACGGGACTTTAGAGTAGCCCGACTTTTTTCTTTTTAAATGAAACTTCACGTGGCTGAAACAGCGAACCGCAGAATTTCGAAGGATGGTTGCGCTTCGCTCAGCTTTTTTTAATTTCACCCAATGGGTGAAAGAGACAAGTCCCAGCAGTTGATAATGAAGTCTGGAAATCATCATCTTATAACCTTTGAACGCTGAACCCAAAACCCGGAACCGATCACTTTAGGTTTAAGATAGATAGAATACATCCCTTCGACATTCGAAATTCATTATTCGATATTCTCTTTTTTAGAGATTCTTTTCCGATCAAACTGGCTGCTTTTCAGGCCGGCGTCGGAGCCTAACTTACACATAGGAGGAGACCATGGGCTTCCCCGCCAATAAAACCAAACTTGTTTGCACCATCGGACCGGCATCCGATTCGCCGCAAGTCCTGCAACGGATGATTCACGCCGGTATGAATGTCGTGCGCTTAAACTTTTCCCACGGAGATTTTCCAAGCCACGCCGAAACGATCAAAAAAGTACGTGCCGCCTCCGATGCTGTTGGGAAACGCGTCGCCATCATGGGTGATTTGCCGGGACCCAAAATGCGAATCGGCCAATTCGAGGAAGAACCCGTTGAGCTCAATCCCGACGACAAATTTACGCTAACGACCGATGATATTGTCGGCAATCGTGAGCGGGTTTCGGTGAGTTTCCCGCGCCTACCGAAAGCCGTCAAACCCGGAGACCAGCTGTTTTTAAACGACGGCTATATCCAGATTCAGGTGGAAACAGTCGAGGGCAATGACGTCCATTGCAAGGTTGCTGTCGGCGGAGAACTCCGCTCCCGCAAAGGTCTTAACCTGCCCGGTATCGACCTCGGTATCAGCGCATTTACAGAACATGATCATGCATGTCTCAAATTCGCCATGGAGAACGGCGTGGATGCGGTCAGCCAGTCCTTTGTGGAAACCGCCGAAGATATCGAGGCCGTTCGCGAAGCTGCCGCCAAACTCGGCCATGATCCCTTCATTATTGCAAAACTTGAACGCGCCGGCGCCCGCAACCACCTGAACAATATTCTCAAAACCGCCGATGGAATCATGATTGCCCGCGGGGATTTAGGTGTGGAGATTCCGATTGAACAAATTGCCGTGGCGCAAAAATATATCATGCGGCAGGCCAATCTAATGGGAAAACCGGTCATCACCGCTACTCAGATGCTGGAATCCATGACAACCAATCGGCGACCTACCCGGGCTGAAGCCACCGATGTTGCCAATGCCATACTAGACGGAACGGATTGTGTCATGCTATCCGGAGAATCCGCCATGGGACAGTATCCGGTTGATTCCGTGTCTATGCTGGCCCGAATTGCCGCTGCCATCGAACCCTATCGCACCTCCATGCCTATCAGAGAAGCACTGCGATCCAGCAGAGAAGAAGACGAAGTTAAGATGAAAGATCTGATTGCCATGAGTGTTGAAATCACCCTGAAGCGTATCACCCCGCCAACGGTCATCGTGCCCACCCGCAGCGGTGCCACCGCCAGAAGTATTACCCGCTTCAGACTGCCCGTCTGGATTACGGCGGTCAGTTCCCGGGCCAAAACCTGCCAAGATCTCCTGTTTTCCTATGGGGTCTATCCGGTCTGTGAACCGGATCACCCGGAAAATTGGAAAGCCTGGACAAGAAACTGGTTGCAAACTCAACATGTCGAAGGCGACATGGTCGTGTTGACTGAGGGACCGTCAGCTAAACATCCCTATCGCAACAATCGCATGGAGATTATTGATCTGACCAGAGAGTAAATGAACAGAGAATCACGAAAACACTGGCCAAAATTGAAAACATAAATTTTCGTGCTTTCTATCTTTCGTGTTTTCGTGATAAAAATTGAACCCTTTCTACTCCGGCTTGCGTCTCATATCAAGCCAGTCGGTGTGAAATATCCCCTCGCGATCGATGCGCTCGTAAGTGTGCGCCCCGAAGTAATCGCGCTGTGCCTGCAACAGATTGTGGGGCAGCCGGTCACTGCGGTATCCGTCATAAAAATTCAGAGCGGCACTCATGGCCGGTACCGGAATGCCGATCTGTGCGGCAGTACTGACGACGCGTCGCCAGCCTTCCTGACACGATTCGACTGCATCCTTGAAAAAGGGATCGAGCAGCAAATTCTCAAGTGTGGGATCGCGGTCAAATGCGTCTTTGATTCGTTCGAGGAAAGCTGCCCGGATGATGCAGCCGCCCCGCCAGAGCATGGCAAGTTCGCCATATTTCAAATCCCAGCCATAGACTTCCGAGGCCGACCGCAGTTGGAAAAATCCCTGAGCATAACTGCAAATCTTGGAGGCAAAAAGGGCTTGGCGAACAGCTTCAATAAATTCAACGCGATTCACCGATCCACGGAAAGTTTCCATCTGATCGTACGGACCTGACAATATTCCGCTGGCCCGAACACGCTTTTCCTTCAAGGACGAAAGAATGCGGGCAAACACTGCCTCGGTAATCAAGGTTGTTGGAACCCCTAAATCCAACGCCAGTTGACTGGTCCATTTACCGGTTCCTTTCTGTCCCGCCTTGTCTAGGATCATATCCACCAGCGGATGGTTGGTTTCCGGGTCTACCACTGAAAAAATGTCACGGGTAATTTCGATCAAATAGCTGTCAAGTTCTCCCTGGTTCCAAATAGCAAAAATTTTGTACAATTCGTCGGCTGTCAGGCCCAATCCATCGCTCATCAGACTGTAGGCTTCACATATGAGCTGCATATCGCCGTATTCGATGCCGTTGTGAATCATTTTGACATAATGACCGGCTCCGCCGGGCCCGACCCATTCGCAACAGGGAATATCATTATTGGGGCCGACTTTGGCAGCTATTGCTTGAAAGATCGCTTTGACATGCGGCCAGGCCTCCACTACGCCGCCGGGCATGATGCTTGGGCCGTGCCGCGCGCCCTCCTCTCCCCCGGAGATTCCTGTCCCGAGATAGAGGATGCCGTTCGATGCAAGCTCCTTGATTCTCCGCTCGGTGTCAACATAGAAGGAATTACCGCCGTCAATGATAATGTCTCCGCCTTCCAGCAACTGTACAAATTGGCGTATCGTCTGGCTGACAGGATCTCCGGCTTTGACCATCAACATCACACGGCGGGGCGGTTTGAGGTGTTTCACCAGTTCTTCAGGGCTGTGACAGCCGACGATTGATTTGTCTTTTGCGAAACCTGCCATAAATTCATCCACCCTGCTGGTGGTGCGATTGAAAGCTGCCACATGAAAACCATGATCTGCCATATTCAGGACAAGGTTTTGACCCATCACCGCCAAACCGACAAGGCCGATGTCGCATTGCGGATTCATGCATTTCTCCTTTCTCACCTAGCTCATATAAATCTGGCTCCTAAAGTTTCGCACTCCTCGTTTTGGAGTAATCTACGAATTCAGAGTATTGTCTATTAAGCTAAGTTTAGCCGAGGGGGGAAATTTTTTTCGAACGAGATACCAGGTTAATTCTAATTGGGCTTCGAATCGGCACCCAAAACATCAATAAAACCCTTTATCCGGCTACATTCGGCAACCAGGCTTCGATCAGCACCACCGTGTGTCGTCGCAAAACATTAGCAGCGAGGCGGCACTGAGAAGCACGGCGCAAATTATCTCGTCTGCAAAAATTTTCCCTTTGGCCAGACGATTTAAAAAAGATAACTTATTTAATATTGAGCTACAGCCCATCAATACGTAAAATTTTCGCCAGAGTGGGTAAGGAAAATGACATGATCTTCCCAATTCACACCCTAAAAATACCTTGAAGAATTTAACAGGGTATCTTATGACGTTTTTGACATGATACTCAAATGGTAAGTACCAAATCAAAAAAGTAAAATCTATACCCCAATCGCGAATGAAGATACACAACTAGTTTTCTCCTCTTTGCCCAAATTCGCAATACAGATAAACTCCATTAAAGTTACGGGAGGTCTCTATTATGTTGAAAAAAATCAGACCGACTGAATTAAATAGCTGGCAAAAGCTTAGGACGCATTACGAAGAAATCAAAGATGTCCATATGCGCGATCTTTTCTTACAAGACCTCGAGAGATTTAACAGGTTCCATTTGCGGATTAATGACATTCTCGTGGATTTTTCCAAAAACAGAATTACGACAGAGACCTTGAAGCTGCTTATCGAATTGGCTGATGAAACTGGTGTTCAAGAAGCCATCAAGCAAATGTTCAGCGGGGAAAAAATTAACGAAACTGAAAACCGGGCCGTACTGCATGTCGCTTTGAGAAACCGCAGCAACACGCCCATTACCGTGAACGGCGAAGACGTAATGCCGAATGTTAATGCGGTTTTAGAAAAAATGAAGGTTTTTTCTAATAAAGTCATTTCCGGTCGATGGAAAGGATTTACAAATCAAAAAATCAGCGATGTTGTTAACATCGGCATCGGCGGTTCGGATCTGGGACCGGTGATGGTAACCGAAGCGTTAACGCCCTATGCCCAGGATGGGATGTCTGTTCATTTCGTATCGAATGTCGATGGAACGCATATGGTGGAAACGCTGAAAAAGCTGAATCCTGAAACCACTCTGTTCATCGTGGCATCGAAAACTTTTACCACTCAGGAGACCATGACCAATGCCTTTACCGCAAGAGACTGGTTTTTGAAATACGCAAAAGATGAAGCTCGTGTGGTCAAACATTTTGTGGCCGTTTCTACCAATGCAAAAGAGGTTGAAGCATTCGGTATCGATAAGGAAAACATGTTTCAATTCTGGGATTGGGTCGGAGGTCGTTATTCCCTGTGGTCAGCAATCGGACTATCCATCGTATGCTATATCGGTTTCGACAATTTTGCTGAACTGTTGTCGGGTGCCCATGAAATGGACATGCATTTCAGAGAATCCCCCTTGGATCAAAATATTCCGGTCATACTGGCCCTGATTGGAATCTGGTATAATAATTTTTTTGGTACTCAGACGGAAGCTATCCTGCCGTATGATCAGTACCTACACCGCTTTCCGGCCTATTTTCAACAAGGTAATATGGAAAGCAACGGCAAGTCGGTGGCCCGAAACAGCCGCAAGGTTGACTATCAAACCGGCCCCATTATCTGGGGCGAACCGGGAACCAATGGTCAACATGCATTTTATCAGCTCATCCACCAGGGAACCAAACTGGTACCGGCGGATTTTTTAGCCCCGGCGATCAGTCAAAACCCGATTGGTGAGCATCATTATATCTTGCTGTCCAATTTTTTTGCCCAAACCGAGGCGCTGATGAACGGCAAAACCCGGGAGGAAGTTGTTGCAGAATTGAGGCGCGCTGGAAAAAGAGATGGCGAGATTAGAAAACTAACGCCCCATAAGATATTCGAAGGCAACAAGCCCACCAATTCTATTTTATTCAAAAAGCTAACCCCTAAGACACTTGGCAGTCTGATCGCCATGTATGAGCACAAAATTTTCGTTCAGGGAGTCATATGGAACATATTTTCGTTTGATCAATGGGGCGTTGAGCTTGGCAAACAGCTGGCCCAAAAAATCCTACCGGAGCTGAAGAATGACAGACCCGTCGATGCTCATGACTCATCCACCAACGGACTGATCAACACCTTCAAAGCGATGCTGCCTTAACCTCAATCGCTTATTGGACGGCTACACCAATCGGGTGGTGTAATCGGTGACAGAAACCGGAGAAAAGAGCCTGGTATTCACTTTACAAATCATTTTGGATGAATAGTTTTCGGTTCAATGAATATTTATGACGAGTGGAGAAAGGAGAAGTAGAATGAAAATTGCAAAATGGATCATGGCCACTTTCGTAACGTTAATTTTTCTGGCCGCTTGTACGCAGATGCAGCAGGGCACCAGCAGCATGTCTGCATCTCCAGTGCTGGATCGCATCCAAAAACGAGGGGAATTGATCGTCGGCACCATGGGCAACATGCCTCCCCTAAACATGACGACGAAAGACGATGACATTATCGGATTGGAACCTGATTTGGCCCGTCTAATGGCCAAGGCCATGAATGTGAACGTGAAATTTGTTAAAAAACCTTTTCCCGAATTGTTACCTGCGCTGCAAACTGGAGAGGTCGACATGGTTTTATCCGGTATGACGATCACTCCGGCACGCAACCTGAAGGTGGCATTTGTCGGTCCGTATTTACAGTCCGGCAAGGCGTTTCTTACAAAGATTAAAACCATTGCCAACGCCAGGGAGGCCACAGAAGTCAACCGCCCGGAAACAAGACTGGTTGCTCTCAAAGGGTCCACCAGTCAGGCATTTGCTGAAGCAGCGCTTGACAAGGCCACTCTGTTCACCACGGGAACGTATGATGAAGCGGTAAATATGGTGTTGCAGGATAAGGTTCATGCCATGATAGCGGATTATCCGATATGTGTGGTATCTGTTTTTCGATATCCCGAGGCAGGCTTACTGACGGTGATCACGCCCTTGACTTACGAACCACTTGGTATCGCCGTTCCGGCCAACGATCCGCTTCTGATCAACTGGACTCAAAATATGTTAAACAGCCTGCAAGGCAGCGGCAATCTGGATGAACTGAAGCTGAAGTGGTTTGCGCGAGGTTCTTGGTTGAATGAATTGAAGTAGATCTTGCGTAACCGTTCAGGGGTTCAGGGTTCAATGTTAATCGGTTCGGGTTCAGATCCCATATAATCCATTGATTCATACCCACTGAGGAAAACCAAATTAAAATAGTACTGTAAAAGGATGTTGGGTCTAGACGGCTGAAAACCGTTTCGCCTGGACTTGTAACCACTTATGAACAAAGGTGAACGCTGAACCTGTGAACGCTTACAGTCTCACCCCTTTCAGTTACAACTCTTCATATACTTGAACCTATGCATACGAGTTGGGAGCGTACACATCTCTAATCACGAAAGCACCAAAGATGGCAAACACGAAAATCGACGGTAAGTTTGTGTTTTTCTTTCGTGTTTCCATAATTTTGTGGTTTCGTGATTCACTTTTATTCTTTAGTTTATTTCATGAATCGCCCTAATTCCCCACAAACTCGCCGTTTTTAAACTCGCCTTCGAGCTTTTTCCCATCGGGATAAATCAACGTGCCCCGGCCGGTGCGTTCACCGTCTTTGAATTCACCAGTGTACATTCGGCCATCCGGGTAGGTCATGGTTCCCTGCCCGGTTCTCTCGCCGAAGTTGAAGTCACCCTCATACGTGCGGCCATCCGGATATATCATGGTTCCTTTGCCGTGCCGTTGGTCACTTTTGAAATCACCGATATATTTCCTACCGTCCGGATAGCTTAGGGTTCCCTGTCCATTTCTTTCACGAAATTTCCATTGGCCCACGTATACCGTTCCATCTGGCAGGGTGTAGGTTCCCTCACTAATTTCATTATTCTGCCAGACACCAACCAGTTTTCTACCTCCCGGTAACAGCAAGACTCCTTCACCATGGCGCACACCGTCTTTAAACTCTCCCGTATATTTGTGACCGGTGGAAAAAACCAAGGTACCCTTGCCGTTGACACAATCGCCTTCGATACACTCATCGGCAACGACAATCATCGGCAACCAACAAATTACAAGCAACGTAACGGTAAATAGTATTCTCATAGTTGAATTACCTTTACTGTTTTTTTTTGCTACGAACCTCTATCCATGAATTTACCCGGGGTCTGCATTAGCCGCTTAAGATTCCTCGTCCAACTTTTCGATCTTGTTTTTGATGCGAGCGATAACCTGTGGCGGTGATTCTTTTTTGAGAATCGATTTGAACTGAGCACGGTAGTTGCTGACGGCGTTAATCCCCAGGACACTCAGATCGTACACTTTCCATCCCCCGCTTCGATTCGTCAGCCACAGCTCTACCGGGACTTTAAGATTCCGCCAGGTAACCTCGACTTCAACCAGGGCTTTGGAGTCGTTTATCATTTGTTGCCTCAAATAATTCACCCTCTGACCGCTGTATCGATCTTGCAATTTACCTAGATAAAATTTGCCGAGAAATCTGCTGAATACCTTTACAAATTCCTTTTGTTGTTGTCGGTTGAATTTGGACCACTGGGAACCCAGCACTTTTCTGGAAAACTCTTTAAAATCGTATGTTTGCTGCATAATTTCCCAAAGTAGTTCGTGTTGCTCCTGTTTGCGGGAATCGTCTTCGTATTGAGGATCTTCCAGCACGCGGATACCGCTTTCGATATTTTGGCGGACAGCCTCCAACGGCTCCTGTGCGAACAGCAGAGAAGGTGCGACGGTGATAATCAAACTGAGAAACAACGCTTTATTTTTCATAATCCAACTCTTGAGAGATTTATTTCAGGCATTTAGCTATGTAATTTTACGGAACTATAACCAATAAAAAGGCCTCATCCACCTGTGATTCAGATAAAACCTTGGGTAGGTTGGGTTGAGGCCTGATCCAATAATGTTGGGTTTCGAACCTCTACCCAACCTACACAAATTTCTGCTGCTCAACGACGACCAGCGTATGGCCGAAACCCAACATGAGTGATGCCTTTCTTTAGGTTGTAAATCCGTAATCTGATAAGATAGTGTTGAATTAGACATCAGGCAAGAGCAGATCATAAAATATGTCTGCCTCTCAACGCTTTCGGTTAAGAAGGGATCAGGGATTCGCTTTTTTAAATTCCGCAAGCCCAAAGCCTCTTTTGCGATCTATCTGGCTTCTTCGGCGGCCGACCGTGGAGCTGCACTCTGAAGCTTGAGCCCATTACAAAAAAGACAAGGCCGTTTAGTTTACCAAACGGCCTGTCTCAGATTGTATGCGATGGTATACGATGGATTTACTCGACCTCGGCCGGTTCATCCTGTTTGCAAACAAGCATTGGATCTGCCATTAGCGCTAATTCCTCATACCGATGGTTAAATTGCTGCTCGAGCTCAGCGTGCAGCCTGTTCGCCTCTTCGGGGAACGTCCGTTGCAAGGACGCGAATCGGATTTCACCTTCCATGAATTTGCGCAGGCTACCGTCGGGTTTTTTGGAATCCAGGATGAAAGGATTTTGGCCTTCTTTTTTTAGATCCGGATTATAGCGATAAAGCGGCCAGTAACCGGACTGTACAGCCAGTTTTGATTCTTCCTGGCTTTTACCCATACCCACCAAAATCCCCTGGTTTATGCACGGCGAGTAAGCAAAGATCAATGAAGGACCGTCATAGCTTTCGGCTTCAACTAACGCCTTCATGAGCTGCTGTTTATTGGCGCCCATGGACACACTGGCGACATACACATAGCCGTAGCTCATCATCATCTGTCCCATGTCTTTTTTGGGAGTCTTTTTACCCGATGCCGCAAACTTAGCCACCGATCCTGTGGGGGTCGCTTTCGACGACTGACCGCCGGTGTTCGAATAAACCTCGGTATCCATCACCAGGACATTGATATCCTCTCCCGTGGCCAGGACGTGGTCAATACCTCCGAATCCGATGTCGTATGCAGCCCCATCACCGGCAAATACCCAAAACGACTTTTTGGTAAACAGTTTGGACATGCTGTTTATTTCAGCCAAAAGGGGATTATCCGTATAAGCCGGCAAGAGCGCTTTCAGCTGATCCCCGTAAATCTTCGAACCTTCGGCATCTTTTAAGTTTTCCAACCAGCCTTGCATGGCCGACTTGAGTTCCTTGGGTATGTCGGACTGCAGGACTTGACGCATTAAATCCACCAGCTTACGGCGTTGTTGGAATGCCCCCAAAAACATGCCATAGGTAAACTCGCCTGGATCTTCAAACAAAGAGTTTCCCCAGGTGGGACCGAATCCATCTCGGTTGACACAGTAAGGTATGGCCGGCGCCGATCCACCCCAAATAGAGCTGCAACCCGTGGCATTACCAATGACCATGCGTTCGCCAAAAAGCTGCGTAAGCAATTTAGCATAGGGGGTTTCCCCGCAGCCTGCGCAGGCACCCGAGAACTCGAGCAGAGGCTGGCAGAATTGGGAACCCTTAACGGTGGTCCGGCCGACAATATTGTCACGTACCGGCATTTCCATGGCAAATTCCCACAAGGGAACTTGCAGGGGTGTCTGTGTTTCCAAGGGTTTCATGGCCAGCGCTTTCTTTTTGGCCGGGCATATATCCGCACAGTTCCCGCAGCCCATGCAGTCGAGGGTATCGACCTGAATTCTAAAATAATACTCTTTGAGATCTTTACCTACAGCCTTCTTGGCCTCAAACCCTTCAGGAGCTTTTGACAATTCATCTTCAGTCATAAGTACCGGACGGATACTGGCATGGGGGCAAACCATGGCGCACTGATTACACTGGATACAGTTATCCATAATCCATTCCGGCACATTAATCGCCACCCCCCGTTTTTCATATTTGGTTGTGTCGACTGGGAATATCCCATCAGGGCTGAATGCACTGACCGGCAGCTTGTCGCCCTGCTGGGCAAGAATTGGACGCATGACATGTTTGACAAAGTCCGGTTCGTCTTTACCCGCTTTTGGACTGTCTGCTGCATCCGCCCAGGATTCGGGATAGTTAATCTTGACAAGGTGCTCGAGTGTATGATCTACAGCGGCATAATTCATTTCCACTAGCTGTTGACTCTTTTTGCCGAACAACATTTGGATTTGATCTTTCAGATAGGCAATGGCTTCGTCCACGGGTATTACGTTGGCAAGCTTAAAAAAGGCGGTCTGCATAATCATGTTGATGCGTCCCCCCAGTCCCACTTCAGAAGCGATTTTCACCGCATCAATATTGTAAAATTTAAGCTTCTTTTGCGCGATGCTGCGACGCATGGCCGCCGGCAAATGTTCATCCATCTCTTCTTCTGCCCAGGGCGAATTGAGCACGAAAATACCACCGTCCTTAATGCCCTCCAGGACATCGTAGATTTCTACATAGTTGTCCTTGTGGCAGGCGATATAATCGGCGGTATCGATCAAATAGGTGGATTGAATTGGTTTCCTACCAAATCTCAGGTGAGAGATGGTCACGCCGCCTGATTTCTTTGAATCATAGGAGAAATATGCCTGGGCATACATGTCGGTGTTATCGCCAATAATTTTAATTGCACTCTTATTGGCGCCTACGGTACCGTCGGCACCGATACCCCAAAATTTACACTGGACCGTGCCTTGTGGCGTAACGTCAAGACTATGGCCTACATCGAGGGATGTGTGGGTGACATCGTCGGTAATACCCACGGTGAAATGGTTCTTGGGGCTTTCGGCTTTCATGTTGTCAAAGACGGCTACAGCCATGGCCGGGTTGAATTCCTTGGAGCCCAGTCCATAGCGTCCACCAAGAAGCGTGTATGTTTTCCCTTGCTCGAAACCGGCTGTACACACATCTATGTACAATGGATCTCCCAGAGCACCCGGTTCTTTAGTACGGTCAAGAATGGTGATGATTTTGACGGATTGGGGAATGACGGCAAAAAGAGCCTCCGGCGAAAACGGACGATACAACCTGACTTTAACCAGACCCACTTTCTCCCCTTTGCCCAGCAGGTAATTAATTACCTCCTCAATAGTTTCACAGGAAGACCCCATGGAAATGATGATGCGTTCGGCTTGTGGATCACCGACGTAATCGAAAAGTTTGTAGTTGCGTCCAGTTAGCTCGCTCACTTTTTTCATATAATCACTGACAATGCCAGCTACCTTGAGGTAATACGGATTGGCCGCTTCGCGACCCTGAAAATAAATATCCGGGTTTTGAGCCGTGCCCCGCAGTTCGGGTCTCTCCGGATTGGTCCCCCGCGCGCGAAATTTAGCAACGGCATCCCAATTTGTCAGTTTGGCCATGTCCTCATAATCAATAGCGGCAATCTTCTGAATTTCATGGGATGTGCGAAAACCGTCAAAGAAATGCACAAATGGTACGCTGGATTCGATCGCGGATAAATGGGCGACGAGAGCAATATCCATCACTTCTTGCACGGAGGCTGACGCCAGCATGGCGAAGCCGGTTTGCCGCACGGCCATCACATCTTGATGGTCGCCGAAAATAGACAGTGCATGTGCCGCAATTGCCCGTGCGGATACATGCAGCACTGCGGGAAGCAGCTCTCCTGCCATTTTATACATATTCGGGATCATCAGCAGCAGGCCTTGAGAGGCCGTAAAGGTTGTCGTCAACGCACCGGCCGCCAGGGAACCATGCACTGAAGCCGCCGCCCCGGCTTCTGATTGAAGCTGTCGAACCGTCATAGTTTGACCGAATATGTTTTTGCGGCCTTCAGCGGCCCATTCATCCGCGATTTCGCCCATGGGTGAAGAAGGGGTAATCGGATAAAGTGTAGCCACATCGCTCATTCCATAGGCAACATGGGCCGCTGCGGTATTTCCATCCATCGTTTTCATTTTCGCTGTCATAAACGTACTCCTTATAATTTTTTCGAGTTATGAGTTTGAATGAATATTTAAACAATCGTTGGTTATTCTTCAATAGATTTTGAGCGATACGTGTTTAAGAAAAACTAGTTCAGCAGTTTTTCAAAAAAGTCATTCCCCTTGTCGTCCACAATAATAAATGCGGGAAAATCTTGAACACTGATCCTAAAGACAGCCTCCATTCCCAGCTCGGGAAATTCGATTGTATCAATATGGGTAATGCAATCCCTGCCAAGTCTGGCAGCCGGTCCTCCAATCGAACCCAAATAAAATCCGCCGTGTATTTTGCAGGACTCCGTCACCAGTTTTGATCGATTCCCTTTAGCCAGCATGATCATAGATCCACCCTGGGCCTGAAACACAGGCACATAGGGATCCATGCGGCCGGCAGTCGTCGGTCCAAACGATCCTGACGGGAAACCGGCTGGAGTTTTCGCCGGACCGGCATAGTAAATGATATGATTCTTGAAATAGTCCGGAAGCGGCTCGCCGCCATCCAACCGTTCCTTCAGCTTGGCATGCGCGATATCACGTGCCACCACGATGTCTCCGGACAAGAGTAATGGAGTGGCGACCGGATACTGGCTGAGCTGTTCACAAATTTGAGCCATGGGTCGGTTCAAATCCACGCGAACGGCATCCTCACCCGACAACTCGACCTTAGGCAGGTACTTAGACGGATCAGTTTCAAGCTGCTCCAGAAAAATACCTTCCCGGGTAATTTTAGCTTTAATATTGCGATCGGCGCTACAGCTGACGCCCAACCCAATTGGACAGGAGGCGCCGTGGCGGGGCAACCGAACCACCCGAGTATCCAGGCAAAAGTATTTCCCGCCGAATTGCGCTCCGATGCCAAGCTCTCTGGAAATTGCCAGTAGACGGGTTTCAAGTTCAAGATCGCGAAAAGCATGTCCGGTATCACTCCCCTCAGTGGGCAAACCATCTAAGTAGCCAGCAGATGCCAGTTTGACAGTTTTGAGGTTCAACTCGGCTGATGTTCCGCCGATAACAAAGGCCAGGTGGTATGGCGGACAGGCGGCGGTGCCCAAAGCCGTCATTTTGCGCTTCATAAAATCCAGCAAGTTATCCGGTGTCAGAACCGCTTTGGTCTCCTGAAATAAAAAGGTCTTATTTGCAGAACCACCCCCTTTGGCTATAAATAAAAATCGATACTCATCGCCCTGGTTGGCGTATAGTTCGATCTGGGCCGGAAGGTTGCATCCGGTGTTCGTCTCCTCGTACATACTCAGGGGAGCATTTTGTGAATAACGCAGGTTCCCCTGGGTATAGGCATTATATACCCCTCGCGAGAGGGCTTCTTCATCGTTGCAATCCGTCCATACCCGTTGTCCCTTTTTCCCGATAATGATAGCGGTTCCGGTGTCCTGACACATCGGAAAAATACCTTCGGCAGCAATAACGGCATTCTTCAGCAATTCAAGCGCCACATATCGATCGTTGGCCGAGCTTTCAGGGTCATCAAAAATATCGAAAAGCAGTTTTAGATGTGAGGGACGCAGCAAATGCGAAACATCGGTAAATGCCTGGTGGGCTAAATACGTCAAGCCTTCCTCTGTAACGGTCAACACGTCATTGCCGCTGAAATCTGTAACCGAAACGTGATCTTTTGTCAGGAGACGGTACGCGGTGGAAGCGTCCGTTAGAGGAAACATATCCTGGTACTGAAAACCGACCATCATCCCATTCTCCTGTGGCATTGAAGTAGTATCGGCGATAACCCAGCAAGTTACCAATGGCTACTTTCGGTGTCAAGGGCTTTTAGTTTGTTTTGGATCGGATAAAAATTTGCCAAGCGACGGGCGGTGCTCAGAAAATTTCGGCTCAAAAAATGAGCGATTGGCGACTCAATCTATGCATACCGTTTTTAAAGGGCGTTAACGGCGCTTCCCGGCAATGCTATGCAGAAGGTTGAACCCCTGCCTTTTTTAGACGTTACGTCGATGGATCCCTTATGTTGATCAACGATTTTCTTGGTCATCATCAGACCGATTCCGGTTCCATCGGTACCCTTTGTGCTGAAAAAGCTTTGAAAAAGTTTGTCTTGAACACTGCTATCCATACCACAGCCATTATCGATGATCTGATATTCTACGCCTCCGTCTCTTGTTTTCGCGGTTTTTACAGTTACAACGGCATTTTCTCCGGCAGTTCCGTCATCTTTGCCGCAGGCATCAATGGCATTCGACACCAGATTTAACAGACAGCGGTGCATTCCCTGCGGGTCGTAGCACACCGGCTCCAAATCATCGCTAAGTTCCATGATCAGTTCCACTCCCCTCTCGGCGGCTCTTGCGGCCATCAGTTCTGTGACTTCCCGCACTGGAATATTGGGATCCCCCCGTGTAAAGGTAGCGTCCGCATATTTGCCGTAATCCAGCAAGTCAAGTGAAAGGTTCATGATTTTTTCTACATTACCTTCAACCATCCGCCATCCTTCGAACAGATAGTTCTTGTCATTGAGCTCAACTCCTTTTCCCAGCACAAAAATGCTTCCTTTCAGACCATTGGCGATGCTCTTGATGGTATGGGACAATTCGGTTACGGTTTGCCCGACAGCGGCCATGCGTTCAGCTTCCACCAGCCGGCGTGCCTTTTCCTCAACCAGACGCTCCAGGTTTTCGGTATACTCGCGCAATTGGCGCCGCATGGTTATTCTCTCTAACGCCCGCTTCAGAGCAATATCGAGCACCTCATGGTTAATCGGTTTGGTGACAAAATCGGTAGCCTCGTATTTGAGGCTTTTGATGGCCAAATCCATGTCACCGTGTCCGGTGAACATAATGACTTCGGTATCCGGATTTTCTTCTTTAATCCGGCGTAGCAGTTCGATACCGTCCATGTCGGGCATCTTGATATCCGTCAACACAATGGGCGGATCGATCTCTTTAAACATACGCAGGGCTTTTTCAGCGTTTTCCGCCGTGTGCACGGTATATCCGCTGTCGCGCAGTGTAATCCCTAGTACCTTCCGGATTCCGGCTTCATCATCAACCAACAAAATCGTGTTGTCCATGGTTTATTCCTGTAACAAGGATCTCAGATGTTCCGACTATCGGCTGCCGGAAAGGTAATGATAAACGTCGCTCCTTCCCCCTTCCGAGATGTCACCCGGATATGTCCTCCAAAATCCTGCACGATACGGTAACTGATGGACAGGCCGAGACCAGTGCCCTTGCCGATTTCTTTGGTGGTAAAGAAAGGCTCGAATATTTTTTCTGAAATCGATTTGGAAATTCCAATACCCGTGTCCTGAACCTCAGCAACGACTCGGTTGCGTTTGGAAAACGTCCGAAGCGTAATTTTTTTATCACCTTTTTGTGAGGGTGCGGCTTGCCATTTTTCCTCGATGGCGTCGCGGGCGTTGATGAGTAAATTAATAAAGACCTGCTCCATACGGTCAACATCGGCCATCACTAGCGGCAGATCCTGTTCGAGCTGCCAGGTCACGTCAATACCTCTGACTTTCAACTGCTGGCTGAAAATCTCAAAGGACTTTTCCAGAACGTCGTTGAGTTGAATTTTTTCGAGCCGTTGATCCGACATTCGGCCAAACTGGCGCATGTGATTAATGATCTTGGTGGCTCGATCGACATGGCTGTCTATCTCCTCCGACATGGTGTAAAGAATCTCGCCGTCGATGGGCTCCTGTTTGTTCACCTTTTTCATGAAATAACTGCTGGCGGTTTTGATGACAGCCAGGGGCTGGTTTAATTCATGCGCAACGCCGGTGGCCATCTCCCCCAAAGTTGCCATCTTACTGGCTTGGATGAGCTGCTGTTCGGTTTCCAACCGCTCGGTGATGTCGCTCGTGGTGACCAAGAGCACATGTTTGCCCGGATACTCGGAGGGTGAAATCCATATATCGACAAAAATCACCGTCCCGTCCTTGCGAATCTGCTTGACCTGATTGACCACCGACACGGTTTTCAACTCCTCGGAATACCGCTTTTGATCGTCATTGTTGAACAGGTCGAGAAATGATCGTTGAACAAGCTCGTTTTTCGCGTAACCGTACACGGCTCGCACACTGGCATTACAGTCGATAATTTCCAGGGTGTCGGCATCCAAGACAAAAATGGGGTTGCGAATGTTGTTGAAAATATCATGATATTTCTTCTCCGAGCGTTGCAGATCCTCCTCAAGCTGCTTTCGGTGTGTAATATCCAGGTTCATTTCCATGGCCGCCACTATTTCTCCGGCTTCGTTTCGAATAGGCGACGTTTTCACAATCCAATGCGTGGGGTTCCCATCTTTGCTGATGCCCGACTCTTCACTGTAATGCGCCCTGCCGTCTTTAAATGTTTTTTCAACCGGACAGTTGGGGCACTTGGTCGTGCGTCCCTTGTAAGCTTGGAAGCAGTAATCTCCCGGCTGGGGGTCAAAGCGATCGGCGAACTCGCGATTGTAACCGACGAGTGTATACTGTTTATCTTGCACCGTAATGATACACGGAACCGTTTCAAACAGGCTTTGGTATTCATCTCTTTGTCTGTTTAATTCCGCCTGTTTTTTGCCGATCTCCAGGCTCATTTGGTTGATGGAAGCAGCCAGTTGCCCGATCTCATCATCCTGATCGACCTCGACTTTCTCTAAATAGTGTCCTTCAGAAATAGCTCTGGTTCCACGGATGAGTTGTCGAATCGGACGGTTGACAAAGCGCCACACAACAATGAAAATGATGGCGGAGGTAACAAAAAATGCCATGCCGGCCAATCCGATGATACCCTTCTCCATGATGAATATCTCTTCATCGGTTTCCTCCATGGAGACAACCACATCCAGAGCTCCGAGTATCTTTTTGTCCTGCGGATGAAAATGGCATTCATTGGCGGAGCAACCCGCTTGATTGTATATGGGACTGATTATTCCTAGCAAACGATAGCCTTCCGGAGATTTTAGTATGCGGGTTCGTTCATCCAAGCTGATTGCCACTAGCGGCGGTTCTGAGCGGTGGCAAATATAGCAAGCTTCTGATTTGATGTTGGTGGACTGATCAACTTCGCTGGGCGCGTTGGAATATTTGATTTCACCTTCTTTGTTGTAAATCCGAATGTTCTCAATCCCTTCCTGCTTGCCGATATTCATAATTATCTGGTTGATGTCGTCCCTGGAATTGAGCATCATGGCGTAATGCGTACCCAGCTTAATTGTGTTGCCCAGGCGTTCGGTCTCGGAAATGATTTCGCTTTTGAGTCGTTCTTTTTGATATTTAATGCTGAAGTAGGCCCAAGTTGATATAATCAGCAGTAAGATGAGGCCCACACCGATGATCAGTTTGGATACAAGGCTGGAACGAAGTTTTCTGATTGGTTTTAACATATCAGTCGCTTTTTTACATCAGGGCGGTGGATTCTTCTTTAGCGGCCGGTGGAAGCACTTTCGGCATCATCACACAAAAGCTCGATCCCTGACCAGGGATCGATTCGACGTGAATTGTTCCACCATGCTGCTGTATAATATTACGGGCAATGAACAATCCGAGGCCGGTCCCCTTTTGTCCTTTTGACGAATAAAATAGGTTAAAGATGTTGTCGCGGGTTTCCTGGTCCATGCCAATCCCATTGTCCTGAATGGTAAAAATAATGTGTTCGTCACTCTGTTGGACAGCAAACGTGATCTGATGAGAATTTCGGGTGCGGTCTTCAATACAGGCTTCGATGGCGTTTTCGATGATATTGGTCAACGCCGTAGCTGCCACCGCAACATCGACCTCGAATTTATCAAGAGTCTGATCGAACTCTCTGATGAGGTCAATCGGATGGTTTTGAAGCTTTGGCGTAACAACCGAGATAACATCTTCGGCAAACTGAAACACGGACACCTGTTTCCAGTCCAGTGCTCTTTCCTTGGCGTAATAAAGGATATCCAGAACCATTCTTCGGATGCGGTCCACCATTTGTTTGACGATGTCCATCCCCTCTTCGATCTTGTTAGGATCATTTTCGGTTAGGCCTGTGCCGAGCAAATATATGCCGCCGTCCAGTCCGGTAAGAATGCCTTTGACACCGTGGGAAATGGAGCTGACCATCAATCCCAATGACGAGAGGCGATCCTGGAGTCGACGGATTTCCGTGATGTTGGTAGACATCTCCATAACATGTGCAACTCCGCCGGCCGCATTTAAAATCGGAGCGGTGCTGATGAGCATATGATACTGCTCCCCGGATTTGGCAGTCACAACCATTTCGGATTGATGGGATTTGCCGTCCCGAAACGTTTTGGACACGGGACATTCGGTACATGGCTGTGCCTGATGTTTGTACACTGCGTAGCAATGTGAACCGACGTCTTCACCAAAATCCTCTTTGAATAGTTGATTGGAAGCCATTATTTTAAAATCGCGGTCCTGAACGGTAATATAGCATGGCACCAAATCGAATAGCTGCTGATAGCGCTGCTGGGTGGTTTGCAATTCTTCCTGCAACCGTTCGACTTCCGATATGTCGGCGGAAATTTCCAGCACCAGCTCAATATCTCCTCGACTGTCGCGGATGGGAGCGGTATGCACCATGGCAGAAAATCGACTGCCGTCCAAATAGGTGATGATTTCCTGGCTGCGCTGCCCTTGGCCGCAGTCAAAGGTCCTCGCCACCGGGCACGCGTATGTATTGTCCTCATGGGGGTTATATATCTCCCAACTTCTTTTTCCAACCTTGTCGCCCAACCGGCTCTTATAGAGTTGATTGGTAGCCATCACTTCGAGATCCCGGCTATGGATCGCGACGAAACAGGGCATTTCGTTAAAATAGCGGATGCCGCTGTCAAGATCACCGGCGATGTCTCGGATAGCACCGGATAATCCCTCCACGGCCTGCCCCACTGCAGCCAGGCGTTCGATATCAACCAGTCTGGCAGATTGTTTTCGAACCAACTCCTCCAAGTTCTCGGTGTATTCCCTCAACTGCCGTCGCATGTCCATTTTTTCATGGGCCCTTTTGAGGGCAATCTCCAGAATATCGTTATTAATGGGTTTGGTAACAAAATCGGTCGCCTCGTATTTGAGACTCTTGATGGCCAGGTCCATATCGCCGTGTCCGGTAATCATAATAACTTCCGTGTCCGGATCTTCCTGCTTAATTTTTTGGAGCAATTCGATCCCGTCCATGCCCGGCATTTTAATATCGGTCAGGACAATGGAGGGCTTGACGCGGCGGAAAATTTCAAGGGCCTCTTCTCCATTTTCAGCAGTTATGACATCATATCCGCTATCGGTCAGCGATATGCCCAGAACTTTGCGAATTCCTTCTTCGTCATCTGCCAGTAATATCTTGTTATCCATAGGTGTCGCCACTAAGGTTGATGTAAACAAAGCATCTAATATGGTTTTCTGCAAAGACCAAATGACTTCTCTTGGAATGGGCTTTGAAGGTGAGCCGATTCGCGGATGTGGGACTGTCTGAGTACATTAGGGAGCGTTACGTCAAACAGTATGAAACGATTGCATGCGATCACATCTATTTTATATTTCTCGCTAGCTTATTGATATCGAAGACTTGTTTGCTGTTACGCTCCCTTATGTGCGAGTTTCACACTTCCTCGAAGCGGATTATCTTCAAAGCCGCTGTAACTCACTTGAGCTTTTTAGTAAACCGCATTTTCTAAATTTAAACCTGGAAGAAAGCATGGCTAAACTTGCCGTTGCTGCAAGGTGCTGTAGCGTTCGACAAAGGTATTCGTTTAGTGAAGCATCTAGGGCAGGTAACAGTGAACGCATGGTCTTGCATCAGTCTAATAGCTGTTCGGCAAGTTCCAGCATTTTCTCATGATCCAGCGGCTTTTCCATGTAAGCGTCCGGCTCGGGTATGGGTTCTCTAATCTGAATATTTACCATTTTCAGGTAATGGGAAAATGATGTTTTCCCAACTCCGGTCAGCATGATGACCGGAATATCTCTAAGCGCTGGATCACTTTTTAGCTTCCGGTACATATTAACGCCACCGACTTCCGGCATCATCACATCCAGAATAATGAGATCCGGGATCAGCTCTTTGGCCTTCTGCAGACCTTCCTTTCCGTTTTTGGTGACGATCACAGTATACCCGCTGGTTTTAAACAACGCGGCAACATAGATTCGCTGGTCCAATTCATCGTCGACGATGAGAACCTTCTTTCTGGCCGCTACCTTTTCATCACTCATCACAAGCTGTTAACTCCCGGCGTCAAATATCCAAATCCGCCACCTTATCCGGATGATTAACGCTTGCAACCGGACAAGCTGCCCGCAAAACAACTTGTTCAACGGTGCTGCCCAACAGGGCGTCTTCCGGATCGATATCCCGGGTATGGTGTGCCATAACAATCAAATCAGCTTGTCTTTCCCGGGCGAACTTCAGAATTTCGACATACGGAATTCCTTCCCATATCTCGATATCGTAGTTATCATATTTCTTCATTTTAGGAATGTAGCTTTTCTCAATCCGCTCGCGGGCTTCGGCAATCTTCCGTTCGATTTCGTTTTGTCCTCGAACCTGGCCGAAATTACTAGATGAGATATCAAATGCATGGAAAATATGCAGTTTTGCGCCCACCTCTTTGGCTAATTTCGATGCCCACATAAATGAGTATTCCGACGGCTTGGAAAAATCGATCCCCACAACGATATTTGAAAACAGTTTCCAGCAGGTCGTACACGGACGGCTGATGATCACGACCGCACAACGAGCGGCTTTGGCCACTTTTTGCATCGTACTTCCGGCTATCGCGCGATAGCGGGTTGCCCCAACGTCTTCTTCCCGTGTATGCGCCCCCATGATGATCATATCGACATTCTCTTTTCGGGCTGTTCGTAATATCTCCCGGTGTGGCGCACCGACAACGGCCTCGAGCACCGAGTTTTCACTATATTTAAGCAGCTCCCCGTATGTGTTTTTCATTTCTTCCTTGACCCAATCGACATAGTCGGTATCGAGTTCTTCGGTCTCCCCTGTTCTTACATCCGTAACAAAAGGGCTGAACCCGCGGGTGGGAACTCCGAGTACATGCAATACAATGAGTTTTGCATCCCATTTCAATTCCAGATCAAAGGCTACTTTGGCTGCATTATCACAGGTTGGTGATGCGGTTGTGGCAAACAGTAATTTCTTAAACATGGTCATCTCCTTACAATGCGCACTCTTTGGGAGTCCCGTGAAAACTTAATTCCCATACGATTCCATCAATAAATTCAAAGAGGTTGAAGACCGTATCAAACTCAAACACATCCACTTTGTCGCCGAAGACAATATGCTTCAACATACCGAGTTTCAACGGCATGTCCAGCAGGCTCTGCATGTGAAATGATTTTAATTCACGGGTATCTTTGCCGCGCACGCCGCAAAGGGTGTTATAGATCTCCAGACGCGGCTCACCCGGAAACCCGATCATTTCAATGGTTTTGCTGAACTGCAGGTAATCGATCTCATCGCTGATACATTCGCTGTTGGGACTCGCCAGATATTGTTGCAAGCAGTCCGGCAGAAACGGATTCAGCTTCGCAAACAATGCATATTTTTCAAACATCTGAAAGAAGCTTCGTAGCGTATAACCTTTGTCCAGTTCAACCTGGTAGCTGAGAAACATCAATGGGTCGCTTTCGACAGCTTTATTGTTTTCAGCCAAAGACCCATCATTTTCCAGCGTAATTATGTTCATGTTATGGTATTTGTAGCTGATAATTTAGTGTTTCGCCCATGTTTTCCAACTCTAAGTACCAAACACTATGCAGCTTCTTCTTTCGGCAGTAAGTGCTCCGGAACTTCAATCATATTAATGAGCAACGGTTTTAAGAAAGACCACCGTATGCCGATTTTATAAACTTCTTCCAAATCCCGAATGGCATCCCAGCAGTTATGACATGGCGCGATGACAAGCTTGGCTCCAGTTGCTAAAATTTGGTCCCGCTTGACTTTCAATCCGATATTGCGTTGTTGCCGGTAGCGCCCGATACCATTCAGTCCGCCGCCGCCACCACAGCAGAAATTGTGCTCCCGGCAAGGCGTCATTTCCCGAAAATCCTCGGCAATGTAGCTCATGATCTCACGGGCAATATCCCCCAGACCGGCGTTGCGGATGTAATTGCATGAATCCTGATAGGTCACCGGTTCCTTGATTTTTTTTGAGGGATCAATCTTGAGTTTTCCGGTCCGGAGTGCTTCCGCCACCCATTCCACATAATGCAGACTCTCTACCGGGGTTTTCCCGGTTTTGAGGCCGGCCCAATATGGCCCTTCGATCACCGTCGCCCGGTAGGCATGGCCGCACTCAGTCACGACCATGCGTTTGGGCTTTAAACGTTCCATGGCGTCGTACACCGACTCCACCTGCATTTTGCAGGCTTCCCAATCGCCGCCGAACATCGCCAGACTGGTTTCTTCCCAGCCTTCGCTGGGCACAGTCCAATTTTCACCGGCCACATGAAACAGAATCGCCGCTTCGGCAATGTCTTCAGGATAGTGTTTGGGTTCCCTGGCGTTGACGGTATACAAAATATCCGCATTTTCGACATCGACCGGAATCGTTAATCCCGGCCAGTCATCTTCGTATTCCTCGGCCATCCACTCGCAGGTATCTACCCAGTCTTCAACGGTTACATCCATCTGAGCACGGTATACTCTGTGCATACCGGAGCCGATCTTCATCTCCCAGGGAACAAAGCCCTGCCCAAACAATAATCCGCGCAAATAGCTGAACATGACGCCGGTATCGATGCCGAAGGGGCAATAAACCCCACACCGCGTGCAACAGGTGCATTTGGCATAGGACGTATCCATGCACATTTGCATAAACGCGTTGTCGACATCCCCCTTACGCTTGATGATCTCTCCAAGCGTTGACTGGATCTTGTAGGATGGGACTTGCTTTGGGTCCCGGTTGTTGGCAAGATAATAAAAACAGGCTTCTCCGCATAATCCGCAATGAGAACAAATTTCAAGCCAGGTTTTCAATCGGGACTTAAAGGTTTTCTGAATCGTACTCCATAATTTTTTACGATCCACGTCTAAATGATTCATTTCTTCGTAATACTGCTTGCCGCTTTTATCGGCCAGCAGTGCTTGAAGATCTTCTTTGGTGTTTATCGGTTTTTTATTGCAAAGTTTTCCGTCCGGCATGGTCCCACGTCCTTTTGGTTTATTAGGTTAAGAAGATGGTGTTTTTGAAAACACTAGCGTGACTCAAATCTTTACCAAGCCAATCCTTTGCCTTTCATTCCCCCGCGTTTAATTCCATAATCCATACCAAGCTGAGCACGGCTGAGAAAGAACAGAATAAAATGGGAGAGCTTGGTCAATGGTATGGCTACGAGCAGGATTTCACCACTGATAATGTGGGCAATAAGCCAGAAATAATATTCCGGAGTGCGGTGAAAAGCTAGGAATCCAGTTATAAAAGGCGCCACGGCAATAGCCAAAAGCAGATAATCATAGGCCGTCGTAATCAACCTGACCTCGGGTAAGGCAATTCGCCTCAGAATCAAAAAAACTATGGAGACAATCACAAGAACTGTGAGGCCATCTGCTACTCCCTCCGGCAGTGTCCACAGGCTGATTCCCCAGCGCTCTTTCAACAGAATATTATGTCCCAGCAGAAAGACGGGGGTCATCAGCAAACCGATGTGCAGGAGAAAAACCCAAAATGTAAACCAGGGGTTATTTCGCCAGCTGCGGGTACCATAGGGAAACAGCCAGAATACAATCGAACGTATGGCTCCCTTCACTCCAAAAGAGGTATTGACCCCATAAGTCACCCGGTCGAGCTTCCAATCCAGTCCTCTGATATACCAGACCATTCGAACACTCAACCCGACAAAAAAAATTGCGAATGAGAGCCAGGCCAACGGGCCGGTTACAAATTCATACATACGTTACTCCTTGGCGTTTATTATACAGTGTTTTATTGGCTGACTTCAACCATTACCACACCTGAGTCTCTGGCCCCTTCCAGGCGCATACCGGCCAATCAACTTTCGTCGTCATCGCGTTCGGTGAGAAACCGGTAAAAGAAAGTGATGCCGATAAGCGCGGCAACGATCAGCAGGTAGGTGATACTTTCCGTACGAAACATATAGTCTTGAAGTGTCTGTATGGCCCCTTCCATAGTCAAAGCCTCTACAATTTGCGTGTTCATATTTAAATCAAAT
>WOR8_10000621_pt1 | contig 39170 bp, 30 predicted proteins | sample DeeMarSeWOR38_10_FD_19890 | JGI IMG/M metagenome (IMG submission 19890) | reverse complement strand
CGTCGAATACCATGACGATATCGGCCCCCAGGTCACGCTGCACCTGCATGGATTCTTCCGGCCCCATGAACACCGTGTCGCCGTTCACCGGCGACTGGAAGGTAACCCCCGCCTCGCTGATCTTGCGCAGGTCGCCGAGGCTGAAGACCTGGAAGCCGCCGGAATCTGTCAGGATGGGGCCTTCCCAGCGCATGAAGTCATGCAGGGTGCCGTGCAGCCTGATGATATCGACACCCGGTCGCAGCATCAGGTGGAAGGTGTTGCCAAGGATGATGCTGGCGCCGCTGGCCGCGACCTCCTCCGGCGTCATGGCCTTGACCGTGCCGTAGGTACCCACCGGCATAAAGACCGGGGTGTCCACCACGCCACGACTGAAAACCAGGCGGCCACGGCGTGCCTGCCCGTCGTGCTCCGTGATCTCGAACCGCATACCGGCCATCCGCCTCAGCCCGCCGCCGGCCGGGATATGAACATGGCGTCGCCGTAGCTGAAAAAGCGGTAGCGCGCCTCGATGGCATGCCGGTAGGCGGTCATGACCCGGTCGTAACCGGCAAATGCGCAGACCAGCATCAGCAGGGTGGATTCGGGCAGGTGGAAATTTGTCAGCAGGGCGTCGATCAGCCGGAAACGGTAGCCCGGCGTGATGAACAGGTTGGTCTCTCCGCAATACGGTGACAGTTCGCCACTGGCGGCCGCGGTCTCGAGCGTGCGCACCACGGTCGTGCCGACGGCGATGACACGGCCGCCGCGCCGCTGCGCCTCGGCGATACTGGCACAGGCCTGCGCATCGACCTCGCAGTATTCGTGGTGCATGACATGCTGCCCGATATCATCCACACGCACCGGCTGAAAGGTCCCGGCCCCGACATGCAGCGTGACATATGCCGACTCCACTCCCCGCCTGTCGAGCGCGGCAAGCAGGCGCTCGTCGAAATGCAGGCCGGCCGTGGGCGCCGCAACCGCCCCCGGCACCTTCGCGTAGACGGTCTGGTAGCGCTCCCGGTCGGACGCCGCGTCAGCACGCCTTATATAGGGCGGCAACGGCATGTGACCGTGGCGCTCGAGGTGCCCGAGCACATTGCCCTGACCGGAGAAAGACAGACGGAAAAGATCATCGTCGCGGCCGGTGACCCTGGCTGTCAGGCCGCCATCCAGCTGCAGCTGCGTGCCTTCGCGGGGTGTCTTGCTGGCCCGGATGTGTGCCGTCGCACTGTCCGGCCCGGTAATGCGCTCGATCAGCACCTCCACCCTGCCCCCGCTCGTCTTCCTGCCGAAAATGCGCGCCGGGATGACGCGGGTATTGTTGAACACCAGCAGATCGCCCGGCTCCAGGAGTCCGGGCAACCCGGTGAACTGCCGGTCAGCCAGCACATCTTCCACGGGATCCAGGTACAGCAGGCGGCTTCCACTGCGTGCGTCACACGGCCGGGTCGCTATCAGGTCCTCCGGCAAATCGTAATGAAAGTCGCTGCGCTGCATGGCGGCGCATGTTAGCACAGGGTCATGGCGCCGCATTTGCCCGGACGTCCCGATTGCTTATACTAGCAAGGGGTTGTTGCCGGCCGGTATACCCTGTCGGACAACTGCTGCAGACCTGCTTCCCAGCCGGGGTGGCGGAACTGGTAGACGCGCTTGACTCAAAATCAAGTGACCTCTGGTCGTGCGAGTTCGACTCTCGCCCTCGGCACCAATCACAACCATTGGCAAGGCATTGCGGCTTACGTACCATATGCCCTGTTCTCCAGTTTCAGTGAGCAACGCATACGTCTTGCCGGTTCCGGCCGGTCAGGCCTGTTTTCCCACGGATTAACATCCGGTAGAAGGATTATTCATGTCAGGCACACGCTTTACCCTCGAGGTCCAGCCCAGAATTCCCGACTCTCTCATACGGATCGAGGAGCTTGCCAACGATCTGTTTTACAGCTGGGACCGGCAGGTACGCCGGCTCTTTACGCGCCTGGACAAGGATCTGTGGGGCACCAGCGGCCACAACCCGAAGACCTTCCTGAGGCGAATTTCGCAGCAGCGACTCGAGGATGCCGCCGACGACCGCGTTTTCATGGAAGACTACCAGCGCGTGCTGTCTGCCTATGACACCTACCTCGAACAGGGTACGCACCCCGACGTCCAGGAATACCTCGATCCTGACGAGGACCTGATTGCCTATTTCTGCGCCGAGTTCGGTTTCCACGAAAGCCTGCCCATCTACTCTGGCGGCCTCGGCATCCTGGCCGGCGACCATTGCAAGGCCGCCAGCGACCTCGGCATACCGTTCGTTGCCATCGGCATCCTCTACCGCCAGGGCTATTTCACCCAGACGATCGACGAGCACGGCAACCAGGTAGCCCACTACACGCCGACCAACTTTCAGCAACTGCCGTTGCAGCAGGTCACCGATGAAAGCGGCAGGCCGCTGACGGTCAATGTTGACGTCCAGGACCGCAAGGTATTCCTGCATGTCTGGAAGGCCCGGGCCGGCCATATCACCCTGTACCTGCTGGACAGCGACCTGGAGGAAAACCAGGACCATGACCGCGTCATCACCCATCAGCTGTACGGTGGCGACAAGAGCACGCGCATCCAGCAGGAAATCGTGCTCGGCATCGGCGGGGTACGCACCCTGCGCGCGCTCGGCATCAAGCCAACGGTGTGGCACATCAACGAAGGCCATTCCGCTTTCCAGATCCTGGAGCGCTGCCGGGAATGCGTCAGCAAGGGGAATGACTTCGCAACGGCGCTGGAAGTTGTCGCAGCCGGCACGGTATTCACCACCCACACCCCGGTGGCGGCCGGCCATGACATATTCGAGCATGGCCTGATAAGCGGCTATTTCCGCGATTACATCAAGGGTCTGGGCATTGACATGCAGGGCTTTCTCGAGCTCGGTGCCACGCCGGGCAATCCAGGCTCTTTCAACCAGACAGCTCTGGCTCTGCGCGGCTCGCGTTTCCACAACGGCGTCAGCCGCATCCACGGTGGCGTCGCATCGAAGATGGAAGGCTATATCTGGCCGCAGGTGCCGCACGAGGAAAACCCGATAAACTACGTCACGAATGGCGTGCACCTGCCGACCTTCCTGGCCCGCGAGTGGGCGAACCTCTATGACATGCGCTTCGGGCGCGCCTGGCGTGATGAGTTGCTTAATGCGGATTACTGGGAGCGCCTCGACGAGGTGCCGGATCACAGCTACTGGAGTCTGCGCCAGTCGCTGAAGGCCGAACTGACAGACAACGTCCTGCAGCGCGCGCTGCTGCAGTATCGCCGCAACGGCTGCAGTGAAGCGCTCATGGAGCGACTGACACGCAACCTGGCGGCGGGTGAATCCGACATCCTGACCATTGGCTTTGCCCGGCGCTTTGCCACCTACAAGCGGGCCACGCTGCTGTTCTCCGACCCGGAGCGGCTGAAGCGACTGGTCAACGACCCTGAGCGGCCCGTATTGCTGATATTTGCCGGCAAGGCGCATCCGCATGATGTTCCCGGGCAGGAGTTGATCAGGGCCATTCACCAGTACGCCTTCGACCCGGATTTCATCGGCAAGATCATCATGATCGAGGGTTACGACCTGGCGCTGGCGCGCAAGCTCGTCACCGGTGTCGATGTCTGGCTGAATACCCCGGAGTACCCGCTGGAGGCCAGCGGCACATCCGGGCAGAAGGCCGCCATGAACGGTGTCATCAACCTCAGCGTGCTCGATGGCTGGTGGGCCGAGGGTTACCAGGGGGACAACGGCTGGGCAATCGCCCCGCATGAGCCCCACTTCGAGATCGACTACCGGAACCACGAGGAATCCAGCGAGTTGCTGGACCTGCTGGAGCACGAGGTCATCCCGCTGTACTACGACAGGAACAGCCAGGGTTATTCCGAAGGCTGGGTCAAGATCTCGAAAGCATCGATGAAGTCCGCCATCCCAAACTTCAATGCACAGCGCATGGTGCGTGACTACATCCGCAACTACTATTCACCCGCCAGCCGCCACTCACGGGCGTTTGCCGCCGACGACTACCGCGAGGCGCGTGATCTGGCGGCATGGAAGGACAAGATCAGCCGCCACTGGCATGAGGTCTCGCTGCAGCGAATCGATGACTCGTCGAATGCCATTCTGGCCGGCGAAAGCCTCACCATACGCGTGGCCGCCAGCCTCGGCGGTCTGGAACAGGATGACGTCATCATGGAATGCATCGTGGGCACTGAAAATGCGCATGGCGAATTCACGGTGCGCGAGACAGTGCGTTTTGCCGCTGCCGGGACGAATGCCGCTGGCAAGTCACTATTCGAGCTGGACCTGGAACCGCCGTTATCGGGGCTGCAGTTCTACAAACTGCGCATGTACCCGAGCCACCCCGGCCTCAGCCATCCCTTCGAGACAGGTCGCATTATCTGGCTGTAGTACCGGCCGGCTCAGCCCTGCAGACGGTCGTGGCGCTGCAGCATGTCGTGCATGCGCGCCGCCAGGCCCTCCGGTACCAGTCCCCAGTCGAACTGCCAGCTCCAGTTTCCCAGCATGGTCCCGGGCGTATTCATGCGGTGCTCGCCGCCCAGGGCCAGCACGTCCTGCATCGGCAGAATGGCCAGCCGGGCACTGGATGCCAGCGCGGCCTCTATCAGCGCCCATGGCATATCGGCCTGCGGGTTGCCGAGCAGGCTGTAAACCGTCTTTTTCTGCTCCTCGTCCAGCGCTTCAAACCAGCCGAGCGTGGTCTCGTTGTCGTGCGTGCCGGTGTAGACGACGGCATTCTCCGTGTGATGCTGCGGCAGGTAGGGATTCTCCGGCCCGCCTTCGAAGGCAAACTGCATGATCTTCATGCCCGGCATGCCGAACCGGTCCCGCAGGGCATCAACCTCTGGAGTGATGGTGCCGAGATCCTCTGCAACCAGCGGCAAGGGTCCGAATTCCTCTGCCAGGGCCTCAAACAGCCCGGCGCCCGGCCCGTCCCGCCACACGCCCTCGACAGCAGTTTTCGAATCCGCGGGTATCTCCCAGTACTTTTCGAAGCCGCGGAAGTGATCAAGGCGCACGATGTCGAACATGTCCAGCTGTGAACGGAAGCGTTCTATCCACCAGCGGTAACCGTCCTCGGCCATCCTGTCCCAGCGGTACAGCGGGTTACCCCAGCGCTGCCCGGTTGCTGAAAAGTAGTCAGGCGGCACACCGGCGACGACATCCGGCTGACCGGCATCATCAATCGAGAAATACTCCCGCCCGGTCCAGACATCGGCACTGTCATGGGCAACGTAAATCGGAATGTCACCGAACAGCAGAACACCGTGCCGACGTGCATGGTCGCGCAGGGCATGCCATTGTTCGAAGAAAATGAACTGCTCGAAACACACCTGCTCGATGGCACTGGCGCAGTCACGATCAAGGCGGGCAAGTTCATCGGTTTCCCGGTCGCGCAAAGCGGCAGGCCACTCGTACCAGGACGCCCCCTGCTGCAGATTCCTGATAGTCTGGTAACGCGCATAATCGAGCAGCCAGGCATCATGCGTTTCCCTGAAATCCGCCCAGGCCCTGCGCTCCGCCTTGCTGGCAAGACGCCCGAAGCCATCCCATGCACGCGCAAGGCTGGCATGAACATCACCGCCCGCCTCGTCCAGCCAGCCGCGTTCAACCAGGTCATGCAGGCAAATCAGTTCGGCATTGCCGGCATGCACGGACAGGCACTGGTAAGGCGAGCCGTCGGCATGGGTCGGACCGAGCGGCAGAGTCTGCCAGACAGTGAAACCACAGGCGGCAAGGAAATCGACAAAGCGCAGCGCCTGCCTGCCAAGCTCCCCGTGCCCGGACTCCCCGGGCAGCGATGTCGGGTGCAGCAATACCCCTGCCCGGCGCTCTGTCAGCGGATTGTGCACTACAGTGGTCTGTGGAGCCGGTTGTCAGTCAAGGCGATGCGGAACCTTCCGCCGGGCAGCCGTCGCTTCAGCCGGTGAACTGGCCACGGCGCATGACCCCGCCGACCACCGGTTCACCGCCGCCCTGGGTGAAGGCATGGGACAGGTATTCCGGTGGCTGCCTGCCCAGCAGGTTATACAGGTTGGACAGGTGTACACGGAACAGCCGCTCGAAATCACTGACCGAGTCCGCCGGGTTGTAGTCGCCGAACCACCAGAACCAGTCGGAACCCTCGCAGATCGACAGCTGGTGCTGTGCCGCCAGCAACTGCTCGCTGTCCAGCGTGTCGGTTGCCAGCGTTTCGTCAAATGCCCGCTTGGCATCGATCAGCATGTCCCAGCCGCGGTTCTTGTCCGCATCGCCGATCCATGTCGAAAATGTCCCGTAAACCCAGCTGCCGCTGACCAGCTTCTGCAGTGACTGGCGCTGCGGCCGGTCTGCCAGGTATTCCGAATAGGTCGTCATTTTCAGATTCGGATGCTCTGCCAGCTTTTCATAGAGCGTGTTGAGAAAGTAATAGCCGTTCTCGGGAAAGTGCTCCCAGGCATTTTCACCGTCGAGAATAATCGACACCAGCGGGTTCTTCTGGCCATGCGTGCTGACGGCAATATTTTCGAGATGCTGCACAAGATTGCCAACGGCGTCATCGGCATGCCAGTCCGAGTAGGTAAAACCGATCAGGTCGGAGAGACCATCATCACGGAAAAAACAGGCCAGCGTGCCCTCCCCCGTGCAGAACGCCTGGTAGAGACTGGTGTCGGCCAGCTTCCTGTTCGCCTTGTGATTGATGCTGTGGCGAAACACCGACTCGCCGCTCGCGGCCCACTTGAAGCCGTGCGCCTCCATCACCTCGAGCGCAGCGGTGCTGACACCCCCCTCCGAAGGCCAGCAACCAACCGGTTTGAAGCCGAAGTACTGCTCGAAGGTTTCCAGGCCTTCCTTGAGATGCCAGTCCACCCGCTCCCTGCCGCCCGGATAGCCGCTGTGCTCAGGCATGGTAATGCCGGGCATGGCATCCTTGGCTGTGTCGAGGTCCAGCAGCAGCGGCACTATGGGGTGGGCATACGGTGTCATCGACAGCTCGACCTGGCCGCTCTCTGCCAGCATGCGGTAGCGGTCAATCACGCTGGACAGCAGCTCGCCGATAATGCCAAGCAGCTGCCGCCGATCGTGCAGGGTATAGCCGTGTCCCTTTTTCATCAGCTGTCTGATCTGCTCGTTGTTGCGACGCACGGTCTCGCCCATCCAGGCAATGTGGTACCAGACCAGCAGGTCGACAATGAACTGGTCACCGATATAGAGCGTGCCGGTCGGGTGGCCACGGAACCAGCCGGCCATCTCGGCCAGGGTCTGGTAACTGGGGAAGCGTTTGATGGAGTGCAGCTCGTTGACCCGCAGGCAGTCGCTGACGAGCGCCATGCGCTCGTCCTTGCCCGAGGGCAGCACCGGGCAGGCCAGTGCGGCCAGCAAGGGATCCCGGATTGGCTTGTTCTCCGACAGGAAACCGCGGACCTGGCCGGCATAGTCCGACAACTGGTCCAGCAGTACCGGCGCGAAATTGACAACGGCGCGTGCCCCTGGGACCGCCTCGAGGTGCGCCGCCATGTCAATGTAGTCCTTCGTCGCATGCAGGTAGGACCAGGGCAGCTGGTAACTGCCGCTGATGAGATCGCAGTACTGCGGCTGATGCATGTGCCAGCACAGCACCACATTCAGCGGTCTGCTAGCGGACATGGTGGAGTTCCTGGCCCAGCATCTCAGGAGTAACCAGCACCACACCACCGGGTGATACGTAGAAGCGCTCCTGGTCCTCATTGTGATTTTCGCCGATGACCGTCCCGTCCGGCAGGATGCAGCCCTTGTCGATAACGGCACGCGAGATGCTGCAGTTCCTGCCAACCGTGACATTCGGCAGCACCACCGAATCCTCAACGATGGAATAGGAGCTGACCTTGACGTTGGAAAACAGCAGGGAATGTCTCACGGTTGAGCCGGAAATCAGGCAGCCGCCGGAGACCATGGAGTCAACGGCCATGCCACGCCGGTCTTCGTCATCGAACACGAACTTCGCCGGTGGCAGTTGCTCCTGGTAGGTCCAGATGGGCCATTTTTCATCGTAGAGGTTGAGCTCTGGCGTGACACCAATCAGCTCGAGGTTGGCCTCCCAGAAGGCGTCCACCGTGCCGACGTCGCGCCAGTAGGCAGTCTGGCCGCTGCTGGATTCCCGGTACGGGTAGCTGTAGACGCGGTACTTGCGGATCAGGTCCGGGATGATGTCGTGGCCGAAATCATGGGTTGAGTAGTCATGGTCGGCATCCTTGATCAACTGCTCGTAGAGAAACGCCGTATTGAAGATGTAGATACCCATGGAGGCCAGCGCCATGTCGGGCGAATCCATAGTCGGTGTCGGTGATTCCGGTTTCTCCATGAATTCCGTAACCCGGCCATCCTCTGCAACCGTCATCACGCCAAAGGCGCGTGCGCGCTCAAGGGGAACCTCGATGCAACCGACTGTCAGGTCGGCATTCTTTTCCACATGGTGGGCGATCATCGGACCATAGTCCATCTTGTAGATATGATCGCCTGCGAGGATCAGTACATACTCCGGCTGATGAGTGCGAATGATGTCAAGGTTCTGGTAGACCGCATCGGCGGTACCGGCGTACCAGGATGGCTCGATACGCTGCTGCGCCGGCAGCAATTCAACGAATTCACCGAACTCGCCGCGCAGGAAGCTCCAGCCGTTGTGTACATGCTGAATCAGGGAGTGCGCCTTGTACTGCGTCAGCACGCCGATCATACGGATGCCGGAATTCATGCAGTTGGACAGCGGAAAATCAATAATGCGGAATTTGCCGCCAAACGGCACCGCCGGCTTGGCACGCCAGAGTGTCATCTGTCGCAGCCGCGAGCCGCGCCCACCCGCCAGGACCAGGGCCAGCGTGGACCGGGTCAGGCGACTGACGAATCGATGTGTATGTGATGGCATTAGCGGCTTCCAGTACCGATAAATATCCTTGAGGCCGGTTCGTATTGTATGGCCATGCGCATTGCCTGTATAGTGAATAACCGCCCTTTTGAACGATTCATTTGATCCTTTTCACACGGCTCCATGCTGCATTCAGATTCCGACAACAATCCGGCCCGCAAGCTCCCAGAAGAGCTGCAGAAACTGCTGGAGGCGCGACATCACGATCCGTTCACGCTGCTGGGCAGACACGTGCTTGGCGACAACGAAATGGTGCGTGTGTTCCTCCCCCGTGCCGAATGGGTCAGGGTCGTCGAGACCGGCTGCTCCCTGCAACGTATCGAGGGCACGGACCTGTTTGAATGGCATGGCCCGGCCGGCTCCATACCGGATCGCTACCGCCTGATCTGGCGCGACAGTCATGGCGCGGAGCACGTCGCCTACGATCCCTACTGTTTCCCGCCACAGTTATCGGATTTCGATCTGCACCTCTTCGGCGAAGGCCGCCACTGGCACATCTACCGGGTTCTGGGGTCCCACCGCCAGCAGGTCGACGGCGTCTACGGCGTGCTGTTCGCGGTCTGGGCGCCTTCCGCCGAGCGTGTCAGCGTGGCGGGTGATTTCAACGACTGGGACGGTCGGGTACATCCCATGCGCGTGCGCGGCGGTACTGGTGTCTGGGAACTCTTCATCCCGGGACTGGGCAGCGGCCAGCCCTACAAATACGAAATCCGCACCCGTCACCAGGGGAAAATCTCACTGAAGTCAGACCCCTATGGTCAGCAGTTCGAGCTTCGCCCCGCCACCGCGACACTGATCCCGGGGGAAAATACCTACCACTGGCATGACGAGGCATGGCTGTCGGCACGCCATGATCTGGACTGGCAGCATTCGCCGGTGTCCATCTACGAGGTCCACCTGGGATCCTGGAAGCGTGACGAGTCGGGCAATTTCCTCAACTACAGGGACCTGGCGCGCGAACTGGTTGACTACGTCCGGGAAACCGGCTTTACCCATATCGAACTGCTGCCGATTACCGAGCACCCGCTGGACGCATCCTGGGGCTACCAGACCACCGGCTACTTCGCGCCGACCAGCCGCTTTGGCACACCGGATGATTTTCGATACCTTGTGGACTATTGCCACCAGCAGGGCATCGGCGTGCTGCTTGACTGGGTGCCGGCACATTTCCCGAAGGATGCGTTCGGGCTTGCCGAGTTCGATGGCACGGCGCTGTACGAGCACGCGGACCCCCGCCGCGGCGAGCACCATGACTGGGGCACACTGATCTACAACTACGGGCGCAGCGAGGTCCGCAATTTTCTGCTGTCCAGCGCGCTGTACTGGCTCGAGGAATTTCACATTGACGGGCTGCGCGTTGATGCTGTGGCCTCCATGCTGTATCACGATTACTCGCGCAAGGCGGGCGAGTGGCTGCCAAACGTGCATGGCGGGCGCGAGAACCTTGAGGCTGTCAACTTCCTTCGCGAGCTGAATACCATTACCCATTCGCGCTACCCCGGCACCGTCATTATCGCCGAGGAGTCTACCGCCTGGCCCGCCGTCAGTCGTCCGGTCGACCAGGGTGGACTCGGGTTCAGCATGAAGTGGAACATGGGCTGGATGCACGACTCGCTGAGTTACATGCAGCATGATCCGGTGCACCGCAAGTATCACCATAATGACCTGACATTTGGCCTGCTGTACGCCTTTACCGAGAATTTCGTCCTGCCGTTCTCGCACGATGAGGTCGTGCACGGCAAGCAATCCATGCTCTACAAGCAGACCGGTGACGAGTGGCAGCAGTTTGCCAACCTGCGTTTGCTGTATACCTACATGTACACATTCCCCGGCAAGAAGCTGTTGTTCATGGGTAACGAAATTGCCCAGGGCCGCGAGTGGAATTTCGACGCCAGCATCGAATGGTACCTGCTGGACTACCCGCTCCACCGTGGCATGCACAAGGTGGTCGGCGACCTGAACCGCATGTACCGCGAGATGCCGGCACTGCACCGCTACGATTTTTCCCCGGAGGGCTTTGAGTGGATCGAGTGCAATGCCGCGGACGAGTCCATGCTGAGCTTCGTGCGCAGGGGCGGCGATGACATGGCCGTGGTCGTACTCAACTACACGCCGGTCCCCCGGCACGGAGTCCGGGTCGGCGTACCGGCCCCGGGCGGCTATCGTGAACGCTTCAACTCGGACTCCGGTTATTACGGCGGTTCCGATGTTGGCAACCAGGGCCAGGTGGAGGCCGAGGCAATCCCCTGTTCCGGGCGTCCCTGGTCGATCTCGCTCTCCCTGCCGCCGCTGGCCGGCATCGTGCTACAGCATACCGGCTGACCCCGGCCACTTGCTTTTTCCCGAATCTGCGCCTATTGAAATAGTAAGGAGGCGGTTCGAGGCATGATCAACACGATTCGACAACCCGCCGTGGCCGGCACCTTCTACCCGGCTGACCCCGACGAATTGCGCGACCTGCTGCAACACTACCTGCAGGAGGCACATCCGTCTGCAGCAGTGCCGAAGGCGATGATCCTGCCGCATGCCGGGTTTATCTATTCCGGGCCGGTTGCCGCGAGCGGTTACGCCTGTCTTCGTGAACACCGGGATACCTACCGTCGCGTTGTCCTGCTTGGACCCGCTCACCGTGTGCCCTTCCGGGGGATTGCCGCACCTTCCGCCACCACGTTCATGACCCCGCTCGGCCCGGTTGCCATCGACCGGGACGCCATCGATCGACTCACCGCCCTGCCGCAGGTCCATGTCCTCGACGAGGCGCACCGGCAGGAACACAGCCTCGAGGTGCACCTGCCGTTCCTGCAGATCACCCTGGGTGATTTCACCCTGGTGCCGCTGGTGATCGGTGAAGCCGGTGCCGAAGATGTCTGCGAGGTTATCGAGACCCTGGCAGGGGATGCCGGCACGCTGGTCATCGTCAGTTCGGACCTCAGTCATTACCACGACTATGCAACGGCCAGAGAACTGGATGCGGCAACGACCCGCAAGATCGAGGCACTTGATTTCGAGACCATCGGTTACGACCAGGCCTGTGGCCGCAATCCCGTCAGCGGTCTGCTACTGTATGCACAGCGCCATGCGCTGTCCGCAACGACGCTGGATCTGCGCAACTCGGGTGATACTGCCGGCCCGCATGATCAGGTGGTCGGTTACGGCGCCTATGTCTTCAGCTGAGGTGCAGCAGGTTTACCCGCGCATCGAGCAGGACACCCTGCTGGATATTGCCTGCACTTCTCTCATTCACGGCCTTGAACATGGCCAGCCGTTCAGGGTCAGTCTCGACACGCTGCCGCCGTCCCTGGCGGCGGAACGTGCCAGCTTCGTCACGCTCAACACGACCGGCGGCCAGCTGCGGGGCTGCATTGGCAGCCTCGAGGCATACCGGCCACTGGCGGAGGACGTCAGTCAGAATGCCTGGGCCGCGGCGTTCCGCGATCCGCGTTTTCCCCCGCTGCAGAAGGACGAACTTGCCGGGCTGGATATCCATGTTTCGGTACTGAGCGAGTCAGAGCCGCTGGAATTCGACAGTGAGCAGGAACTGCTGGGCCAGATCCGGCCCGGTGTCGACGGACTGATTCTGCAAGACGATGCGGCCCGGGGGACCTTTTTGCCATCGGTATGGGAGTCATTGCCGGACCCGGCACAGTTTCTGGCCCACCTCAAGATGAAGGCCGGGCTGCCAGCGGACTACTGGTCGGACAGTCTCAGGGTGTGGCGATATACCACACAGTCCTTTGGCAGCGCATCATCGACTATAAGAGAAAGGCTGTCAGTTACCTGAACACGGCACTGAACCATGCCACGACGAGGGTAACCAGGAGGGTCGCGAGCAAATAGGCTCGTAACGATGAAGATTCCTGCCGTTTGCAGGGGTCATGCTCATGGCCCATGAGGTGCCAAACAAAGGATTCAATATTTCTGTCCAGCTGCCGGCGCTCTGGACCGTGTCGCCGCTCCGGCACCCCGGCCGGCAGCCTCTCGCCACCATTCTGGCGCCGCTCTGAGCGGCGTTCATCGACGCTGATCCGCGCCATCACCAGCCGCTGGTAATCCTCCCAGCTTGCCATCCCGCTGAATTCTTCCGGCAGTAATTCGCTGCATTCCGTGAGCGGACGCCAGCTGGACCTGTCGCCGCTGAGCTCGTCAGTCACCCGGATACGGCCGAGCAGGATATACCGGGTCACGTGGCCGGCGCTGTATGGCCCCCGGACCTTGCCATCACGCCGCGTGTACCACACCAGGTGTTCAGTTTGCCGGGGCATAGACATGCGCGATGACGTTTGGGCTGCCCTTGCGGTCAGTCCTTCAGCCACTCCTCCATGCGTGCGCGCAGGCGGATAAGCGACTGGCCATGAATCTGGCAGACACGTGACTCGCTGACACCCAGAATATCGCCTATCTCGCGCAGGTTCAGCTCCTCGTCGTAATACAGTGCCATGACCAGGCGTTCACGCTCGGGCAGGCCCTTGATTGCCTGGGCCAGCCCCGCCTTGAAATTTTCCTTCTGCAGGCTCTCGTACGGCTGGTTGGACTGGCGCTCGTTGCTGGAGAAGCCCTCCTCGCCGAGAGAGGCCGGGTCCTCGAAACTGAATATCCTGCAGCCTGTCGCGTCCTGCAGAATCTTGTGGTATTCGTCCAGGCCGAGGCCCATTTCACTGGCAACTTCCACGTCGCGGGCGTCGCGGCCCTCGCGGTTCTCGATGATGCGAACAGCCTCGGCGACCTCGCGTGCCTTCCTGTGCACCGAACGCGGGGTCCAGTCGGTACGGCGGATCTCGTCCAGCATGGAACCGCGTATGCGGATACCCGCATAGGTCTCGAAGCTTGCACCCTGTTCCGGATCAAAGTTCTTGGCCGCCTCGATCAGTCCGATCATACCGGCCTGGATCAGGTCATCCGCCTGCACGCTGGGCGGCAAACGGCTCATCAGGTGGAACGCGATACGCTTGACCAGCGGCTCGTGCATAATGACCAGTTCGTCGTTGCTGGGCTTTCTGACCGGTACCGATGCTGTGTTTGCTTTCATGACTTCACCTCCATCTCGACGTTGTTTTGTTTAATCAAGCGTTCTACGAAAAACTCCATGTGTCCGCCTGCGGCATGTGCAAACGGCCAGTGACCGGTTCTCAGGGCAAGGTTGCGGATCGCCATTGCCGCGCGACTTTTCGGGAATGACTCGATCAACGGCCTGTGTGCCATGGCCGCCTGCCGGACTGTGGCATCCAGCGGCACAAAGCCGGCGTAGGACACTGTCACTTCATGCAGATCATCCAGGGAATGACAGAAGCTGTTGTATGCGTGACGCCCGGCTTGTTCGTTTTCCACCATGTTGGCGAGCAGGTGAAAGCGGGTAATACCGTATTCCGCATGCAGTCGCGCGACCAGCGCGGCGTTGTCTTTCTGCGATGCCGGCTCCTCCCCGGTGACGATGAGCACGTCTTGTGAGGCGCGGCAGAAGGTGGCGATACTGTCGGATATACCGCTTGCCGTATCGACAACCAGGGTATCGACATCATCGCCGAGTTCACTGAATGCCCTGACCAGGCCTGAGCATGTGCTGCGATCCAGCGTGGCGAGTTCCAGCCGGCCGGAGGCTGCGGGAACCACTTGAAGATTATCAGGTCCGGCTACCACGATGTCCTGTAGCCGGTGCTGGCCGTTGATCACGTCCAGCAGGGTAATTTCCGGGTGAATGCCCAGCAGGATATCGACGTTGGCCATTCCCAGGTCGGCATCCAGCAGCATGGTGCGCTGCCCGCCCTTTGCCAGAGCCAGGGCCAGGTTGGTGGCAATCGTGGTTTTACCCACCCCGCCCTTGCCACTGGTGACTGCGATGGTGCGAATGCGGTGCCTGCGCGGAGACGGCCTCGATGCCAGCTTTATTTCGGATGCCAGCATCGAGCCGCCTCCCCTGTTGTGTGCAATGCCAGTTTCATTCGTTTCTGATTCCTGCCGGTTCAGTTTCTGTTTTGGGGTCCTGCTGCCGGATACCATTGCAATTGGCATACCAGGTTGGAAGAATGCTGATAATGGCCGCCAGGATCGATGTATCTTATTGTTATATATAAATTATTACTTCTAGCAGGTAACGAGCCAGGCGTCTGTCGACCGCGTCATATTTTCGACATCTCATGCCGGCCAGGCATGCCGGCGCCATAAAACCAGCGGATCAGGCAGGTGTTGAGGTGTTAAACAGCAGCAGATGCAGGCTGGCCGCAGAGCATGTCGCGGCTGGCCTGCCGGGCAGTAAATATCAGGGGGTCAGTGGTCGGCGCTGAGCCAGCCGGAGAAGCGTTCCACGGGCAGTGGCCTGCTGATGTGGTAACCCTGGGCCGCGTCACAGCCGAGATTATTCAGCATATCCCAGGCCATGCCGTTTTCAACACCCTCGGCCACCACCTTGTAGCCCAGGTTGTGACCAAGTTCGATAATCGACTGGACGATGGCGATGTCCTGCTTGTCGAATGCCACATCAATAATGAATGACTGGTCGATCTTCAGGGTATGAATCGGGAGGCGCTTCAGGTAGGCCAGGGATGAATAGCCGGTCCCGAAATCATCAATGGCGACAGCCACACCGCAGTCACTCAGCGCGGAGAGCACGCTGGCTGCCCGGTCAAGATCCAGCATCAGGGTGGCTTCGGTGATCTCGACCTCGAGACAGTCGCCATCAACGTTGGCTTCCCGCAGGGCGGTCTGTATCTTTTCCAGCAGTCGCGGGTTCTGGAATGATCTGGCCGAGACATTAACCGACACCGGCACCGGACGGCCATCGCAGGACCATTGCCTGCACTGGCGCAGCGCGGTTATCAGCACCCAGTCGGTAATGGGCGAAATCATACCCAGCTGTTCCGCTACCGGTATAATCCGCTGCGGCAGGACCATACCCTCCTGGGGATGCTGCCAGCGCAACAGCGCCTCGGCCCCGGATACCCGGGAGGTCTGCAGGTCCACCTGCGGCTGGTAAAAGAGTTCGAACTCGTCATTGTCCAGCGCGCCCTGTATCTGGCCCGAGTAGCGCAGTTGCTCTGCAGGGCTGACGTCGCTGACAGGATCGTAAAACTGGTATGGCAGCCCGTTGCGCTTGGCGCGATACATCGCGCTTTCGGCATTCGTCAGCAGGGTTTCATCATTGGTACCGTGGTCGGGAAAACAGGACGCGCCGAGGGTGACATTGACGCACAACTGCTTGTCGCTACAGCTGAACGGCACATCAAAGCAGTCCAGTATCTGGGTAATGACACGCTCGCTGGCGGCCCTGGCATCATTGACAGGTTGCAGCAGGATGCCGAACTGGTCACCACCGAGACGCGCCAGCGAATCCGACTCGCGCACAACGGAATCCAGCCGCCCGGCGATTTCCCGCAAAAGCCTGTCGCCGACCGAACGGCCAAGTGTGTCGTTGTACATCTTGAACTGGTTGATATCGAGCGAGATCACGGCAACCTGTGAACCTGGCACCCGGCGGGATGCCGCCAGCGCCATGCCGAGGTGGTCATTCCACAGGGCGCGGTTGGGCAGACCGGTGAGCTTGTCTGTTGTGCTCAGTTGCTGGAGCTGCTTGCGTTCATGTATTTCGCTGTTGATGTCCTCGAGCAGGCAGTACATCTGGATTACGCGACCACGCCGGTTCATCGACGGGTACAGCAACAGGCGGTACCAGTGTTCGGGTGATTCGGCGAGCGTCATGCGCACCTCGGCGCTGGCCGTGCCGCCATTGACTGCCTGTTGCCAGGCATTCAGCACGAGTTCCCTGTCCTCCGCATGCGTATCGTCGAGAAACGGGACAGGCGCGTCGGGCAGCGGGTCATACAGGGCATGCAGCTGGTAATTGGCATAGAGGATACGGTTGTTTTCCACATCGACCGTCCACATCAGGTGTGGCAATCCTGCCAGCAGGTCCTCGACCTTGCGGTATTGCTCGGCGACGTGGGCAATTTCTTTCCTGGCTGTTCCGAGGGCAGCATTCCAGTAGCCTTCGATCATGAGCCCGTGGTCCCGCATGATCTGCCTGACCAGTAACGTTTCCAGGCGGAATTTGTCCTCCTGCGTAGCATCAAGTTCCCTGACCAGCCGGAAAACATATTCGAGAAACAGCCGGTACGCGCCGGTCACCCAGACCGGTTTGATACCTCTGTGCAGGTGCTCACGTCCTGCACCGATGAGCATCTCTTCCCGCGCATCACATCCGGACGGCGAGAACACATCGAGCATCAGTTTCAGCTCGTTACGGATCAGCTCACTGACGTCACCGCCACTGTGCTCATGCGAGTACAGCACATCGGCAATATCGGGATTGTCATACAGGTAGTTGTAATAGACTTCGGCAAATCGCGCCGAACCGGCCGCCAGCACGGTCTTGTGGGAATCCAGGAATTCCTGCTCCCCTGGCGTGGTGTGAAGCACATAGTTATATTCACGGGCAAAACTGCCATTGACGGCAGGCCGGTTTGTGTTCCCCTGATGGCGCGCCCTGCTGTGCCCCCGCCTTGCTTTCTTGTTTTCTGCCATTGCTCTTCTTGTATCGTTATTGTAATGCGCCACGAGTGGCACAATTGCATGCCGCTCACGCATGCTTACATTATGACCAGTCGCCTAACACATGCGACCGGCCACAGGCCATTGCCTGTACAAGCCAGCAGTTTCAAACAAAAGAGTTAATCGAGTATTTGATGCCCCTTATTCTCATTATTATATAAAGGCGGAAATTATCATATCCCGCGTAACTTATAAAGTCCGTGCAGCCCCCCGTCCGTCAACGTCATTCAGTTGACGCGAGCAGCCGGAACAAACGTTTTTCAGGATACCGTGTTGCTGCGTTGCAGCCCGTACTTGCGCAGCTTTTCAACCAGCGTGGTACGCCGCATGCCCAGGCGTTTTGCTGCATGCGCAACAACACCGCCGGATTCCGCCAGCGCCTGACGTATGTAGTTCACCTCCAGGCTGCTGAGGTGCTGCTTGAGGTTCAGCCCGCCCTGCGGCAGTCTCGGGTCGAGATCGTCCGAGGTCACCGGTGAGCCGATCAGGGCATCGCCCAGCAACTCGGGATCGATTTCCTCGTCCAGGCGGAACGTCTCTGGCAGATCTGTCGCCTCTACCACGCTGTAGGGGTGCAGAATGGCAAGGCGCTCGATCAGGTTGGCCAGTTCGCGTACATTGCCGGGCCAGTTGTACTGGCACAGGGCATAGATTGCCCCGGGTGAGAGTCGAACCGAGCCGCGCTTCTCGTGCTCGATGCGCCGCACCAGTTCATTGACCAGCAGGGGTATGTCCTCGATGCGCTGCGACAGTGGCGGCATCTCGATCGGGAAAACATTCAGCCGGTAATACAGGTCTTCGCGAAACTCCCCCGCCTTGATCGCGGCTTCAAGATCACGGTGGGTTGCCGCGATGATCCTGACATCCGTGGTAATGGTGTCGTTGGAGCCGACGCGCTCGAAGGTACGTTCCTGCAACACGCGCAGGATCTTCACCTGCATGGCGAGGCTCATATCGCCTATCTCGTCGAGAAACAGCGTGCCTCCTTCCGCCATCTGGAAACGGCCTTCGCGTGCGGATATGGCACCGGTGAAGGCCCCTTTCTCATGACCAAACAACTCCGACTCGAGCAGGTCTCCCGGTATGGCACCGCAATTCACCGGGACGAAGGGCCTGCCCCGGCGCGAGGAATGATAGTGCAGGTTCCTGGCAACCACTTCCTTGCCGGTGCCGGACTCTCCGAGGATAAGCACATTGGCATCACTTCCAGAGACCTGCTCGATCAGCTTGCGGACATGCTGGATCGACCGGCTGCTGCCGACCAGGCTGCGAAAGAGATCGACCGGTCGATGCGCCGCTTCGGCCACATCCTGTGATTCAAGATAAATTTCCGCCTGGTGCAAGGCACTTGTCAGTTGCGTGTAGCTGGGCGGGATCTCCAGACGCCCGAGAATGCAGGAACCGGGGTCGATCGCTACGGTCGGCTCCCTGCCCTTTTCGGTCAGCAGGTAGACCGGCAGATCCGGGTTTTTCAGGTGTATGGCATTCAGCAGTTCACTCAGTCTGCTGTCGCTACCCGTTGCATCGACCAGGGCCGCAAGATAATGATTGCCCCCCTCAAATGCGCCCCCCCAGTGCTGACTGTCCACAAGGACAGGGGCCTGGTTTATAAAGCGGAGTATCGCCTGCAACTCCTGCCCACAACCGGAATCTTCCTCGATAATCAGGACCTTGGCTTCATTCGGCATGTGAGCTTCCTGGTTTTCCCCACCGACGTTTTTTAATAAAAACCTGAATAAAGTTGCAGTTATTTCCGACAGCGCGATGTTACCCATGACAACGGACGAAAGTCAAAAAGACATCAGGGCTGTCAAGTCACTGAATCCCATAAGATAGCACTTGCCACAGCAGGTTATGCCTGTTGTACCCCGCAACAGCCTAACCAGAGCTAAGTATATCAGCAGAAAAAGAATTTGCGCGCAGGAAATGCTTGGATAATGGCGCTTTTTTCAGCCCGGCCCGATGTGTATTCAGGGGCTTGTAAAACTGTGGTAACGGGTACCGGCTGCCCGGGAAGTGATCGGCCATCCCGGCAGGGAGCACATGTTCGAACGCGGGCCTCTTCCAGGGGTTGCCAATTTCAGCCGGTTACTAGTGGCAGACTCGGAATGAACTTGACAGACACACGGGCGCCATTCTTTTGTCACTTTGTGCATCCTGACACAATTCACGCCTAAAATACGGCGGTGGCATGACGATAACTCTACTGAACCAGACAGCACTGTTATCAGGGCTATTTGTCTGGAATGACCCAACAAATCAAAAAGGAATGGATACAATAATGCCGCAAGCCTTACCCGATTTACACGACCCGAATGATCAGCGCATCAAGACCATTCGCATGCTGCTTGAAGAAGATGCCTATGTCATCAACTTCGAGCACCTTGTATGCAAGGTCATCGATTTCGAAATTGCACTGGGTGCGGCAGATAACGACCCCATCTGACCGGCAAGCCCCGGGTTGCCCGGATGATGAGGCAGTCCTAAATCCAGACTTTTGCTATATCGCCAGTCGTGTAGCAGTCAAAACTGATGCAGTGCTAGAATTGCCCACCTGAGACCGGTTTGCCCGGTCAATGCCAGACACGGGGCCGTAGCTCAGCTGGGAGAGCGTCGCGTTCGCAATGCGAAGGTCGGGAGTTCGATCCTCCTCGGCTCCACCAAACAACAGGCCAGGCTTATGCCTGGCCTGATTTATTCACCTACTTGCCCCGGTAGCTCAGTTGGATAGAGCAAGCGCCTCCTAAGCGCTAGGTCGGACGTTCGAATCGTCTCCGGGGCGCCATTTATCAATAAATTACAGGTTTTTATCCAGCCAGCCACCAGCCACATATTCAATACTGTCACTTTCATTGTCACTCTAGGAATTGCGTGTATATACAAAGGAGACAATGGCACCCTGCTGTAGTCAGTAGACAATAAAAAACCCCGCCATGAGACGTGAGGGGTCTCGGCGAGGCGTAAAGTGGTTAGATACTGCTTGATCGTCCTTGCTTACAGAATCAGCAAGTAGAAATATGATCACATGTTCATTTCATTGTGTCTTTACATTTCACGCCAAAACGTTAACTACACCCGCCAAATTACCCGCAAAGGACGAGTCCCTATGAATATTCGTTATGTTGTACTTTTGTGTGTCCTGACGTCTGCATCTGCGATTGCGGATAATTCCACTTTAGACGCGGCTATTGGTGGCGCTATTGGCGTTGCTGCAGGAGCTGCGATTGGCAACGAGATCGGTGGCCGTGATGGCGCAATTGTTGGCGGAGCCTTGGGTGGTGCAGTAGGTGCGGCAGTGAACACTGACGAAAATAATGATCACAGCCGTTCAAGCAAAAGGTCATCCTACAGAAGTGAGCCAAGATACGTGTACCCAGCCTCTAGCTTCTGTCCCCCAGGACAGGCTAAAAAGGACGTTGCTAGTACCTAATGGCCTTAAATCTGGCATGAACTTGCCGCTCCCGTCAGACAATCTCTACTACCAAGTTCGCAGCACTCCGGACTTTCCCTTTCAGTTATCAGTATTCGACTGACTGGCATAAGCGGTTAGTGCTCATCGCCGACTTGGCACACTAGAGCCGAGGCGCTGATCCGCTGGCGCCGCTACTCACACCATCGATAAATAACATGTGGAAGTCTATGCGTAAAGACGCGGAGCAGGATAAGATATAAAGGCAAACGCGGGATACTGTCCTCACCGAATTGCCTGACATCTATCAAGAGCAATGCATTAGAGACTGATTATCCCGATAAGAAGCAGTACCCCCACGATCACTGTGCCTGTACCAGCCCCGGCTGCAAATGTCCGGCCACTGCCAGTGCTTAGTCTGCTGACCTCTACCAGGACGATGTCATCAACGGGGAGTACGGTATCCTCGGCATCCAACGCGGCACCTGGCGGATGCCCTATGACGACATTTTCTTCAACTGCAGTGACATAGAGCAGATGAGCCATCCCATCGATGGTGATTGCACGAATGGTGTCCCCCGTCTTTACCGCCTCACCGCTGCGGATTTTCTGATGCAGGGTCTCCGCGTTCACATCAATCGGCCGCAGGGTCGTACAGCCCGCCAGCAGTAAACCCAGTAGCACGACCCATATTGTGTTTATGTATCTGCACCTTCCTGGCCACACTGCAGACCAGGCCCGGGCCAGAATTGCAGCCTTCCAGTGTGAATCATTCATTATGCTCTACCTGTGTTTTGGAGTACCAATTTGCGAACCCCTTGTATTATCAGAGCCCCAAGGCACCAAGGACTGCAAAAGGCGCGATGATAAATGCTGCAGCGAACAGAATAGTCGCGATGCCGACGGAACCAGCCGTAGTTTCTACTGCGTTGACTTTCTCTTTCTCCAGCAGGAGGATGTCATCAAGAGGAATCTCGATAACGACGTCACCCGCCCTTGCTCCAAGTGCATGCCCCCTGAGAGAATCCTCTTCAACTGCGCTAACCACGAGCAGATGTGAGACCCCATCCCGGGTGACAACGCGAACAGTCTCACCTTCATGCATCGCCGTTCCGTCGCTGATCTGCTCCTGCAGCGTTTCGGGGTCCGTTGCGACTGGCTGCAGGTTCGTGCAGCCCGTCAGAACGGCGACAAGTAGCAGCATCAGCATTATTGTGAGGCTAGCCGCCAGCTCAGTGAGACAAGAGCTGCCGCCGGTACCCGGACCAGGTGACTCAATATTCATGTGCTACACCCATGCCAATTTCGCGTAAGTTCGGACACCAGCATTCACCAACGCTTCCCGGATCTTTTACCCGCCCCGCATTCTTTGTCACCATGACATCGTAGCAAAAGCAATTATGAGAGCGATACCCAGAGTGAGTACCGATCCCACGGTGATTCCGCCTGCGTATGCCGCCGTTTTCTCCACACTGACTTTCTTCCCTTCCATAAAGACGATGTCATCGATCGGGATGGTAACTACCGCTTCTGCCGTACTGATACCCTCCGGATGCCCCTTGAGGACGTTCTGATCGAGTTCTGTAACAATGAGCAGGCGGGAGAGCCCATCCCGGGAAACAACGCGAACCTTGTCGCCCGGCTTGACCGTCTCACCACCGCGAAGTTCACTGCGCAGGGTTTCGGCATTACCTGCCATTGGCTGCAGGGTTGTGCAGCCAGCCATCAGGATAGTCACCATCAGCAGCAGGCATACCACCAGATTCACGGTCTGGCGGCTTCGTTGATTTGCTGCAGGGATTGAGCGGATACCGTCCGCATCTGCTCGTTTTGTACTCATCATCTTGCATATCCTTACGCGTTCGTTGCCATTGATTTCGGTCGGTACGTACCTAGTTGAATCACGCGTTTCTGTATCTGAACCGACCGTTCAAACAATACTATATCCCTCGGTGTGGATACCACATAGACTGGGTGGCCACGCCGGGGTAATCCGTAGTCACACGTTCACCTGAACTGTTGTGAGTAATTAGTTGAAGCGCGTAAAGACATCCAATGGGTAACTATATGACCGCAACCCACCGCCCCATAAGGCAACACTAGTTGACGCTTCGCTGGGCAAAGATTAGTTATCACAATACTCAACCTTCTCGTTAGTGTCATATCCCTATGCGCCAATCTATTGACCGTAAGCGACAAGAGGCAGTCGTGTATTTGTTATGCCTGTTACCGATCATGTGATGTTATGCAACGTATACCGGCGCTTATCTGTCTAGGCTCTTGTCAAGGCGTCTGAACAGGGGTTCCACCCCCGAATCGCCCTGGGAGAAGAGATGTGTTGTTAGGACGAGATTCTTCCCGCGCAGGCAAGGCGTCGAAGGCGCATGTGAAAGGGCCGGTCAGGGCCGCGCTGGGTCTAGCCTCCCTGTTCGCACTGTGCAGTTTCCTGATTGCGGTAGTTGCTCTGGTTGCGTATCGGTTGGGCCTTGTCGACATCGTTCAGCCGCTGGCCGACAGTCCGGCAATACACCCGGTAACCGCACTGTGTGTGATACTGCTGGCAATTTGTGTTGTGCTCAAAAATCCACGCGCCCGTCCGTTCATTGATGGGGTTTGTTCCGTTGTATTGCTCGGCGCACTGGCACGGCTGGCCTTTCCCGACGAGGCCAGCGTTTGGCTCCAGCAATTCAATTCGTATCCTGCGGGGGCGGATGCCGTTGTATCGACGGGCACTGCACTATGTCTGCTGCTGCTGGCCGCCTCACTGCTGTTGCGCCAGTACGGTAATGCGGTAATCTCACAAATGATGTCCGTAATTGCGTACAGCGCGCCGGCACTTGCGCTGGTCGGATTCGTGTTCGGTATAGAGGAGCCCCATGCCAGGATGTCGCTAACCACCGTCCTGATGCTGACCACGCTGTGTGTGGCTACGGCCTTGAGTACCGTCTTTCACGGCTTCCTGGGGCCGCTGCTCGGCCCAACCCACATCAGTGCGCTTGCCAGACGTCACCTTGCGCTTGTCATGATGGCACCGTACTTGCTGGGCCTCAGCATACTCGATATCAATCCGGATGCCGCCGAGACCTCGTTCCTGATCTTAATAGTCGCGAGCAGCCAGACCGTAGGGCTCGTCGTAGCCTTCATGGCGCTCTCTTTCGGCAAACTGGAACGACGCAGCAATATCCTGCAGCGGCGTGCTGAAACGCGGGCCATGCGCGACGGGCTAACCGGGGCACTGAATCGTGCTAGTTTCACCAATCAGGCCCACCGGGAGATTAGTGAGCACCGCAGAATCAAGAGCGTTGTATCTTTACTTTTTATCGACGTAGATCATTTCAAATGCATCAACGATACCTATGGGCACGCGACCGGTGACGAGGTCCTTAAGCGGATCATTCGTCTAATGCGCGGCTGTCTTCGTAAAGGCGATACCGTGGCACGATGGGGTGGTGAGGAATTCGTCGTGTTGTTACCGGCCACAGACTTGAACGGGGCGCTGCTGATTGCGGAGAAGATTCGTCACCGTATTGAGGTTGGACATTTCGATGATCTGGCGGCCGGTCTGCTCGTAACAGTGTCGATAGGTTGCGTAGGGATGAACTGTTGCGAGGGACTCGATGAACTCGTTGCGCAGGCGGACCGGGCTCTCTATGAGGCCAAGCATCGGGGACGTAACCAAACCGTCGCGGCGTAATCGCAAATCTAACCGGGCACAACCTCTCCGGGGTACAGAGGCAGTCAGTTACTCAGACAGCTGGCTAGTCTCCTCTACAATAACCGTTTGGTTGGTGCCGAATCGCCCAAAATCAATAGATTGCCGATACGTGTTAGCAGCTTGCTCATGCTACCCGGACATTAACAACAACTTGCATTGAACGGCTGGTTCATGGGAGGAACATTACCACCGAAACGAATGCTGGCAGCAGCATGACTTCTAGACGGGATTTTACAACGGCTTGTCCGGGTTCTGGCCTCTATCCAGACATGACAGGTGAACGGGAACCAGAAAATGATGTCACGGCCTTTTGCCGTTACTTAACCGGCTCGTGAAATCCTCAATATCAGCACCGTCAATGCCGGCAAGAACGTCAGGCTGACCATGGCCGTTCCAAGGAGGCCAAACATCACGATCACGCCCACGCCACGGTAAAGCTCGGTACCCTCACCAGCAAGGAAAACCAGTGGCGCAAGACCGAACACCGTAGTGAGCGTTGACATGGCGATTGGCCGCAGTCGTGCATCGACCGCATGACGCACAGCTTCCATGGCGCTCATACTTCTCTCGCGCACGTTGGTCATGGCCTGATGGACAATCAGGATTGGATTGTTTACCACGGTACCCATCAGGATCAGGAAGCCAAGCATTGCGATCATGTCGAAGCTGAGGTGCAGTTCGTTCATGCCGATTAACGGCAGCCATGCGCCACCGAGATTGAACAGCCACAGGCCGAAGATGCCGCCTGCGACGCCGAGCGGTATCGTGGTCATGATCAGCAACGGGTAGCCCCAGTGGCTGAAGATGGCGACCAGCAGCAGGTAGATGATAATGATGGCGACGACATAGTTTTCGGCCAGGGCTTCGCGCGTGGCCTGCAGCTGGTCACTGGCGCCTGAGATAGTCATGCCGATACTGCTGGGTACGGCGCCGGTACCGCGCAGATATTCCACCACGTCGCGCTTGACGATTTCGACACCGGTTTCGAGTGCGACCCTGTCCGGCGGGATGATGTTGAGCGTGACCGTACGCTGGCTGTTGAGTCGGCGGATGATGTTGGTGTCCACGGTCTCATCGATGCGCGCGATGGAGGACAGTGGCACCACGGCACCGATCGGGGTGTACACGGCAATCTGGTTGAGGCTGTCAGGCGATGCGTTGCGGCCGACCTTGCTGTACAGGTAGATGTCAATCTTGTCGTCGTCGAGGTAGAACTCGTCGACGAAGGCGCCATCGGTGAGCGCGGCGATGGTGTAACCGAAGTCCTGCGTGGTCATGCCGACTTCGCTGGCGCGGGCCCATATCGGCCTGACCTCGATCAGCGGTTGCGACAGCGACAGCGTGGACGGGTCGGCGCGCAGGCGCGGCGAATCGAACACTTCCTCGGCGCGACGGTAGGCGGCCAGCGCGGCGGCGTAGATGTCCGACAGGCTGGGTCCGGAGATGTCGAGGTTGACGCTGCGCGTGCCGCCGGAGTTGCTGGTGATGATCGAGCCGCGCGTGACGAAGCTGCGCATGGCCGGATACTCGCGGTATTTCTTCTCCAGTGCTTCCATGAGCGGCTTGATGTGCGCCGGGTCTTTCGGTTGCGTGATGATGCGGATGCGCTGCGCCTCGATGTTCATGTTGATGTATTTCAGCGCCGGCACCCCGGTCTCGCCATCGCCGAACTGCTCCGGTTCGTGCTGCGTGAATGGCAGGAAGTAGGCCTGCAACTCATTGCCGATCCGTGCCATGGTGTCGATGTTGTAGCCTGGCGGCGAGGTCATCGAGGCGAAGGCCTTGGGTTCCTCGCCCTCGGGCAGGTACTCCGCCGGTGGTGTGAGAAAGACGAAAATCCCGATGCTGAACAGGGCGACGCCGGCAATGATGGTGCTGCGCTTGCCGGGACTGGCGAGCAGCCAGTGGATGCGGTCGATCACGCGCTGGTGCAGGTCATGCGTCTGCCCGTCGACATGGAGGTTGTCGGTTGAGAACTCCAGACGTGCGGTGGCGGTGGGGATCACGGCGATGGCAACCAGCATCGAGGTCAGTATCGAGGCCGAGATCGCGATCGCGATGTCCGAATAGAGCTGGCCGGCTTCTTCCCGGATGAACAGGATGGGCACGAACACCAGCACTGTGGTCAGCGTGGAGGCAAGCACCGCGGGCCAGACCAGTTGTACGCCGACCACGGCCGCGCGCAGCCTGTCGAGGCCCTTGCGGCGCTGGTGTTCGATGCTCTCCAGCACCACGATGCCGTTGTCCAGCGTCATTCCGATCGCGAATGCGATGCCGGCGAGCGAAATCACGTTGATGGTGCGGCCGGCGATCAGCAGGCCGATGAAACCGGCGATGGTGCAGACGGGGATGCCGATCACGCCAACCAGCGTAGCCCTGCCGGAGCGCAGGAACAGGAACATCACCAGGCTGGCAAGAACCGCGCCGATACTCAGGTTGGTCCAGACGTTCTGCACGGAGGCCTGAACGTAGCCGACGTCATCGGCGATCAGACGCATGAACATGCCGGCCGGGTTGAGGATGTCCCGGTTGACCTGCTCCATCTCGAGCATCAGTTGTTCCTTGATATCGATCACGTTGGAGCCCGCCTGGCGCCGCACCGACAGGCCGATCACGGGTTCGCCATCGGTGTAGGAAAAACGGCTCAGTTCGTAGTGGTCGAGCCTGACCTCGGCAACATCGCCGAGGCGGATCAGCGAGTCCCCGCGCCGAACGAGAATCAGGTCGCGCAGTTCCTGCAGGTCCTCGAAGCGGCCCACGGTGCGCAGCAGGTAGCGACGCTTGCCGGATTCGATTTCACCGCCGGAGATGTCGCGATTGCGCGCGGTGATCGCGCGGCGCACGTCCTCGATGCTGATGTCCCGCTCGGACAGGCGCTCCGGGTCGAGGAGGACCTGGACCTGGCGCTCGGCGCCACCATAGACGTTCACAAGCGACACGCCAGGAACGGTTTCCATGCGGGAACGCACGTGGTCATCGATGAAGTCCTGCATCAGCACCATGTCGAGCTTGCGCGGGTTACCCGCCAGTGGTGCGACGCGGAAGTACATGAACGAATTGCTCGAGAACGAGGTGGCATAGATGCGCGGCTCATCGACGTTGATGGGATAGGACGGCACCTGCGACAGCGCATTGTTGACGTTGATCAGGGTCTCGTTGAGATCGATGCCGAACGGGAACTCGAGTTCGATCGATGCCCGACCGAAGGATGAGGAGGAAATAATGCGCTGCAGACCGGGGATGCTGCGCAAGTATTCTTCCTGCTCGATCACGATTTCCTTTTCGATGTCCTGCGGGGTTGCACCGGGCCAGGAGGTGCGCACGGTGATAGTGCGCACTTCGAGATCGGGGATCATCTGCACCGGGATGCGCAGTGCGGCCATCACGCCGAGCACGCTCACGATCAGGATGATAACTGTCATCAGGATGCCGCGTTTTATGATGGCTTCAAACATAGACAAAGGGATCCATTATTCCCTGCGCTGTATAAGCACCTGCTGGCCTTCCTGAAGGAATTCGTTGCCGCGCACGACGATGACATCGCCCGCCCGGACGCCTTCACGGATCGTGATCAAACCGTCGAAACTGTGTCCGGTGGTGACGCGTTTTTCGGAGACGGTCGGCGGCTCGCTGTCCGGGTTGATCACCCACACGGTGACTCGGCCATCCGGGTAGCGCAGGATCGCGTCGCGCGAGATCACCACGCCCTGGCGGCCGGTGGTCAGGTTGAGCTTGCCATGAACGGACATGCCCGGCGTCAGGCGCGCATCACCGCTATCCACCTTGACGTGGATCAGGAAGGTGCGCGAACTCGGGTCGCTGACCGGCACCACGGCGTCGATAGTACCGTCGAACTCGAGCTCAGGCAGGGCATCCAGGGTGACACTGAGTGTGCTTTGCGGGTTAATGCCGGAGTAGAACTCCTGCGGCACGCGGAACTCGATACGCAGCTCGTCGATGGCAACCAGCGTGAGCACCGGCCTGCCGGGCTCGATCCATTCACCGGCTTCGGTCAGGCGTTCGCTGATCAAACCGCTGAAGGGCGCCCGCAGGGTATGGCGCTCAACGCGCGCCTGCTGGCGCTGCAGCTCGGCCTGCTTCTGTTTGAGCATGGCACCATCGACTTCGACTTCCGCCTCGCGCAGGCGCAACTCGTTTTCAGAGATGTTTTTCTGTTCGCGCAGGCGCCTTGCGTCCTGGTAGCGGCGCTTCGCATCGGCGAGTTCGGCACTGGCCTGCCGGATTGAAGCCTGCAGCGCCACCACGACGAGCTGTTCGATTTCGCGGTCGAGTTCGATTAGCGCAGCACCGGTTTCGACGCGGTCACCAACCTCGACATTCACCGCCTCGACCTGGCCGCCGACCTCGGTCGAAAGCCTTGAGACCCGCGCCGAGGTGACGGTGCCGGTCAATGGAACCTGCGTGATCACGGCCTCGGTCTGCGCGGTTTTCACAACGACTAGCGGGGAACGGTCGTCTGCGGCGATTGAAGTGACAGCCGACAGAATGATCAGCGCGGTTGCGAAAACAGAAACGGCTAGCCGATGCTGACGCAAGGCAGCATGCGGTTTTTCCGCTAGGGCCGGAGTACCAATACGGTAGACAGCCAAGATGACCCTGTGCATGGATCGCACGACCTCGCTGGTTACTTCTTTGATATTGTACAGACAAAGGCAGCCTTATGGTGGGGACCATGGCTGAGAATAACTGCATATAGCCGCCGGGTTTCACTGGAAGCCCTTCCCTTGCAGAGGAGCAAAATTCACCAGGCCTTGGTGACTGCGGCGACGGGGAAGATCAGTCCTGCCCAGGTTTCAGTCAGCGTCAGCAGATCAAATGGCCTTTCCAGGCTGGTGGTGATGTCAGGCTGGCTGAAAAGGGTCGTCCGTGTACAGTACATTCAGGACTTGCAATGAGTTACGATGTACGGCAGGCACGTGGTCGTAACCGTGCATCCAGGTGGATCGCCCGGTAAATTGCCGTTCAACGGCTGGAATACCCCCGGATGTTGCCGTTCCCGGAATGTCTGTCTAGTTACGGTATGCAGCAAGTCCGATCATTCGAACGATGTAACCATGTGGTGGTGAAGCCGTCGTCCGGTCCGGGTGCCTGGTCAGCTGTTACCCTCTTTGCCGTATGGAAATCGGGTATGGCCATATCGGATCACAAGGATAGCTAACGCGATAAGCAGAACCGCACCTGCAACACCTAGCATTTTCCAGGTATCCAGGCTTTTCATGTCCAGAATCATATAGCGTGCCAGTGCCACAATCGCGATATACAGCGGCATTCGAACTGGCAACTTGCCGGAATCAAGATACATCGCCACCATCGCGAGCACTTCGAGATAGATAAAGAGAAGCAGCAAGTCCGCCAAGGTGACTGTCCTTGCTTCGAACATGGATACGACTTCTATTGAAAGTGCGATTACAGTAGCAACTGCTATTATCAGGAGACCCACGTCCTCGATCCAGGTAATCGCCTTATGCCCGATCCTGCTAAAGTCTCTCATCGGTTGTATTTCCGGTATTTTTTACAGCCAACTACGATTAGATGGCCTGTAAAACCGTTGGTCATTTGACTTTTCAGTAACGCATACATTTCGGCCTCTATTCAGACTGATACTGTCATGTTAGATCGACTAATGGGCCTTACAAACCCGGCTATGGAAATTAACAAGGCACCGGCAGGTGCGGGTGAAGTGTCTGTTAGATTCGCAAGTTATGCTGTCCCTGCATACTACCCGGCATGCCATCCGGGGTGGCCGGGCTAACGCCCGCATATAGCATGATCCTCCAGCAAATGTTCCATTTGCTGCTTCATGACCTTGTGTCCGATCTTCTTGCTGAGCGATGCGAAGCCGCTCCAGTAATCGACCCAGGCTCTCTCTACATATATCAATATGTCTTCACCTGACTTCAGACGGGTCACGGCTGCCACACGCTGCGCCACATCAAAGAAATGCGAAGCGTAGTAATCGCGTATGCCAACCAGGATCCTGTCTTCATTGCTGGACACCAGCCTGTGTGAAAGCAGGAAGGCGGGACGCTCGTCGATATCAAGCTTGATCCAGAAATAGTCATCGGCGACGAGATCTTCCGGCAGATTGCGCGGATAGGTGAGCCAGGCATTGTGAAATTCCGGATAGAGTTCATGCAGCCCTTTCATATTTTCTCCCGTCTTGCGCAGTTCCTCGCCGGGACTCACGTCCTCTCCCTTTTCCCGGGCATATGGCTGGGTGCCGGCAAGCCCACCATTCCGATACGACATATATCTCGCATGCAGCATATGCTCCAGGGAAGCCTCAACCCGCCCGGCATCGCCTGTTACCTGTAATGCCTGAAGCATGGCGATTTCTTCACTAGAGAGATTCAGTCCTATACCAGCTCTAGCATCGAGGTAGTGCTGAATCTCGTCACCCTCATTGCTTGCAAGCGAAATCCCCTCAAATGATCTTTGAGGGGAACCGGGATCGATCAGCGACTGATCTTGCAGAAGTTTTTTATCGACAGGCAGCGAGTCACCGAGGAAAGGCGCCAGCGCTTCGTCAGGTGCACCCTTCACCAGGCATGCGATAGCAACCGCAATCTCGCGGTCAGAAACCTCGTGTATCCTGGCAACGCCAAACCCACCCTTTTGTATTTCTTCAATATCGGCAGCATCGAAATAAGGCTTTCTGAGTACCTGTTCCATGGTGAGCGCGGCTTGCGCGGGGAGCGCGGACAATAACAACGACACCAGGGAAAAAGCACGCATGCCCGGGCGGGGTATCTTGCAGGAACATGTGTATTTCATAACAGCAGCGACTTCCGGTTCAGGTTTGCACGGAATCACCAGGGGCGAACCACGCCCTGTCGGCGCCCCTGCGCCGGTGAACAGCGCTGCCGCCCGGCTCAACCACGACAGCAGCAGCGATGGCAGAAAAATCATCTGGACGGATTCGCCATGAAGCGCGCCAGCATGCTGCCACCCTCGCCCAGCAGTTCAAGATATTCATTCAGGATCCTGTAACTTGTGGCGCTGACCAGCACACTATTGAATTGCTGTTCCTGCTCAAGGCCTTGCGGGCAGGCCATCATGGTAGAGGCGGTGCGCGCAAATGACAGGTGGTCCTGATCCAGCCGGAAGGCGCCGCTCAGCAGATTGCAGCCATCGGAACCCGTGACCCGGTTGTCGGGATGCAGCACGATGTGCGGCTCCCGCCCGCCCTGGAAATGCACTGCCTTCGCATCCCCCAGATAGGTGAGCTTCCAGTAGGTGTTCACCAGCCCGGGATTTGTCAAGTCTGTACTACAATCTTTCCCGGACTGGATGCCAATAAACCTTTCCGGTATCAACGTATCTACTGGCCTTGCCCCCTCCATTGGCATCCTTGATTCAACTCGCCCCTCGAGTGTCACAAGCAATGCCTGACCCGGATCGTGCCGCTCCTGCAGGTAGGCCCGTTCAAGTGCGAGATTGTCGGCAACCGTCGCCACCGGCATGCTTTCCCCGCTCTTGCAATCTGTAAACAGTGCGGCATCGGCCATGTAACTGTACATGCCGCGCATCACACCCGGGTGCTCAGACCGGGCGGCACCGGGGGATTCGCCCTGAGTGGCCACCCCGGCGCAGCCACCCAGCAACGGAATGCAGACCGCCAGTACACGCATCATGGCTCTCACAAAGATGTCTCCCCTGAATCCTGTAACGAAAGGGTAGCAACTATTTTACCTGCAGGGAACGCCGGCACCAGGCGGGAACCGGTGTTGATCGCACGCGCATCATCCGGTTTTCCGTGGCGCCCATCCCTTGCCGCAGCTCCGAATTTACGTTTATTCTCTATCTCTGGTGCCGGGATATCGCAGGACGCCGCGGAATATTGCCGCACTTCCGCCGATATGGCGACCGCGGGACTGCCCCTTTCAGCGAACTGTCAAAGCGAAATAGCAGGTGCAATGAGAATCATATTACATGCAGCCATCAGCGCCGCAATACTGCTCACGGGCTGTGCTGGCAACACACTCCACCAGCTCGACCTCATGCCGGCGCCGGCGGTCTACGATCAGACAGATGCACCTTTCGATGCAGCTGCCGGCGTCGCGCAGGACGACCCCGGCGCACTCGACATGCTTTACGCGACCAGCCGTGCCCCCGCGGACACCGGCGACGACGCGGACGAACCCTGGTACAGCGGCGAGCGGGGCTACCTGGTACGCCTCGGCTCGGCGGACATCATCTTCGGCGACAGCGATAGCACCTGGGACGAGGCACGCAGGATATCCCTGCTGAAGAAACGCCCGGGCTCATTCCCGCTGAGGGTCAGAGACGTGAATGAAGCCGGCGTCCTGGCCTCGACTGTCTCGGTATTCACACCCTCGGAGATTGCCACGGAGGTCGATGAAAGAGCTTCGCGCGATTTCGTTCGTGAGATCGAGGACCGCCTGTCGCGTTCGCCGGTCAAGGACATCTATATCTACGTGCATGGCTACAAGGTGAACTTCGAGAAACCGCTGCTGGTGGCATCCGAGATGTGGCACTTCCTCGGCCATGAAGGCGCTTTCATAGCCTTCTCCTGGCCATCGACGCCGGCGCGGCTCGCCTATATGAAGGACATCGAGACCGCACGCGTCTCGGCCTGGGGGCTGCGCCAGTTCCTGGACTTCCTGGCCCGCGAAACCTCCGCCGAGCGCATCCATATCGTCGGCTACAGCGCCGGGACCCGCGTGGTGCTTACCACGCTCTACGAGCTCGCCCTGATCCACCAGCACGACAGCGACGAGGAAACCAGCCGCGCGACCCGGCTCGGCAACGTCATCCTGGTCGGCTCGGACGTGGATACCGGCACGTTTGCCAGCTATGTCATCGACGGCCTGTTGCGCGTGCAGGACCGCCTGACACTGTATACCTCGCCAAGCGACCAGGCCCTGCACCTGTCACAGAAAATTTTCGCACACAGGCGACTGGGACAGATCCTGCCCGGAACGCTGGACGAGCGGATGCGCCAGTTCGCCAGCTCCTCGTCGCGTCTTGCCCTGATCGACGTAGCCGAAGCCGACAGCTTCGATGAAGGCAACGGCCACGCCTATTTCCGCAAGAGCCCCTGGGTCAGCGGCGATATCCTGATGACACTGCGCCACGGGCTCGCGCCGGCCGAACGCGGCCTGGAGCAGCGCGGTGATTCTCCGGTTTGGCGATTCCCGAATGACTACCTCTCACGGTTCGAAAGCGCTCTCGCACAGACGGACGCCGCAAGGCGATGAAACAGACCCCCGCTGCCTGCCGCCAGCGACATGGCCTTCGCTCGCTGACGCTATGGTTCCTGTCACTGGCGCTGCTTCCGCTGCTCTCCGCTGCCGGCGAACCCCTGCGTGTTGCCGTCATCTCGGACCTTAACGGTGACTACGGCAGCACCCGTTACGGAGCGACAGTCGACGGCGCAGTATCCAGTATAATCGCGCTCGAACCGGATCTGGTGATCAGCACCGGCGACATGGTGGCCGGCCAGCGAAGGCCGCACCTGAGCCGCGCCGATGTCGAGCAAATGTGGGACGCCTTCCATAGGCATGTCAGCGAACCACTGCAGGCCGCCGGCATCCCCCTGGCCGTCACGCCGGGCAACCACGATGCCTCGGCCTATGACGGCTTCGGGCTGGAACGCAGGATCTTCGACGAACAATGGCTGCCGCGCCGCCCGGGGGTGGTGTTCCTCGATCACACCGGCTATCCCTATCACTACGCCTTCAGCCTGGGGGACATCCTCTTCATCTCGCTCGACGCAACAGTAATCGGTCACCTTCCGGAAGGCCAGATGGCATGGCTGCGCCAGCTACTCGAGAGGCATGGAGCGGTGTACCAGCGACGCATCATCTTCAGCCACCTGCCGCTATGGCCACTGGCCCGCGGTCGCGAGCGCGAGTTTATCGGCGACCCTGGACTGCAGGCGCTGCTGGAGAACTCCGGTGTGGAACTCTGGCTCAGCGGTCACCACCATGCCTTCTATCCCGGTGCCAGCGGCGGCATCGCTTTCGTGGGCCAGGCCTGCCTCGGCGCCGGGCCGCGACGCCTGATCGGCACGGAACATCGCTCGGCCAGGGGCTTTACGCTGCTCGAGTTACCGGCAGATGGTATCGAGGTGACCGCATACGAGGCACCGGACTTCCGGACCCCGCTGGACTGGTCAACGTTGCCGGCACGCTTGCGAACACACACGGCAGACCTGCAGCGCGCGGACCTGGCGCAGGGACTGGTCGTCAGGCCAGGCAACAGCGCCATGCAAGAAGCGCATCGATGATGCCTGCCGGGCATTCACCTGGCCGGTACCGGTCCCTGCCCGCATCGCAGCATGATATCGTCCCTGCCCTCAGCCGCCGGTTATTGGTTACTACAGGCGCCGCTGACCCTGACAAAACGCAGTTTCTGCACTGATAACTGACATGCATTTCAAGCGCATACTCGCCGCGATCGGCAGGATAAGTCTCTCCGTATGGATCATTGCCGGGCTGGCACTCGGCATATTCACCGGACTTTTCTTCGGCGAACCTGCCTCGGTCCTGCAGCCCGTCGCCGATATCTACATCCGGCTGATGCAGATGACTGTCCTGCCATACCTGGTGATGTCACTGATCATCGGCTTCGGGCAACTCGATGCGGTCGAGGCGAAACGGCTTGCCGTGCGCGGCGGCCTGCTGCTCGTACTGGTCTGGGTGCTGTCGTTCGCGGTCATTGCGGTAATGCCGGTCGCCTTCCCGGTCATGCAGAGCGCCTCGTTTTTCAGCCACGCCCTCGTCGAGCCCAAGCAGCCGTTCTCGATCGCGGATCTCTACTTTACCGCGAACCCGTTCCACTCACTCTCAAACGCCGTCATACCCGCGGTCGTCCTGTTCAGTTCGCTGATCGGCATTGGCCTGATTGGCCTCGAGGACAGGGAGCGCCTACTTGCCCCCCTGCGGGTGTTCAACGCATCGATAACACGCATCACCCGGTTCATCATCAGCCTGACCCCGATCGGCGTCTTCGCCATCGGCGCGGTGACCGCCGGCACCATGACACCGGAAACGCTCATCAGGCTGGAGGTCTATTTCATCACCTTCGGTGCCGCATCGTTGCTGCTCGCATTCCTGGTCCTGCCGCTGCTGGTAACGTCGATGACGCCGTTTCGCTACCGCGAGGTCATGGGGATCTCGAAGGATGCCCTGCTTACGGCATTCGTGGCCAACAACGCGTTCATCGTGCTGCCGCTGCTGGTGGAGCGCACCAAGTCACTGTTGCAACGGCGCGGACTGCTCACCGCGGAAAGCGACTCTGCCGCCGAAATCCTGGTGCCCATCCTGTTCAACTTCCCCAACGCCGGGCGGCTGCTGACCCTGCTGTTCGTGCCGTTCGCCGCGTGGCTGGCCGGCAGTGCCCTGTCCGCAGCAGACTACTCGAGCCTGTTCGCGGTCGGCGTGCCGAGTTATTTCGCCAAGGCGCAGGTCGCGCTGCCCTTCCTGATGGATTACTTCGGCCTGCCACACGATCTGTTCCAGCTCTATATCCCAACCACTATCATCACCGGCAAGTTCGACTCCATGGTAACCGCGATGAACCTGCTGGCATTCGCCCTGCTCGGTGCCGGCGCCATGGGCGGGTTCCTGGTGATAAAGCGCAGCCGGCTGCTGGCCGCCGGCGCCGTGATTGCAGCCGGCACGCTCGTCACCGTTATTGCCATGCGGCTGGTGCTCGCCGCTACCATCGACACTGCCTACCACAAGGACGAGGCGCTGCGGCAGATGCAAACCGACCGCGACACCTTGTCAGCCATCATCCACCGGAAACTCGCCAGCGTGAACATCGACCCGACGGCCAGCGACCTGCCGGCACTCACGCGCATCCTGGAACGCGGCACCCTGCGCGTGGGCTATGACCCGGCCAACCTGCCCTTCAGCTTCTTCAACCTCGACGGCGATCTCGTCGGCTTCGACATCGAACTGTCACGCAGCCTGGCGGAGTCACTGGGAGTCCTGGCGGAGTTCATCCCGATCGAATGGCCGAATATGCCTGCGATGCTTGACGATGGCGTGATCGACGTGATGCCAGGCACCTGGTACCGGCCGTACTGGTTCCCCTCCCTGCGCCTGTCCGCGCCCTACCTGACCGGGACCATGGCGCTGGCGGTGCGCGACGAGCGCCGCCATGAGTTCGGCAGCATCGAGGCGCTGCACCGCAGCCAGGGGCTGAAGATCGGCGTGCCGCTTGATACCCGACAGGTCGCCTACAGCATGCGGCGCTACTTCGGCGATGCGCAGGTGGAGTTCGTCACGCTGGAATTCTGGCAGCCGTTCTTCGAGGGCCGGCACCCCGAACTGGATGCGTTCCTGGTGCCGGCGGAAAACGGCGCCGCCTGGACACTGCTGCACCCCGAGTACACCGTCGTCGTGATCGATCGGGCCTATGACTACTGGATTCTCGGCCAGGGCGCCGTGGTAAAGCGCCCGCGCTGGTCGATTGTCCGGGACGTGCTCGGCTGGGTAGTAGAGTAGCCCGCGCGTTTGCTTGTCCGCCGATGGCACGCAGGGCAAGCCGGAGCCCGTTTACGGGGGGCATGTTTACCTCGCCTGCGGCGAACTTTCAAGCAGCCACCACGGTGTCTCGAACACCTGCGCCTCCTCCCCGCTGCCTGCCGGATAGAACGAGTGTATGCTGTCATCGACATAGTAATGCCAGAATTCTGTCTCGAGGGACTTGTCCAGTATTCTGAAGGCAGCCTCTCCCTGCTGCTCCTCGAGGAACGCACGCCAGGCATCCAGCGGCTCCGGGCCACCCTGCTGGAAAATGATCCGCCCGCGGTACTGCCGGTAAAGCGCGCGGTTGACCTTCCACTGCCGAATAAAAGCGGCCGCCACCTGCTGCCTCGCCGCGCGGTCTTCCGCGCTGTCGTCACCGGGTGCCCCGAGACTGGCATCAAGCTGGTCCAGGGATTCCAGTTGCGATGACAGTGCCTTGCGTTCAGGGTCTTCCGGGGATGTCGCGGCGAGTTCTACGAGCAATACCTCCCGTCGCTCTGCGCGACGCTGCCGGTCCTGTTCTGCCAGCCGGTGCATGGCCTCGAGGTAGGCATCGATGTCCGCCCGGCTCACCCTGATGCCCTGTTCGGCCGCGTAGCGGTCCTGCAGCCTGCCGAGTATCACGTACTTCATCTCCTCCGGGTCCACGGTGTGGATGTCCGTGCCCAGCACCTCGGCGACCAGGGGTGCCTCGGGTTCGCCATAGATCTCCCCTGCCTGCAGCACTGGCGACATGGCGAATACAAGGCAGACAAGCAAGGCAGTGCCCGGCGATTTCATGTTCACACTTCTCCTGTTCAGGATGCTGTCTTTTCTGCATCGTCGCGGGCCGCGCGCGGAGGCCTTCAGCCCGGCCGGCACGCGTCAGCCACCGTGTACTGCCGCCTCGGGGACAACATAGAACTCCCGCTGGTCGATGCCGATATGCCACTCGTCGCCCGGCTTGTCCCAGGTCAGCTCGCCGCCACCCGGCGTTGACACAGCACCGTTTTCAAACACCAGCACGCGCTCCGTGCCGTCAGGCGCCGTCACCCGGATGGTGGCCAGACCTGAGCCGGGGGCGCCGCGCCGGATACCGGCCGGGCAATGCCGATCATGCGCAGCGGTTCCGGTCGAACAGGGCAGCAGTGTCGTGGCGTCATACTCGGCCGTCGTGTAGGGTGCCGTCGGGTTGTCCTCGCCAACCGCTGCCGCCAGCGATGAGGCATCCCAGTAGACGTACACCGACTCTGCGGGCATCCTGAATATCAGGCCCGCGACGCCGAGTCCGGACTGCCGGTAAACGGCGTTGCCGGACTGGTCGATGAAGTTGCCCGCCGCCTCACCGGTCGGCCGCAGTTCGTGAGAGACGCCGTCGCTGCGGTCGATGTAGACGTTGCCCTGGTATTGCGAGAAGGTGCAGGCAATCGAGGCAGAGGCATGATCGGAGCCGGCAGGATAGATGTCGCAACGGGCACGGGTGGAGTCTGCCATGACAGACGGCGATACCAGCAGCGCGAGAAGCCCCGGCACGAGCAGTTGACCTGACTGGACTTTCAAAACTGAACTCCCCTGTTATCCGGACTGCCGTTGGTCAATCGGTAATCGACCGAAAAGCAGGACGGCCTGCTAGTAGAGGTGGTAACGACTGTCTCTGATCCGGCCGTCACTGTCAAAATGGCAGGTATAGGTAGCATGATGAGGATGCTGCCTGTCATACCAGACCCGGGCGTCACCGACCAGGTCGTACCCCTCGAGCCTGGCATCCTTCAGATCGACCCGCGCCGAGTAGTCATGTTCGTCCCGGATACGGTACTGCAGCATGTCGTGGCAATCATCCTCCAGTACCGACTCACTGACCGGCAGACTGGCAGCCCGGCCGCCGTCATCATCGTCGCCCGACTGTGACATTGCTACTGCGGCGATGATGGCCAGGCCCGCGCCAACGGCAACCGCTGTGCTGATGTCATTGTCATCACCGTCATCCCTGTGACGCTTGTGCGGCCCGTTGTAGGCATAGGATTGAACATGGCCGTTCTTGATCTTGCAGTTGAAGTCGTAGAGGTGATCGTTGCGTTTCACCCTGCCATGGACCCGGTACTTGTGGTTGCCCTCGCGCTCGC
>WOR8_10002693_pt1 | contig 39178 bp, 44 predicted proteins | sample DeeMarSeWOR38_10_FD_19890 | JGI IMG/M metagenome (IMG submission 19890) | reverse complement strand
ATTTTTTCGCATCTTCAATTTTCATGCCTTTAATACCACGTGCTAGGTTTTCAGAATCCTTTCTTGAGCAATGAAGCTCATAGCCGTAAGCTTTGGCGGTTTTATCAGGATCAATTTCTGTTGAATATTTCATTTTTCATCACTTCAGTGGCATATATTTAGAAGATCTGGTAGCACCTACTCCAGGTCCTGTATGCTTTACCTTTGAACGAGACAATGCAAATTCCCCTAGGTAGTGTCCAATCATATCTGGTTGAATATCAACACGTTGAAACTCTTTACCATTATGAATATGAATTGTATGACCAACAAAACTTGGTAGAATTATCATATCTCTACAATGCGTTCTTATCATATCTCCTGGATTTGCTTTTTCGATATCTCTAAGTAGTTTGTCTTGCTTTTCGGTAAGTCCTCTTTGAAATGTTCTTCGCATTCTTGATGGAAGAAAAGGTAAAAGTTCTTCTATTGTGAGTTTTTGCAATTCTTCAAGTGTCATACCACGATAAGAAAATTCTTTCTTTTTAATCTCAATTTTTTTCCTTCTAGCCTTCCTCTTGCTTCTGGCAGAACTTCTAAAACCTTTTTTTTGTGCCATTTAATTACTTCCTCCCAGTTCTTTTCGCAGCTAAACTTCCAACCTTTCTACCTGGTGATGCTCCACGTTTAACAGTTGAGGGTTTACCGACATGCTGATGACCTCCACCGCCATGGGGATGGGCAACAGCACACATTGCAACTCCTCTAACAATTGGATATTGTTTTCCTCTTGATTTAAAAGAATAATATTTTTTTCCAGCTTTTAGAAACGGTTTATCCTTTCTTCCTCCGCCAGCAGCAATACCTATTGTGGCTCTACATTTTGAATCAATAGTTTTAAATTGTCCTGATGGAAGTTGAACCACAGTATTTTTCTTATCATGAGAGACAACAGAAGCATTGCTTCCTCCAGCACGAACTAATTTTCCACCGTCACCTGGTGATAATTCAATATTATAAATTGGTGCTCCTTCAGGAATCTTACCAATCGGTATTACATTGCCTGATACAATTTCATTTTTCTGGTCTGTGAATTTTATTTTGTCACCAATTTTTATTCCCTCTGGAGCTAATATAGAAATTAATTTATTATCTTTTAACTTAACATATGCAATTGGCGTAGTTCGACCAGGATCATGAAGAATATCTACTACTACACCTTCAGTTTCTTTTAATTTTTGAGAATATTTGATTTTCCCTTTGAATTTATGAGATGGAGCATTGAATTTTGTATTTATTCGCCCTCTTCTTTGTTGTATTAATCTTTTTCCCATTTTATTTTACCTCTAGAATATTCCAATCCTCATACCAATATCTTCTGCCTTAAATTCAGGCATAAATATGACAATTGCATGTTTTCCTGTCTTTGTTATCCTTGTATTTACCTCTTTTACTTTAACTTCGAACATCTTTTCAATTGCCTTTTTTATCATTATCTTATTTGCATCTCTTTTAACAACAAACTCTAGTGCATTGTTTTTTTCCATGAAATTCATAGTTTTTTCAGTTACATAGGGGTGAAAAATTATCTTGTATGGATCCATTATTTATTTCCCCCTAATTCTTTCAGAGCAGATTTAGTAAAAATTGTAAGTCTTCCTGCTTCACCACCTGGTGCTAAATGATTTATGTTAATATTGTTTGGTTTGACGACCTCAACGCCTGAAAGATTTCTGGAACTCTTTTGAATATCTTCTTTTAAAGTTACTATTAAGAGGGATTTTGGTGTTTTGTATTTTCTCCCTCTAGTTTTACCCTTTCCTGCTCTTATATGTTTTCCATTTGATGCTCTTAATATATCATCATATAATCCAATTTTATCAAGTGCATCTATTACATCTTTTGTTTTCTTTAATTTTTCAAATTTGTCATCAACAATGATTGGTAAAGTAACATTTTCATTAAACTTATGCCCTCTTTTTGTGACAATCTCTTTATCTGCTGTTGCAGCAATTGCAGAATTTTTTGCTAGAAGTTTTTCCTTCTTATTGATTTTTTCTTTCCAGTTTTTCTCTGCTTTTGGGGGATGAGCTCTTCTTCCTCCCACAACACAGGGCGCAAGTGCTGCTCGTCTACCTGATACAAGTCTTGGAACACGGGACATACCTCTCCCTTTGCCGACTGATGCAGTAGCATGTCTTGTACCTGCAAGAGGATAAGCACCATAAGGTTGTCTTTTATTTGAAATTAGAACATTGAAAGATTTTCTAATTATATCTGGTCTGTAGGGAGTGTTGAATACCTCTGGTAAATCAATTTTTTCTGTAGATGAACCGTCTATTCCATAAACATTTACTTTTGTCATGATTATACTCCTTGTTTACTTGTTGTTGATATGTAACTAATTTCTGTTTTCTCAACTTTTACTCCACGCTGGTATCTAATTGCGTCTCTCATGCTGATTAGTCTTTTTACAGGTCCTGGAATTGAACCATGTAAAAGAACGTATGAGTTTCTTACGACTCCATAGTTAGGAAAACCACCTGAAGGAGTAATCTCTTCTCCTGTTTCTCCTACTTTAAGAACACGTTTGTTATATTCGGTCCTTTGATGGTATCCCATCTGACCTGCTTGTGGTACAGTTGCTTGAATCCAATTAGGATGCCAAGAACCAGCAGTTCCAATCATTCTTCTATGTTTTGAATTTTTATGAGTTAATAATTTTACTCCCCATCTTTTAACATGACCCTGAAATCCTTTTCCCTTGGTTATTGCAATAGTATCTATCATATCTCCTTCTTTTAGAGTATCCTTAATTTTAACTTCTTTACCTAGTATGTCCTTTGCATATTTTATCTGCTCTTCAATTGTTCCACCACTTATTCTGAATTCTCTGATTTCAGGTGTTTTTTTAGGAATGCCTGTTACAAGTTTTGGTTGTGTATAAACTATTACTCTTATTTCATCTGCATCTTTTGTAAAATCCCAATTTTTCTTTGTCTCTTTTTTTGAAAGTGGTAGTTTACTTGCTAATTCTGGGTCTAATTTATCTGCCCATATCTCACCAACAGTTTGCAAACCATGAACTGATTTTTTATATGCTCTTACAGCAGCAATTTTTATTGGTGGTGTTTCAACAACTGAAACTGGCATAACAACTTCTCTACCAGATGTAGTTGAAGTTGGTCTATAGTCTACAACAAAAGCATGCGTCATACCTGCTTTATAGCCTAAAAAGCCCTGTATCTTTGGTTTATCATTTCCTTCTGGCCAACTTTTTATATGTGGAGTTTCAGCTCTAGCTCGTTTTCTAGGCGAAAAGCCCATAGATCCTCTTCTTGGATGATGTCTCTCAGGCATAAAATACCCTCATCTTATTGATTTGTATGATACTGTTATCTTGATATTTCTCCAAACCGTGACATTTCACCTTCAACCAAAAATATTTTTTTAGGTTTTTTGGTGGCGGGATTCAATATGAATTGCCCAATAGATGTCTGGTAAGGACAAGGAATAATGGCATAATAGGTATCATATATAAAGATTACTAATTCTAAAAATTCTATTTTTGATATATAAATCTAAGATAATTTTTTACTAAAAACTAATAATTCAAATATTAAATATTTGAAATTTTTTAGCATAAACAAAAAATAACAAGTTTTTTTAAGAATGGTAATTTGTCTAAAATTTTTAGTTGCAATATATTATAGACTACAGGATTTTTTGGAATATTTAAGTTAAGTGAACTCCACTCACTTTCTGCTCCATGTATGTCTTTTGCCTTGGCCATTATTGTATATTCTCCATTCTTTTCCCAGATATGGCTTAGAGTTATTACTTCGCCAGAGCTATAATTACCTATCCATTTTTCTTCTTGTTCGTCTCCCCATAGTATATGGTAAAAGACGTCGTTTTCTTCTGGATCTGTTGATGAAAACCTATAATTATATTTTCTACCTGCTTGTGCAACTGAAGGACCAGTAATTATTGGGTTATCTGGATTTTTATTTGAACCAAAATTATCATTAACATCGTTAGGATCGGATCCAAAATTTACCTCATTAAAATCTGCAACACCATCATTATCTGTATCTCTATCAAATGGATTTGTAAAATATACAAATAACTCCTCATAATCATTAATTCTATCATTATCTCTATCTAATGACATTAGAGTTTCATTATCTTCTAAATTTAAGATAATAAATGAACATTGATCTGGATTGCATATTATGCATGGATTCGGTCCAAATACTTTTATTGTTAAATTAAAAATTTCATCTTTATTAAAAACAGCAATTTCGGGATCAGTATTTTGTAAGGTTTGTATGAGTCTATATTCATTTACTTCACTAATATAATTTTTTATATCAATTGTGACAAATTCGTCAAAACCAGCCATATGTTCAGAAGAAGTGCTATAACCAACTTCATATACTACATCTGCACAATATTTTTGCCAAAAACGGAAATAAATATTATGTATTCTATATTCTTGTTTATAGTCTCCTATTTGAGCAAAATGAAAATTTACAAACATACCACAGCGAGTTATCTCATTTTCTTTAGATTCTCCCATCATTAATGAGCCTACATCTTCCCAATCAAGTGGATCGTCGTCTCTTAGGTAATAGAGTCCATTAACTTCAAAATTATGATAATTCTTTTCTTTTCTCATTGCATCAGTTAATGGCATGGTACTTAATCCAATAAATAAAATCAAAATCCCAAAAACCAAGCTTTTCCGAAAAAAATAATTTTTTAACATTTTTGTAACATCCACCCGGTTTTATTACATTTTGTTAAATATAATAAATTAACAGGTGTTAATAACAATCCTCTCCTAGGTATATAATATTAACGATTGTTAATTATTGTTTACTAAAGAGGATGATGATGTTACTTATTGTTTTGTTCAACAAATTTTAATCATATATTTACTTATAAATAACATTTTACGTTACACATTATCTAATTAAAAATGGTCTTTTTTATGTTAAATACAACATTTGTTAAGTTTAATTTATGATTTTTTTCTTTTGTAAATTAAAACTTTCAGGCGATATTTTTAATTACTAACTAAAATAAAAAACATTAAATCGTTTTAAAATGCGATGGGATTAATTAAAAAATTTTTGGTATAAGACGCCAAGGCACTTCTTTCATATATTCTTTGTATTCCGCACCATATTGTTTTATTAAAAGTTTCTCTTCATCAAATATACTCCAAATCATAATTGGAATAGAAATAAAAGCAATAATTAGTGCAGATAATGAATAAAAAAATAAAGCAAGTCCAAATCCAACAATTATTATTGATACGTAATGAGGATGTCTAATATACTGGAAAATACCACCAGTTACTAGTTGTCCCTTGTATGTTTTATACCAAAATATTTCCCATTTAAAATAAACAAAAGTTCCTAAAAGAAAAATTACCACTCCTAATATAATACTTAAAAAAATATTTATCGGGAGTTTCCAAACACCATATAATGCTGTCAATGGTCCAATTAATATAATCAATAATAATGGTGCGTAGTGAACAATAAATAAAGCTCTAAGTTCCTTTGGAGGTTTGTAATCTAAAAACATGTCAACTAAACCAATTTTATTCCGCCAGAATTTATTACAATATCCTGAGGTTTTAGTGTATGTTTGGTGTTTCTCATTTTAAGAACTGACAGTTTTCTTCTATCCATTGTTGGATCTACACTTAGTTTAATTACTGCATCTGCTAAAAACTCAGAAATTCCATCTCTTGATAATAGAGAAGATCCCATTGGTAGCTCAGATGTTACAACTGAGGTTGATTTCGATGATTCCAAGGCATTCATAATAAATTGCAAATGAAGTCTTCTTGTTGGTATATTAACACCTTCTGAATATCCTGCAGTGTCAATCATGTTAACATCAGGTGATCCTTCTTCTGTATTTTTCATAAAAATCGGCATTTCTGATAATGGAGTAATTGAATCAAGAACAATTCTATCAAAGGAACCTGATAAAATCTCATTTGTCATTTTCTCATATACTAATTTTTTATTTGTATTTAAATATAAAAATCTAACAAGTTTGCTTTCTATCGCTGATTGAAAATCAAATCCAAGCTCTTTTGCTTGAAGAAGAAGACCATCAACTTTTTTATCTAAAGTTAGATACAAACAGTTTTCTTGGTTCTTTACTCCTTCAAATAGAAATTGAAAACAAAAAATACTTTTTCCTCCACCTGGAGGGCCAGATACAAGAGTAATCGAATTTTTCGGTAGTCCGCCTTGAATTATATCATCAAGACCATCAACACCTGTTTTTATTCTATTCATTTTTACCTCTCCTAATTTATTAAATTCAGTGATCCCAGTCATCGATATAATATGCAACAGCACATATATTATTTTATCTTTTGTTTAATTTTTTTTTAAAAATTATGAAATTCATACCTATTTTTCAGCAATAGACAAGGTATATATAGAAATATTTATATAGTAAAAAATATAAAAATAATAGTAGTGATAATCATCGCTGGGATATTTTATGAAAAAGAAAAACAAGAATATCTGGATATGGCTTCAAAACGGAAGAATATTTAAGGCAATTTTATGCATGTCTGATGGAACTTTAAAGATATACGATGAAGATGATAACTTGATATTACGAAGGTCAGGATTAAGTAAATTACAAGTCAAACAAGTAGAAAACACAATAATAAAATATGGAGCTAAAAAACTCAGCGAACATGCTGAACCATTCAAATTTTTATAATCTAACTACTATTGACTAATACACGTTTTTCAGGATGAACAATTAGACCTTGATCTGTAATTTCCAACATAACAATCTTTTTTTGATGTTTGCAATCTCTCATCTTTAAAATCTCAATTGCATTTTCTCTAAAATCCTCTCTTTGGAAATTATAAAGGACAATAATTCCATCCGCTAAAAATTCTTCAATTCCAGATTCACTAAATCGAGATGGTACTGGATCGGTTTCAGTAATTAAAAAAGATGTGGCACCAGTTTCTTCAAAGAAACTAAATAATTGTTGAAGATAAATTCTATAGTTTTTATCTTTTGTAACAGATGCTTCAATGATTGCACTCAAAGAATCCACTGCTATTATATCAGGATGAAAATCTTTTGGTATAACAAGAGGCTTGATTTTATATGATAATTCAGTTGCAGAACCAGATCCTCCAATAGAACCAAACTTCATTCTAAGTATGTCTAGAGGATTAATCTTTTGAATTAAAAGACTACCATTTTCAACAAAACTATTTACATCCCAGCCAAATTTTTCCATACTTTTTTTAATACGCTCTTTGCTTTCTTCAAAACTTACATACATACACTTTTTTCCTTTTGTAACTAGATTGTAACAAATTTGTCTGCAAAAAATACTCTTTCCTGTTCCTGGACCACCTGCAACAAGAACAGAGTTACCAATTGGAATTCCTCCACCAGAAAATAATTCATCAAATCCAGTTATATCGGTTTTTAGGACTCCATCTCGTTTTAAATTTCTAATCTCAATATTTTCATTTATATCTGTATTTACATTTGTTTGAATATTTTCAGGGTTATTAATTGGGTTTTCATCCATGGATTTTTACCTTGATATCAACAAATTTAATTCAATTAAAACATTTATTTTTAAATTTATTTTTGCTGGCTATATATTGAAACAGATAAAAAAAACTTTCTTATTCTTTTTTGTAAATTAGGAAACAACTGCTCCAGCACCTACTTGAATACCAATTTCAATAATTGTAAGTTTTAATTCCAAATTTTTTGATCCAGGTGTTATGATAACTCTATCAGGAGTGGTTGACTTATCCACCTGAATATTTAAGTATCCCATATCATAATATTCCCATAACAAACCTCTAGTTGTATTTATTAATGAATGACCCCAAGCATCTGGATAATCTGTATAGATTTGAATAAAGTTAGCTGAACCTTGGTGTTCATAATATTGAAAAATTAACTACATTCATTGCAGGAAAAACCCTCATTACTTCACCATCAGGTTGTTTAAGGATAATTCCTCCTCCTTCAAATGCATAAATTATTTTTCCTGCATCTAAATAATAATAATTGAAGGCTTCATATTTTATCGAAGTTAGAGGAATTCCAAATGGAAAATCAGCAGGTGCTGGTTGAATATTTATTTTGTAAGATCCCGATAAATCCTGGTCAATAATAGAAATTTGACCAGACGATCTTTGTGATATAAAATATGGTAATTCTCTACTTCCCATTGTTATTGGAGAAGATGATGAAGTATATGCTGTATACTTAGGATTTGCGCTTTCTTCATTAATAATACCCATTGTAGATTGAATTTCAATTACAGATTTTAAATATGAGAATTGATTTGAAACCTGATCCATATGATCAGCTTCTCTATCTTTCATAATCTCAGGAACATAATATAGTTGAATGAATGATAAGATAATTGCCACAAGAGCAACAAGTAAAAGTGCTTCAATTACTCCTGCAACTCCAAATTGATTTTTATAGTAACTTTTGTGTTTCATCTCTCCATCTTCACCCTTCAAATATCAATATGTTAAAACTGTATCTTATAGTTTTCTTAATATTAAGTCAAAATGTAAATGTGACAAAAAATTGTTGATATAGGCAAATCTTAAGAAGAAGAATTAGTTCCTAATTTTCAAATTTTAAATTAAAATTCATCTTTAAAAATGTGGGGTTAAGATAATATGGAGATGACATTTGCAGAAAAGATTTTAGCAAAATATTCAGATTCAAAAGAGGTTACACCTAGCCAGATTGTTACTGTAAAACCTGATCATATTTTATCTCATGATAATACTGCTGCAATTATTCAAAAAATTTACCCTGAGATTTATAAATATGGTGTTTATTCAAAAAACCTACCAATTATCGTACTCGATCATATAATACCTGCCTCTTCAGAAAAGACAGCAAATAACCATAAGGTTATTAGAGAATTTGTAAAGAAAAATGAAATTATAAATTTCTTTGATATTGGTAATGGAATTTGTCACCAGTTAGTTGTTGAAAAAGGTCTTGCATTACCAGGAAAATTACTACTTGGTTCAGATTCTCATACATGTTCATATGGCGCAATAGCTGCTTTTTCTTCTGGAATAGATAGAACCGAGGCAGCTTCACTTCTGCTGACTGGAGAGACTTGGTTGAAGGTTCCAAATAGTATCAGAATGAAATTAAATGGAAAATTAAATCCTGGAGTTTACTCAAAAGACTTGATATTGCATATTATTGGTGATATTTCATCATCGGGTGCAAATTATTGTTCAGTAGAGTTCCATGGTAATGTTGAAAATTTCTCTATTGATGATAGATTCACAATCACAAATATGGGTATAGAAATGGGTGCAAAAAATGCTGTATTTTTTTGCGATAGTATTACAAAGAAATATTTAGAGAATATTGGAATTAAAGAGTCATCATATATTCCAATATACGCTGATGAAGGTGCAAATTATTTTAAGAAATATGAATACGATTTAAATGATATCTCACCTGTTGTTGCTTGTCCTCATACAGTTGATAATGTAAAACCAATATCTGATGTTTCTGATGTAGAAATCCAACAATGCTTGATTGGCACTTGTACAAATGGACGACTATCAGACTTAAAGATTGCAGCTGATATTTTAAAGGGAAAAAAGATTAATTCAAATGTAAGACTACTTATTTTACCTGCTTCAAAAGATATTTTTGAAAAAGCATTAAACTCTGGAATTATTGGTACACTTGTAAAAGCAGGAGGAGTTTTACTTCCACCAGGATGTGGACCATGTTTAGGTGCTCACCAGGGAGCTCTTGCCCCTAAAGAAAGGTGCTTGAGTACGTCAAATAGGAATTTCAAGGGTAGGATGGGTTGTAAGGATGCAGAAATATATCTTGCTAGTCCAGCAACAGTTGCAACATCTGCTCTTTATGGAAAGATAACCGATCCAAGAGAGGTGATTTAAAAATGAATATTTGGAAATATGACGATAACATAGATACAGACATGCTATTTCCTGGAAAATATGTATACACTTGTAGTATTGCTGAGGAAATAAAACCACATCTTCTAGAGGACCTTGATCCTTCATTTTCAAAAAATGTAAAAAAAGGAGATATAATTATTGCTGGTAAAAACTTTGGATGTGGAAGTTCCCGTGAACAACCTGTAATAGGATTGAAAGCTGTTGGAATCAAAGTTGTTATTGCAAAAAGCTTTGCAAGAATATTTTATAGAGCTGCAATCAATCAAGGCCTTGTTCTAATAGAATGTCCAGATGCAGTTGAGTATTATTCTAAAGGTAAAAATGTAGAAATTGATATGGATAATGGAAAAATTACTGTTGGTGACAAGTCTTTTTCTTTTCCCAGACTACCAGAGCAGATTATTGCAATAAGAAATGCTGGGGGATTACTTGAATATACAAGAGATAAATTGAAAAATAGATAGTTTTTTTATTTTCTTACAAAAGTTGCGTGTTTTTTTTCAATATGACTTTTACTTATTCTCCTATATTCTGCAGCATTTATTCGGGCTTTTTCTCTAATTGATTTATCTTGCTTTATTACCTTTCCAGGTATACCAATTACCAGACTATTTTCAGGAACCACACTATATTCTTTCACAAGTGCATTAGCACCAATTATTGATCCCTTTCCAATTTTTGCACCGTTTAGAATAGTTGAATTAATGCCTATAAGACAATCATCTTCAATTGTTGCTCCATGTATCATTGCACAATGTCCTATTGAAACATTATTTCCTATTCTTACTTTATGATCTGCATCAGTATGTATCACACAACAATCCTGAACGTTTGTCCCATCACCAATTATTATCGAATTTTCATCTCCACGAATAACTGCACAAGGATAAATCCCACAGTCTTTTCCAATTTTTACATTTCCAATTATTACTGCATTTTTTGAAACAAAGGCAGAAGTGTGTATTTCTGGTTTCATTTTCAATTCCCTTTTTTTGAGAAATGATGATGTTATTTTATAATTTGTGATTTCATTTTTTTCCTTTATTTCTTTAAAATTTTTACCTTATTTTATTAATAGAAAGATAGATATATATCTTTTAGGATATAAATTAAATATATCTATAGGGGGACTATTACAAAAGGTAGGTATTATATGCAAAAATATGTTATTTGTATAAATAAGAAGCTTTTCATGATTTTTGTGATTATTTCACTACTGATTAGTTTTTTTAATGTTAACACAATTGCTGATGATGTAGGGATACCAGATTTAATAATTTATGATGTTGATCTACCGGGTGATCCACCTGGATATTTTTCAGAAGGAGACAAAGTTGAGTTCATTGTAAAAATTAAAAATATAATAGATCCAGATACTGGGGATTGGGGAAATATATCTTCAGGAACAGATATTGTAGTTGCTCTAATTATTGATGGAACATTTATTACAGAAAATTCAACAGATGAGGGATTAGACGTTGATGAAATCAAGTATGTTAATTTAAGTTGGACTGCAGAATTAGATTCAGAAACCAAACGTGAAATAACAATAGAAGTTGATTATCAGGATAATATTCAAGAGAGTCATGAGGATAATAATTTTTGGGATGGTTTTATTTATGTTTCTCAGAGAGATACTAATTTGGAAATTTTAAATATTGATATCCCTCAAAATATTGTTGTAAATGAAACTACAACAATCAAGACAACTATAATAAATAGAGGAAAAGCAACAAATGGAAAAATTATTGCTAAATTAAATTCTAGTATTGATGGAGAGGTTCAAAACTTAACTTGGTCAAAAAGCTTGAAAAGAAATTCTACACATAACTTTACTTTTAGTTGGAAACCCACTCAGTTTGGTAGCCAAACAATAACAATAGATATTATTTACATGGGAAAAACTCATGATTTTATAGAAAAATCTGTTATTGTTGAGGTTAAATACTTACAATGGTGGAATATAAACTGGCATTACAGATATTTTCTATCTGTGGAAGGTAATGGTAATGTTGAGGTATCATTTAACTTTACAAAATTATTAAATGATTTGGGTGTTTTTTCTGAATCATTTGAAAATGATAAATTAAGAATTGTTCAGTACACACCTGATGGTAATTTTACAGAGGAAGTTTTAAAATACAATTTTAAGGAAAGCGTTGGTTTTGATAGTATTACTAATGCAAAGGGAAATTTACTTTGGGAAGTTCCTGAAAGTCCTTTTGAAAAATATTACTGTGTGTATTTTGATGTTTCAATAAATCTTGGCACAAGGACCATTTTACCAGAAACCGATTTGACTTCGTCAGGTAATGCAACTGAGGGAGAATTTGGTTTTGTTGATGGATGGAATATTGCGTCAGTAAGTCCGATTAATGGTAGTTTTGCAGCTGTTGGAACATTGATAAGTATATCTGTTAACACTGAAGCTAAGGTAGAAAATGTGACTGCATATATCTATCTAAAGAATAATACTAATGAAGATTTTTTCATTTATCTTAAGGATATTCAGAATATGACTCATTTTATATCTAATAATTTTTCTTTTAGTAAGAACGGAGATTGGATAATTGAAATTTATTCTAATGATTGGGCTGATTATGATGCACCTTTAATAAAACAAGCCTTTTTTGTTGGAAAACCAGATGTTGCGGTTAAAAATATATCTTTTTCATCAGATCGAGCTGAGGTTACAACAAAAGTATTCATAAATGACAACGTAAATATTACTGCGGGACTAGTTAGTTATAAAGCAAATGTTGAAGATGTTGTTGTTTTTTTAAGAATTTCTGATTCTGATAATAAAACAATTTACAAACAATCAGTCAATAAAACAATTTTTATGGATATCGCAAACTATGTTTCCTTTATTTGGAATGCAAATAAAGCTGGTGAGTTCAATGTGACAATAAAGGTTGACCCAGATAATTTAATAGATGAAAGTGATGAGAAAAACAACAGGAAGGTGAAGAAAATAACAGTAAGTGAGTTACCTGATTTAGCAATTACAGATATTAGGATACCTACCTTCTTAATAAATGAATTTGAAAATGTTGAGATTGATATTGTTGTAAAAAATCTTGGTTTGGGTGATGCAGAAGATTATGAACTTAAGCTATACATTGAAGATGAAGCACTGGGATTAATGAAATACGAAAATGAGGTTAATAACAAGTTAATAACTGTTAAAGCAAACGCAACCAAGACTATTTCAATTTATTGGAACAAAGCAAAGGTTGGCTCCTGGCTAGTCGGTGCAAAAATACCTGTTAATACTACAAAAAGAGATTCAGATATCTCAAATAATCGATTACTTTGTGATAAGGTTTTAATAGTCAATCCAATTGAGAGAGACCCCCCAATAATTTCATCTATTTTCGCTGAACCAAAAAGACAAGTTCAAGGGAGTCCAGTTACAATAGGAGCAACAATTACAGATGAATCCGGGATATCTTCAGTATCAGTCAATGTTACAGATCCTGAAGGAACAATCTATACCATTAATTTGGGTAGAACATTTGAAGATGATTTCAGTGGAAAGTTCACTAAGACTGATGAGACTGGAGTATATTCATTTAAAGTTATTGCAGTTGATGACACAATTCACAAGAATAAAGCAACAAGACAAAGTGATTTTTCAATTTATAGGGAGACAATTGAACCTATTGTCTCATTTTTTGATGCTGAACCAAGAGTACAGTTGAAAAATAAATCAGTTAATATTATTTGTATTGCAACTGATAATGTAGGAATAAAAAATGTTGTTGTAAAAATTACTAATCCTTCAATTGAAATATACTCAAGGAATATGAACCTCGTCTCAGAGGATAAATACACATATTCTGACATATATGATGAATTTGGTAAATATCTGTTTAAAATTGAGGTAACAGATAAGGCAGAAAATGTAATTGAAACTATTGAAAAAGCATTTTGGATAACCTCAAATATTGATGATAAAGATAATGACGGAATGCCTGATTTTTGGGAAGAAAGATATAATTTAGATCCTGAGGACCCTAGCGATGCAAAGGATGATCCTGATGAAGATGGCCTTACTAATCTTGAGGAATATGAGATCGGAAATAATCCTAATAAAGATATATTTTCTGAAAATGCTGTTTATAGATTTCAGGAAAATTCATTGTATCTTTCAGGATCGATTGTCTTATTTATAATTATAATATTTCTTTCAATTATTAGCAAAAGGAGGAAATTGATTTGAAACTATTTAGCTTGATAAAAGAATCCTTTCTAGTTATTTTCTTTATATTTATCGGATTTATATTAGTTATCTTGTCTGTTTTTGATGTAATATTTGACATCGGTTTAATTTATGTAACAATTCCTGCTCTTATAGTTATTATTTTTATTTTTTTGTATTTAATCTTTAAAAGATCAAGAACCAAAATTGTACCTGTTGAGATGGATGTTGTCGAAGAATTTGAAAAAACATTGGAAGGTGGTCTATATCACTTCAAATGCCCAACCTGCAATGGATATTTTGCAATTAAAAAATCAAAGGGTGATAACAAAAAATACGTTAAGATGACATGTCCTGATTGTGGTGCAATTGGAGTAATACCACCGAAACCTGCAACTATTGAAGAAATTGTTCCAGAAAAAAAATCAATAAAAGCTAAATTCAAGTGTGAAATATGTAATGAAGCATTAACAGTCTGGGCTGAAGGAACAGATTTATACAAAAAATTAAAGGTTTATACCTGTCCATATTGCGGTAAGATCGAGTCAATGAAGAAAATTTAGATTTTATGCCTTACTTTTATTGCTTCACCATGATTTGAATTTTTCATTTCTTCACCATTCATCTGTGCAACTCCGACTGCAACGAGTTTTTCATTTTTTAATACAATTACCTCATCGCCAATTCTTATCTCTTCATCTGCATTTTTTACACCAGGTGCAAATATTGAGCCGATTATTTCAAAATCATCATAAATATCCACCCAAAATTTGTTTGAATCAAACAATTTTTTTGCTCCAGCAAGTGTTAGTGAAACAAGCCCTCTTTCTTTTGTAATCATACCTAATTGGACATTGTCTACAAAGATTTTTTTATAAGGATATTTTCCCTTTATATGTGCATCTTTAACTAAACTATTTGCAATCTTTTTTCCAAACTGATAGGTAGATATTGACCTAATATCATCTAATGATCTTTTTTGAGGTTTTATCTTCTCAAATCTATTTACCTCAGAATTAAGAGTTTCAGATAATTTTTCAAGTGAATTTTTTGATTTAGGGGAATTCTTACATGTAATGATTGGATTTTTTAAGATAGGTGAAATAAATATATTGAGGTCTTCGGGTAAATGTGAAATTATTGATTCATATTTATTTTGTTTAAGATAATTTGATAAAAGATTTTTTATCATCTTTTTTTCTTGCTCGTCCCAAATACCTGTTACTGGAATATCATATGACGATGGAGGATAAACAAGTTCTAAATCTCTTGGAACAACTCCAATTGGTGAGGTAATAATTACCTCATGAACGATATGGGGATTATTTGTTTCAAATAATTTTTCTCTAAAAAGCTTGTGAGATTTTGAAAATGAATAAGGTTTTTTTGCTGAGCATGGTAAAAGAAGAAGTATTTTTGCAGATTTTGGTTTAATGTATCTGTTTATTAGTCTATCTTGAAATCTCTTTATCTCTGGTCTGTTTAATGCCTCACTAGATGTGGCAATTATTTTTCCAATACAATGTATGGGTGTTCTTTTTTCTAGATAGTTATAATGATTTTCATCAAGGTTTCTTAATATTGCTGATAAATTAGGGTCAGCTTTGATTCGATTTTCAGCAAGATTACGTAAATTTTCATTTAATATTGCATTTCTCACCTGTTTTATTTCAGAGAATAATGAATGATAATTATGAAATAAAATATCTTTAAATCTCATTTCTTTAGTATAACTGAACTTATTAAAACAAACAGGACAGTTACATGGATTTTCTTCTAAATCATTTTTATTAAATTCTCCAATTCCAAAAAATAATTTATTTTTTCTTGCTGCAATAATTGCAGATGTTGAATCAAACAGGTCAACCCCGATATATGTTAAAAGAGCTAGATTTGTTGGATTACCTACACTAGGCAAATATATTGCCTTTTGATATCCGATTTCTTCTCTCAGATTCACAATAAATTCAATAAAATTTTTTGGCTGATTTAATAATTGTTGCGCATTTTCTATTATAAAAAGCGGATCATAGTTTTTTTCTATTCTCTTGATTAGAATATTATCAGTAAATTCAAGAGTTGGTTTTGTTGCTTTTTTATTTTCATTTGTAATTAATATTTCTGAAAAATCTGGGGCGCTAAATCTTTTTGTATCTAAAAAAAGAAGATTTGGTGTAATAATCTTATAAGAATCTATTATAAGTTCTCCGATTCTTCCTGGGCCAAATCTCTTCTGAACACTAAATTCCATTATTTTTTGATATACACTTTCATTTAAAGAATATTTAGTTGTTTTTTCTTAGTTATTTTATAAAAATAATCTTTTTATATGTAAAAATTTATATAACTAAAATACATTGTATTAATTGAGGGAGGTAAAAACATGAGTAAAAAAAAGGGTCTAATAAGAAATGTATTAGTGTTAGGTATTATTATTTTGTTGATGGGAATTGCAGTTCAACCAGGTACTGCAACAATTCAAAATGATTTAAATATTAAGGATAAAAAAGAAGTACTATTCCAAACAATTATTGATATAGCAAATAATAAAGATTTTAAGAATTTAATTAGTAATGAGAACAATAATGATTTTTATTTAGAATTTGATTATAACTTGAGAAAGGATTTTAGAGATATTTTCTTCGAGAATCTAGGTCTTTTTAGCTCGTTACTTTTTACAAAAACTTCTCTTACTTATAATCAACTTGAATTAGCATATGAAAAGGGAAATGAATTGATAAATAATATCGGCGAAGATAAAGCATTGGATTTAGTTGAATCAATCAAAATCACAAATCCTAGAATATCTAATGGAATCTCTGATATTTTTGAAGAAAATGAGGAAATAAAAAATAAAATTGAAGAAATTAAGATGATGAATAGGGAAATAAAACCAACCTCGCCATCTGATATAAATCCGATTATTTGTGGAATTTTATTAATGCTCACATTTACATTTGCAATACCAATGGTCTCAATATGCGTTATCATATTAACATTGTCTACTCGTCCATTATTGGGTCCGTTCTTTGTTCTTCTTCTTGGTGTATTTTCAGCTAATTTGGCATTATTTTTGACGCTTGTAAAAACTTTTTGTACCTAAAAAGGAATAAGTCAATTGTGTAAATTATGCTAATGTCTGAAATATCTTTGACCTGAAAATACCATAGAAATTGAATGCTCATCTGCTGCTTTTATTACTTCTTCATCATGAATAGATCCGCCTGGCTGAATAATTGCTTTTACACCTGCTTCAGCTGCAACATCGACTGCATCCCTAAATGGAAAGAAAGCATCACTAGCCATTATTGAATCTTTTATTTTTTCTTTTCCTTTGCTTGTTGCAATCCATGTAGCATCAACTCTAGCAGTTTGTCCTCCACCTATTCCAACTGTACGGGTACCTTTTACAAATACTACTGAATTTGATTTTACATGTTTAACGCATTTGACTGCAAACTCCATTGATTGAATTTCATCTTTGCTGGGTTTCTTTTTTGTAACAATTTTCCATTCTTTTTTAGGTGTCATTTTTATGTCTCTTTCCTGGGATAGGAATCCACCAACAACACTTCTAAATATCACACCATTTCTTTCTATTTTTTTATCAATATCTTCAAGTTGCAGTAGTCTGAGGTTTTTCTTTTTGTTGAAAATTTCTAGTGCTTCTTTGTTGAAACTGGGAGCAATAATTACTTCTAAAAATAGATTTGATAGTTCATTTGCTACATCTTTTTTTACTTCTCTATTAAATGCTATAATTCCTCCAAAAGGAGAATATGTATCTGTAGCGTATGCATCTTTCCATGCATTAAGTAGGTTTTTTTCACAAGCAATTCCACAAGGTGTTGCATGTTTTATTATTACACAAGCTGGATCTGAAAATTCTTTTATACATTCTATAGCACAATCAGAATCAAGTATATTGTTATAGGAAAGTTCCTTTCCATGTAGTTTAACTGCATTTGTAATACAAGGTTCGGTTACCTCAGGTAAAGATTTATAAAAAGCACCTTTTAGGTGGGGATTTTCTCCATATCTCATATTCTGGATTTTTCTTAGGGAAATACTGGTATTATCTGGAAGTATTTCATCTGTCCATTTTTTTCTTAAATAATTTGAGATAATTGCATCATATTGTGCGGTATGAGAATATGCTTTTATTGCTAGTCTTTCTCTATTTTCTAAACTCAGATCACCATCTGACTTAAGAGAACTCAATACCTCATTGTACTGACTTTTATCTGTAATCACTATTACATCCTTGTAGTTTTTAGCTGCTGCACGAATTAGAGTTGGTCCACCGATATCAATATTTTCAATTACTTCTTCTATTCCAACATTTTCTTTTTTTATTGTTTGTTCGAAAGGATATAGATTACAAACTAGCATATCTATTGTTTTAATTTTATGTTTTTTCAGGGTATCCAAATGTTCTTTATTGTTCCTTTTTGCTAGAATTCCAGCGTGAATTACTGGGTGAAGTGTTTTTACCCTTCCTTCAAGCATCTCTGGAAATCCAGTAACACTTGCCACCTCCTTTATTGGAACACCAGCTTTTTTTATAACTTTTGCAGTACTACTAGTTGATATTATCTCAATTCCAAGTTTGGAAAGTCCTTTGGAAAAATCACCTACCCCATCTTTGTCTGAAACGCTAATCAGAGCTCTATTTACGTTCATCAATCTTTCCTTAAATGCATATGAGAGAGCTTCATAAACGTTTGGGTTTCTTATTTGTTTTTTCAAGATCAATTGCCTCCTTTAAACTTAATTCACCTTTTAAAACCTTTAACGCTGTCTTTTCAGAAATAGAAATTTTTCCATTAGTGTGTTTTCTACTTCGTTCCTGAATATTTCTGATATCACCTTTTGTAGGTTCAAGTGGTAGCTTTCTTTGAACCTTTCCACCACGAAGAAGAGCTATTGCTGCAGCTGCTTCTCCATCCTTTTCCAATCTTTTTATCTGCTGGGTTGGTGTTGTCTTTGTTTCATCTACAATTTCAATAGGAATACCTAAGGAGATTAATGAATTAATTATACGATTTCTTGTAATAATTGAACCGTGTCCAATGCGAATTAAAGTTTCAGTTGAGGGAAATTCTCTAAGAACTCGTTTAATTCTTGTTAATACCTTTTCAGGTGTGTCAACATTCATTTTTTGAAGGAGTATGTCATCACCGAAAACTGCAATACCTGGTTGGTCACCAGGATCGATTCCGATATATAACTTTGAATAGAGGTCTTTTCCGACTAACATTTGAATTGCAAGATCGACTGCATGATCAATTGTATCATATGCATCAGCTGCAATTACTTTTGATGATTTTACGTCATGTAGTTCACTATTTGATGTTAATATCACTCCTATTCCACTAGGGATATAATCAAGTGAGTTTAATGAGACAAAGGAAATTTTCCTTTTTTTTAAATTCTTTATGAGATCATAATAAAGTGAAAAATCCTTAGTAAAAATTCCTATTGTCTTCATTTTATCTTTCCCAAGGCATTTTACCGTCAAGATACTCTGTCCAAAACTCTCTTAGATTTTCTATAAGAAGATCATCAAAATCTAAAATTGAAAATTTTGTTCTAACAATTTTGTCTATATGTCTACCCATGCTAAGTTCTAAAATATTATCTTTTAAATAATCCTCGATTTCTAAGTAATCCCGTTTTATTTCTACGTAGAGTCTTCCATTTTTTTCATATGGTTTTTTTGTAACTTTAGGATCTTTCTCCCATTTTGTTAAAAATTCTTCTGTATGTTTTTTTAATTTTACAGGTGGACCTAAATGTACATAAGTTTTTGATAGTGGCATATTTTTTGTTTTAATTATGATGTAGATAAAATTCTCATCAATAAAAAATGAACTATCAAGTATAGTAAAACCATATCTTTTAGATGTATCACAAATTGAACGAGTGGCTTTTCTAACCTGCGGATAAAGGTTTTCAGGTATTGTATCTGGTCTTTTGATTTTAATTCCAATGAACTGTGCATTTTTACTTTTAAGAATTTCTCTTATTTTTAGTAAATTCCATGGTTTTACTTTTTTAGGAAAGAAAAACATTGTTTTGGGTTTTTTTAGATATTCTTTGCATGCTTTAATAAAAAATTCAAATTTTTCAGGAGATATTGCTGAAGCTACATTTCTATTATTATCAACTGGGTCAATAAATGTTAGAGGCGTATCAAAATTAGGATATTTATCCTTTGTAAAAGCTATCTTTTCTCCATACTTCCAATTGACTGCACTTTCTATAAGATTTTTAAAATCGCCATATTTTATTATTAATATTTCACAAAGATAGCCAGAAAATCCCTCAATTTCTGCTTCTGCACCATAACATCCGATACCTCTCAAAAATTGTTTGAATAAAAGAACATCTAATTTATTTTTTTCAGGTAAATTTTCTTTTACATATTTTGTATGAAGCGGTGTTCTATCAACAGCTGAAAGCTTTTGAGATGCATTTTCTATCTTGTAGCAAGGGACAATTTCCACTTTATATTCTTTATATAGTCCTCTAATGTAAGGATGTTCTGCGTATGATTCTTCAGTATTTTTTAAAAAAGCTCTTCCAATCGAAAGTGCATTTTCCCCAATTTTTTCTTTTTTATATTTAGTTGGGAACTTAATAAAAATATCAATATCAAGATTATCTTTTAGATATGTATCTTTTGCAATCGATCCAACGAGTTCTATTGTAACTGGTAGATTTCTTTTTTTAATTTCTTGATTTACTTTATTTTTTATTTCTTTTACAATTTCTTCAATTTGTATTTTGTAATCTTTTTTAGGAGTAACTCTCTCAAGGACTTCTCTTTCAATATTATTCATTATATTATTCCCTCATGTATCTTCTCAATATCAATATTACTCCTATTGTTATCAAAGCACCAGTTAATACATCCATAACCCAGTGTATCGATAAATAAATAATTGAAATTATAACACTAATCATTACAAAATATGAAAAATAGATTAGTTGAATATGCTACTAGTATTGTCATTGCGGTATGTAGTGAAGGTAGACAATTATTTTGAGTTGTAGTTGTATAAAAAAAACTTTCAATAGTAGGAATTACAGATTCAAGTGCAGAACTTACATTGTAATAAGTATAAACATTTGTAATCGGTAGAAATAAATAAAAGGGAAGCGCAATAGCATAGATTAAAAGTAATCCATAAGCAAGTGTTTTCATTGCTTTTTTATTATTGGTAAATAAAAAATATACTGGTGAAAACCATAATGTAAATGAGTATACTCCGATGTAAATTATTACAAAGAAATAAACAAGAACTGGTGTCCAGTTTTGTGAAAACCAATAAACAAAATCTCCTTCTATTGCTTGTATGCTGTTTGCAAAATCATGGCCAATCATATCTGTTGTGATAGGATCGATTATATTTACCTCTAAAAGATGAAGACAGACAACTCCTACAATTATTGCTAAATAAATGAAATTTTCTTTTATTCGTTTAATTATGTTTATTTTTCCCTTAAAGAAATTTCTTGGAAAAAAGAAAACTATACTTAATAATATCAATATGAGATTTAAGACTCCTAGAACAATTGACCATGTTTCTATTTAGTTCACCGCCATTTATTTTCTAAAATATTCTTTTGCTTGTTTTACTTTTTGGTAATTCAAACAAAATATATTCTTTATTTTAAAATAACAATAATTGAATTTGAAACATTTAAATATCTCCAATAAGATGTAAAATATGAGGGAGGATAAAATAATATGGATAGTAATCCTGCTTTGTTGTATAAAACATTAGTAATTGGAGTTATTATCTTATTTTGTGGTATGAGTGTTGTTTCATCTACTGTAGGAATAGCAGAAAATAAATCTCCAAAATATAACTTTTTAGAATCTGATAATAATCCAAAAAACCCTTTATCTTGTGACCATTCTGCTTATGTAATAGGTAATGGACCTGATTGTTATCTCTATGATTTTATATTAGATAATCCTAGCGATCTGAACTGTGTTTGTGAAGGTATTGGTGGGAGTTATATTAGTGCTACTTGGTCAGGTGAAAATTACATTTATTGTATTGTTTATGAGATGGGTTTTATTATAGGAATTGATATAGACACCTGTGAGACATGGTTTATTGCAGGTGGGCTTCCTACTATGATTGGACTTGCGTATGATTCAATTTCTGGTTTGTTGTATGCAAGTTCAGAAAGTAATTATCTATTTTCGATTGATCCTAAAAATGGTGATGTAGAACAAATTGGACAATTTGGTGGTTGTGTTGGTTATATGGTTGGTATGGCATTTGATTCTGAGGGTGTATTATATGGTTGGGATTTTATTTGTGAAAAACTTTGGATTATTGATACCGAAACTGGTGAGGCAACAGAAGTTGGTGCTTTAGGTTTGGGCTTTGGTAGTCCTGGTGATGGGGATTTTTGTAAAGAATGCGATATTTTATATATAGTAGTGCATAATAAATTATATAGTATTGATAAAACAACTGGAGAATGCGAATTAAATAATGAATTTCCAGATTATGTTACTGTAACTGGATTAGCAATTCCATATATTTATGATGATACCAGACCCCCTTTTACAAAACATACTATTAACCCACCTGAACCAGATGGTGAAAATGGGTGGTATGTTAGTGATGTAACTGTTACTTTGAATGCAACAGATAATGTATCTGGAGTAAAGAATACTTATTATCGTGTTAATGGGGAAGAATGGAAATACTATTACTATCCATTTGTTTTATCAGAGGATGGAAATGATACCCTAATTGAGTATTATTCTGTTGATTACTCTGGTAATTTTGAGGATGTGAAATCTTTTACTGTTGATATTGACCAGACAAATCCTATTATTGATTTGATTTTTGAAATAACTGGTGGAAACATATATGAAGGATTTGATTTTGAATTTGTAGCAAGTGCAAACGATGAAACAAGTGGTATGGAACGGGTTAAGTTTTATATGAATGATCTGAACATGTCTACAGTATATGGAGAAGGACCAGAATATATATGGATTGTAAAATTAAGGTGTTTTTCTAATAATACTTTAAATGTCAGAGGATTGATTTATAATTTAGAGATTGATGATGATTTTGTGAAATTTAAAGCTTTAATCGTTAGAATTTCAAGACATTATCAAAATTCAGAGGGTGTCTTTCGGGCTCGTGGTTTTGATAAAGCAGGTAACAATGCTTTTGATGATATAATCAATCCTACAGGTCATAAATCCATTATAACTGGTATCTATATAAATCAAGATTTAGTCCTTCATAATAATTATATTGGACATATTAGTAAATTTTTTATATTTGCAACATTCAAAAATAACTAGATTATTCCTAGAAATTACTTTTACAATGAATTTTAAAAAGAAATCCTTTTTATTGGATTTTAACCTCTTTTAATGTTGAATAAATCGGTCCTTTTGGTGTGAGAGTGCTTTTTTTTAGTTTAATAGTATCAACATTTATTTTTAAAAATTCAACATCTCTATATTTATTGATAATGTCAATTAATGCCTGCTTATTATTTACATTTTTTACTCTTGCAATTGTTAAATGAGCAGAAAATTCTCTTCTATCTCTTAAAAAACCAAGATTTGAGATATTTTCGTCAATATTTTTTGCAATTCGCCCGATTTTTTCACCGTTTTCGATTCCTATCCATACAACTTTTATGTATTTTTCATTTGGAAAAACACCTGCTCCCTTAAGGCAAATTTCAAAAGGTTTTATATCTTCTACAGAATCTTTCATTATTTTTTCAATATTCTCTATTAATATTTCATCAGTGTCTCCAAGAAATTTAAGTGTTAAGTGAATATTCTTTGGTTCTACAAGTTTAACATTTGCACCAGTTTTTTTTATCTCATTTTCAAACTCAATTAGCTTAGGAAAAGACTTGATGTCAATTGCTATAAATCCTCTGAATTTTTGCATTTGAAACCATCTTCCTTATATATTTCTTAATATGTTTTTTTAATTTTTAATTTTTGGTAAGGGGTGTCAAACAACCTTTATATTATAATAATTACAAAATATTTTTATACTGGAGACAAAGCATGGAAAAAAGGGAACAGGAAAATCTTTTAAAAAATTACATTGACTTGATTAGACCTTTTACACTTCTTGCGCCTATTATTGTTTCTTCCTGCATTATGATTGCAAGTTATTTTAATAATAATTTTATGGGAGATTTATCATCTATTTGGTGGAAAACAATAGTTCCTGCTAGTTTTGCACTTGCAATACTAAATGGTGCATCAAATACACTAAACCAAGTAACAGATATAAAAACAGATAAAATTTCTAAACCCTACCGACCTTTGGTAAGAGGAAACATTCCAATCAAAAAGGCATTAATCGTATCTATTGTTCTATATTCAATTGCAATTGTTATATCAATTTTTATTAATCCAATGTTTTGTTTTTTGGTTTTGCTTATTTCATTTTTCTCAATTACGTACTCTATTCCTCCAAGATTTAAGGATATGCTCTTTGTAAATCAACTTTGGATTGCAATTCCTAGAGGATTATTAGGAATTCTTGCCTCCTGGAGCGTCTTTGGTAGTCCAATAAATCCATTACCACTGACAATTGGCCTTATCGCAATGTGCTTTTTAGTTGGCGGCTCAATTACAAAGGATATATTTGATAATGATGCTGATAAAAAAACAGGGACAAGAACCCTTGTAAACACATTTGGTGTGAAAAAGGCAGCAACATTTTCTTTACCGTTTATGGTTTTTCCTTTTTGCTATATACCAATGCTTATACACAGTGGTATTCTTGATTCTTACTTTTGGGTTCTAACATTCTTGGCAATACCTGCTTTTCTCATATTTTACTTGATGATTAAAGAAGATAGAAAAGTTGGATTTTTAGAAAATACTCCTTCATGGACATTGATGTATGTAACCTATTTTGTCTTTGCATTTGGTTTTTCTGTTTTGACGGTTTTCGGCTCAATTGCCTCGTGATTTGTTATTGATGCGAAGCATTTATTAGATTTTATCTGATTTTTTTCTTATGATTGAAAACTATTTCTATATTTTGCTGATGCTAGTTTTTGCAGTAATTCCTTCAATTATACTAGTTTTTCTTCTAAGAGATAGAATTAAATTAAAAAATCTTTCAATATCTATTTTCATTCTTTTCATAATTGGCGTAATTTGGGATCAGATATCTGTAAGACTTGGTATATGGAGCTTTTCTCAGGAAAAAATTATTGGAAACTTGTTTGGAATTCCAATTGAGGAATATATTTTCATAATATTTGTACCAATTTTATCAATTTCAATTTTTACTTTTGTAAATAAAATTAACGAAAAATAGTATCTATCCACCACTTATCATGTGAATTACAGCAACTTTTGAATCATTAGGTATTGTTACTTCTGAAAAATCCTTTCTTGGTATAAGACTATCATTTATTTTAACAACAACAAGAGGAAAAGTGTATCTCATTCTTTTAAGCAGGTCTTTTACTGTCTCATTTTCAACCCAGTCAACAACCTTTCCATTTACCTCTATGCTCACTTGTCTTCACCTAGAATTATTTCAAGAGCGGTATTTGCTTCCCAGTTTGCCATAATTGCAACACGCGGTGCCATTAGAACGTCATTATCACTAGATTTTGCTTCTCCATCATAACACATATACAGTTTACCTAAACGTTTTGTTGTAATTCTATCTGAATGCCCATAACCTGCCACTCCAGATGCAGCAACTACTGGTTTTCCTGGAAGTTTTGAAAGTATTTCTTCGATAAAGGTTGTCTTTGTCTCTGCATTGTCAAGTGCTTCAATAACAACATCAACATCCTTGAATGGTTTTTCCATTGATCCCTTTTCAAGCTTAATATTATGCATAATGAGGTCTACTTTTGGATTTATTTTTCCAATTATTTCTTTCAATGAATCTACTTTTGTTTTACCGATATGTTCTAAAAAATAATATTGCCTACCAAGATTGCTTTTCTCAACTGTGTCAAAATCAACTAATACAAGCCGTCCAATTCCTGCTCTTGTAAGAGCGACAGCAGCATTTGAACCAAGACCACCAAGGCCTGCAATACCCACTGTTGATTTGCTTAACTTTTCTTTAATTTTTTCAGATTTTGATTTATCCATTTAAACTTACCATTTTTCCCAATATTTAGGTTGAATGCTTGGAGGTTCTTCACCTTTACTGTATTTTCCCCCCCAAACATTTAAACCAGCTTTATCATCTTTTTCAATTGTTTCTTTAAGAAAATCAAGCATTTTTGGGTCATCTATTCCAAGTTGTTTCATTTTTTGAGGTGTTGGTACACCATTTGGAGTCCATCCTCTTCTAAAATATACAGCATCAGCAAGTTTTTGATATTGATCTTGTCTGAAATCATATAAAATCTTCAATTTTTCATCTACATTCATTTTTTCAATTTCTTTTTCAGAAAGCCCCATCTTTTCGACTAAATATTTATCGTATCTATCTTTCCTTGAGATATATTCCATTTGTGTTACTGGACCCATTGACCTAAATGGTATCCAATCATCTTTTCTTCTGCCTCTACCCATCCAAACGTTCATTGCTCTTTGCCAGTTATAACATCGCTCGCTTTGAAGGATAAGGTCTTCTTTTGTAATCTTTTTACCGGTCATGGCTGATTGATATTCAACATAGTTTTGAACATGTCCAGGAACCTTTGTAGGGTCATCTGTTTCAGCATTATCTACAGGTTCAACATCGTTCCAAGGAAGCTTACAAAGCCCATTTAATCCAAACCAAGTCCTCCACATTGGAAAATAGTGAAGAGCTTCTGCTTTGTCCTTAAATGTTGGAATTGCATTGTTTACCATGTCCATGAAAATTAGCCATGCCTCATCATGCTGTGGTCCTTTTAACGTAAGGCCATAACCACCTTGCATAGCAAGTGATTCTTTTGTAACATATTCTGAATATTCAAGTCCCTTGCTTTCCATTCCACAGTCTTCAATTAGTTTTTTGTCTCCCCAACCATTTTTAATTAACCAGTCCTTTACTCTTCTTATACCTTTAGAGGCAACTTGAATAAATTCACCTTTATCTCCAGCAGCTATTCTATGCAGCAGTTCAAGAACCGCATAGCTGTTACCAAAACAAAGTTCAAGGCCATCGCATCTTTCTTTGTTTAGTATTCCATATTCATACATTTCCATATAAAATGCAATCGCTGTGCCTGTTGATATCGTATCAAGACCATAGGTATCACAATAAAAGTTAAATTCCAAAATCCATAATGGATCCCAGATACTCATATTTGAACCGCATCCCACAGTTTCATATTCTGGACCATCCACTGTAACCTTTTGACCTTTATATGGACCTGTCATTACAGTAAAAGCATCAACTGTTTTTGCACACGCCATTGTACAACCATGCCAACATCCATCTGGAATGATTTTTGTAAAATATTTGTAAAACTCTGGTGAATATATTTTTGATGCTTTTGGAAAACCACCGAATCTGTAATTTTCTGTTGGAAGCAGATCGTATTCATCCATTATTTCAACAAGATGAGCAGTTCCAACAGCACGCATATTACACTGATATCTATCAAGGTCTCTAACCTCACGATGAAGTTTAGTTCCAATCTTTGCAAGAGTCACTGGGTCTGCTGGATTATTTGAAACTCCACTTACCTTCTCAACTTTTGTGACAATTGCTTTTACATTCTTATTTCTTAAAACAGTTCCAAGACCACCACGACCAGCTTGTTTTACACGTGGAACTTTTCTTCTTATATCATAAAATGAAAAATTCAGACAGCCCCAAAAGCTATTTTCAGCTCCTTTTCCAGATGATACAACTGATACTTTCTGTTTTGATTTATCTGTGTCTTCTGATGCATACATATTAGTAAGCTGTTCACTTAATAGATGTGTATCTTTTTCTTCAAGTGGAGCAGTTTCTACAATGATTTTCCCTTTTTCTCCGTCAATTAAAATTACAACATCATGTTTTGCTTTTCCCTGAATTTCAAGTGCATCAAAGCCCGCAAATTTAAGATAAGGTCCAAAAAACCCTCCAACATTACTGTCACAAATAATATTTGTTGAAGGTGAAACTGTTAGACATAAAGATTTACCCGAACCTGGATACTGAGTTGTACCGCATAGTGGTCCAGTTGTAATTACAAGTTCGTTTTCATCACTATCCCATCGAGTTGTCGGCTTTATTGAATCCCATAGAAGTTTAAGACCAAAGCCACGACCACCAGTAAATATATCCTTCATCTTCTCAGTTACTTTTTTTTCTTTAATTTCCTTTGTTGAAAGATTTATGTAAAGAATTCGATTTGCATATCCCTTCTCAACTTTTCCCTTTTTATAATCATATTCAAAAACAACTCTATGGGCTTGTTTGAGTTTTTTAAAATCCCACTTATGCTTTGTATTTCCAGTATCATATTCCTCAACAGGTATTTGACCTTCTAACATCATTCAGCCCCCAGATTATGATATACGATATCTTTGATTTCATCGATTTTTACCTCAACAAGTTCAAGTGCACCATTGGGACAAGCACGAACGCAAGCACCACATGAGATACATTTAAATGGTTCAATTCTTACATCAGATTTTCTCATTGCACCAATTGGACAAAAACCAACACAAGCTTGACACCCTATACAAGTTTCTTTGTCAAGCCAAACTATTCCATTATTTTTTCTTTTTAACGCTCCGACAGGACACAGATCTAAACATAGACCTCTTTGGTCACAAACATGCATTTTATAGGTTTTACCTTCTTTAATTATTCTTATCGCTGACTTGTCACCGCCCTCATCTGTTTTAAAATGAACTTTTGAACAAGCCTTTTCACAAAGAAGTCCTCCATCACATTTTTCAGGGTGAAACTTTAAAATTTTTACTGTTTTTGTTTTATCCATAAGCTTGTTCCTCTAGACTAAAATGAACCAGTATCCGACAACAAAGATCCAACAAAACGCTGAAATTCCTATTGTTGTTGGATAATATAAACGGTCCTGTAATCTAAGATCAACTTTTTTTGTTAGAATAACTGCAGGTAAGACAAACCCACCAATAAGTGCAGTGATAAGTCCACTTGCAAGAATATTTGGCATAAAAGCAACTAAATTACCAACAAAAAAGCCTGAGCCAGATACAATTGGAGTCAAAATTTGAGTTATAATATATCCACCAATATAAACAAAATAAGCAGAAATAATACCCATACTTATTTGCATTGTAATTGGTTTGAGTTCTCTAAAATCAAATGAAATATTATACCATATAATTTCAAAAATCGCGCCTTCTGCCATAATTGCAAGAGCAGAACACAAATGACAACCTACAAAAGGATTGAATAGTCTGAGCGCTCCAGCGACAACGCCCATTCCTAGCTGCATTCCTGGCTTTTTATATGTCATTCTGCTTATTAAAAGAAAAGTAATTGCAAAAAAACCAGTCATAATCGCACCTGTTGGAAGTCCTGTTTCACTAAGACTTGATCCAATTATACATTCAGAAAAACCCCAAAGGGATCCAAATACTAAAACTCCAGCTAATAATTTTAAATTACTCATTTTATATCACCTCAATTTCAATTACGTCTCTAACCCAAAAAGAATGAGCTGTATCTGGGAAAAAGACTCTATTATGATCTGTTATAATTCCAGTTTTTAAAATATCCCAACTTACTGTTTGTTGATAACCATCCTTTGCCTTAATTGTATAATCATGACATTGGACGCAGCCTATGCCGACATTTATAATAATATCTTCAAGTGAAATACCTGTTTTTTCACCTTCATCAGTTTCAATTGTACGCTCTACTCCATCAGAAAAAAGTTGATCAAGTGAAAAATTTCGTCCATAAATTTCTATTGTATCTTTTTCAACCTGATTTGCATCGACATATATTGTTGAAAATATTCCAATGAATAGTACAACCATAGCAATAATTGGTATAGCTTTTTCCTTCCCCATAATCATAGGTGCACGGATAAGATAATATCTATTTAAAAATTGTGACTTAAAATAGATTTTTTAGAAAATGTAATATAATTTATTTTATTTGAATTTTCTACTCGCTTGATGTTTTCTAATTACATTTTCAATTGTTTCAACATCACCAAGCCCAAGAACAGCTAGCTTATCATCAACTATTTTTGCAGCAGATGGTTCTTCCATAACTGAGATTGGAGTAAATTCATCTCTTGATAACTCAGCTTGAATATCTTCTTTATCAGTTAAGTAACGAAATGGTTTTGGTTTTCTTTTTTTGAGTTCCTCGTCTCTTGATTCAGTTCGTGCTATTACTTCATCTATTGCTCTATTAATTATTTCATCCTCTTCATCAGGTGCCATTTCTCTTTCCCCTCAAATATTCATATAAAATTATGGTTTTTAAGCGTTTTCTTGAAAATTCAGAATTTTTTTAGTCCTTTTTTACTAATTAGTTTACTATATTTTCTAAGTAATTCCTCATCATCGGGTCTCCATTGTATTTTTTCAAGAATTGAATAAGAAATTTCACTAGAAATATCGGTAATTCTTCCTGGAGCCAAGGTCAGATAACTATCGATGAATTTATTACATAAGGTATATTTTTCATCATTAAACATAGGTTCAGTTGTAAGAATTGATGCGCACATCCCTGCAATGTCCTCAACCGGTTTACCGGTTCTTGATTCTTCAAAATCAACTCCCCAAATCCTATCTGTAAAAATAAAATTTCTTAATGAAGGGTCACCATGTATGAGAAATTTTTCATTCTGTTTGAAATGATTATGAAACTCAAAAAACCATCGAGCTAGAAGTACTATCAATCTTTCTTTTTCATTGTATGATGTTTTACTCTCATTTATTATATCACAAAGGTTCTCTCCAACTATGTAATTCATTATCAAAACATTGTTTTTTTCATCTTTTTCATGAATTATTGGGATGTTTAGTTTTGATGAACCCTTTTTTATTACATTTACTTCGGCTTTCATTTGGTTTAATTTACCAGGTACGAACCATTTCAATACTCTTGGTTTGTTGTTTAGAGTTACATATGCAACAGTATTTTTCTTACTTTTAAATTGCAGCTGAATTACTGCATTTTTGTATTTTTTACTTACTTTTACAAGATCTTCAATATTTCTCATTATTTTTTAACCCAACTAAAAAAAGAAATTAAGTGGTGGTTATAATCATTTTCTATGATTGGTCTATTAATTCAATTGAAACAACCATTTTTGCCCAAAGTTTTGATGATGTAATTTTATTATCATTTATAAAGGCTATTTGAAGAGGACCATCATCTGTATCTGTTAAATAATCTCCTTCTTTCTTATAAGCAAAAAGCATTGTTACTCCACCTGTTTGAGTGATATTTCCAGATTCATTGTAGATTTCCACTTGACCATTAATAGCACTTTTATTGTATTCAGTTATCCAATCGTCACTTGAATAAACAACAATTGAGTAGTTGTTTGGTAGATTATCTATTTGATTTAGTAATGTATTTGCCCTTATACCTGTAAAATTTGTGGGACCATCAAGTACTACATCTGGAAGCCATCCTGATTTTATGTATGTTCCCATACCGGTAAATTCTTCTAAAGACTCAAGATCTTCAAGTGAATAATTGGTTATTTTACCTCTAAATTTTAATGAAAAAATTGTCTCTTTTTCCCCATTTAGAGATTCATCTTTTTTTTCTGTTTCTTCAGGTAAGTTCACATATATTATTGTAAAAATTGCTATCAGAATTATTACTGCTAACACAAAACCTATAATTTTATTTTTATTTTTCTCCTCCGCCATACTAGCCCCGAAAAAACAACTTATTTTTAAAAATTTCTAATTTTTATTGTGGTTAATTTTCTTGTTGTAAGATATATTCCTGACAAAATTATTGCTCCACCAAATATTGTATAATATGATGGAGTTTGTTGAATCCATGGTAAAGCAAATGCAAGTAAGGTTGAACCTAGTGGTTCACCAAGCAAAACAACTGATGCAACTGAAGCACGTATATGCTCTAGTGACCAGTTGTATAATGTGTGACCAAATATGCCAGCAACAATTGCCATTAAAAATATTATGATGAGTGCTTCAAAACTGAAATTGGTTAATGATACACTGTAAAAGAGACAAATAAAAAAAAGTCCTATTGTTCCAATTGAATATACAATAAATGCATAACACCAAACTGAAACTGTTTTTCTAGTTTTTCTTCCACCAAGAATATAAAGTCCAGCAGCAACTCCTCCAAGAATTGCTAAAATGTTACCTTCTAATGAGTCAACTGTAAAAGAACCTAAGCCATAGTTTCCATAAACAAGAATAATTACACCTGTAACTGAAACAATAATCCCAATTGTATTAACAATTGAAAGACGCTCTTTGAAAAAGTAATGGGAAACTGGTCCTACAAGTATTGGGTGTGCTGTTACAAGAATTACTGAACTACCAACTGAAGTGTATTTCAAGGATGTAATCCATAATGCAAAATGAGCAGCAAGAATTATTCCAATAATTATCATAATTAAAAAAGTCGGACGAGGTATGGTTGTTATCTCTTGTCTTGTTTTGCTTTGTAATATTACAAATGGTAAAATCAAAAGAGCAGTAAATAAAAGTCTGTAAAATGCAATTGAAAGAGGTTCTGTTTCTGGATATAGGTTTAGGAGTGTTGTAATAAATATTGCTGCAAATGAAACTGAAACAATTGAAATAAATAGAGCAACGTAGGCTTTATTTCTCATCATTCATAGTTAACAACAAAGTGTATTTTGAATTTGTTATATTTGCATGGTACTGTATTATTCATAAGTAAAAAATATACAGCATAAATGAATATACCCAAAGAAAATGAATGAACCTGTCATTGGAATATATGGAAAATCAAATACTGGAAAAACAACTCTAATATCTGATATTATAAAACAACTATCAACTGAAGGATATAGTATTGCTAGTGTAAAGATTTCTGATAAAAAAATTGGAATTGATAAAAAAGGAAAGGATACCTGGAAATATGAAAATGCTGGTGCACAACTTGTAGTATTATCTTCACCCAAGGAAACTGATTTTTTGATTAAAAAGCCTAAAGATATCGTTGAAATAATTTCTCAAATAAATCTGATAGCTAAATATGATCTTATAATTATTGAGGGAGCAAATGATAAATTCACTCAAAAAATTAGAATTGGAGATATAAAAAAAAGGGATAATACGATTTTTACATATATTGGAGATTTCCAAGAATTAATTGATTTTTTAAAAACAAAAATTATTGGAGGTAAAAATGATAATAAAAGTTAATGGAAAAGAAATTCCTTTAACAGAGTTTCCAACAGATTTTATAATAAACACAATTTGTGGTATGTTGAAATCTCTTAAAGGTGTTGATGATATTTCAGATGTGGAAATTATATTTTCTATTTAGATTCTTTCGTAAGTGAATAAATTATTCTTGTCTTATCTTTTCCCTTAGTCTCTCTTTTTATCTTATCTATTTTAGGAATCTCACTTGTGTTTTTTACATGTGTTCCTGCACAGGGACATATGTCAAAACCCTCAATTTCAACTATTCGAAGTTTTGTAATAAATTTTGGTAGAAGGTCCAGATGTGCTCTTTGCTCATTTACCCTTTTTTCCAAACTTGATCTTTCCTCTTCATATATTTTAACAGGGAGGTTTTTTATTACAATTTCATTAAATTTTTTTTCAATACTTTCTATATCTTCATTTGAAAAATTTGCTGGGTGAAAGTCAACTCTTGAATAATCCGTATGAATCTGATTTCCAACTGTTCTTGCATTATAATCATCAAAAATTATACCTGAGAGTATATGTTGAGCTGTATGCATTTTCATGTGACTGTATCTTTTGTCCCAATCCAAAATCGCATGAACCTTTGTTCCAACTTGTGGTTTTTCCCCAGAAATTTTATGTTGAACTGTATCTCCCTTTTTTATTACTTCTTTTACAATTGATTCTTTATCAAACCATTTTAGAATACCAGTGTCAGAGGGTTGTCCTCCACCAACTGGGTAAAATGCAGTTCTATCAAGACACACATAATCCTTTTTATTTTTTGTAATTGTTGCGTCAAATTCTTTGATATAGTTACCATCAATATCTGTCATATATAGTATCTCTGTCATAATCCAGAAAAAGAATTATCAACTAATCAATCTTTTTGTTTTTTATTATTTCTCATATTTACTATTGCAAGACCAGTAATTACTAGAATTCCTCCAAAAACAAACATTAGGGTTATTTCATCTCTAAATAAGATATAACTAAAAATTGTTGAAAATACTGGTATTGCATAAAGAAAAATACTAATTTCGCTTGCCGTTCTATTTTCAAGAGCAACATACCATATAACATATCCAACTATTGTTGAAAAGACTCCAAGAAATATTACAGCAAACCATGTATTTATTGACATATTTGAAACTTGTTCTATAATTGAATAATTCAAAAAAGGAATAAGACCTATACTTCCAAGTAGCATTGCATAAATTGTTAACGATAGACCTGTGTATCTATCTAATAACTTTTTTCCTGAAACAGTATATAGTGCTCCCATCAATGCAGCAATTAATACTGCAATTGCACCAAAAATATATTCAACCTTCAAGGAAGATTCTGCTTTTCCCCATATCGAGATTACTACAACGCCACTCATAGCAATTATTACACCAAGTGTTTTTAAGATTGTAATTTTTTCTTTTAAAAATACAATTGCTAGTATTACGATTTGTACAGGAATGGTTGCAATGATTAGACTTGCTGCAGCAGGAGAGATATATTGTTCTCCATAATTTAGTCCAAGATGGTAAACCATTACTCCAAAAAAGCCGAGAAGAAATATTGGAATTATATCCTTTCTATGTAGTTTTGAAATCCTCTTTTTTCCAAATATTAATATGAATGGTAGAATTAGACATACAATAAAAAATCTCATTATTGTTAGATTTATAAATGATAGCTCTTCAAGTCCAATTTTTATAAATGGAAATGCAAATGCCCATACAACAACCATAATAAGCATTAAAATTAAAAATTTTATCCGTGAGAGATTAAAAGAATTTGATTTGCTGTTATCTTTGCCCATTCAGCAGTGGCAATACTTGATGTCTTTATAAATCATTACTAGATTGAGAGCTATTGTAGATTAATCATTAAAATATAATTTTAAGCTCATATTTGATGCTATAATTTAAATAGTAAAATTCTTAAATATAGAATGATTGTAATCGTGGAAGGAAATTTATGAATACCCTTGTTCTTAACGTGGATCGTGATGACGACTTCGGAAGAAAGACAAAGGTAAAAAGTCCAATTATTGGAATTGAAGATAATATTGATGCTGCAAATAAACTTGGGCAAGCAGATCCTGAAGATTCTGATCTTAATGCAATTTTTTCAGCTATTTCAACCTATAAAACCTTAACAAGTCAGAATAAAAATGTTGAAATAGCAACGATATGTGGCCATATGAACGTCGGAATAAAATCCGATGAGATCATATCTCACCAACTTGAACATGTCATAAAAGTTACAAATGCAGATAATGTGATTCTTGTAACTGACGGAGCAGAAGATGAACATATTGTTCCAATAATTCAATCAAGAATAAAAATAACATCAATAAACAGAGTATCTGTTAAACAAAGTACCGAACTTGAAGATACTTATTTTCGTATTGTTAAAATTCTTGATGATGAAAAGGTTCAGAAACAATTTCTCCTTCCAATTGCTCTTGTTTTAATAGTTTGGGCTTTTTTTGTACTTCTTGATATGGCTGCAAGTGGATTTGGTGCAATACTACTTACCCTTGGTGGATACCTACTAATCAGAGTATTTAGATGGGAAAGAAATCTTGCTGCTATGTGGCTTGAGATTAAGTCAGGTTTACTTACCGGTAGATTGTCAATTTATACATTCATTCTTGCAGTTGTAATTTTAGTTGCAAATGTAATACTTGCATTTTATAATGTTACAAATACAACATTTGGATCCGATGTTGAGCTTCTTCCATTGCTTCTTTTTATAATCAATATGATTTGGGGAATTGTAATTGCAGGTGTTGTAGTTATATTCGGTCGTGTGATAGATATATATGTTAAGGATAAAATTAAACCATGGAATTACTGGATTGCTCCGTTTTCAATTTTTGCATTTGGATTTATCTCATATGCTATTTTCAGGTCGCTTTATGATGCATTAATAAATTGGCCTGTAAAATTTGATTTAACACCTTTTTTTACAGTTAGGTTTATTGGTTATATTAGTACTGGTATTATGATTGCACTTATCGGTGCAATTTCACATCATTACATAAAAGAAATTCATGCACCTGAAGAAGAAAATGTTGAAATTGAAAAACAAAAAAAGTTAGTTTAAAAAAGATTTGTATAAATGTTTTATAAAGATTGGGAACCTATTTATGAAGAGATTGCAAAAGATTTTAGTTATAATTTAGAAAAAGAACAAAAATCAGTAGAAGTATTGGATAATTACCTTGAAAAAAAGGGTATATTTCCTTTGGATAAACTAGATGAAATTGTAAAAGAAAGAGAAGTTATAGTTTTTGGTGCAGGACCCTCATTAGAAAAATCTTTGGATTTACATAAAGATTTAATCAAAGATTGTATAAAAATTTCAGCAGATGGAGCTACAAGTGCACTTATAAAATATGATTTTTTACCAGATATAATTGTAACAGATCTTGATGGAAATGTTAATGATCAGATAAATGCAAATTCAAATGGAAGTGTAATAGTTATTCATGCACATGGTGACAATACATCTGAAATCAACAAATTTGTACCTAAATTTAAAAATAATATAATTGGAAGTACACAGATTAATCCACAATCATTTGAAAATGTATTCAATTTTGGTGGTTTTACAGATGGTGATAGAGCAGTTTTTCTTGCTTCTCATTTTAAAGCAAAAAAAATTCAATTAATTGGATTTGATTTTAATGGAGAAATTGGTAAATACGCTTATTCGGAGAAAAAAGATAAAAATTTAAAAATTAAGAAACTGAAATGGTGTAAAAAGTTAATCGAACTTTTGATTAAGGAAAATGGAAATATTTTTTATTTATAATAATTTTTTTTGTAGGTACCTTAATTAAATAAAAACATATTCCCTGCTCCCAATTATGACGATGATAGATGGTTTGTTGATTTTTTTCACAATAATATTTCTCTATTTCTTATTAGTGTATATTTTACATAAAAAAGAGATTCTTAAGAAAAAAAATATCTCTTTATATGGTCCTGCACTGCTTCTACGTACTACAAAGGGAATTGGATTTTTAAAAAAATTATCAAGTAAAAAAAGATTCTGGAAGGCATATGGAAGTTCGGGAATTGTTTTTTGTTTTATATGCATGATAATTTTTGTAATATTCTTCCTTTGGCAATTTTCATTTGTCATAGGTCTTACTCCTGAAGAAAGAGCAACTATGCTTCCTGGTGCAGAATTTTATGTTATACTTCCAGGTATTAATCCTATACTTCCGATAGAGTATCTCTTTTATATTATTCTAGCACTTGTTGTAGCAATTATTGTTCATGAGTTCTCACATGGAATCCTTACTCTTGCAGGAGATCTCAAGGTTAAATCAATGGGTATTTTATATCTAATTTTTCCAATTGGTGCATTTGTTGAACCTGATGAAGAACAAATGAAGAAAACAAAGATAGCAAAACGAATGAGGGTTTATGCAGTGGGACCTCTCTCTAATTTTGTTGTGTTTTTTATCTGTCTTTTACTATTTTCTTTTGTTTTTATATCAGCGGTTCAACCTGGAGGTGGTTTGACTGTTTATGAGTTGTTTGAGGATTCACCTGCTGATGAGATTGGAATAGTTAAAGGTGCAGTAATTACTGAAATCAATGGTACAGATTTAACACAATTTGAAAATCTTGATGATAGATTTGAACGATATAGAATCATTTTAAACGAAACAAAAGCTAATGATACTATTACAATATCATATATTTTCAATAACGTAATGCATGATGATGTTGAAATCAATCTTGTTGATAAATATGAATATATTATAGCAAATTCATCTAAGGGAAAGGGCTATACTGGAATTTATACATTTGTTGATGAAGATAGAAATCTTGAACGTTTGAAAAATCCTTTTGCAGATCCATTGTTAAGACTGTTAAATTTTATATCAATCCCAATTTTAGGTTATTTCCAAGGTTATAATCCAATTGCTTCACCGTTTACTGATTCATATACAATTGCAGGGCCACTAGGATTTATTGGATTGCATGGCTTAATCTAATGATTGGAATTTTTAATATATTACCAATGGTTCCATTAGATGGTGGTTTTCTATTTAATGATGGAATACGAATGATTGTTAAACGTATTAAAAAGAGTATTTCAGATGAAAATTTAGATAAAATAGTTAGAAACGTCTCGCTAGTTGTATCATTAATAATTCTAATTGTTATAATTTCGCCAATATTTCTAAGATATATTTAAGAAGCCTTTCCAACAGAAACTTTACAAGGTGTTGGTATTTTCATGCCTGCTTTCCTTAGGGCATTTTTCGCTTCTTTTATGTAATCTTCAGTAGTATCAATTAACATTACTATCTGATTTTGATCTACTTGAGCAGCTGTCCCAACTGCCTTTCCATAAGCAGCTCTCATACCTTGGGAAACCCTATCAGCGCCTGCTCCAGTTGCTTGCTTGTTTTCACGAATTACAACGTGCGGATAGACTCTGATTTCTATTCTGTAGTTTGCAGTTCCCACCTTTTTTTCCATTGCTCTGTTTACTGTTATACGAGCAGATTCTAATGCATTATGTCTTACATTACATTTTTCAATTGCTGTTAATGAAATTCTAACAGGGAACTTTTCTGTTTTATTTCCTAGTACAAACTGGGTTATACGAGAAAGAGGAACACCTCCCATGTATTCCCTTCGGGTAGAG
>WOR8_10000553_pt1 | contig 39227 bp, 38 predicted proteins | sample DeeMarSeWOR38_10_FD_19890 | JGI IMG/M metagenome (IMG submission 19890) | reverse complement strand
CGGGACACCCCGGTAGCGCTCTCGGACTTGCAGCAGGCCGGAGTAGATTCTCCTGAATATTCTCAGCAGTGCGTCGACGGCGCCGTGGTCGGGTAACCGAGAGGCGCGGCTGCTCCCTAACGTTCCCGGCCGTGTGGGGGCGTTTGTCGACCGAAGTAAAGCGGAGCCGCGCGCAGCGCGGTGAGCCATGAGTGAGACAAATGCCCCCACACGGCCGCACCGCTTTACATCCAGCGGTGTTACTTCGGCTGCATCCGGATCGCGCCGTCGACGCGGATCGTCTCGCCGTTCACCATTGTATTGCCGTAGATGAATGCGACCGTGTCCGCGTATTCCTCGGGCGCGCCCAGCCGCGGCGGGAACGGCACCTGCCTGCCCAGCGAGTCCTGCACTTCTTCGGGCATGCCGGCCACCATCGGCGTCTTGAAAATGCCCGGGGCAATGGTGTTGACGCGGATGCCGAACTGCGCGAACTCGCGCGCAAGCGGCAGCATCATGCCGACGACACCGCCTTTGGAGGCGGAGTAGGCCGCCTGGCCGATCTGCCCTTCGAATGCCGCGACCGACGCCGTGCTGACGACGACGCCGCGCTCGCCACCCGAGTCGGGTTCGTTGAGCTGCATCAGGGCGGCGGCTTCCTTGGTGACGTTGTATGTGCCGATGAGGTTGATGTGGATGACGCGGCTGAAGTTCTCCGCGGGCCACGGGCCTTCGCGGCCGAGTGTACGGCCGGCGGTGGCGACGCCCGCGCAGTTCACGGCAAGCGTAATGCCGCCCATGAATTCCTTCGCGGCCTGCATGGCCGCCCGAACCGCTGCCTCGTTCGATACGTCGGTCTGGACGAACATCGCGCGCTGGCCGAGCGCGGCGGCGCTGGTCTCACCCTGTTTTTCGTTGACGTCGAGTAATACCGCGTAACCGCCGGCATCGACGACGCGTTTTGCCGTGGCAAAGCCAAGCCCTGAGGCCCCGCCGGAAACGACGGCCCTGGCATTCGATAAGTCCACTTTTGCTCCTAGTCGATTTCGAGCGCAACGGCGGTCGCTTCGCCGCCGCCGATGCACTGCGTTGCTATACCGCGCTTCAGGTTACGCGCTCGCATCGCGTGCAGCAACGTCGTCGTAATGCGCGCACCGGTGGCTCCGATGGGGTGGCCCAGTGCACAGGCGCCGCCGTTGACATTCACCTTCGCGTGATCGATGCCGCAGTCCTTCATGGCCGCCATCGTGACGCAGGCGAAAGCTTCGTTGATCTCGTAGATGTCGACATCATCGGGGGTCCAGCCGAGACGCTCATGCAATGTCTTGAGGGCGTAGACCGGTGCCGTCGTGAACCAGGCGGGTTCGTGCGCAAAGGCCGAATGCCCTACGATCCGCGCCAGCGGTTTGAGCCCGCGCTTCTCGGCTTCTGATGCGGCCATGATCACGAGCGCCGCAGCGCCGTCCGAAATCGACGAAGAGCTGGCGGCTGTCACGGTGCCGTCCTTGGCGAACGCCGGACGCAGGTTCGGGATCTTCTCGACACTGACGGTCCCAGGCACCTCGTCCTCGCTGACCGTATGCTCACCCTTGCGTGTCTTCACAGTGACCGGCGTGATCTCGGCATCGAAAGACCCGTCGCCGGCAGCGCGGGTGGCGCGCGTCACCGACTCGATCGCAAATGCGTCCTGGTCTTCGCGCGTGAAGCCGTATTTCTGCGACGTCTGCTCGGCGAAGTGGCCCATCATGTGGCCTTCGTAGATGTCCTGCAGGCCGTCGTAGAACATGTGGTCGAGAACTTCCTGGTGGCCCATGCGGTATCCCCCGCGGGCCTTGGGCATCAGGTACGGCGCGTTCGTCATGGATTCCAGGCCGCCGGCGACGACGACGGAAGCGCTGCCTGCCGCGATCAGGTCATGGCCCAACACCAGGGCCTCCATGCCGGAACCGCACATCTTGTTGACGGTCGCGCAGGGCACACCCTTGGGCAGGCCGGCGCCCAGCGCGGCCTGGCGGGCAGGAGCCTGGCCGAGCCCGGCCGGGAGTACACAGCCCATCAGTACCCGGCCGACGTCGCCCGGGTCGACGCCGGAATCCGCAACAGCGGCGGCGACGGCGGCGGCACCGAGCTGGGTTGCGCTTACGTCAGAAAAGACACCCTGGAAGGCGCCAATGGGGGTACGCCGCGCGGCGACGATGACAACAGGATCGGTGCTCATGGGTATTCTCCGGCTTTTTTTCGTTAGCTCCCTACTTTGGTGCAATTTTTGGTGCAGCGCAACAAAAACAGCGTCAAACTAGTCTAAAGTCGCAAGCAGATCGGGCTCGTCCAGCGCCGACAGTATGCGCTGACGTGTCGTCTCCGCGAGCGTGTGATGATTACCGTAAGCGGCATCGTCAGGCAAGATCGGCGGCAGGATATCGACCCGGATCGGGGCGGGCCGCGGCAGGGCGCGGCCGGCGCCCAGCATTTCACGGGTGCCGGCGATGGCGATGGGAACCACGGGCATGCCGCCCTTGATGGCGGCCATGAACGCGCCCGCGCGGAATCGCCCGACGCCGGGCTCCGCGAGGAACGTCCCCTCCGGAAAGAAGCCCAGCGATTCTCCGTTGCGCGCGGCCTTGACGATCTGGCGCGCATCGCGGGCGCTTTCCGAGGACTTGAAGCGCTCGACGAAGCGCGCTCCGGAACGCCGCATCAGGAAGTGCGCGATGGGCACGTCGCGCATCTCGCCTTTTATGACGAACGAGAATCGTGCCGGAAGAAACCCCTTGAGGAGTATGCCGTCGAGGTAGCTCGCATGGTTGGCGACGACGACACAGCCGTCGGCGGGCAGATTGTCGAGGCCGTTGATTTCGGGGCGTACGCCGGACAACAGGAAAGAGGCGCGAGCCGCGCCGGCGACGAGCCGGCGCCGGCGTTCCAGCCCCGGCACCAGGATGGCCACGAAAAGTGAGAACAGGACGCACACCGCGAATGCGAATATCGCGTACATTCCGAACAATGCGTGCAGCAGGCGCCTCAATCGTCAATCCCGGGGTGGAACCGGCGCACGCGGCACAGTGTGACCCAGATCACTTATGTTAATGCCTTCCGGAATCTGTGAAGCCGGTCACGCCTGCTGACCGTCATCGTTATCATACTCAAAACCTTGAAAAATCCGTCGCTTGGCGAAACGCCATCGAATGCGCCAGGTGGGCCTGGGCAAAACGCCGGACTCTGTAACCGACGTATGCTACCAGCTGCTCCGCCGGAATGTTCGCCGGCCATCGTGCAAAGACACAGCGACATCCACCGGGCAATGGATTGCTGGACGACCTAATGGACACTATGGCTAGCAGTGAACTGACGCAGGAACAGACACAACTCGTCGCTCGCTCCGAAGAGCTCGTCGATCGATTCCTCGATGCAATCTGGATGGAACGCGGTCTGTCGCAGAATACGCTCGGCGCCTACCGGGCCGACCTGATGACGCTCTGCCGCGAACTTGCCGCGGGCGACAAGACGATCGACAAGGCAGAGAAGTCGGATTTGCTGGAATTCATCGCGGGGCGCGTCGAGAGCGGCGCGAAGCCTCGCTCGACGGCACGCCAGCTGTCGAGTTTCCGCCGCTTCTTCCGTTACATAATGCGGGAAGGGATGCGTGGCGACGACCCGACGGTCGATATCGAGATGCCGCGCATCGGTCGCTCGTTGCCGAAGACGCTCAGCGAGGACGAAGTCGACTCCCTGCTGAGCGCCCCGAACACCGATGAGCCGCTCGGTCATCGCGACCGCGCGATGCTCGAACTGCTGTATGCCACCGGGCTGCGGGTGTCCGAGCTCATCAACCTCAAGCAGTCGCAGGTAAATTTCAACCAGGGCGTACTTCGCATCGTCGGCAAGGGCGATCGGGAACGCCTGATTCCGCTCGGCGAGGAATCGCAGCGCTGGCTCAAGGACTTCATCGATGGGTCGCGCATGGAAATACTGCTCGAGCGCCAGACCGATTACCTGTTCCCGACGCGCCGCGGCGACCGCATGACGCGCCAGGCGTTCTGGCACATCATCAAGCGCTATGCCGAGAAGGCCAGCATTCGCAAGAAGCTGTCGCCGCATAGCCTGCGCCACGCGTTTGCGACCCACCTGCTGAATCGCGGCGCGGACCTGCGCGTCGTCCAGTTGCTGCTGGGACACAGCGACCTCTCGACGACCCAGATCTACACCCATGTCGCACGTGAGCGCCTGAAGGACCTGCACCGCGAGCACCACCCGCGCGGGTAAACGGTTTGCTACACTTGCCGCGCCGGAACTGGCGCCCCGCGTTTCTGTCCAACAGTTGCACGTAGCCGGTGGATGGCCTGATCCGCACGTAGCACTGGAAGCATTTTTATGACAAACACTTATTTTCTCAAAGGCGTCGCTCTGCTGGCGTCCTTCACCGTCATGTCGGCTGCGTGGTCGGCCGATAGCGCCGGCGTCCCGGCGGCGGAGCGCGAGCGGCTGGCCGGCTTGTTCGAGACCATCGCGCCGGAAGACATCAAGGCGAGCCCTATCGACGGCTGGTACATGATCCAGAAGGGCTCGGTTCTCGCCTATATCTCCAAAGACGGCCGCTACCTGTTGCAGGGCGACCTGATCGATCTCGAAAGCCAGGTCAACCTGAGCGAGCTGAGCCGCACGGATGCGCGCCGGGAGCTCATGTCGAAGGTGTCCGACGACGAGGTGATCCTGTTCTCGCCAGAGAACCCCAAGTACACGGTCTCCGTCTTCACCGACGTCGATTGCACTTATTGCCGCCGCCTGCACAGCCAGATCGAGCAATACATGGCCAACGGCATCGAGATCCGCTACCTGCTGTACCCGCGCGGCGGACCGGCGTCGGCCGCATGGAATACGTCGGAAGCGGTCTGGTGCGCGAGGGATCGCGGTGAGGCTCTGACGCTTGCGAAGCTGGATCGCGAGTTCGAGTCGTCGAGCTGCGACGCGTCGGCCATCCAGGATCATTACATCCTCGGCCAGGAGGTCGGGCTGTCGGGGACGCCGGCGATCGTGCTCGAGGACGGCGAACTGATCGCGGGTTACCTGCCGCCGGACGCACTCAAAATGCGGCTGGAGCAAAAGGCTGCGGCAGAGGTGCCGAAGGTCTCTGCCAGCCAATAACCCGCCGCTGCAGGAGCGCTTCTCGAAGCGCGAACGACCGCAGGCCGAGGCCCGCTCTGACAAATACGCTCCTACCGGCGAATGCGGCGCAGCTCGTGAATGTGCACGCCGTTATTCTCGCCACGGTCCTCGAAGTACTTCTTCAATGCGAACGTACCGCTGCGGAAGGCGATGTCGTCCCAGGGGATCTCGTCTTCGGCGAACAACTCGGCTTCGAGGCTTTCGTGTCCCGCCGCATAGTCGCCAACGAGCCTGCCGGTGAAGAACAGGTGCACCTGGCCCGCATCGACGACGTCGACGGACGCAAACAGGTGACCGATCTCGACCGTGGCGCAGGCTTCCTCGAGCGTCTCGCGCGCCGCCCCCCCGGCGAGGGTCTCGCCGAGTTCCATGAAGCCCGCGGGCACGGTCCAGTAGCCGTAGCGAGGCTCGATCGAGCGCTTGCACAGCAAGACCTTGCCGTCTCTCTCGGCGACACAGCCGACGACAATCAGGGGGTTCTGATAATGAACGGTCGCGCACTGTTCGCAGACCCAGCGTTCGCGATTGTCGTCGGCAGGGATCTTGCGAGCGACGTGCGCACCGCATGTGGAACAATATTTCATCGTAGTTTCAAAGCGTGGTGCCGGGAGGGGGAATCGAACCCCCACTCTGTCTCCAGAACCGGATTTTGAATCCGGCGCGTCTACCAGTTCCGCCATCCCGGCATGTCTGGCCGGGGTAAAATCTGGGCGGCCCCGGCCGGAAGCCGCACAGTATACGAATATTTCGTGATTCTGCGACCATTCCCGGGCGCCGGGCATCTAGGTTGGGAGACATGAGCAAGTTTGCCGATATCCAGATCGATCCTGCGATCATCAAGCGGGCCGCGCGCGGCGACGTGCGGGCGCACGAGATCCTGTACCGCGCATTCGCATCGCCCGTGTATTCGCTGTGCCTCAGGTTCACCCGGGTGCCGGCGCATGCGGAGGACCTCGTCCAGGAGACCTTTATCGAGGTCATGCGCTCGATACAGCAGTTTCGCGGCGAGGCGGCGATCGGGAGCTGGATTCGCCGGATCGCGGTGACGAAGTCGCTGATGTTCCTGCGCTCGGCCTGGACAGCGCGCAGCCAGTCACTGGCCGACGACTGGGACGACATGACCCCAGGCGATGTGGCGAGCCATGGGATTTCGCGGCACCCGGATGACGCGCTGGACCTGGATGCGGCGCTCGCAAACCTGCCGACGGTCAGTCGGGTGGTCGTGTGGTTGCACGATGTCGAAGGCTATACGCACAAGGAGATCGCGGCGGCGATGGGCAAGACGGAAAGTTTCTCGAAGTCACAGCTCTCGAGGGCCTATCAGCGCCTGCGGCCGATGCTCGATGCCAGTGGCATCGACCATGCGACGCAGGGTGCCGCAGCGAGGAGTTATTGAGTAATGACAAAAGACGTAAAGGACGAAGAGATGATTTGCGGTTTGACGGCGGACGAACGGGACGCACTGCGTGCAGGCCTGCTGGGGCTGCCGGATACCATGCCGCCTCGCGCTGTCTGGCACCGTATTCGCGAGCAGGCGGAGGCGGAAGGACTGATCGTGAGGCCGGTGGCCAGACGGTCATCGACGTGGTTCCTCGGCGCCAGCCTCGCGGCGGCGATCCTGCTCGCAGTGCTCGTGGTGCCGGGAATGCTCCGGAACGAACCCGAGATTTTCCCCACGACGCCGGACACCGTCGGCAGCAGCTCGCCCATCAGGCTCAACACCCTGCAGACGCTGATGACCGAATCGCGCGAACTGGAGAGCAACCTGCGCGACCTGCCTGCCAAGCCGCGCGTGATGCGGGCCGGCACCGCAGCGACGATCGCGACCCTCGAAGATCGCATTGCCGCGATCGACTACCAGCTGAGCGATCCCGAATCGCAACTCAGTCCGGAAGACGAGGAGATTTTCTGGCGCGAGCGCGTCAGGTTGATGAAGTTGTTGGTCGGCATGCGCTATGCGCAGGCGCAGCGGACCACATATTGACTGTTTCTGGAGAATTGTTTCGATGAAGACGATGAAGATTTTGATACTTGTTGCGGCGGCGATGCTGCTCGCCGGGCAGGTCGCTGCGCAGGGCACGGATGCGGAAGAAGCACGCCGCGAGGCCGAGCAGGACCGGGCACAGGCGCAGCTCGAGAAGGAAGAGGTCCGTCGCCAGATGCGCGAGGCCGAACGGCAGCTCGAAGAGGCGGCCCGCCGAATCGCCGAGCTGAGCCAGCAAAACCTGCCGTGGACAGTCGAGATGGAGGCTGACGAATTCAAGATATCAGGCGAGGGCAGGCCCCGGCTCGGAATTACGGTCGGCGGCAACGAAGGCAAGGGTCCCGTCGAAGGCGTCAATATCCTCGGCGTGTCGCCGGGCAGTGCCGCGGACGACGCAGGCCTGCGCACGGGCGACGTGATCACCGCGGTCAACGGCGAATCGATGAGTGCCGACGACGGCGCCGATGCGAACCATCGCCTGCTCGGCATCATGAAGGGCGTCAAGGAAGGCGACAAGCTGTCGGTCGAATACCTGCGCGACGGCAACGTCGGCAAGGTCGAGGTCGAGCCCAGGGTAATGGGGCCTCACGTTTACGCGTGGTCGGGCGATGGCAAGAACTACGAGTTCAAGGTGCCGCCAATGGCCGTCGCTCCCGATGCGATTCAAGGTTACCGATTCGTCGCGCCATTCATCGGCAGCAGCTGGGGCGAAATGGAACTCGTCGAGCTCAACGAGGGCCTCGGTCGCTACTTCGGCACCGATTCCGGGCTGCTCGTCGTGAGCGCGCCGAAATCGGATGCGCTGAAGCTGCAGGCCGGTGACGTCATCCAGAGCATCGACGGCCGCGAGCCGACCTCGGTCGGCCATGCAATGCGTATCCTCGGCTCCTACCAGGCCGGCGAGAAGCTGGAGCTCAAGATCATGCGCGACAAGCGAGGGCAGAAGCTGGACATCACGATGCCGGACGACCGCACGAGCATGCTGGCGCCGCTTCCGCCCCTGCCGGCAAAGCCTGCCGACGTGGACATCCGGGTACTGCGGGCACCGCGCCCGGACCCCAAGACCTGACCGCCATTTCCCCGCGCGTGGGCGCGCACGGCTCTGATACCATGCGCGCCCATGCAAATCTCCGACTTCGATTACGCGCTGCCTGACGAGCTGATCGCCCGCTTTCCCGCGGCCGAACGGCGCGCGAGCCGCCTGCTCGAGGTTGGGCCAGAGCTCGTCGACAGGCAGTTCGCGGATCTGCCGCAGCTGCTGATGCCCGGCGACCTGCTGGTGTTCAATGACACGCGGGTCATCCCCGCACGCCTCGCCGCTGCGAAAGAGACGGGCGGCCGCGTCGAGATCCTGATCGAGCGCATCGAAAGCGAGTGCTGTGCGCTGGCCCAGGTGCGCGCCAGCAAGACGCCCAGGAAGGGCGGCCGCCTGAAACTCGGCAGCGGCGAAGAGGTACTGATCGCGGGCCGCGACAACGAGTTCTTTATCCTGGATTTTCCGCGGCCCGTGCTGGAGATCCTCGAAGAGAGCGGCGAGGTGCCGCTGCCGCCGTACCTCGGCAGGGGCGCGCAGTCCGAGGATGTCGAGCGCTACCAGACCGTCTATGCACGCGACCCCGGCGCCGTCGCGGCGCCGACGGCCGGGCTGCATTTCGACCGGGAGATGCTCGAGGAAACGCTGGCGGCGGGCATACGCCACGCCTATATCACGCTACACGTGGGTGCAGGCACTTTCCAGGCGCTGCGGCGCGAGCACATCAGGGAAAATCGCCTGCACAGTGAGCGCGTGCAGGTCAGCGACACCTGCTGTACCGCGGTTCGTGAGACTCGTGCCGCCGGCGGCCGCGTTGTCGCGGTGGGCACCACGGCGGTGCGCGCCCTGGAGTGCGCGTCGCAGAGCGGAGAGATCCGGCCCTTCCAGGGTGAAACCGAGCTCTTCATCCTGCCGGGTTACCGGTTCCTCTCGGTGGACGCAATGATTACCAACTTCCACCTGCCCAGGTCATCGCTGTTGATGCTGGTGGCGGCATTTGCAGGACGCGAGCGCATACTTCGTGCGTACGAACACGCCGTGAAATCCGCGTACCGTTTCTTCAGCTACGGCGATTCGATGTTCGTCACGCCCGGGACGGAAGGATGAAATTCGAGATCATTGCGCAGAGCGGCGCCGCGCGGACCGGGCGACTGACGTTCCGCCGTGGCTCGGTCAAGACGCCCGCATTCATGCCTGTCGGCACCTACGGAACGGTGAAGAGCGTCACTCCGGAAGAAGTCGCCGCGGACGGCGCCGAGATCATCCTCGGCAATACGTTCCACCTCATGTTGCGGCCCGGCACGGCCGTCATACGCAAGCACGGCGGTCTGCACGAGTTCATGAACTGGCGCGGGCCGATTCTTACCGATTCCGGCGGCTTCCAGGTGTTCTCGCTCGCGAGCATGCGCAAGCTGTCGGAAGAAGGTGTGCGGTTCCAGTCACCCGTGGATGGCGATACGGTGTTCCTGACGCCCGAGCGGTCGATGGACGTGCAGCACGATCTCAATGCCGACGTCACGATGATCTTCGACGACTGCACGCCGTATCCCGCGACCGAGAGCGAGGCGCGCGATTCGATGCAGCTGTCGCTGCGCTGGGCGGAACGCTGCCGACGTCGTTTCGATGAACTGAAGGATGCAGAGCCGGATCGCGGCGAAGCCCTGTTCGGCATCGTGCAGGGCGGTGTCTACGGCGCATTGCGGGCCGAGTCGATCGCGGGATTGCGGGCGATCGGATTCGACGGCTACGCCATCGGCGGGCTCGCCGTGGGCGAGCCGGAGGCGGAGCGTCTCGACGTGCTCGACGCACTGCTGCCGGAGATGCCGGGCGACTGCCCGCGCTACCTGATGGGCGTCGGCACCCCGGTCGACATCGCCGAGGCGGTGTTGCGCGGTGTCGATATGTTCGACTGCGTGATCCCGACGCGCCACGCGCGCAACGGGCAGCTGTTCACGTCACGCGGCGTCGTGAAATTCCGCCATGCCCAATACGCCGACGACACCGCGCCGCCCGACCCGGAATGCGGCTGTTACACCTGCCGGAATTACAGCCTGTCCTACCTGCGGCACCTGGGCAAATGCGGCGAGATCCTCGGGCCGCGCCTGGCGACAATGCATAATCTTCATTATTATCAAAAACTTATGGTCGGACTGCGGGCGGCTATTGCTGCCGGCACGCTGCCGGAGTTCGTGGTGTCGCTGCGCGCCGCGTACCAGTGACGCGGATTTTTGCTTGGCTTTCGCGATCGCGTCCCCACGTCTAGCGCTCTGTGCCATAATACCGCGCTGTTTTTTCGGGGTACCCCGGGGCCCCCGCAACGAGAAGAACCAATACCATGGAATTTTTTATCAGCAACGCTTATGCGCAACAGGCGGCGCCACAGGGAAGCCTCATCGATTTGTGGCCGCTCGTCGTTATTTTTATCGCGTTTTACTTCCTGTTGATCAGGCCGCAGCAGAAGAAGCAGAAGGCCCACAACGAGATGGTCTCCGCCCTGCAGGTCGGCGACGAGGTCATGACCGCCGGTGGCATCCTCGGCCGGATCACGGGCGTCAGCGACCACTATGCGGTCGTGCAGATCAGCGACAACACCGAGATCAAGGTTCAGAAGAGCAGTGTCGCGCAGGTCGTGCCCAAGGGCACGTTCGAAGAAGCCTGACCGACAACGCGCTGTCCAGATGAACAAGTATCCCGCCTGGCTAAACGTCCTGGTGCTCGTCGTGTTGCTGACGGGCATTCTGTTTGCGCTCCCGAACATCTATGGCAGCGTACCCGCGATCCAGCTGGCTGATCGCCTCGGTGAGCAGATCCCGGAAACGCAGCTCCGGGCGTTCGTGACGGAGCTCGAGAGCGCGGACATCGAAGTCGAAGCCGCCTACCTGAAAGACGAGCGTGCGGTGCTGCGGTTCGCGACGGCTGAAGAACAGGCTGCGGCTGGCGAGCAGCTGCGGAATCGCTACGGCCGCGATCTCAATATCGCGCTGACGCTGGCCCCGAAGCTGCCTGCCTGGGTACGTAGCCTGGGCCTCAACCCGATGAGCCTTGGACTCGATCTGCGCGGCGGCGTATACGTGTTACTCGAGGTCGACATGGCATCGGCGATCCAGAAACGGCTCGAGTCGTACGAGCAGGACTTCAACGATCGCCTGCGCCAGGCGCAGATCCGCAATCGCGTCGACCTCGACGGTGACGTCATCACCGTGAGGGTCGCGGATAACGCGGATTATGAGGCCGCCAGGAATATCGTGCGCGACGCCGATTCCGAGGTGCTTGTCGACGATGGCGACGACGACACGTCGTTCCGTGTGCGCATGTCCGAAGCCCAGGTCCGGGCGCGCCAGGATTTCGCGATCGAGCAGAACATTACGACACTAAGGAATCGCGTGGACGAACTCGGCGTGGCCGAGCCGCTCGTGCAGCGACAGGGCATCGATCGCATCGTCGTGCAGCTCCCGGGTGTGCAGGATCCCACGGAACTGGACAAGATCCTGACGGCAACGGCGACGGTCGAGTTCCGGCTCGTCGACCAGTCGGGCAATGCGCCGGGTTCGCGGCGCTATCCGGGCCGCGGCCAGGAGCCCGCGCAAATACTAAAGCGCGAGGTCATCGCCTCCGGTGACGAAATCGTCAACGCCTCGGCGGGCTTCAGCTCCGAGGGACAGCCGGCGGTAAACATCACGCTGGATGCGGCCGGCGGCGAGCGCATGCTGGCCACGACCCGCGACAATCTCAACAAGCCGATGTCCACGGTGTTCATCGAGTGGCGCGAAGAAGAGGTGACGCGAGGCGGCCGGACCGAGACGCGCCGCGTCAAGTCGGAAGAGATCATCAACACCGCGACGATTCGCGGCGTGTTCAAGAACAACTTCCAGATCACCGGGCTGAACCCGATCGAAGCCAGCGACCTCGCCAAGCTGTTGCGCGCCGGCGCACTGGCGGCACCGGTTTACAAGGTCGACGACCGCACGATCGGACCGACGCTGGGCCAGGACAATATCGATCGCGGTTTCCGGGCCATCCAGATCGGTTTCCTCGCAGTGATCGTTTTCATGATCGTGTATTACCGGGTGTTCGGGCTCATCGCCAACGTCGCCCTGTTTTCGAACCTGGTCTTCATCGTGGCGGTGTTGTCCTTGCTGGGCGCGTCGCTGACGCTGCCGGGCATCGCGGGCATCGTGCTGACGGTAGGCATGGCAGTGGACGCCAACGTGCTGATATTCGAACGAATACGAGAAGAGATTGCAGCGGGCACATCGCCACAGCAAGCGATTCATTCGGGCTATGACAAGGCGCTGTCGTCCATCGCCGACGCGAATATTACGACGCTGATCGCCGCAATCGTGCTGCTCGGCTTTGGCACAGGACCGATCAAGGGATTTGCGATCACGTTGATGATCGGCATCCTGACGTCGATGTTCACGGCGATCATCGGTACCCGGACGATCGTCAATCTCGCTTACGGCGGACGTAAGCTCCAGAGCATACCCGTCTAGGATGCGCACATGCGATTTCTGAAGAGAACGACAACCATCGATTTCCTGAGTCCGTCGCGGCGACGGATTGCATTGTCGATTTCGGCCATCTTTATCATCGTTTCGCTGGTTTCGCTGGGCATGCGCGGCCTCAATTTCGGTATCGACTTCACGGGCGGCATCCTGCTCGAGCTCGGCTACACCGAAGACGCGGACGTCGAGGGCATTCGCAGCGAGCTGTTCGAGGCGGGATTCGAGGACGCACAGGTGCAGCTGTTCGGTGCGGCGAACGACGTGCTGGTGCGTCTGCCGCCGCAGGAGGGCACGGACCAGGGCGCAATCCGGCAACAGCTGCAGGCGACGCTGACCGCGGGTGGCAAGGAAGTCGACCTGCGCCGCGTGGAAGCGGTGAGCCCGCAGGTGGGTAGCGAACTCGCCGAGCAGGGCGGCCTGGCGATGATCATCGCGCTGCTTCTGATTTTTGCCTACGTCATGTTCCGCTTCCAGTGGAAATTCGCCGCGGGCGCCGTTGCAGCCCTGGTGCACGACGTCATCATCACGATCGGTTTCTTTGCCTTCTTCGGCCTGCCGTTCGACCTGACGGTCGTGGCTGCCGTCCTCGCCGTGATCGGCTATTCGCTCAACGACACGGTCGTTGCGTTCGACCGGATTCGCGAGAATTTCTTCAAGCTGCGCGGCATAGCGGCGGAAGACTCGATGAACACCTCCATCAACGAGATGCTGGCGCGCACGATCATCACCGGTATGACCACGTTGCTCGTGCTCGTTGCCCTGCTGGTGCTCGGCGGCGAGTCGATCGCACCGTTCTCGATCGCGCTGATCGTCGGCATCATCGTCGGCACCTACTCGTCGATCTACACCGCCAGCGCGACCGCGCTGCTGCTCGGCGTGAACGCCCAGGACCTGATCGAGCCGGTCAAGGATCCTGAACTCATAGACGACCTGCCGTAGGAGCGCGCCTCGGCGCGCGATCGATGCCTGGAGGATCGCGCTTCGAGAAGCGCTACTGCAAAGCTAGCGCAGGAGCGCCTTGATTTCGGACGCGCAGAGCTTCGCGAGGCCCGCATAGATCTTCGGCGTGCCGGTGAGGACATGGCCGGTCTCGAGGTAATTCTCGCTGCCGTCGAGTCCGCTGATGATACCGCCTGCCTCGCGGATGATCAGGCCGCCCGCCGCGAGGTCCCACGCCGACAGGCCCGCTTCCCAGAAACCGTCGAGGCGACCTGCGGCCACGTAGCAAAGATCGAGCGCTGCGGCACCGGGTCGCCGCACGCCGGAGGTATTCCTGATGATCTTGCCGAGCATCGTAAGGTAGGGCGTCATCTCCTGGTCCGCCTGGCGGAACGGGAAGCCGGTCCCGATCAGGGCGCGTTCGAGGTTCTTCTCGCCGCTGACGCGGATACGGCGGCCGTCGAGCTGGGCACCGGCGCCACGGGATGCGGTGAACAGTTCCTGGCGTATCGGGTCGTAAACCACGCCGTGTTCCATCCGCCCGTTCACCTGTACGCCGATGGACACCGCGAACACGGGAAAGCCGTGCAGGAAGTTGGTGGTGCCGTCGAGCGGGTCGATGATCCAGACCGTATCCGAGTTGCCGCTCGCGCCGGACTCCTCGGCGAGGATTGCGTGGTCCGGGTAGTGTTTGTGGATGGTCTCGACGACTTCCTGTTCGGCGGCGCGATCCGCGTCGCTCACGTAATCGTTACGGCCCTTGGTCTCGACAGTCAGCTGGTCGAGCTTGTTGAGGTTTCTTATCAGCGAGTTGCCGGCGCGCCGCGCAGCCATCACGGCCACATTCAGTAGTGCGTGCATGTAACGATTCCGTCGATGTCAAAGAGCCGTGATTGGTCGCCCCGGCAATTGCAACTGTCCGGGGCCGAACGGGGCGGTAGAATACCGGACTTTGCAGGCCACTCGCCAGAAGATCGTCATGTCGATACGCATCGTACTCGTCGGTACCACGCACCCGGGCAACATCGGTGCGGTTGCGCGCGCGATGAAAAACATGGGGCTCACGGACCTGGCGCTCGTCGATCCGCGTTATTTCCCGGACAAGGAGGCGACGGCGCGGGCATCCGGCGCGGAGGACCTGCTCGAGCAGGCGACGGTCGTCGAGACCCTTGCGGAAGCGATCTCGGACTGCGTCTACGTGGCCGGGGCGAGCGCGCGGTCGCGTGCCATCAACTGGCCGTGTCTCGATGCGCGTGATTGCGCGATCCGGCTGCTGGACGAGAGCCGCAAAGGCACTGTCGCTGCGGTGTTCGGTCCGGAAAAATCGGGGCTCGCCAATTCCGATCTCGATCTGTGCGACGTCCTGCTCACCATCCCGACAAGTCCCGATTTCAGCTCGCTGAATCTCGCGATGGCGGTGCAGGTCGTGACTTACGAGATACGTGCGGCACAGGCCCGGAAGCTCCCCGAGTACGAGGCCGACGCGCCGCTCGCGACGAGCGCGGACCTGGAACGCTTCTACGAGCACCTGGAGCGCGTGCTGACCGACGTGCAGTTTCTCGACCCGGACAATCCGCGCCACCTGATGCGACGCCTCAGGCGGCTGTTCATCCGCGCGCGGCCCGACCAGAACGAGGTGAACATACTGCGCGGGATTCTCGCGGCCGTGGAGCGGGACAGGCGGGAGGACTCGTGAACAGCGACGCCGACATCGTCTACCTGGATTACGCGGCGACGACGCCCGTGGACCCACGCGTTATCGAGGTGATGACGCCGCTTTTCGGGCCCGGCGGCGACTTCGCGAATCCGTCGTCCGGGCACACCGCGGGACGGCGCGCGATGGCCCGCGTCGAGCGCGCCACCGGCCAGCTCGCCGAGCTGCTGGGCTGCGGCGAGCGCGAGCTGGTCTGGACCTCCGGCGCGACGGAATCCGACAACCTGGCGATCACCGGTGCCGCCCGCTACCGTGCCGACCGCGGCCGGCACCTGATTACGATGCCCACCGAGCACAAGGCCGTCTCCGACGTGTTCCTCAGGCTCGAAAAGCAGGGCTTCGAGGTGAGCTGGCTGTATCCCGACGCGGAGGGCGTGCTTGATCCGGCCGAACTCGAGGCCACGATCCGGCCGGACACGCAGCTCGTATCGATCATGCACGTCAACAACGAGACCGGCGTCATCCAGGACATCGAGGCGCTCGGTGCTGTTTGCCGCGCGCGGGACGTGTTGTTTCACGTCGATGCGGCGCAATCCGTCGGCAAGTTGCCGCTGGAACTCGGCTCGATGCCCATCGACCTCCTGTCGACCACGGCGCACAAGATCTATGGTCCGAAGGGCGTCGGCGCGCTCTACGTCGCCGACCGACCGGGCTGTCATGTAGAGCCGCTGATCTTCGGCGGCGGGCAGCAGGGCGGCCGGCGCCCCGGCACGCTCGCAGTGCCGCTGATCGCGGGATTCGGCGCAGCGGCGAACATCGCGATGGCGGAGATGCAGCAGAATCGCGAGCACCTGCAGGCGCTGAACGACCGCCTGTGGCAGGGAATCCGCGACCTCGCCGGCGTCGTCAGGAATGGCGGCGCCGAATCCACGTTCCCGGGTATCCTCAGCGTCAGCATCGAGGATGTCGAAGGCGAAAGCCTGCTGCTCGCACTCGAGCCGCTGTGCGTGGCGACCGGGTCCGCCTGCAACTCGAAGAGCCAGGAACCCTCGCCCGTGTTGCGCGCCCTCGGCCGCAGCGACCTGCTTGCGCAAAGCGCCGTGCGCTTCAGTTTCGGGCGACCGACGACGCGGGAGGAGGTCGATTTCGCGGTCGCTCGCTACCGCGAGGCCGTTGCGCGCCTGCGGAGCATCGCGACGGGGCTCGTGGCGTGACGAGCGACCCCTACAGCGCGCGGGTGCGCGAGCTGTTTGCCTGCGCTGATCACGCGGGTGACCTTGAAAAGCCGTCGGCGCGGGTGCAGATCAGTGAGCAGGACGTACGTCTGGCCCTTGCGGCGGATATCGACGACGATATCATCGTATGCCTGCGGTTTCGTGCGTGGGGGTGTCCACACCTGCTCGCGGCTGCGGAGGCGTTTTGTCGCGCCTACGAGGGCCGGTCCGCACGAAAGCTGCTGGTATTCGGTGCAGCGGAAGTTATGCAAACTCTGCCTGTACCGCGGGAGAAACTGGGCCGTATACTAGTGCTCGAAGATGCGGTTCGATCGCTTGGGCAGAGCGTTCGCGTAAGCCCGGATCCGGGCAAGGACACGGATTAAACATGGCAATTTCGTTGACAGAGTCGGCTGCAAGCCGGGTACGCAACTACCTCGAGGCACGGGGCGGGGGCATCGGCCTGCGTCTCGGCGTGACCAAAACCGGGTGCTCCGGCTATTCCTACGTCATCAATTACGCGGAAGGCGTCACCGATGATGACGTCGTTTTCGAGGATAAGGGGGTCAAGGTCGTCGTCGACGCGGAGGCACTGCCGCTGATTGACGGCACCGAGGTCGATTTCGTCAAAAGCGGCCTGAATGAGGCGTTCAGCTTCAGGAATCCCAACGTCACCGGCGAATGCGGCTGCGGAGAGAGCTTCAACGTCTGAAGCGCCGCCGTTGCCCGGCTCCCATATGCCAAGTAAAATCGAGGGTTTACGTTCGCCCGGTCGAATTCTGACCGGCGCGGGATTCTCCACTTATTCGAGAAGGAACATCGCATGGCCGTTGAGCAGACGCTCTCTATTATCAAACCGGATGGCGTTCAGAAAAACCTGATCGGCGAGATCTATAAGCGCTTCGAAGACGCTGGCCTCGAGATCGTCGCCGCAAAGATGAAGCACCTCACCGACAAGGAAGCGCAGGGCTTCTATGCCGTGCACCGCGAGCGGCCGTTTTTCAACGACCTGGTCGCCTACATGACGTCCGGCCCGGTCATGATCCAGGTCCTGCACGGCGAGGACGCGATCGCGAAGAACCGCGAGATCATGGGCGCAACCAACCCGGCCAACGCTGATCCCGGCACCATCCGCGCCGACTTCGCAGCGAGCATCGAGGAAAACGTCGTCCACGGTTCGGATGGCCCCGACACGGCAGCTGCCGAGATTGCATTCTTCTTCGGCGAAGACGGCATCTGCCCGCGGACCCGCTAGGACAGGAACCCCGTGGCCGACGTCCCTGACAAACTGAACCTGCTCGGCATGCCGCAAGGCGAGCTCGAGGCGCTGTTCGCCGATTTCGGCGAGAAGCCCTTTCGCGCACGGCAGGTGCTGCAGTGGATTCACCAGCGCGGCGTCACCGACTTCGAGGCCATGACCGACCTGTCGAAGTCGCTGCGCGCCAAGCTCGCCGAGCGGGCGACGGTAACGCTGCCGCGGGTCGACTCCGAACATCGCTCGGCTGACGGCACAGTCAAATGGCTGTTTGCCAGCGGCTCCGGGCAGCGCGTCGAGGCCGTCTATATCCCGGAGCCGGCGCGCGGCACCCTGTGTATTTCGTCGCAGGTCGGTTGCGCGCTCGACTGCGCGTTCTGCGCCACGGGAGCGCAGGGATTCAATCGCAACCTGACGGCCGCGGAGATAATTGGCCAGGTCTGGCATGCGAATACCGTCCTGCCAAGGCGCCCGAACGGCGAGACCCCGGTGACAAACGTGGTCTTCATGGGCATGGGCGAGCCGCTCGCGAACTACCGGCAGGTCGTGCCGGTGCTCGAATTGCTGATTTCCGACTACGCGTACGGGCTGTCACGCCGCCGCGTGACCGTCAGCACGTCGGGTATCGTGCCGCACATCGACAAACTCGCCGACGACTGCAACGTGTCGCTTGCGGTATCGCTGCACGCGCCGAATGACGAGCTGCGCAACCGCATCGTGCCGATCAACAAGCTGCACCCGATCGAGGAGCTTCTCGAGGCGTGCTGGCGCTACGCGGCAAAGCGCGCGAATCGCTTCATCACTTTCGAGTACGTGATGTTGCGGGACGTCAACGACTCCTTGCTGCATGCGGACCAACTGGCCGACCTTCTCGATGGCAAGCCGGCCAAGGTGAATCTGATACCTTTCAATCCGTTCCCGGGTACCGAGTTCCGGCGCTCCGGCGCGGAGACTATTCGTTATTTTCAGAACCGGCTGCGCGACCGCGGCATCGTGGCAACGACGCGCCGCACGCGCGGGGACGATATCGACGCGGCCTGCGGGCAGCTCGCTGGTAAAGTCAGCGACCGTGTCCGCAGACGGTTGGGCGACAAAAACATCAGGGTGGCAACGGCGTGAAAAAGAGCGATATTTTGCTGGGGGCGCTGGCCGCCGTACTCGTCAGCAGCGGTTGTATTTCGACGACGACAGGGCCGCCCGAGAAGAAGGCCGACCAGGGCGATGCCGCCGAGCTCAACTACCAGCTCGGCGCACGCTACTACCGCAATGGTGACTACGACCTGGCTCGCGACCGGCTTCTGCTGGCGCTGGAACAGGATCCGAAGAACGGCTTCGCCTGGTCGACGCTGGGGCTCACCTACGAGGCGCTGGGCAACGTACGGCTCGCCGAAGATGCTTACGACAAGGCAGTGCGGGTAGCGCCGCGCAACTACAAGATCCAGGAAAACTACGCGGTCTTCCTTTGTCGCCAGGATCGCTTCGACGATGCGCGCAAGTACTTCGACAAGGCGATCAGTGCGCCCACGAACGATTACTCGGAGCAGACCTACACCAATGCCGGTGTTTGCATGTTGCAGAAACCGGACCACGTCGCCGCAGAAGAGTACCTGCGAGCCGCGCTGGACCGGCGTCCGAATTACGGCGAGGCGCTGTTGCAGATGTCGGTACTGTTCTACGAAACGGGCGACAACCTGCGCGCTCGAGCCTTCATGCAGCGTTACCTGAGCAACAACATGCCGACGGCGTCCGTGCTCTACCACGCCATACTGATCGAGCAGAAGCTCGGTGACGATACCGCGCGCCGGCAGTACACCCTGCAATTGTTGAGGGACTTCCCGGATTCGGCAGAGGCCGAGCGCTTGCGCCAGTCCGGCTAGGGCAGGCTCGAGATCATGACCGACGAAACAGACAAAGCGGACGAAGGCGCGCCCGAGGGGCGGGCCGAAGGCCCCGTTGGCGGCGAGCGGCTTGCAGAGGCCCGGCGCGAGAAGCAGATCAGCGTGCTCGAGATCGCGAAGGAGTTGCATGTCGAGGAGTCCAAGATCCGGGCGCTGGAGAATAACGACTTCGACGCTCTCGGCGCACCGGTGTTCGCCAAGGGTCACCTCAAGAAATACTCGCAGCTCGTCGGGGTAAACCACGACGACGTGCTGGCCGACTACTACCAGCTGACACGCAGCCAGGAAATGCCGCCGGTCATCGTCAAGCGCAGACAGCCCGGGGGCGAACTGAAGCCGGGCCCGTGGGTCGCCGGTGCCGCGGTGGTCTTGTTGCTGGCGCTGGCATACTGGTTGCTGGTCGAACGGCCGTTTGCGACACCGTCCGGGCCGGCGGTCACGTCACCGGCCGTTTCACAGCCGGCGGCGTCCGGGCCGGCGGAGCCGGAATCGGCGGAAGAAGCCGTGGAAGAAGCTGCCGCAGAAGCCGCGGTCATCGAGGAGCCAGCTGGCGAACAGGCACCTGCGGACGAAGTGCCGGCACGGGTTCCGGTTGACGTGCCGGAGCAGGCCGTGAGTACGCCGCAGGCAGCGGCGCAGCCCGCAACGGCTTCGACCATGCTGCCCGCAGCGAGCGATGGCGACGTGCGGATGTCCGTGACCTTCGTTGGCGACTGCTGGACCGAGATCACGGATGCGTCGGGCCGGCGACTGTATTTCCAGCTCGGTCGCAGCGGCCGCACGGTCAACGTCAGCGGTCCGGGGCCGCTTTCGGTATTGTTCGGCGATGCCGCCAACGTCGAGGTCCGCGTCAACGGCGAGGACTTCATCATCCCGGCTGCCAATCGCCGCGGCCGCACCGCGCGGCTCACGATCTCCGGCACGTAATCGGACCCGGACCCGGACAGTCACATGAAGCCCAAAGCCATCAGGGGAATGAACGACATCCTGCCGGAGGTCTCCGCGACGTGGCGTTACCTCGAGCAGGAATTGCAGGCGATCGTGCATGCGTACGGTTATGACGAAATCCGCCTGCCGATACTCGAGTACACGGAACTGTTCCAGCGTTCCATCGGCGAGGTCACCGATATCGTCGAGAAGGAGATGTACACGTTCGAGGACCGCAACGGCGAGAGTCTCACGATGCGGCCCGAAGCGACGGCGAGCGTGGTGCGTGCCGGGATAACGAACGGTCTGCTGCACAACCAGCGGCAAAAACTCTGGACCGCCGGTCCGATGTTCCGCTACGAAAAGCCGCAGAAGGGGCGCTACCGCCAGTTCCACCAGTTCAATGTCGAGGCGCTCGGCTATGCGGGCCCCGACATCGATGCCGAACTGATCATAATGAGCGCGCGGATGTGGCGCCGCCTGGGCATCTCGAAGCTGAGCCTGGAGCTGAATTCGCTCGGGACGCCGGAGGCGCGGCAGCGCTACCGCGAGCGGCTCGTCGAGTATTTTTCCAGCGTGAAAAACGAGCTCGATCAGGATAGTATTCGGCGCCTCGAGCGCAACCCGCTCAGGATACTGGACAGCAAGAACCCGGACATGCAGGGGGTCATCGAAGGCGCCCCGGTCATGCTCGACTACCTGGACACGGAATCGTCCGAGCATTTCGCGGAGCTGCGCGAACTGCTCGACACGGCGGGAATCAGCTACACGCTGAACCCGCGGCTTGTACGGGGACTCGATTACTACAATCGCACCGTCTTCGAATGGGTTACCGATGCGCTGGGGTCGCAGGGCGCCGTCTGTTCCGGCGGTCGCTATGACGGGCTCGTCGAGAAGCTCGGCGGCCGGCCGACGCCGGCAGTGGGTTGGGCGATGGGTATCGAACGTTTCGTGGCGCTGTTCGAGGCCTGCGGCGGCAAGGCGCCGGACACCGCTGCCGACGTCTACATCGTCGCGGTCGGCGAGGGCACCCTGCAACGCGCAGTACGGCTCGCGGAGCAGCTGCGTGATGCGGCCGAGGGAATTCGAGTGGAGCTTAATCTCGGCGGAGGAAGCTTCAAATCGCAGATGAAGCGTGCCGACAACAGCAAGGCGGAATACGCACTGATTCTCGGGGAGCGCGAGCTGTCCGAGGGAAGCGTCGGACTGAAACCGATGCGTACGCGCGACGAGCAATCGAATATCGCACTCGATGAGGCGGTATCGACGCTTGCAGGGAAACTGGACAAGGCGGCAGCTGGTGCTGGCGCCAATGATGAGTAAAGGCAGTATTCGTGGACGATCTACTTTCGGAAAAAGAACAGATTGAGAAGATGCGGGCGTGGTGGTCGGACTACGGCTGGTACGTTATCGGCGGTGTCGCGCTCGGTGCGATCATCCTGTTCGGCATTAATTTCTATCGAACCCAGACGATCAACGCCGAGGTCGCGGCCTCCGCGCTTTACGACGAGATCGCCGGGTACGTGACCGACGGCAACCTGGACGCGGCAGAAGTCGCCGCCGGCAGCCTCGACGGTGAATACGGGGACAGTTCGTATGCCGCACAGTCCAAGCTGGCCATGGCGCGCCTGTACATGGACAAGAATCGCGACCAGGATGCGGCACAGGCGTTGAACGAGCTGCTGGCGATGCGGGGCTTCGAGAATCTCAAGCACATAGCCCGCGTGCGACTCGCGAAAATCCTGCTGTACCAGGGCAAGCCCGAGGAGGTTCTGAGCCTGCTGGAAGGCAAAGACAACGAGGCTTTCGCAGCGCTCTATGCCGAAGAACGTGGCGACGCTTACGTGGCCCTGGGCCGCTACGACGAGGCGCGGACTGCGTACCAGGCGGCGCTGGGCGAAGCGCAGCCGACCGTCGACCAGGGACTGATCCAGCTGAAGCTGCTCGATCTTCCCGCGACGTCGGGTGTGGCCGCTGACGAAACGGCGGCCGGGGCCGCCGCCGAGGACGGCAGCGAGTGACAGCAATTGGCCGCAATCTGCTGGCCCTGTCCGCGGCGCTCCTGCTTTCCGCCTGCGGTCTGTTCGGCGACGACGACAAGGAACTGGAGCCCGCCGAGCTGATCGATTTCGAGACCAAGGTTCCGGTCAAACGCCTGTGGAGCACCAAGGTCGGTTCTGACGCCGAGTTTTTGCGCGTTGCGCTGCGCCCGGTCGGGGACGGCAATCGTATTTACGCCGCCAGCGTGAACGGCAACGTCGTCGCGCTCGATCCGGAGAAAGGCAAGCAGGTCTGGCGAAACAAGCTCGGCATCGGACTGTCGTCCGGTCCGGGGGTCGGCGAAGGACTGGTCGTCGTTGTGGCGGCAGACGGCTATGTCGTAGCGCTCTCGGCCGAGGACGGTACCGAGCAATGGCGCGCCTACATCTCCGGCGAATCGCTGGCGACGCCGCTGGTGAACGACGAGTACGTGGTGGTCCAGACGGTCGATAACAAACTGACGGCTCTTTCCGTATTTGATGGCTCCGAGCGCTGGACGCTCGAGCAGTCGACGCCCGCGCTGACGATGCGCGGCTCGACGTCGCCGATGCAGGTCGGGCAGAGCATTGTGACCGGTTTCGACAACGGGCGCGTCATGGCGATCAACATGGAAACCGGCGACGTAGAGTGGGACAGCATGCTGGCGCCGCCCAGCGGGCGTTCCGACCTCGATCGTCTGTCCGACATCGACGGTGACATCGCCGTAGTCGGGCAGGATATCTACGCCTCGGGTTACCAGGGGCGCATAGCGTCGCTCGCTGCGGAATCCGGGCAAGTGCTGTGGGCGCGCGAGCTGTCGACCTACGCGGGGGTGACCGCCGACTGGAACAATGTTTATTCGACACTGCAGAACGGCGAACTGGTCGCCCTGAACCGCCGCAGCGGGGCGGAACTGTGGCGCCAGAACGCGCTGCTGCGCCGCGAGCCCACCGTGCCGGTGTCGTTCCGCAACACGGTGGTCGTGGGCGACCTGGACGGCTACCTGCATTTCTTCTCGAACGTCGACGGCGAGCCGGCGGCGCGCGTGCGCGGCGGCAAGAGCGCGATCGTCAGCGCGCCGCTGGTCATGGCGGACAGGCTGTACGTGCAGTCCGACGACGGCAGCGTCAGTGCCTGGATCATCGTGGAGCCGAAGCCCGATCCGCGGCGCGCCCCCGATATCGCAGAAAGCGAAGACGAGGGCGACTGACACGCGCGCGTGTCGGTGATACCCGATGCTCCCTGTTATTGCATTGATCGGCCGGCCCAACGTCGGCAAGTCCACGTTATTTAATCGCCTGACCCGGTCCCGGGATGCGCTGGTCGCCGACTACCCGGGCCTGACCCGCGACCGCAAGTACGGTTTCGGCAAACTCGGTCCCATACCCTACCTGGTCATCGATACCGGCGGCGTTGCCGGCGGCGAGATCGGCATCGACGAACGCATGGCCGGACAGACCGTTCGCGCACTCGAAGAGGCCGACGCTGCGATCGTCCTTGTGGACGCGCGGGAGGGGCTCACTGCAGCCGACCAGCACGTCGCGGAGCTGGCGCGCCGCCACGCGAAGCGCGTATGGCTGGCCGTCAACAAGGCCGAGGGACTGAACACGGCGATTGCCGCGAGCGAATTTCACAGTCTCGGCATCGGCGAGCCGCACGCGGTGTCCGCGGTGCACGGTGATAGAGTCAGTGCGCTGATCGAAGCGGTACTCGAAGAATTCGAGGGCGATGCCGATGTGCACGAGCAGGAGCAGCCGGACGACGAGGAGCTGCGTATTGCCGTTATCGGCCGACCGAACGTTGGCAAGTCGACGCTGATCAACAGGCTGATCGGCGAGGACCGGCTGGTAGTGTTCGACCAGCCCGGCACGACCCGGGACAGCGTCGCGGTACCTTTCGTGCGCAATGACCGCAACTACGTTCTCATAGACACCGCGGGAATTCGGCGCCGCGCGCGCGTGCAGGAAGCGATCGAGAAATTCAGCATCGTCAAGGCGCTGCAGGCGATTGAGCAGGCACAGGTGGTCATCGCCGTGCTGGATGCGCACGAGGGCATTACCGAGCAGGACGTAAGCCTGCTCGGACTGGTGCTGGAACGCGGCCGCGCGCTGGTCGTCGTAACCAACAAGTGGGATGGCCTGAGCGCGGAGCAGCGCAAGCACGTGCGCGAACAACTCGACAGGCGACTGCCGTTCCTCGAATTCGCCGAGCGCATCACGATTTCCGCGCTGCACGGTACGGCTGTCGGCGACCTGCTGCCGGCCGTGGAGAGGGCGTACAAGGCGGCGATGCGCGATCTGTCCACGACGGAACTGACGCGCGAACTCGAGAGCGCGGTCACGGCGCACCCGCCGCCCATGGTCCGCGGGCGCAGGATCCGCCTGCGTTACGCGCACCAGGGCGGCCGCAACCCGCCCGTAATCGTGATCCACGGCAACCAGACGGAGCACGTGCCCGAGGCGTACAGGCGCTACCTGATCAATCGTTTCCGCAAAGCGTTTAAACTTCGCGGTACGCCGGTTCGCCTGGCCTTCAAGACCGGCGAGAACCCCTACAAGGGGCGGCGCAACAAGCTGACGCCGCGCCAGCAGCGGCGGCGCAAGCGGCTGATCAAACACGTGAAGAAGTAACGGCGATGACTCTGGCGACCAAGTTCATGACCCTCGAAGGGCGCTTCAAGATGCATCGTGGCGGCTACCTGGAGTCGCCGACGCTGGCCTACGAGACCTGGGGCGAGCTCAACGATGCGAAAGACAACGCGATCCTGATCTTCACGGGCCTGTCGCCGTCTGCGCACGCGGCATCGTCGGGGGTGGATCCGACGCCGGGCTGGTGGGAGAACATGATCGGCGAGGATCTGCCGCTCGACACCGACAAGTACCACATCATTTGCGTCAATTCGCTCGGCAGCTGCTTCGGATCCACGGGGCCCGCATCGACAAACCCGGAAACCGGTGCGCGCTACGGCATTACCTTTCCCACGTTGTCGCTGGAGGATGTCGCGGAATCCGCCTACCAGGTAGTGCGGCAGCTCGGCATCGAGCGCCTGCACACGGTTGTCGGTTGTTCGATGGGCGGCATGAGCGGTCTCGCGTTGTGTGTGAAGCATCCTGACGCGGTCGCCGGGTTCATCTCCATCTCCTCGTCGGCGCGGCCGCTGCCGTGGGCGATCGCGATACGCTCGTTGCAGCGCGAGATGATCCGTTCCGATCCGAAATGGAAGGACGGCAGTTACGATCCCGACGACCCGCCGATCAGCGGCCAGCGCCTGGCGCGCAAGCTCGGCATGATCAGCTACCGGTCGCCGGAGGAATGGGAGAAACGCTTCGGCCGCGAGCGCGTCACGGATGTCGGCCCCGTCGACGATCGCTTCCGCATCGAGTTCTCCGTCGAATCCTACATGGAGAATCATGCCAACAAGTTCAGCGGCACATTCGACGCGAATTGCTACCTGTATCTGTCGCGGGCGTCGGACCTGTTCTCCCTGGCCGAGCACGGCGGCTCACTGGAGGCCGCTTTCCGCCGTTTGAAGTTGCAGCGCGCCCTCGTCATCGGCACGAAAACCGACATCCTGTTCCCGATCCACCAGCAGCACCAGCTCGCAGACGGCATCAGGACCGTCTGCAAGGACACCTACCTCGTGGAACTCGATTGCATCCAGGGCCACGACGCGTTCCTCGTGGACATGGACGCGTTCAGGCCGGTGATCTGCGACTTCCTCGAATGCGCCGGACAGTTCAGCCGGTAGGAGCGGTTCTCGAACCGCGAAGGCGTCGTGCCCGATCGCGGCCCCAGGCCCGTTCCTACAGCGGGGTTCGGTCGTCGGAGCGCTCTTGCGTCAGAACGCCCAGCCGATCTCCAGCCTTGCGGCATTGAGCTCCGGGTCACCGCCCGCATTACCGACGTCCAACCAGTACTGGTTCACGCTCAGTTTCAGCGTCATGCCGCCGCGCATGATATAGCGCAGCCCGAGCGCGCCGCCGTAGCTGAACTCGGTCGAGCTGAAGGTGCTGTAGTAGTTCTCGCAGATGTAGCCCCACCAGGGATGCCACCAGCAGCCGGTGATCGGCGGGCCGTCGGCGACGTTCGAATCGAAGTACGACCAGCCGAGGCCCGCCTCGACATAGGGCGACAACGGGCCGCTCAGGAATGTCAGCGTGCCCTTGATGCGGCCGTTGAACTGCGACATCGTATGATTGATCTGGCGACGGTCGTTGGGATCGTTCTCATTAATCAGGGTCGCCGTGAAATCGGGGCGCAGCCATTCGAAATCGCCGCCGAGATAAAGCTTGTCGGTGAAGTTGTAGCCGAAGCCGAAACCGAGACCGAGTTCGTTATCGAGCCTCAGGTTCGAGCCGCCGTCGGCGCCGCTGCTCGCGGAATCCTGGTAGATAGCGGCAAAGGACCATTCCCACGCGCCGGCGCGACTGCCCTGCGCAGATGCGAATCCGGGGAGGGCGGCAAGAAGAATAACGACAAAAAGTAAACGCATCAGGAAATCTCCAGCTAAATGCAGATGTCAGAGGACGGATGATGCCTGCGAGTGGTAACGAATATCACTCCGCCGGGGTAACAGTATGTAACAGCAGCGCCGGGTCAACCGCCGTGCCGTTGAGATACGTGCCGAAATGCAGGTGAGGGCCTGTGACGCGGCCGGTGGCGCCCACGGCGCCGATGAGTTCGCCGGCTTCCAGGGGCTGTCCTTCATCCACGCCGATCTCGCTCAGGTGGCAGTACATGGTAACGAAGCCCTGACCGTGGTCGATGATAACGGTCTTGCCATTGAAGAAATAGTCACCCGTCGCCGTGACGACTCCCTTGCCGGGCGCGGCGATCACCGTGCCTTCCACAGCGGCGATATCCATGCCCTTGTGCGGCGCACGCGGCTGGTCGTTGAAAAAGCGCCGCAGGCCGAAGCTCGAGCTGCGGGGGCCGTCCACCGGCGGGGCCAGCGCCAGGGCCCCGACGTCGATATCGCGCCAGTTGCTTAGCGCCGCATCGATGATCCTGCGCTCGCGGCCGATGCGCTCGAGCTGCGCCTCGTCCGGGCTCACGTATTTCTTGTTCTTCACCGTCAGGCGCTGTTCGCTATACGCGTGTTCGCGTACCTCGAAGACGACATCGCGCGCCGTGTTGACGCGGATCGACAGCTCCCCGGTCGGCGCGTCGAGCGGGATACCCACGGCCGCCAGCCAGCGATCGCCGTTCTTCGTGACGAGCACGCGGCGCTCATCGAACTCGACGACCGGGCGTGGCGCTTCGGCGGGACCGACGTCGATGATGGCGATGCCGCCCGGCCACGGCGCATGGTCCGGCGCTGCAGCGGCTGCGGTGGCGTACAGGATGCCGAGCAGAACAGCGGTCGTTCTAATCCTGGTCATTCACGATCCCGGTGATCTTCGCGAGCAACTCGCCGTGCGCGAGCCGCGCACGAACGTCGTCACCTTTTTTGACCTTCGATGCGCGCGTGAGTGCCTTCCCGGTGGCGGAATCGGTGACGATCGCGTAGCCGCGCTCGAGCGTCGCCAGCGGGCTCACGGCGTCCAGCGCTCTCGCGGTCAGCCGCAAGCGGTGATCGGCGTCCGCGATCCGGTTTCGGCCTGCGGTGGCGAGGCGCTGGCGCAGCTGCGCGGCGCGGCCGACGGCGCGTTGCACGCGCACGGCGGGCGACACCCGCAATAACGCCCGGTTCAACGTGAAAAGCCGGCTGCCGTCCGCGTGCAGCTGGTGTCGCATGGTCGCGGCCAGCCGGCCGAGGTTTTCGCGCAACCTGTCTTGCTGCCGCGCGACCCGTGCCGCCGGGCTTGCCGTGACAAGGCGCCGGCCGAGCCAGTCGAGCGCCTGCGCCCTGTTCTCGAGGGTCCGCCGGCCCTGGCGCTCGATTCGTGTCGCGATGGTATCGACGGTGCGCAGCCAGTCGCCGCGATCCGGCACCACGAGTTCCGCGGCGCCCGACGGGGTCGGCGCACGCACGTCAGCGACGAAATCCGCAATCGTGAAGTCCACTTCGTGACCGACGGCGCTCACAACGGGCACCGGGCACGCCGCGATGGCGCGTGCGAGCTGTTCGTCATTGAAGGCCCACAGGTCTTCCAGCGAGCCGCCGCCCCGCGTCAGGATCAGCACGTCGCATTCGTCGCGCCGGATTGCGGCCTGCAGGGCAGCGATCAGCTCCCCGGGAGCGGCGTCGCCCTGTACAGAGGCCGGGTAGATGACGACCGGTACGAACGGAAAGCGCCGGCGGAGAACGCTCAGGACATCGCGCACCGCTGCGCCGCTGGGGGAGGTGATGACGCCGATGCGCCGCGGCAGCGCCGGGACCGGCTGCTTGCGGTCCTCGTCGAACAGGCCCTCCGCGGCCAGCTTTTTCTTCAGGGCCTCGTAGCGACGCTGCAGCACGCCCTCACCGGCAGCTTCGAGGGATTCGACGATGAGCTGGTAGTCGCCGCGGGCCTCGTACAGGCTGACCTGGCCGTAGGCGAGGACGTGATCGCCGTTCTTGAACGCGTGGGTAGGTCCGCGCTGGCGGTTGCGAAACAGGGCCGCGCTGATCTGCGCGGACTCGTCCTTGAGCCGGAAGTAGAGGTGGCCGGAGGCCGGCCGCGCGATGTTGGAGATTTCGCCTTCCACCCAGAGCCGGCCGATCCCCTGCTCGAGCAGGGCCCTGGCCTGGCGATTCAGCTCGCTGACCGTGATCGCGGTCGCCTGACCCGAGTTTTCCATGGTCGCGAGTATAGCCGATCAGTCCAAGCTAGTGCCGGAAATTAGAGCGGCGTACAATTGACCGTTTAACCCTACCAAGAGACGCGAAACAGACAATGCGCATCGCCAAGGAAGCACTGACGTTCGACGATGTCCTCCTGCAGCCCGGCTACTCGGAGGTTCTTCCGCGCGAGGTCGATCTCAGTACGCGGCTCACCGCCGAAATAACCCTGAACATCCCGATCCTGTCCGCCGCCATGGACACGGTGACCGAAGCCCGGCTTGCGATCGCGCTCGCCCAGGAAGGCGGTATCGGCGTCATCCACAAGAACATGACGATCGAGGAGCAGGCGCGGCAGGTCCACACCGTGAAAAAGTTCGAGAGCGGCATCGTGCGAAACCCGATTACCGTGACACCAGACATGACGATTCGCGAAGTCATCGACCTCACCCGCGCGATGGGCATCTCCGGCGTTCCGGTCGTCCATCAGAACCAGACGGTGGGCATCGTGACCGGCCGCGACCTGCGCTTCGAAACGAAACTCGACGCGCCGGTGTCGTCGGTGATGACGCCGCAGGAGCGCCTGGTCACGGTGGCGGAGGGCGCGGACGAGGAAGAGGTCGTGTCACTGCTGCACCAGCACCGCATCGAAAAGGTCCTGGTCGTCGGCGAGGACTTCGAGCTCAAGGGCATGATCACGGCCAAGGACTTCCAGAAAGCCAAGGACTTCCCGCGTGCCTGCAAGGATTCGAGCGGCGCACTGCGGGTCGGGGCTGCTGTCGGCACCGGTTACGACTCCGATGACCGCGTCGACGCGCTGGTCGCGGCCGGCGTCGACGTGCTCGTCGTGGATACTTCGCACGGTTATTCGAAGGGCGTGCTGGGCCGCGTGACACGAATCAAGCAGAAGTACCCGGACATGCAGGTCATCGGTGGCAACATCGTTACGGGCGATGCGGCGCAGGCGCTGGTCAAGGCGGGAGCCGACGGCGTCAAGGTCGGTATCGGCCCCGGTTCGATCTGCACGACGCGCGTCGTGGCCGGTGTCGGTGTGCCGCAGGTCTCCGCCGTCGCCGAGGTTGCCGACGCGCTGAAAAAGACCGGCGTACCGCTGATCGCCGATGGCGGCATCCGCTACTCCGGTGATATTGCCAAGGCGCTGGTTGCAGGCGCCAATTCCGTGATGATCGGCGGTTTGTTCGCCGGTACCGAGGAATCGCCCGGCGAAGTCGAGCTGTACCAGGGCCGGTCCTACAAGTCCTATCGCGGCATGGGTTCGATCGGCGCGATGGGGCAGACGCAGGGTTCTGCAGATCGCTATTTCCAGGACGCGACGGAAGAGCTGGAGAAGCTGGTGCCCGAAGGCATCGAGGGCCGCGTGGCCTACAAGGGCAGCCTGATCGCGATCGTGCACCAGCTCATCGGCGGCGTGCGCGCAGCCATGGGCTACACCGGCAGCGGCACGATCGAGGAGATGCGCAGCAAACCGCAGTTCGTGCGCATAACCGGCGCCGGCATGAAAGAGAGCCACGTTCATGACGTGACGATCACCAAGGAAGCGCCAAACTACCGGACATTCCGCAGCGACTCATGAGCCAGCCTGCAAGCGTTACCAGCGTCCCGCGCAAGGACATCCACGCACACCGGCTGCTGATCCTCGATTTCGGCAGCCAGTACACGCAGCTCATCGCGCGGCGCGTACGCGAGCGCGGTGTTTATTCCGAAATACACCCCTGGGACATGGACGACGACGCCATCCGCACGTTCGCGCCGTCCGGGGTAATCCTGTCCGGCGGACCCGAGTCGGTAAACCTCGACAAGCCGCCGCGCGTCTCGCACGCGGTCTTCGAGCTCGGTGTGCCCGTGCTCGGAATCTGTTACGGCATGCAGACCATGGCGGCGGAGCTGGGCGGCAAGGTCGAGGCATCCTCGCATCGGGAGTTCGGCTATGCCGAGATCGAGCCGGGCGACTCCGGGCTTCTCGGCGGGCTCAGCGACACGGAGACCGGGCCGCCGCTCCTGAAGGTCTGGATGAGCCACGGCGATCGCGTGGAAGCGTTGCCGCCCGGTTTCGAGGCGACCGCCAGCAGCAAGAACTCGCCGCTCGCGGCAATGGAAGACCGTAGCCGGCATTTCTACGGTGTGCAGTTCCACCCGGAGGTCACGCACACGCTGCAGGGCCAGGCCATCATGGAGCGTTTCGTGCACGATATCTGCGGCTGCGCGAGCGACTGGACACCCGGCAACATCGTTGCGGACAGCATCGCGCGGGTGCGCGAACAGGTCGGCGACGGACAGGTCCTGCTGGGCCTGTCCGGCGGCGTTGATTCATCGGTGGTTGCGGCACTGCTGCACGAGGCGATCGGCGACCAGCTGACCTGTGTATTCGTCGACCACGGCCTGCTGCGCCACAACGAAGGCGACCAGGTCATGGACACGTTTGCCGATCATCTCGGCGTGCGCGTCATTCGCGTCGACGCGGCGGATCGTTTCTTCGAGGCACTCGAAGGTGTCAGCGACCCGGAACAGAAACGCAAGATCATCGGCGCCAAGTTCATCGAGGTGTTCGACGAGGAAGCGCACAAGCTCGCGAGTATCGAGTGGCTTGCCCAGGGCACGATCTACCCGGACGTGATCGAGTCGGCCGGCGCTTCGACAGGCAAGGCGCACGTGATCAAGTCGCATCACAACGTGGGCGGGCTGCCGGAAGACATGCGCATGTCGCTCGTCGAACCGCTGCGCGAACTGTTCAAGGACGAGGTCCGCAAGATCGGTCTCGAACTCGGCCTGCCGCACGAGATGGTATACCGCCATCCGTTCCCGGGCCCCGGTCTCGGCGTGCGCATACTCGGCGAAGTGAAGCGCGAGTTCGTCGGGAAGCTGCAGCTCGCTGATAACATCTTCATCGACGAGCTGCGCAAGCACGATCTCTATGACCAGGTCAGCCAGGCATTCGCCGTGTTCCTGCCGGTGAAGTCGGTGGGCGTGATGGGCGACGGGCGCCGCTACGACTACGTCATCGCGCTGCGCGCCGTGGAGACAATCGACTTCATGACGGCACGCTGGGCACGGCTGCCATACGAGTTCCTGGAACATGTCAGCTTGCGCATCATCAACGAGGTGGAAGGGATTTCCCGAGTGACCTACGACATCTCCGGAAAGCCGCCCGCAACGATTGAGTGGGAGTAGGGCGGCTGCAAGTCGCCCGGATGCCCGAACCGCGGCACAAGCGGGCCTCTGGCGCAGAAGAGATCTTTGGAGCAGCTTCTTGTCGAACGAGCTATTCAGCAGGCGCAATATTGCAGAGCTGGCGCTAGAGGGCGCGGTTGTCGTGATCAGCATTCTGATCGCTTTTGCGCTCGACGCCTGGTGGAACGATCGACAACTTCAGCAAGAAACCGCGGAAGATCTCGCGATTGTCCAGTTCGAGCTTAGTGAAAACATTCGACTGATTCGGGTGACGACGGACATTATCGACCAAGTCCTCGCCGCCAATAACGTCCGTGCAAGTTATTGCCGGCTCAGGCACGATTCCGGTGCCCAACTCGAATGCACTTCGATTCTTGTTGCGTGCGAGATCTTTGTGGTACGAAGCATCGATGTATGAAACCCGTGACTTTCAAACCGAACTGGAGGAGATCCAGTTGCTGTTGCAGGAAGAGATGCAGCGACTGAGTGGCGGAAAGACCATTCATCCGCTGGAGCAAGCATCCGCTGACTGACCGCGTTTGGGCCGCTAGCCGCCACCAATAAACGGGCTTTTGCCCTGTTCCGCGCATACGGAGACCGCCCGCCGTGCGGCTCTGCGGGTACCTGTAACCGCGAGTTTTTGTCAAATGAATCGGTGTCAGACCCGCCCTTCCGCCCGGAGAGGTTGCTGAAGGTGCATGCGCACATGCGCATAACATGAGGAATTTCAATCGATTGGAATGTTCTCGGCGGCATCAGAAAATGCTCAGGAAATCGTTCGATCCTGTTCAGTACGCCCAGCGCATCGGCTGCCATTCTGCCGCGGTATAGCAACCCGGAAGACGCTGGAGAGAACACATGAACAGGATTATTTTAGTACTCGTTGCACTCGGAGTGGTCGCCTGCAACGTCGAAGAAAGCGACGACTCAGCGAATCAGGTCAATATTTCCAGTCCCACGCAAAGCTGCACGCCCCGGAGCTACGAAGAACTCTCGTTATACGGATACGGCTGCAAAGAGACCATTCCCGGGGGCGGCAGCAACACCGGCGGTAGCGTTGGGGGAGATTCTGGCGGGACGGCCACAGACAGCAGCCATCCCGCGAACATCGCCAGGTATGCGGAATACGAGCCGAATAACGTTCCGGAGAACGCCAACCCGGTGGCATTTCCCATTGTCAGCGGAGATACCGTTCCCGGCATTGAAATCACCGGGGCGGTGCATGATGTGTCGGATGTGTCTGATTACTTCATCCTGTCGCCGAACCAAAGCGGGGTTTATGCGATCTATCTTTGTACAGAGTCGTGTACGGAGCATCCCACCGACAGCATGGTGGCCATCCAGGTCATCGATCAATTCGGGACAGTGATCGCGGGGAATCCGCTTTACGAAGAATCAACAAAGATCGTGACGGCTGGTCTGGATGCCGGAATACCCTATTACGTTCAGATATTCGGCTTCGATACGCAGGGGCAGGAGTATCAATACAAGCTGGTGATCATCGACTAGGCGCCAGGAGCAGAAAATCGTACCTGCTGATATCCCAGACGGTGTTTCCCGAATCGTCTTCAATGCGACGAAAATCGGGTGCAGCGATGAAGCCACGTTGGCTCTCCTCGAAGTCTCGCTTATCCGGGAACGGCAAGTTGTCGCGTAACGTCTGTTGACGTGCGACTGTGAACGTTGATGCCGGATTTCCTGGCACAGGCGTGACGGCACGTTCATTCTGGCTACAACTCGAGCAAGCCAGCAAGAAGAGTGTCATCGCGAGTATCGGTATCGTTCTGTTCATTAAAGCTCCATGAGTGTGCTGCAGGGTTCGCATGGGATGGACCGCCTCTGACAGGTAAGGAATCCTATCGCGCTGAACCGCTGTTTTTTCGCTGATGGGCGTTGCCTGATATAGAGAGCACCGATCGGCGGATCTGTACGCGAAGAGGGGCTGTCGGAACAGGGCAAATCACGCCCCCGCTACGATCCTGTGTCCAGCGAGCATCTGAATCTCGTGGAATCGGGAGGTTTTCGCGTCGGGTGACGCGTTACCGCATCGACGGAAAGCGGACATTTGGCCCGCAGGACCGTCGCATTTTCCGGTTGCGGCTACTTTAGTCGTATGCTGGCCTCGGCTGTCGAAGCTGCGCAAAGCTCGCCCGAGCTCTCAAGCCTGGTTCACGTAGCTGCCGGGAGCATCGCCCAGAATCGGGCAACCAGCATCCGGCGCACCCATGGACGGCGGCGCTGCCCCTACGGTGGAATGACGCAACAGCCACTGTTGCCAGGCCGGCCACCAGGAGCCCTCGCTGCAGGGCGTGCGCTCATACCAGGTTTCCGGATCGACGTATGACTGATCATCCGTCCGCGAGCCTATGCGGTAGCTGCGCCCCGGATGGCCCGGTTCACTGACGATGCCGGCGTTGTGGCCACCGCTTGTCAACAGGAAGGTAACCTCGGGTGAATCCGCCAGCAGATTGATCTTGTACACCGACTTCCAGGGCGCCACGTGGTCTGTCTCGGTGCCGATAGCGAATATCGGGATACGGATGTCGCTGACAGCAACCGCCTCGCCGTCGACACGATAGTGCCCCTCCGCCAGGCTGTTGTTCAGGAACAGCTCACGCATGTACTCCGAGTGCATTTTGAAAGGCAGTCGCGTCTGGTCGGCGTTCCACGCCATCAGATCGTTTGGCGGCCGGCGTTCCCCCAGCAGGTAGTCGCGGACCATGCGCGACCAGACCAGGTCGTTCGAGCGCAGCATTTGGAACGCGCCCGACATCTGTTGGGTATCGAGGACGCCGCGGTCCCACATCATGCTCTCCAGGAAACTGACCTGCGCCTCGTTCATGAACAGCATCAGCTCGCCGGCCTCGGTGAAGTCGGTCTGTGCCGCCAGAAGGGTGATCGTCTGCAGGCGCTTGTCGTTATCGCGGGCCAGCGCGGCCGCGGCGATAGCCAGCAGCGTACCGCCCAGACAGTAGCCTGCGCCGTGTACCCGCGCATCCGGCACGATGCTCCCGATGGCGTCGAGCGCGGCGAGTACGCCGTCGCGCCGATAGTCGTCCATGCCCAGATCACGGTCCTCTTCAGTCGGATTACGCCAGGAAATCATGAATACCGTGTGGCCCTTGTCGACAAGGTAACGGACCAGCGAGTTGTGCGGTGACAGGTCGAGGATGTAGTACTTCATGATCCATGCCGGCACGACCAGCACGGGTTCGGCGCACACCGTGGGCGTTGAGGGGGCATACTGGATCAGTTCGATGAGGTGATTTCGAAAGACGACTTTGCCCGGCGTCACCGCGACCGACTTGCCCGGCTCGAATCGCTCGGTGCCAGCCGGCTTCTGTCCGGTAATCCAGCGCTGCCAGTCGTCCATGAAATTCCGCCATCCCTGCACCAGGTTTGCGCCGCCATCGCGCAGGGTCGCTCGCGTCACCTCGGGATTCGTCCATGGAAAATTCGACGGCGACACCATGTCGAGTAATTGGCGAGTAACGAACGTAACCACGTCCTTGTGTTCGCGTGACAGCGCCGGCACACCCGTAGTGGCGTTTGCCCACCACTGCTGTGTCAACAGGAAGGTCTGACTGAACAGATTGTATGGCCACTGGCGCCACGCCGGGTCGCGGAAGCGGTTGTCCTGCGGTAACGGTTCGATGACCGAAGGTAACTCGCGGTCGCTGATCCCTTGCGCCAGGAAGAGCCCGATGCGCGCCCATTTGCGCAGCCCTTTCTCGGTGAGGCGCGCATGTGTCCCAGGCGACCAGGCAAGCTTCACCCACCAATCGAGAAAAGCCAGGTGGATCACCCGTGGATCGAGGCCGGCGGTACTTTTCGCCATCGCGGCGTTGAACAGTCGATCCCAGGTTCGGGCCACTTCCGGGCTGATGACGGAACGAGGCAGTCGACCCGGCTCGGTGCCGGAGATTGTCGCCGGCCGCTCAATCGCGGCTGATTCGCTTGCGTCATCGGACACGAGTCCCGTGATCGCCACCCGGGCTGGTAACGCTTCCAGTGTTGTCAATTTGCGTTCGGTCGTCATGGTAATGTCTCCCGATATCCGCACTATCTGAACTCGCGACGACTGTTTTGGCAATTCGGGGTTTCCCCATCCTGCATCACGTTAATACGAGCCCGGTTGGCCCGAATCGTGCCCGAGCCTGGACGCTCTCACCGTCCGGATTACAGCGGTTGCCAGTACTGTCGGCGATGCTTAAGGTGGACGCATGCCGAAATGGTCGATACCGATGCCCCAAAAGCAATTGAAACCGATGACTACCAGGAATTCCCCGGCAATGCCCGATGGTCGTGGCCAATCTACGATCGAGTGGCGGTAGATGGCGGTCTGGTCGGAAACTGATTTGAACTGCATGCGCGCCGCGCTGGCCGAGGCGCAACGTGCCGCCGCCGCGGGCGAGGTGCCCGTCGGCGCCGTGGTCGTTGCCGGCGGCAAGATCATCGGCCGGGGCTACAACCGCAGCGAGACCGATAACGACCCGAGCGCGCACGCGGAGATCGTCGCACTGCGCGCGGCCGCCAGCGCGGAAGGCAACTACCGGCTCACCAACGCAACACTGTATGTGACCCTCGAGCCCTGCGCGATGTGCATGGGCGCCCTGGTGCAGGCGCGCATCGAGCGGCTGGTGTTCGGCGCCTACGACCCCAAGGCCGGGGCGGCCGGCAGCGCAATCGACCTGTCGGACAGCCCGTCGTTCAACCACCGTTTCGAGATCAACGGCGGCGTGCTGGCCGAGGAGTGCGGGGCGGTGTTGAAGACTTTCTTCGCGGTAAAGAGACAATTGTAGGAGCGGTTCTGGAACCGCGATCGGTCGCGGGCCCTGGCCCGCTCCTACAGGTGTGTTCCCCGGCTCTCAGGTCTCGGTGATTTCGCGTTCGTCCTCGACGACCTCGGGCTCGAGCGATTCTTCCTGCGGGACATCCAGTTCCTCAGGATTCCCGGGTTCCTCGTTCGCGGTGAGCCATTTCAGGATGTTGTAGTAGCTGCGGATGTTATTGACGTAGAGCACGGGCTCCCAGCCGCGTGCATAGCCGTAGGGCACCTTCGAATACCACTTGCGTTGCGCGAGCAAGGGCAGCGCTTTCGACACGTCGACCCAGGTGTCCGGATTGCCGCCCTGCCATTTCGCGATCTTGCGCGCGTCCTTGAGGTGGTTGAAGCCCACGTTGTACGCAGCCAGCGCCATCCAGGTGCGGTCCGGTTCATCGACCGTGTCGGCGACCCGTTCGGTCTGCCTGGCATAGTATTGAGCCCCCCCGAAAATGCTGTTCTTCGGATCCACTCGATCGTCGATACCCAGGAAAGCAGCCGTATCTTCCGTAAGCATCATGATGCCGCGGACGCCGGTGGGCGAGACGGCGCCGGAACGCCAGTGCGACTCCTGGTAGCCGATGGCAGCGAGCAGCCGCCAGTCGACGCCCCACTCGGCGCCGGCCTGCTCGAACATCTCCCGATAGCGTGGCAGGCGGCTCTCGTAATGGCGAATGAAGTTCCGCGTGCCGACGTAGTCGAACTTCTTGGTGTGCCCGTAGTAACGTTCGTGGACGCGTGCGAGGTAGCCTTCGCGGTCGGCATTGATAAGGAACCTGTCGGCGCGGGCCAGCAGGCTGTCGCCGGACCCCTTGGCAAAGGCCCAGGCGATCGGGTCGCCGAGTTCGAGGTCCAGGGCAACGCGCAGGTCCGGATGGAAATGCCGCTGGATGTTGAACTCGGTGCTGTCCGCTATCGTGAAATCGACTTCTTCATTGGCCACTTTCGTGAGCAGGTCGGTCACCTCGGCGTCGGCGTTTTCCGTCCACTCGAGTTCCGGGTGCACGGCCGACAAGGTCTGCAGCATGTCCGCATGGCTGCTGCCGGCCATGACCTCGATGGGCCGCCCGATGACGTCCTCGAAGTCTCTCGGCTTGCCCGTGCCGAGCTTGTACACGAGGTGCATGTCGACCATTTCGTACGGATATCCGAAATGCAGGTACTCGCGGCGTGACTCGGTAATCGAGAGGCCGGCGGCGGCCATGTGCGCCTTGCCGGAAAGCATGTAGGGAACGATCTCGGAGATGCTGTCGACGGTCTCGATCACCAGTTCGACACCGAGGTCGTCGGCAAAGCGCTTGACCAGGTCAAACTCGGGACCCGAAGGTCCGTCGGGCCCTTCGACATACGAGACCGGGCTGTCACGCGTAACGACACGCAGTTCCCCGAGTTCCAGTACCTGGTCGAGGAGCGGGGGCGGCGACGAACAGGTACCGAGCAGTGCCGCAATTGTTATGTAGAGCAACAGGCGCAAAGGCAGTCTCCGTGTTGCATCGCTTTATCGTTTGACCGTTCGAGCAGGCAGTGTTTCCCCCCGCTGCGCTGTCGCCGGTCCGGCGCTATCGACGGATTTTACCGTTTTTGTCGTGGTCCATGCTGTTAAAGTTTGCGCCAGATGCGGTGTACGACGCCCGTAGGGTGTCTCACCAAACGAAAATGCGGAATTGAGGAGAGGTGCCAGAGTGGTCGACAAAATCGCCGGGAGCGATTTTGGACGCCGCAGGCGCCCGCAGGGCGGCGGGCAGGACGCCCGCCGTCAATGGGCCTGACTCGACAAACCGACGCAGTCGGTTTGGACGCCGCAGGCGCCCCGGAGGGGCGAGGAGCGAAGCGACGAGTCAAATCAGGTGTACGACGCCCGTAGGGTGTCTCACCAAACGAAAATGCGGAATTGAGGAGAGGTGCCAGAGTGGTCGACAAAATCGCCGGGAGCGATTTTG
>WOR8_10000548_pt1 | contig 39257 bp, 35 predicted proteins | sample DeeMarSeWOR38_10_FD_19890 | JGI IMG/M metagenome (IMG submission 19890) | reverse complement strand
GGATTTAATCTGCTCAGGAGTGAGCATCCTCATTACGGGTTCAGCAAGATCAATTCCGAACTCATTGCCGGCTTAGGCAACTCTGCCATAGGTAAGAAGTACCGCTTTTGGGACGACAATGTTACAGACGGCACTACCTATTATTACATATTGGAGGATGTGGACTCCGAAGGCAAAGCCACTCCGCACGGACCGGTGCAGGCCCACCCCGGCCTGGACTCCGATAACGACGGGATGACCAACGACTGGGAAAATTCCTACAGTCTGGATCCATACGGCCCTGCCGACGCCTCACTTGATACCGATGGCGATGGCCTTACCAACCTCGGTGAATTCATTCAAGGCAAAGATCCCACAGTTTCCGATACATCTGAGCCTCCATCGACAGAGCCCGATATTCCTTCGGCTTCAGAGCCGCCTCCGGACGACGCTGATCTGCCTGCCTCTCCATTGGAGGATAACGTCAAAATCCGGTCGGATGATTATGGAATTACCCTGGAGCTTGTCACACCGGAACTTGAGATAGAAACCAAACAAGTTGTTGACGAGACCTACCAGGTTATAAAGCTTCCCTTCCCTCACGGGCAGACAACCGAGCCGGGTAAACCCCAGATTCCGGTAAAGGGAGTACTGCTGGGGATTCCCTACGATTCGTCAATTACCTTCGAACTGGTGAGCTATGAAAGGGAGGTTTTCTCCGGATACAACCTTTATCCGGTGCCGCACATTGAACAGGATAATGAACTGGCGAGAATAAGCCAAGGCAGGTCCAAGAACGAAAAGAGAAGCGTCCCCGGATTGCCGAACTACATAGTTCGTGAGGATAGCGACACATATTCTGCGGACGGTTTTTACCCTGATTATATCGCTGATATTACTCCCGTAGGTTCTCTGAGGGGCCAGGATGCGGCCAAGCTCAATGTCTATCCGATACAGTTCAATCCCGCCACGGGCCAGTTAGAGGTCTACAAGAAGATCAGAATCAAAGTCGATTTCGGCAGGGCCGCTGAGCTCGAGGAGGCGGACAGCGATAAATCTTCTACGGCCTTCGGCAAGTTACGCGAGCGCCTGTTTCACAATTACAAAGATGCTAAATCGTGGAAAAGCAGGCCAAAGCGACGTAGTCGTCCGGACGAGTCGGTCCCGCAGGCTGCTTTCAAGATTTCAGTTGATGAGGAGGGAATCTACAGATTGACCTGGCAGGATCTGCTCTATGGCGCCGGCTTGAATCCGTATTGGCTTGACCCTAGGAGCATCAAGATATACAATCGCGGCAATCAGATTCCTATATACGTGGACGGCCAGAGAGATGGCTGGTTCGATTCCGGGGATTATATAGAGTTTTATGGACAGGCGGCTGACACGAGATTTGCCAGCACCAATATCTATTGGCTGATGACCGGCGGCGACCGGGGCCTAAGGATGAGTGCCAAACACTCTTTTGACAGAAAGGGACGGACACCTACGAGTTTTCTTTCCGAGACACATCATGAAGAGGACCGGATGTACTGGATGGATATTCCGGATGCCGGCTATATGGACGACCACTGGTTCTTTGGCGATTCGTTGTTGGCCCCTTGTTCGGTGGATTTTCTTATTCGGCTAAGCGACGTGGCCCAGGCCGAGCAGTCAGGGACAATAGAGGTGGCCCTGCAGGGAGTCTCTCACGGTTTTTCAGGCCCGGACCATCACGCACATATCTATCTCAACGGCCACCTTGTGGATGATGCGACCTGGGACGGAAATGCAGAGTATATACGGCGGCTAGATGTGCCGCAGTCACACTTTGTCGAGGGTGACAATATTATCAATATACAGATGCCAGGAGATACGGGCGCAGAGTTTGACTGGGTCCTCGCCAACTGGTTCAAGGTATCTTACTGGCGGCAGCTGAAGGCGAAAGAAAACGCCCTCAAATTCAGCACTCAGGGGCCGGACCAATATTCGTATGAAATCTCGAACTTTACGGAAAACGATATCGAGGTATTCGATATTACCGATCCCGAAAAGGTGGGGCGTTTTGGCCGCCCCGTTATCCGGGTAGAAGGCGGCACCTATACTGTGAGCTTCAATGACAATCTTACAGGGGAGAAATACAAAGATTATCTGGTTCTGGCTTCCTCCGCCATGAAAAGTCCGGCCGGTATAGTCAAGGATGAGCCGTCGGATTTGAGGTCCGAGGAAAACCAGGCCGATTACATTATCATAACTCATGAGGATTTCTACGACGGCATCTTGCCCCTGGCCGAACACAGGAGCGAGCGAGGCCTGAGCGTCAAGGTGGTAAAGGTTCAGGACATTTACGACGAATTCAACCACGGGATATTCAGCCCCGAGGCGATCAAGGCATTCTTGAAGTATGCCTACTCGGAATGGGCAGAGCCTGCACCCACTTATGTCCTGCTCGTTGGAGATGGCACTTATGACTATCAGGACAACGAAGGCCTTGGCGGTAAGAATTATGTCCCCACCTATATGGCTCACAGTCTGGACTTTGGTGAAACAGGTTGCGACAACTGGTTCGTCTGCCTGGACGGTGAGGAGGACATTCTTCCGGACATGTTTATCGGCAGGCTGCCGGTATATACTACCGATCAATTAGATGCTATCGTAAGCAAGACGATAAACTATGAGACCGCTCCTTCGGGAGACTGGACCAAGAACGTAACGCTCGTAGCTGATAATCTGGAAGGCATATTTGCGACTATATCGGAAGGCCTGACGGAGTATCTTTCGCCCGAATACCAGACCAATAAGATATACCTGGACAATTATGCCCTTGTAGCGGATTGCCGAACGGACATCATCGATGCTATAAACCAGGGCACCCTTATCTTAAACTATGCCGGCCACGGTTCGGCCGGGGTCTGGGCCCATGAAAAGATTTTGCAGCTTTCAGATATACCGCTGTTAACGAATGCAGACAGGTTGCCCTTTATCTCTGCCATGACCTGCGGCAACGGCTATTTTATATATCCTGCGGGCCACTTTAACTGTATAGCCGAAGAACTTCTTTATTCACCAACCGGCGGTGCGGTCGCGATCCTTGCCCCTACGGGGGTTTCTTATCCCGATATCCAGCGGTTATTGGACAGATACCTTTTTGAGGGCATATTCGTGGAGGGCTCGAGTTTGGGTGCAGCGACAACTCAGGCGCGATTGAGTGTTTTTGAGAATGCCGGCGAAAGCTCAGAAAATGTAATCCAGACCTTTCCTCTATTTGGCGATCCGGCCCTGGAACTTAAAAAGTGACTGCCCTGAATATAGAAATAGCGGATATCTCTATGCGTCTAATACTCGAAGAGGGATTCTGTCAAGAAGCCGAATCGGTCGCTCGCTGGTTCAAGTCGGAAAAAAGCGCTGAATATACCTTGCGGGCAAGTATTGTAGAAGATATTGCCCAGGACAAGCCATGCAGCGAGGAGCTGTCCGTTCAAGACGATCGATTGATGATTAACTCGAACGAGTATTCTGGCTATATGGATCTCAGAACGATGCAAGGCCGGGTGGATATCCTCCCAGCCTGGGCATTAGCTGCCTTTGTGAATTTCCTAAAGAACCTGTATTCTGCCTTGATTCTCTTTGCCGAGGGATTGATGCTGCACGCTGCGGCGGTGGTAAAAGACGACGTGGCCTATATTTTCTTTGCCCCGTCAGGGGGAGGTAAGTCGACGGTGGCGGGACTGTCCGACAACTATACTGTCCTTACCGACGAGCTGGTGGCGGTAAGGCGTGCCAACGGCTCATTTAATGCTTACGGCACACCCTTCTGGGGAAGTAAACGAAACCAGCGAAGGGGAATAAACAGCTCTTTTAAGATCGGTGGGTTATTCAAGCTGGTCAAGGATAACGAGGTATATTTGAAGAGACTTCCTGAGAGCCTCGCCGCCGCCGAGATCCTTACTGTGCCGCAGTGCTATTATGACCTCGAGTCTGTGGCAAAGCTCTTGAACTCCTGCTCGGATCTATCCCGAGCCGTCCCTTGCTACGAGCTGCACTTTTTGCCTGATAGCTCTTTCTGGAGGTGCATTGATGGACATGTCAGTCACATGGCCCAAAAGGTCTGAAGATACCGCCTCAAGAATGATTGACGGAGAGGCAGTGATCGTCATACCTCAGAAAGGCGTGGTCACGGTATTGAATGAAACCGGCTCTGGGATTTGGCAATTGCTGGATGGCCGAAATTCTATCGAGGATATCATAAATATCATTTCCTCTGAATTTGATGTGTCCCGAGAGCAAGCCGAGAAAGACACATTAGATTTCATTGAGGAGCTGGTAGAAAAAGATATGGTGGTGTTATAGTGCTCCTGATTGAAAATTCGCGTTCTTGCGCAAGTAAGCGGCTTTACAATATAGTGTTCCCGGCTCAGATTTCCCGTTTTTGCGCGGGTAAGTGGCCTCAAAATAACAGGTTATGGTTTTGCTCGCGAGAATTTACTACCCTGAAGGGTATAACAGGTTATGGTCTTGCTCGCGGGGATTTACTGCCCTGAAGGGTATAAACGATGGACCGACTGTCTGATGCACCCGATCGCTACGAGGCGGTAGTCAGAAAAACGCTGGATAAGTGCATCCCTTTCAAGGTTGATTGGGAAGTTACTTACAGGTGCAATCTAAGATGTTCGCATTGCTATCAGACCGGAGCTTCCGGGGATAAGGAGCTTACTGCCGAACAAATTGCTTCGGCACTTGATGAGTTGGCGGACTTGGGCTGTCTTTACCTGACTTTTACCGGCGGTGAGATTCTCTTGAGGGAGGATTTCTTTGACATTGCGAAGTATGCGAGAAAGAAGGAATTTGCCATCCGCCTTTTTACAAATGGAACTTTGATTGATGAGAAAGTAGCTGATAAGATAAAGAATCTAAGTCCCTTATCCGTGGAGATAAGTCTATATGGGATGGACCGGCTAGTACATGAGAATATAACGAAAATCCGCGGATCCTATGAAAAGACCATAAATGCTCTTGAGCTTCTGAGGCAACGCGATATCAATACGGTAGTTAAATGCACGTTTATGAAAGGCAATGTTTCTGAGTTTGATAGGTTGAAAGACTTTGCCCAAACAATAGGCGCCCGGTTCGTATTCTCTCTGAGCGTAATCCCCAGGATTGACGGCTCGAAAGACGTGCTTGGAAATAGACTAAATCAAGAGCAACTGCAGGAGTTGTTTCGCTCTGAGGACTGGTTGACTGAAGGGATAACGGAAGGGGGGATTCGCAGTTACAGACCCCTGTGTTCGGCGGGCACTAATTCCTTATATGTATCTCCTTACGGAGAGGTCTCTCCGTGTGTCATTCTGAGAGAACATTGTGGAAATCTGACCCAGTCGCCATTAAAGGAAATCTGGGAATCACACTTTTTCAAGAAGATCAGGTGTATCGAACTCGAGAACTTAACGGAATGTCGCCGGTGCGATTTCTCTGGTTACTGCGACCGCTGTTCAGGATTGGCATTGTTGGAGACGGGAGACTTATTGGGTCCGTCTCCAAATGAGTGTGATCTGGCACGAGTGCGCAAGTGGGCTGTTGAAAGAAGGGAAGCAGATCATGAAAGAACAAAAGAAACCAAAACACTACAAGAAGCCAAGGATAGTCTATGAAAAGAAGATAGAGACGCTCGCGGCGGTCTGTGACACCGCCTGGATAGGTCCGAGTGGAACCTGTTGTATGGGAGGGGGTTGCACCAGACGTTCTACCTGAGATCATTAGATATATGCTTGAAGAAAGATATAAAAGTACTCTGACTGCCCTGATAAACGAAGAGCTTAACTCGGGCAAGGTCTTTTGCTTTGCAGTCTCAACCCTTAGTATGCTTCCACTTATTAAGCCTGAAGATGAGATTGTGGTCACAAAGGGTACCAGGCAGACCCTGAAATGCGGAGACATTGTTGTTTTTGAAAAATTCAGAGAACTCTACACGCATCGCCTCGTTTGCAAGAGAATGTCCGGCTCTGAGATGACGCTCGTTACGAAGGGAGATAACTCTTTCATAGCCGATGACCCAATATCCGAGAAAGACCTGTTAGGCAAGGTGACAAAGATAAGAAAGGGTAATAGGTCTATCAATTTGGAGGGTAGATTCTGGAAGGCAGCCAATAGCTTAGCAGGAACGTTATCATATCTCGAGTGGACGGTATTTGGCTTTTTGCGTGGCCTCAAAAGGTCAATCCCAAAATTTAGATGAAAGAGGCATTGTCTCCAAAAGATGCATATTACCATAAAGTAGCTCGCAATCTTTTTCTTAATCAGCAATTCCTTAAGATTCTTGAGGCCTTTTCGCAAGAACACATCCCGCTGATTCCTCTCAAAGGCATAGCTTTAATCCAGAGGATATGCTCCGATATAGGCAGCCGTTACGTAGGTGACATAGATGTATTAGTAAAGCCCGGTGATGTCTTGTCATCGGCCAGACTCCTGAACGAACTGGGGTATTTCAACGAGTCCTGTTACTGCTTCAATCCGGAAAAGCCCTACAGCGCTTATCTCAATTCCATGCCTTTCAACAAAACTTCCAAAATACCTTGTTTTGTTCATCTTCACTGGCATCTTCTAAATGCTACCCTTCCTCTTTCTATGTATAAGATTCCCATGGAAGAGGTATGGCGATCCGCAGGGCCGGAAAGACACCAGGGCAGGGAAATGCTCATGTTGGATCCACATCATCTGGTTGTTTATCTTTCCGTACATGCGTTCAAGCATTCTTTTAACAAGATCAGCCTCTTTTATGATATACAAGGAGCGATTGAATTGTATAAAGACAGGTTGGACTTCAAAGCGATAGCCAAAGTTGCCACCGACTGGGGGGCTGCGTTACCTCTGTATTATTCTCTATATCTGACTTCCAAGATACTGAAAGCCGATATTCCCGAACACATCCTGAGTACCATCAAGCCTGAGAAGATAAGCAAAACGGGACATAGGGTAGCTTCTTCGATCTCCGAGGACAAGCTCGGCACTCACAAGCTGGTTTACCCTTTGTACCTGGATATGCTCGAGGGTCTCTTTAGTAAGATTAAGTTTCTGTTCTTAACTCTTTTTCCTCCTCCTGAGCAGTTGCGCCAGATATATTCAGTCAACTCTAAGTACCTTCTGTTCGGGTATTATCTCAAACGCCTCAGCAATGGACTTGCAAGATTCCTTCGAGAGTAACTTCCAATTACTTCACTATGTTTAGTAACCAGGCCAGTTTGGGATTTGGCAGGTTCTTCATGGGATTTTAGGCTATAATAATAAGAAACAATTCATCGGGGCCATCCGACAATGCGTCAATCCTTCAAAAGAAGATTTTCTTTCGTCCTTAGTATGGTACTGCTATCGATATTCTCCTTTTTTGTCATTGAACTTAATTCCGGCGTGTATTTGTGGAAGACGTACGGAGAAGACATTTCTTTGAAGAAACCTGTTATCATGATAGTCGGAGATTCTTTCTGTGTTTCCGCCTCTTCATTTCCGTATCTGTTGAAGAAGCACCTGAGCCAGTCATACGAGGTGATCAACATATCTGAAACAGGGTTCGGACCGGACCATTACCTTATGTATGTTCGTTTGGCCCCAAAGCACTTACGCCCTAAGCTGTGCATTGTGGCAATCAACCTCGGCAATGACGTCCTGGATGTGCGTGGCAGAATCGAAGAGTCAAAAGTCATATTAGGCAGCAGCCTGTCCTCCTATCATATAGCAAGACGCATATATGCCCATATTAAGTACCGAGCAATTCCACGGAGATTTAAAGACAATACAGCTGTAAACAGGTTACTGTCAGTCGCGGCGCGCCGATCTCCAGATCTGATCATGAAGAATTTGAATATCGAAGGGGATGATACAAAGACAGGCTGGCTTAATTTTGAGAAGTTGATAAAACAAATGGGCGAGGCATCCAAAGAGAATAATACTCCTCTGCTGTTTGTTGCCATTCCGCCAGCCGCTCAAGTATCAAGCAAGTATCACCAGATGTACGAGACTATAGGTTTTAGAGTAGACAAAGAAAGTGAGTATCTCACTAAGCTGCAGGATAAACTCCTCGAAATAACTACCCCGCTTGGCATCCCGACATTGGATCTGCTGCCGTTATTCAAAATGGTTGATTCCGGAAACATGTACTATGAGAACGATCCACATCTAAATGCCGAAGGCCACGAGATTTTGACCAAATGCCTGTTGGATTATCTACAAGAGAATGAACTGATAACCTTTGAGCCAGAAGCTAAAACTGGAAGTATATAAACGACTGTCCCTGAAAACGGCCGGAAGTGCTGATCGAGACTCCTATCACAAAGACAAGTGTAATGCAGATAAACATATAAACGGCGTACCTGAAAAAATGCGGCAGGCTTTGAACGGCTAAGTGATCGTTCTTGACTTTTTGGATGAGCTGGATCACGAACAAGAACCATATGTAAAATATAATTGCCGAACCGTAAGGTATAATGTTTTGCACACTTCCAAAATTCACAATGATATTGCGACACATAGCCCCTACCTGCGCCAAAGACGCAGCGCGAAAGATCAACCATCCAAAGCAAGTTATGTGGAACATGAATATCACTTTTATCAGAAACCAGACAGGCGTAATGACGTTGGGGGTCAGGGTTGTTTTAACATTCTCGGTGAAGAATCGATGGATAATCAAAACGCACCCGTGAAGGACACCCCAGACGACAAATGTCCACGCGGCCCCATGCCATAAGCCGCCGAGTATCATGGTGATGAATATATTGCGGTATGTCCGGAATCTTCCGTTACGGTTGCCGCCTAGTGAAATGTACAGGTAATCACGCAGCCATGTTGACAGGCTGATGTGCCAATTCCTCCAGAAATCCCGGGGGTTTGTAACAAGATACGGATAAAGGAAATTAGTCATAAGGTTTATACCGAACAGCTTGGCTATTCCTATGGCCATGCTGGAATAACCCGCAAAATCGCCGAAGATTTGGAATGCGAAAGCATATATGCCCATCAGTGACTCACCGCCGCTCAATGAAGCCGGCGCTGCAGAAAAAACACTATCGGCGATCCTCGCCATATTATCAGCAACAAATATCTTGAGGAAAAGGCCGTACAGTATCAGCCAGATCCCTTCTTTAACCATACCCTTTGTTATGACTCGCGGTATCTTAAACTGGGGCAGCAGGTTTCTTGCCCTCTCTATGGGGCCGGCTACCAGCTGAGGGAAGAAAGCTACGAACAAAGCGAAATCGAGAAAGTCCCTCTCCGGTTCCATCTTATTCCTATAGATATCGATGGTGTAGCTTAAAGTCTGAAAGGTATAGAACGAAATGCCTACCGGTAAGATCACTTTTAAATACACTACGTCCGGATGCCATCCAAGGAGCGAGACTAAATCCTTGAACGTTGAAGCGAAAAAGTTGAAATATTTGAAGAATCCGAGAAGAGAAAGGTTCGTAACTAAACTCAAGAGCAGGAATCCCCTTCTTTGCTTTGCGTCTGAAGAGTTGTGGATCTTGATGCCGCAGAAATAATCCACTGTAGTGCTGATCCATATGAGTGCGAGAAAACGCCAATCCCAGCCGGCGTAAAAGACATAGCTGGCCAGAAGCAGCATGCGGTTCTGGTACCTATGAGAGAGTATGCGATAAAGGATATATACGATTAGAAAAAAATAGAGAAACTGCAACGTGTGAAATAACATTATATACCTGCTCTAGAATGTTCTTCTTCTGTAATGATTCTATACTATGTAGAAACCAATGGCAACCGATGGGCTCAATCCGGGGACTGCTATCAGAGAAAAGCTCCCGGCGGATAAATGTCAAGCTTGTTAGGCGTCAGGTCTTGCCCATTTTACCATTGACAGCACACTCACGCTGGCCGTTTCCGTAGGCAACTACCGATAACGATCTACCCAACTGCTGGATCAGGGATGGTATGAGAAACTCAACTCAGAGTCAGTCGGTTTGATCTAACGAAAGAACTGCAACCCGTCACGCTAGCCCAAGTCTTTGCCTCTTCTCGTGGCGTCCCCGAAAAAGAAAAAAACTCGCCAAAATACTCAATAGATATACGTGTTAAAGTCGATACTAAACTTACAGTAAATACTGTAAGTACAACAGCGCTAACACGAACCTCTGACTAATCGTGCTGAAGGCAATATTGATACGGAGAAGAATGTGATTTCTACGAAAGAAATTATGGAAAAATATGGCCTCCCATATTCTACGGTTAACCACTACACGATTATCGGGCTATTGACTGTCGAAGCCCGAAGGAGGAACGTGAGGTTGTACGATGAGGCGAACGTTGAGGAAAAGTTGACAAGGATAATGAGACTCAAGGACAAAGGTTATCCGCTTCATCTGATTAAAAAGGAATTGCAGAAAGCCTGAGGAGGGCAAGAGGAAGCATGTATGATGGATCTTTGGGTTTTAGAAAAGCGGTGTTTTAGGCAAGTGGCATTTTGGAATATGCTCAACAAGATTAGAACAAAATCTCTATCGGCCCTCGTCTTTCTTGTATTTCTAAGCAGCACGTCCTGTACCGTTGATCGTCCCGCGGTACAAAGACAGGACGTATATGTTCGGCAGGCTCAAGAACAAATAGAAGGGGAAGTGTACTACACAACACCTCCCAAAGCAGACGAACCACCTGAAATTCTTGAACACCGCATTAGTGAAGCTGATGTGCTGGGTATACAGGTCTGGCAAAAAGTCGTGAAGCCAGATAAAGAGCTGGCAGTAACCAGTAGAACGTACAGAACACAGACTAAGAGAATAGGAAAATACATAGCTCACGAAGAAGGAGAACTTTCACTGTCGGAATCACTGCCCGACGCTCTGGAATACGCTATTGATGCCGGTGACGTTCTGCAGATAGATGTTTGGCAGAAAGTAATGAAGCCACTGTTGTCAACTTCCCCGACTTTGGTCCTGGTCCACGAACAAGAGATGGAAGCGGCCGAGACTTCAGAATATGTTATTGACGAGGGAGATGTGCTGTATATAGACATCTGGGGAGAGGAAGGCCTAAACCAGGAAGTAACTGTGCGACCCGACGGCAGAGTATCCTTCCCGTTAGCCGGGGATGTCTTCACAAGAGGCTTGACCTTTAGCGAGTTGAAAGAGGAACTTACCCTGAGACTCAAAGAATATGTTAGATACCCTACGGTTATCATTTCCCTAAGAAAACCCAGAACCAGGAAAGTCTCCGTTTTGGAGAAGACCTTAAACCATGAAATAACCGTTCGACCTGATGGAAGAATATCTTTTCCGTTAGCCGGGGATGTCTTCGCAGCGGGCTTGACCTTTGGCCAACTCAAAGAAGAACTCACCCAGAGACTTGAAGAATATATCGACGAACCTCTAGTTTCTGTCTACCTGAAGGAATCGAGGGTGGAGAAGGCTATTGCCTTGGAGGAAACCTTAAATCAGGAGGTAATTGTTCGGCCCGGCGGAAAGATATCTTTCCCCCTGGCCGGAGACGTTTTCGCGGCAGGCTTGACCTTTAACGAATTGAAAGAGGAACTTACGCAAAGACTCGAAAGACATATTAACTACCCCGTAGTTACCGTATCTCTAAAGAGTCTGGGAGGCAGAAAGGTTATTGTTTTGGGGCAGGTAAACCATCCCGGAGTCTATTCGGTCACGGGGAGAAACACCCTATGGGAGGCGATTGCTCTGGCAGGCGGTTTCAAACCAGACGCCGTAACTTCCAGTACGATACTCATCAGTGGAGGACTGCGAAATCCCGTGGGAAGGAAGATTAACCTGACTCCTGCCCTTAAGAAAGCTGACGCGAGTCAAAATATCGTGTTACATGCCGAGGACATTATTTATGTTCCCGAAACATCTATCGCCAGTGTGAGCCGCGTTGTAAGTCAGATTCTTGGGCCGGTATCCAAGGGCATCTATACCGCCAGGAGCATTGAATACTGGGATAGGTATTACAGCTATTAGTTAAAAGAAGGACGAAATCTTGGCGCAATATGAGCTGAATTTAAGGGATTTCTTGCGAATCTTCCACAAGAGAAAGCTTGTGATAATTGCGAGCTTTCTTATTGTAACCACAAGCACAGTGGCTTATCTTTCCACGCAACAGCCCGTATATAAGACCTCTACCACAGTCAAGATACTGGAACGGCAGAGTATAGCCGGCCTGCTTACGGAATGGATTGTTTATAGCCCGGCAGATGTAATGGAATCGCAGACCAAGATAATAGAAGGGTATCCGATTATGAAGAAGGTAGCCCAGCGTCTTGGTTTGATTGATGATAGCACCCCCATTGAAAAAGTCCACACTGTGGTGCTAGGTTTACAGGGTAAGATACTCGCCGAGACAATCAGCCGGACGAATATAATCAAAATTACTGCCACTACAACCAGCGCAAAAATGGCAGTGGAATTGGCTAGTACAGTTGCGGAGGTTTATGTAGAAGAAAACCTGTTGGAGAAGAAAAAGCAAGCCAGCACTGCACGTCGCTTTATTGAAGAACAATTGCTTCAATTAGAGGAAAGACTACGAGCGGGCGAAGAACGTCTAAGGGGGTTAAGCCACGTAGTAAGTGACGTCAGATTGACCGGATCAGCTCAAAACAAAATGGTTGAATTGGAGTTTCAACTAGCCACACTTTTGAAGAAATATACTGATAAGCATCCACATGTAATACAGCTTAGAGAACAAATTCAGGACCTGGAGGGGCAAATGAAGGGTTTTTCCGGTCAGGAGCTGGAATATTCAAGATTTGCCCGCGAGGTTGAGGTCAACAAAAAGCTCTATAGTATGTTTAAGGAGAGACTCGAAGAAACGCGCATAACCGAGGCCGAGAAGGTAGGTGATGCTTCCATAGTTGATCCTGCGGTTATGCCACGTTCACCTGTAGCTGCGCAGAAACATTTGAGTGTGATTGTAGGTTCAATGGCCGGACTGATGCTGGGTTTCATCCTCGCTATCCTGTTTGAGACCTTGGATACCTCTATCGGAACCATAGAAGATGTGGAGAATTCAGTGAAGTTGCCTGTCTTGGGGGTTATACCTTCTATCCCAAGCGACCCTGAACATGGAAAGGGTATTTTTGAAGAGTTTAGGAAGAAGATCTCCGGCATAAGAAAGACCAAGTTCCAAGAGGCCTATACACGTTTGATCGTTCATCATAAACCCAAATCTACCATGGCTGAGGCCTATCGTCATCTTCGCACAAACCTTAAACTCCATAAGTCCCGAGGGCTTTTTCTTATTACCAGCGCAGGGCCCCGCGAAGGCAAGACTACGGTTTTGGTGAACTTGGGTTTAGCAGTAGCACAAAAGGGTGTAAAGACTCTGCTAATCTCTTCGGACCTCAGACGCCCTGCCTTGGCCAAGACTTTTGGTATAAAGAAAGAGCCTGGCTTAAACGAAGTCATAACAGGGACAGCAAAGTTAGAAGACGCGATCAGGAGTATCGCGGATATTATGCTGGGAGATATGGAACTTCGTCATATAATGAAGACACCTGGCATGGAAAATATATGGATTCTCACCAGCGGGCACGTGCCTCTAAATCCCGCGGAAATCCTGGAATCTGGAGAACTGCACAGATTAGTTGAGGAGCTTAAGAAGGAATTTGATGTCATCTTATTCGATTCCCCTCCGGTTCTCTTGGTAACTGACGCCTGTTTGATAGCCTCTAAAGTCGATGGTGTTGTCTTATGTTATGAGATTGGCAGAATGGCCAGAGACGCACTCCTGCGAGCCAAAACTCAATTAGAGCTGGCAGGCGCTAAAATATCGGGGGTGGTGCTAAACCACATCACTCCACAAACCGAGCCAATGACATATTATCCTTATTATAGATATAGATATAGATATAAATATAGATACTACGCAGACGATGCCGAGCGGGCTGAAAGGGTAAAGGTCACATAAAGAAGCGACAAGGACAATTACAGGGGAAGAAACATGGGTATTCACGACCCGACTCTATAAATGGGCTGGACAAGCACTTTTGGCTCATGTGGGGTTTCTAGGAATGCACTTCATCCATTTCTTAATCTTGCTCTTTTCCTTCATCTGCTTGGGAAGCTGCCTCCTGAAATCCAATAGGGCAAAAACAAATTTCATTCTGCTGTTGATGATTTCTTTCACAGCCCTTTGCACGCTAGTACTGTTTTCTTATGCTCACAGAAGGTTCAACGCCTTGGCTGTCCTCCTGTTGCTGGTAGCCACATCTACAATACTTGTGCTTTTGACTCGTGAAACAAGATAGAGTATTTCGGCTCTACTGAAACAATATGCTTACAAGAAGTAGCCAAACAATTCCCGTTACTATTATTTGTTCAATGAGTTTTGTTGTTATACTGGGGCTATGTGTGCATAAATTACCACTGCAAGTCCCCATCATTGTTCTTCTGTCATCAATTGTATTTGCAATTGCCTTAATAAGGACTGATATAGCTTTGACTATTCTAATCTTTTCCATGCTTCTCTCACCGGAAGTGCAAGTTGGCGGAATTCGAGGACGCGCCGTCGTCTTGCGGCTGGATGATATATTATTACTAACCGTTTTGCTTGGTTGGCTGGCCAAGATGGCCGTAGACAAGCAGCTCGGTCTGTTCAAGTCTACCGCTCTAAGTCAACCCATAATCGGATATATCCTTGTCTGTCTGATAGCCACTGTATTGGGGGTCTTGCGAGGGCTTAGCAACCCCAAAGAGAGTGTGTTTTATCTGCTAAAATACTTTGAGTATTTTCTGCTCTTTTTTATGGTGGTCAATAACATCAAGAGCATGGAACAAATTAAGTTATTCGTATCTTGTATGCTTCTGACCTGTTTCCTGGCCAGTGCCAGTACTTGGTGGACGCACTTTTCCGCCGGTGGGCGGGCTAGCGCACCTTTTGAGGGTGCTGGCGAGGCAAATACATTTGCCGGATATCTGCTTTTAATGATCTCGGTAGTTGTTGGTCTTCTTCTATGTTCTCGGCAAGAACAGCAGGTCTGGCTTGTGGGACTTCTGGCTTTCATAGCCGGACCCTTTCTATGGACGCTGTCGCGCGGCGCCTGGTTAGGTATGCTTTCTGTAATCACGACTTTACTGGTGTTGACGAAGAAAAGAAGAATGGTTTTGCTGGGCACGGTGGTGATTCTGGCTGTTTTATCACCTATATTCTTGTCTGACACAGTCCAACAGCGCGCACTATCCACCTTTATGCCAGGTCGACATTATAATGTGTTTGGCAGACAAATGGCATTTGCTGAATCTGGTGCAATACGTATCGAAGGGTGGAAGGGATCACTAAAGAAATGGTATGAACGACCTCTTTTGGGTTATGGGGTCCCTGGTTTTGGTGTGGTTGCAGATAGTCAATATGTAAGAGTGCTGAGGGAGGTGGGCATGATCGGATTTGTCATATTCACCTGGCTTATGGTTACGATATTTAGAGTAGCAAGAGACACATTTAAGGCGTGCGGCGGCAATGATTTTGCCCAGGGATTAAGCCTGGGATTTGTAGCAGGACTTACCGGACTTCTGACCCAGGCCCTGACCGTCGAGACTTTCATTATTATACGAATTATGGAACCTTTTTGGTTTCTAGCGGCAATAGTAGTGGCGTTACCTGAAGTCTGCGCTGCCGGCGAGCCAGCGGTATTGAACAGACTTCCAGAGTATGATTTTAGGCGGTGATGATGACACATTTGGCAGGGTTCTTTGCCTCTGGCCGCAATGAAGAAAAGTCATAGTGATGGGGGAAACATGAAGGAAATTGAGAAAGCAATTATTCTGGCAGCCGGCGGGGGATTGCGTCTCAGACCCATGACCGATTATATGCCTAAGTGTCTGATCCAGGTAAATGAAAAGAGTATACTGGTTAATGCCCTTGAGAATCTGGAGAACAACGGCATACGTGAAACATTGCTTGTTGTTGGATATAAGTCAGAGCAAATTAAAGAAACAATAGGCAATTGTCTCAAGGGTATGAAGATAGTCTATTGCCAGAATCCTATCTATGATAAGACCAACAATATCTATTCCTTGTACCTGGTCAGAGACCATCTAAAAGAAGGGGTGATTCTGTTGGAAGGCGATGTCTTTTTTGAAGATAGGATTCTGAAGGAGCTTTTAAGTAAAGACAAAGGAAAGACATATTGGGCCGTTGACAGATTCACGGAAGAACTGGATGGCTGCATGTTGACAGCAGGCAAAGATAATACAATTGTTGATATCCACATCGTCCGAGAGAAATTAGCAAAGTACAAAGACAATTTTTTCAAATCGGTAGGCATGCTTAGAATAACATCTGATTTCGGCAGGGCATTTGAAGGATGGCTGGAAACAGAGATAAGAAACGACGTCAAAGATATCTATTATGATCTTGTCCTGGCCAAACATATCAGAGAAAAGGCCATATATATCTGCGACATAAATGGATTAAAATGGGCGGAGATAGATACCCAGGAAGACCTAAATCTGGCGGCAAAAAGGATGGGCGATACATCTTGCAAAAGGAGATAGATTATCAAAAGGTCAAGGATACCTTTGAGCATATAGCAGGGCACAAGCAGCAGGCGGATTTGACACTTACCGCTACGAGCTGTCCTGATGATCCGCCCGGTTTTCTTCAATACAGGGATAGGACCCAGAAGAGACATTTGTTTAAGGTCCTGAAATTCAATAGGCAATGGCAGATCTTAGATATGGGATGCGGGGCGGGAAGGTGGTCTCTTGCCTTTGCAAGAAAAGCCAGATTTGTGATAGGAGTAGACAATTCTCCGGCCTTACTAAAGATCGCCGAGAACCAGGCCCGAAGGCTCTCTGTATCGAATGTTAAATTTATAGAATCATCTATTATCGATTTTTCTTATCCGGAGAGGTTTGACTTAGTCTTCATCGGCGGCGTACTTCTATATATAAATGACGATGAACTTTCACAGCTAACAACTAAATTCAAAGACCTGCTGAAGCCAGAGGGCAAACTTGTACTATTAGAATCAATAAGCACCAAAGAGCGAATTGTAAAAACCGATTCTTACGAAAAGCATTTGCAGATTCCCTATAGCGCTATATACAGGAGATCTGATGATTACAAGGTTCTGTGTGAAAAAGAAGGTTTTAGGCTGGAGTACGAAAATGATACGATGGCCCGGAACGTGCCTATATTCATGTATCGAAAACTGGCGGCTGGCAAATTAAAGAAGAACAGAATAGTCCTTGCCATCTTGAGATTAGGTTTTAGGCTTCAGGCATTCCTGGATCCATATCTTCTGAAGTTCGGCAGATTCCAAAATCGAGCAGAGACGCACCAGAGGTTCTTCATCTTTAAGTATTCAGGTTAAGGGGCTGCCATGCAGGAAAAGACCATCGGCATATTAGGGGGAATGGGGCCGTATGCCACGGCTGATCTATTTGGAAAGATCATAGAACAGACTCCTGCCAAGAAGGACTGGGAGCATCTAAGGGTCATCATCGATAACAACCCGAAGATCCCAAGCCGTACAAGGGCCATACTCTATAACGAAGAAAGCCCTGTCTCTATGATGATAGAAACTGCCAGGAACCTCCAAAAGGCAGGGGCCGATTTCGTGATAATCCCCTGTAACTCAGCCCATGTCTTCCTGCCGGAGGTACTGCCGCACGTAACGATTCCCATATTAAACATGATTACCAAAACAGTTGACTACATTACCAAGGAGAGCCCGGATGTAACCGCTGTGGGCCTTTTAGCAGCGAAGATAGTAGTGGATGCCCAGTTGTATCAGGCCAGGCTGAAAGCCGTCTCGATAAAGACCATCACTCCCACAGAGCAGCAGCAACCGATAGTGAGGCAGGTCATAGAGGATGTAAAGTTGAATAAAAAGTCGGACGGTGTGAAATCTAAATTAGCAGGGCTCATCGGTGCCCTTACAGCCAAAGGTGCCCAGGCAGTAATCGCCGGATGCACTGAGATATCAATCGTTGCAAAGGATCTGGCCGTGGATGTGCCAATCTTTGATTCAAACGAGATTTTGGCCAAGGCGGCCGTTAAAATGGCCAGGAATGCATAATTCTGTAAGTGGTAAACAATGGTTTTCAGCGATTTGGACCAGATAAAGGCTCAAACAAGGCCAAGCGATTGGTGGACCGCGTATTTCCTGCACCCGGTTTCGATTCGCCTGGTAAGTATATTGAAAGATTCAAGGATTACGCCAAACCATTTAACGCTCACAGGTACCTTGGTCGTATTTGGAGCATGCGCTCTCATCTGCTTTGGAAATCGTTTATCAATGCTCACAGCGGGACTCTTCTTACACATTTCACTTGTATTCGACTGTGCGGACGGCCAACTTGCCAGGTACAAACACTTTGAATCCAGACTAGGTGAGTGGCTTGACCGATGCACTGACAAAATTAAGGATTTTGCTATAATCTACGCCTTTACCCTCAGATACTCACAGGTCAATCCCAATGCATGGATGTTCGGATTTCTTTGCTTCTTCATTCTCTTCTTTATTGATTTCTTAGGCTTCATGAACAGGCTCTCACCTCTTCTGTCTACAAAAGAAGAGGCGTTGGTGGAGAAGAAAGAAGCAGGTCTTATCAAAAGGCTCAGAGTATTTAAGCAAAGAATCAACTACAGCTTTTTTCAGATTGGAGAGCAATATGTTGCCTACACAGTGTTTATAATATTCAACAGGATCGATTTGTTGTTCTATTTTATCATTGCATACGGTTCTTTGACTATTGTGTGGGTTATCCTCAATATATTTAGAGAAATCCGCCTTTTAACCAGAGAAGAACGTTAGTCAGATTTTTCCAATGTTTCAGAAAGACAAAGGATTAGAGATCTCCGATAGAAGTATCTATGGCCGTGCCTCCAAAGGGGCTTTTTGGGTTTTCTTACTCAGAGTAATTCAGCTACTTCTTCAAACCATCAAACTTATGATTCTTGCACACCTGCTTGACCCCTACAATTTTGGATTAATGGGTGTCGCACTTCTGACGATGGCTGTTTTGGAGACTTTTTCTACCACGGGTTTTGAGGCTGCTTTGATACAAAAAAAGGAAGATATCAGATCCTATCTTGATATCGCGTGGACAGCTTTAGTTTTGCGAGGATCTATTCTCTTTGCACTTCTTTACTTAGTTTCTCCCTATGCAGCAATGTTCTTTAACGAGCCGAAAGCGGCACCTATCATCCAGGTCGTCGGTATCTCAGTTATCTTCAAAGCACTTGCAAACATCGGCGTCGTCTATTTTCAAAAGGAAATGGAGTTTCACAAGACGTTCGTCTATACCCTTAGCGGGAGCCTCGCTGATATAAGTGTTGCAATCCCTGCAGCGCTTCTTCTAAAAAGTGTATGGGCGCTCGTCTTAGGCTCACTTGCGTCAGCCTTGGTAAGACTTGTTGTTAGCTACATAATCCATCCCTATCGGCCGCATCTGAGCTTCAATAAGCAGCAATTCAAAGAACTCTTCGCCTTTGGTAAATGGCTTCTTGGATCAACCGTTGTAGTCTTTTTGGCAAGGCAGGGAGACGATGCTTTTCTTGGTAAAGTTTTGGGAGCCAGTGCGCTTGGTTTATATCAAATGGCTTACCGTTTTGCAGACCTGCCAGGTTCGGAAGTTGGTGTCCTGTCACGGGTGGCCTTCCCCGCCTACTCAAAATTACAGGGCAACATCGCGAAGTTGAGGAAGGCCTATCTTAAGATGGTGGGATGTCTCAGTTTGCTCAGCATCCCTTTGGCCGGTGGAATTTTCGCGCTATGTCCGGAATTCACACAAATCTTCTTGGGAAATAAGTGGATGCCTATGGTTCCGGCCTTGAGGATATTGATTATGTCGGAAATGATCAAGGTGCCGATGGATACCTGCGGAGCCCTGTTTAATGGTGTGGGAAGACCAGATATGTCATTTAGGCTTGTCTTTGTTAGAGTAATAACCCTTGCTGTCATCATATACCCATTAACAATGCGATGGGAAATTTCAGGTACAGCATTGGCTGTGCTTCTGGCCATATGTGCCAGTGTTCCAATCTGGCTTCTTGGAACGGCAAAATTGATTAAGATCGATCCGGCGGATTACCTGCGAATGTTCTGGCCTCCCCTGGTTGGCACTGCCGGGATGTGTCTTGTCTTGTTTGGCCTTGGAAAGTTCATTGATCAGTTTCAACTAGCAGGGTTTCTCTGCTCCGTGCTGGCTGCGGCTGTGAGCTTTCTTTGTTTTATGTTTCTGATTCAGGAGCTTGCGGATTATTCTGTGCTGAGAGAAATAAAGTCTCTTTTTGATTCATTGAGACTTAGAGGTGATTCAAGTTGATAAAAAGAAGGATAGCCCAATATCTGGAACAAATACTCCTCAAACGAGAGAGGAACCTGTCAGAACAATCTTTGATTGGGGCTGCTTCTCTGTTCTATCCCGAGAAGGTCAGAAGATTAAAGGAATCTTCCAGCGAACTTCTGCTCCATCGAAGGGTGGCCATAACGTGTGTTTCTGATTTTGGGCAGAACTTATACACTCGTCTGCAAGATGGTGATTACTGGGTCAAGTACGAATTGATCAAGGCCTTTGGAGAAATGGGCTGTGTCGTTACCGATCTGTATCCGGACATCGTTATTAATCTGGTTGGAGCCCCAACGAAACTGCCTAAAAGCGCCTACAAAATTGCCTGGGTATACAGTCATCCGGACAAGGTCAATGAAAAAGTGCTCAGACAATACGACAAGATATTCTGTCTGTCCTCGGCCTTTATTCCAAAGATTAGTCAGATGGGATTCGAGGCCGAGTTGATGATCGGTGCAACGGCAAAGTTACCTGTTCAATCGAAGATAGAGTATGACGTCGTGTTTGTAGGTAACGTAAGGGGCGTACAAGGCGGCAGGAGAATCGTTCACGATATGGGCCAAACGCCTTACAATTTCAAGGTGTGGGGGAAAGGATGGGAGAGAATATTGCCTGAAAGATACTATGGCGGGCCGTATTTCGACAACCAGAGGCTTGGTGAACTCTACTGTTCTTCTTTGATCACTTTGAATGACCATCATGAAGACATGAGCCGGGAGGGGTTTGTAGCTGTAAGGATTTTTGACATATTGGCGAGCGGAGGATTCTGTATTTCTGATAAGAATTCCGGGATCGAAGAGATATTTGGAGACAGCGTTCCCCAGTACGAATCTGCTCAGCACCTGAGGGAACTGATCGACTTCTACATGAATCGGCCAGATGAGAGACTAGAGTTGATGGAAAAGGGCAAAAAGATAGCTTTATCCCATAGTTGGCAGGAAAGGGCAGAGCAATTCTTGAAAAGCATAGGGGGATCTGTATTGGCGAGATAGACATGGGATGGGCTCGGAGAATAGCAGAAAAGGTAAAGAGGACTCACAAATCAAAAGGTCTTTGGGGTCTGGCAACAGCTATCTTGATTTGTATTTTGCAGAGATGTCGTCCTTCTATTTTTGCTAAAGGCGTAAAGTCATATAAGAAAGAATACGCAACAGACCAAATTAAGGTGCTATATGTGGATACAATAAGCGAACCACACGCCAAATCCAATGTAAACGGTAGAATTAAGGCATTTAACAAGGTTAGTAGGTTGATGACCTTTGATTATAGAAAGATAGCCCGTCAATATGGGCAATCTCGAATGAACGGAATGTTAACAAGAGCTGCTATTAGATTTCGGCCTGATCTAATCCATCTTGGTAAATCAGAGTTAGTTTATGGCTCCACAGTCGAGAAGATCAAGCGAAAGATAGACACCTGTGTCATCCACTTCTACGGTGATTTTCGATGGGAAATCCAAGATTGGGTGGTTGATATTGGCAAGCATGCTGACCTTACTCTCTTTTACCATAAAGAGCCTTCCCTCATCAGGAAGTATGAAGACTTGGGGGTCAGAAATACCGGCTTTTGGTGGGTTGGCACAGATCCCGACATGTTCTATCCCAGAGGTAAAGACAAAATTTACGATGTAGTTTTTATGGCAAGTAATCCCCATTCCTTGGAAGGGTGTAAATTGAGGAGAGAACTAGCTGCTGCTATTGCAGAGGAGGGGATAGAACTTCACATCTTTGGAAATGGTTGGGGACATCTTTCTGATGTGCCTAATGTTCATATTCACCCTTTCGTGGCTGAAGAAGAGTTTGCTCAAGTGTGTTCGGGAGCTAAAATAAGCCTCAGCACCGGCGGCTTGGGTGCTGATAACGATGCCTATATGTATAATTCCTGGCGAAGACCTTTTAATTCAATGGCCTGTGGAGCGTTTCACCTCACCCGCTATTTCCCTGGCCTGGAAGAGGTCTTTGAAAACGGCAAAAACCTGGTTTGGTTTGAGTCGATTCCGCAAGCCATCGAGTTGATCAAGTGTTATCTTGCCCGTGATGATGAACGGGAGCAGATTGCGCGGAAAGGGCGACAGGAAGTGATTTCCCATCATACCTGGGATCAGAGAATTGCACAAATGTTCGAATACATGAAAGAAGTGCAAAGCAGGCAATGTTAGTTCTCTATAGAATTTAGATTGACTATCTCGTTTGGAAGTTACCAAGGATAAACGTTATGCATGTATTTCTTGGCAGATTCGTAAACTGTAGCTCAAGTATGTTTAGAAAGGCGCGAATAAGATATCGAAGAATCGTTCGACCTGAAGTTATTACGCACCGGGGCATATCGGTTCCTATTGGCAGACCCTTATCCGAGACGGCGCGTCAATCTTTATACTCAGGACTTTATGAACTCCTTGAATCCGATATGCTTCAAGAGAAACTCGACCCTTCCGATAGAGTAGTCGAGTTTGGCAGTGGACTTGGCGTGACTGCTACCGTCTGCGCAAAAACCTGTGGTTCGGAATCTACCTATACTTATGAGCCCAATCCAGAACTTGTTCCACTTACTCAAAAGGTCTTTGATATGAATAATGTAAATCCGACTTTATACAATGCTGCCGTTGCAAAGGAGCCAGGCGAAGTGGATCTTTTTGTGAACGAAGACTTCTTTTCAACATCTATTTACAGACGCGAGAATACAAAATGCAAAGTACGTTGTCAGACAGTCGGGTTTGCAAATGTGCTTAGAGATATTCAGCCAACCTTCCTCCTCATGGACATTGAAGGTGCGGAATACGATCTAATAGGCAGCGAAATTCATAGTTCAGTTCGTAAGCTTCTTCTTGAAAAGCATGAGGGAGCTCTTGGTCCTAGCAAAGTTGAGGAAGTGCTGAACTGGATTACCACTGAAGGTTTTACTCAAATGGAGAAGCGCCGTTATATGGTCTATTTTGAGAGACTCAAAAAGAACTGAGCGAAACTCTGGCAGTGTGCGTGCATAGCAGACGCCGTAGTTCCCCATCAGACAAACGGGCCGACTGCCAGGCCGGCCACCAAGGATGTACAATTGGATAGCTCAGTTGAAAACCGCAATCAAGGTTATGCAGGTGCGAAAAGTGATACGCCCAATACAGACGGACTTTCTGCCAGGGCTTCGTTTACGCTCAGAGACAGTTTTGGCTGGTATCATCCAGAACCACCTCATCACCTGTTCCAATACAGTGTGAGCGCTCTGACTCAAATGTTACAAAGACATCATTTTGAAGTATTAAGAATTGTCAAGTTTCATGCGAGTTATCACCGCAAGCATTTCGTAATCACATTGCGTTCACCGAGGGGATGGTTGTATCTTCTGATGCTTGGACCGGTGGAACTGGTTGGCAGATTGACTGGCGACGGCGATTTGGTGACGGTTGTGGCCAGGGATGCGGGATAAAAGATGCCTAGAAAGAAGAGCTTTCAAGAATTCTTCCTCAGTGTATTGGTGCTTGTTTTCATCTGTCATCGCAGCCAGATTCATCCTGGGATGGCAGGGGATGCTCACAACATCAATACTTATTCGCATGACTTGGATCAATGCGTGGGAAGCTATTGTCACAAGAACGATATTCTCTTTGTCAACTTTCTCCCTTATCTCGTTGAAAGTGCACAAAGGGGGAAAATCCTATACTTTCTTGAAACTGGCGCACATTACAATTCTGAGGGGCATGAGTTGGCAGCTATGGTGATTTATGACTTTCTGGCACAAGAGCTCTTCGCAGAGGAGGACAAACAAGAGGAGAGTAAATGAGTCGGATTTGGGACATAGCAGAAAGGGCAGCAGCATCTTATCGGACAAAGGGGTTCTGGAATTTTGTTAAGGCTGCCTCGATCTATCTTTTGAAAAAATGTCGGATTTTGCCTCTTGTAATGTCAATCATTAGGCGACGTCGGTTCCATAAATTGATAGAAGAGAAACCACTGAAGCTACATTTAGGTTGTGGCTCTGTCCATTTAGATGGCTATGTCAATATGGATATCCAAGATTGGGCTGGTGCCTGCGATTTGACTGCTGATGCCAGCGATCTGCACATGTTTAGGGACGACTGCGTTGACCACATATTTAATCATGCCGTGCTTGAGCATATTCCACCTTGGGATACTGCAAGGACACTAAGGGAGTGGAATCGAGTCCTGAAACCCGGTGGAACAATACAAATAGAGGTTCCTGATTTGGAGAGAATATTTCAGGATTGGCTGGTCCATAAAACTCTAGGTGAGCAAGAAGCGATTGACAACATCTATGGCGGAAATAAGGCTCCCAATAAAGTATATAGTCGCCAAGACCATCTAACCGGTTTTACCTATGACCGGTTGACAAGGATGATGAGCGAATGCAGCTTCACTGGTTTTAAAAGGCTGGAACATCCTAAATACCATCACATTTTGGCAGTTCGTGCTTGTAAGGACCGAGCGTAGGAAGTACAGCTATTTGAGCCGGATATATCCGGGGGTTGCTATTGAGGCTGCCACTAAAGTCTTGAGGTCGGGCCCGACGAACTTGGGCCCGAATGTGGAAGAATCTGGAAAAACATTGGTGCGTCTGTTGAACCGGAGTGAATCTTGAGGGGCATTGTCAAATGATACAGGTTTTTAAGCCATTTATGGGAGAGCAGGAAGTTCGAGCGGTACGTGACGTTATCTTATCAGGCTGGATTGGGCTCGGACCCAAGACTGCGGGATTTGAGGAAGAATTTGCTGCTTACATCGGCACCAAGTACGCCGTGGCAGTGAATTCGGCAACCGCTGCTTTGGACCTGGCCTTAAAGCTGCTGGGCGTCCGGCACGGCGACGAGGTAATAGTCCCGACGATGACATTTGTTTCAACCGCACATGTCGTGGCATACAATCTCGCCACCCCCATCTTTGTGGATATAGATCCCGAGACGATGAACATGGACCTCGACGATGTTAAACGCAAAATCACTGCTCGGACTAAGGCGATAATGGCCGTTCATTACGGGGGGCGGCCCGTGGACATGCGATCTCTACGCAAGATCGCGGGGACGATACCTATAATAGAGGATGCAGCCCACGCATGCGGCAGCACGTACAATGGAAAGAGGCTAGGCAGCCTTGGCGACATCGGCTGCTTTAGCTTCCACGCAGTCAAGAATCTGGCTACCGGTGACGGGGGCGCGCTCACCATTAACAACAAAGCGTTCATGGAACGTGCGAAGAGACTGCGATGGCTTGGAATCGATAAAGGAACCTGGGACCGAACCGAACTTGAAAAGTCCTACTGGTGGGAATATCACGTGGATGAGATTGGATTGAAATGCCACATGAATGACATAACTGCTGCCATTGCCCTCGTCCAGCTCAAGAAATTGAACAAAATGAACGCCCGCAGAAAGCAAATTGCCGATCACTATACGCGCGCTCTTAAAGGTCATAGTCTAATCACTACACCGCCGAGTATTCCAAAGGGGTGCCGGTCATCATGGCATATCTATTGTATTCGGGCAAAACGGCGAGACGAATTGAGTATCTACCTGCAACAAAAAGAGATTGCAACAGGCGTGCACTATAAGCCAGTCCACACTTATAAATGTTATGGGAATAGACCTGTTTTGCCGAAAGCAGAGAGCGTCTTTGAGGAAATCCTGAGCCTTCCCATGTATCCCGGGCTCAGCAAAGATGACGTAGACCGCGTTACAGGCGCTATATTATCCTTTTACGATGGGAGAATGTAACATGCTCGTAGGAGAAAAAGTAAGGATACGCGCTATTGAGCTGGACGATCTTGAAAAGATAACAGAATGGCGCAACACAACTGAAATCATGGAATACTTTTACGAGAAAGAACCGTTGTCGCTGGAGATGCAGCGCCGATGGTTCGAACGGTACCTGAGTCGCCCGGAAAAGGAGAGATACTACTTGATTGAGACGCTGTGCGGTGATAGGCCTATAGGAACTGTAAGCCTATATAACATCGATTGGCGAAACAGGCATTGCGAGTTTGGGCGTTTCTTCCTATGCGCCGATGACCTGCGCGGAAAGGGTTACGGCAAAGAAGCATTGGAACTGATCCTGGACTTTGGCTTCAACCATCTGAACATGGCTAAGATATATTGTACCACATATCTCGACAATCATCGGGCTCTGAGCCTGTACGAGTCAGTTGGATTCAGACGCGACGGGGTGCTGCGGCAGCATATATTTCGGGGTGGCAAGTACATTGACATCGCGTTGCTTTCCATCTGCTCGAACGAGTGGTTTGATCACAAGGGCACGAAGAGTTAGATGCTTACTGCATTCACTTCTCGTAATCGACGGTCCGGTTCTTGGCAATGCGATCTGGAAACATCTTGCTGATGATCGAAGCATCGAATATAAATATATTCAGATCCGAGATTCTTTGGTCAGCTGCGATTATTCTGGCGCATGTAGAAAGAGGATTGATATTTTGCAAGGAGTGACGTTTCTCGGGCAGACAGACAGGGCAAGTAGCTGCTTCTGACGTCGAAAAGACGAATATAATGGAGTCGTTCGTTAGAGAGAGATTATCAACAACAAGGTGAAAATATTAAGCATTTCAAATAAGGATATCTGGCCGGGGGGCGAAAACAAAGGCATTCCTTCCATATTCTTCGCCCAAAGAGAATTTGCCGCCAGGGGCTATGCAGTTCATTTCCTGTGCCCTTTGAAGGAAAACACAACAAAGCGTTCTCTGACTGCCAGCATTAATATTTATCGTTTTGATTTTCCGTTCAATTTCAAGAAAAACGCCTATTTTCAAACTGACAATATATTGAAGAAACTCAGGGCGTCTATCTTGTACAGGCTTAACCGGCTGTTCTTCCAGATATTCAGCCTGTATTGGGGAATTAGATTAGCACATCGTATAAAACCTGATCTTGTATATGTACATAGCCTTACCCCCGCCTTCTTGGGCTGGTTTATCAGTAGGTTGTTTAAGGCTAAATTGGTTGTCCGTGTGTATGGGATTAAGGACCTATACTGGAGACGGGGAGATATTCTCTACAGAATCAAAGAAGTAAGAAGTCATGCTGTGTTCAAGATTCCGGCTGATTATTTCATCATCACCAACGATGGAACGAATGGCTATGAGCTGGCTAGAAAACTTGGCGTAAGTGAAGATAGAATAAGGAATTGGCGAAATGGAATAGACCCGGATCTATATCAGCAAGACCTTTCTGCAAAAGAATATGTCTGCAATTACCTTAAGCTCAGTCCTTCCTGCAAAATAATTGTCTCCACATGCAGACTTATTCCTATTTATGGAGTAAGTAGGCTTCTTTACGCCTTTGCTGACTTATCTAGGAACAATCCCGACGCTGTGTTCTTGATTGCCGGAGGTGGCCCGCAAAGACAGCAGTTGGAGGCAATTGCCAAAGAGGCCGGTATTTCTTCGAGAGTCTTCTTCCTGGGAGTGGTGGATCGTCAAATGGTGAAGAAGATTTTGTATGCCTCTGACATCTTTGTGCTACTTGCCAGGTATCATAATTGCACCAACACTATGTGGGAAGCGATGGCCTGTGGCAAATGCATTGTAACTACAGAAACGCAAGCTATCAAAGAGATCTTGACCTCCGAAAAGGATGCTATTCTAGTCCCACATGACCGGCTCGATAATACAGCGTCAATACTGCGGGAGCTTCTGAATGACGATGATCTGAGAAGCCGGTTAGGTGATAATGCCCGCAAGAGAGCCAAAGATATACTGGAGCCCTGGGGCAAGAGAATGGAAAAGGAAGCCCGATTGCTGGAAGATGTGATCAGGAACAAGAGATCAATATGAGTCACAAGTTGACCCAGGATGTTGTTCTATGTAACAAGTGTTGCCGGGCCCTGATGCATAAACTAGCACGTAAGTTTGTTTGTCAGTGATTATGCAGAATCTATTAGTCTCCATTATCATACCCTGTAAGGACGACAAGAGTAGTATCGCCGGATTGAGAGATGATATTGCCCGCCAAAAACCCCCCTTCGACACCGAGGTCATAAAGGTTGGCAATATCAGTCCAGCGTCGAGGGCTAGAAATATAGGTGCAAAAGAGGCAAACGGCGAAATACTTGTCTTTATTGACTGCGATATCCGCCTGGGAAACGACTCGTTCTTAGCCAATTTGGCACGTCCGCTGCGAGAGTGTAAAGATATCGGTGCAACTTGTTCCTCTATCCGTATACCCCCTGATTCCTCAAGGTTCCAGATCCGTTATGCAAGGGAGATACCGCACTGTGAGTCTCCCATAGTAAAAAAATTAACTGACGTCTCTGAAGCATCATCTGCCTGCTGTGCGATATGTAGAGATACGTTCTTTAAGATAGGTGGGTTTAATGAGGATATAATTAGAGGGGAAGACTCTCTTCTTTCTTATCAGCTTAGAGAGGCAGGATATCGTATTGTCCTGGCAGCCGATACTTGGTGCTATCACCCACAACCCGACAATTTAATCGAGCTTGTCAAGACGCAGTTTAGAAATGGCTTAGGCGTCTGTTTTGTAGATACCTTCCACCCGGATCTAAATATGGATGTACACCCTGACGGTGTATCGTTTTGTACGGCGAGAAAAACGAAATTAGCTAGAATACGGCGATTCGTCTTTTCGTTATTGGGTGCGGTTTTCCGAGGGAGATTTCTGCTGTTATCTGCGAAACTGATCTACATGGTAAGTTATTTCCAGGGTATCTGTAAATATAGGATATTGAAATCGCCTCCTGAGAATTGAAGTTTTCTGGGTCGATGGGCGCCAAGAATTCTAGGGTCTAAAATACAAGGTAGAATAGCGTCATGAAACAAACCAAGCGCGCTCTTCTGATTGAATATACTTGCAGGTATAAAGAGATTCTGCACAGATTGATTGAAGAACATGTAATGGATAAACCACCATGCTCGGTTTTGGATATCGGATGCCGGTGGGGAAACGATCTAAAAAAGGTTTCTTCAATAGATGCTGATATGAACATTTTTGGCGTAGATGTCTGTTCTCATGCTATTGAGGTTGCCTCAAAAGAACTGGAGAAGAATCAGAATATCCACTTGTGCCGGGCAAAGGGAGAAGATCTTCCCTTTGAGGATAGCTATTTTGACATTGTCTTTTCTTCTGAGGTTATAGAGCACGTGAAAGAAGTAGGACAGTTCATGGAGGAAGTTCACAGGGTCTTGAAAAATCAGGGCGTATTTATCATAACAACACCCTCAAGATTCAACCTTACGCATTTGATCGGGAAATTGGTGCCCTCTCCATTTAAGAAATCTTTGAGGAAGTGTGTATACTACATGAATCCGGGGGATCCAGACGTGAATCCGCATGTGTATGAATACACCCCGAGAGAGTTGAAAGAGCTGTTCGAGAAAAATGGTTTTAGAGTAGAGCGGATCATAGGGGGGACGTTGAGAGTCCCTGTCTGGCCTTTGTTTGAACGATCTGTCTTCTTGCTTCTAATATGGAAATGTGTGGATAGAATTGTCGATTGCTTGCCCTGGGGAATCAATTTAAAGCACAATTTTGTTATGGAGGCTGTGAAATTGACAAAAGAATGAAACATGTTCTCATCATAAACCTAGGAGGAATAGGGGACTTGCTTTTATCTATTCCAGCATTGAAGGCTGTGCGAAATCTATATTCCGAGTCAGAGCTCTCGATATTGGTTCCATCCAGGATTTCCCGGATTGCAGAGAGCTTGTCCTACATAGATAATGTCTTTATCTTTAACATAGAATATGGTGGGATAGTCCCTTTCAATAAGATCTTCAGAAATCTGAAGGTCTTATTAAGCCTTAGAAACAAACACGTTGATATAGCAGTCAATATGCGCACCCTTGTTTCAAAAACAAGCGCAAGGAAGATTAAACTACTGCTTGATGTTATCAAACCCAAGATGAAGGTTGGAAGAGACACCGAGGGAAGAGGATATTTCTTTGACGTAAGAATTCCTGAGACGGACATAGGGACCAAGCATGAGACCGAATATAATATTGAGACCGTGAAAGCCTTAGGGGCGGAGGTCATCGACACAACCATAGGTTTTGACATCGATGAGGCAAGCACGGACACAGTAAGAAATATTTTAGAGAGAGAAGGCATCTCTGAAGAGACTACTCTCATAGGTATGCACCCCGGGGGAAGGCCTTCCCGACGATGGCCTGTAGAGAGTTTTGTCAAGGCAACAGAAAATATCGACAAAGCAATATCCTGCGTGTTCGTAGTTACCGGAGGCAGGGACGAGATTGACTTAGCAGAGGAACTTGTGAACAAATCCTGCGCAAAAGTGATCAATCTGGCAGGAAGACTAAGTATTAAGCAATTAGGGGCAGTAATAAAAAGATGCAATCTCTTTATTTCGAATGATACGGGCCCCATGCACATATCAGCAGTATTAGGGACTCCTCTGGTTGCTGTTCTTGGACCTGGGGATATCGTTCACTATGACCCCCGCAAAATATCCAAGCAGGTTATTGTTCTTTATGAGAAGGCAGATTGCAGCCCCTGTACTAAGACAAGATGTGACTCGATGGAATGTCTAAAGAAGATTTCTCCCGAAGAAGTAGCAGAAGCTGCATTAGGATCAATTAATCATGAACGTAATATCGATTAAGCTCAAGATAATGACAATACTCGAGTTCCTCCTTGCACTTATCCCTCTTGGGGATAAGGCATTATTAGAAGTATAAAGGTTCTTCATGAGGGCAGTAATGCTAACAGTTGCCTATAGATTTTTGTGTGTTGTCCGACTGATAGAATCGCTGGTCGGTGATTGGTGGATGAACATTAGAACAAGTGGGGCCGTCCATTTGGGGCCTAAACGAGGGCTGGGTCAAGATGCGGATGACTATCAGACCAGTCTTCATGTTGCGATAAAAAAGGTTATACGCCTGGTTAGACCCGGTGAGAAAGATGTGGTTTTTGATGTAGGCTGCGGCAAGGGCAGGGTAATCTGCCATTTTGCTCAACAGCCGGTTCGCAAGGTGGTGGGGATAGAGATTTCCGAACACCTTTGTGACATTGCTCGATTGAACGTTTCCAAGCTTCGTAATAAACGGGCACCAGTGGAGATTATCAATGGAGATGCTGCAGTCACCGATCTCAGCAGTGGGACGATTTATTATATGAACAATCCTTTTGGCGCAACAACGTTGCGGGCAGTTTTGAAAAATATAGAGAGGTCGCATAAGCAGGTAACAAACGGTGTGACAATTATATATATGAATGCTCAATTTGCAGCTGTTTTTGATGAGTTCCCGTGGTTGGAAATAGTGGCTGACTATAGACGATTCTGTCGTCAGCGAGTTACCATTTATCGTGACACCGCAATGCGAAAACAAGTGGTTGTCAAAAGTCATGAATTGGCAGATCAGGAATAACGAAAAGCACCTTGTTACCACACGAGACATGTTATTCCGAAAAGAACATATGCTAAGAAAGATACCAATTGTAGGGTGCCCTATTGGTTTACAGGACTTATCCTTCGGCCTTCTTTCTATTCTTAAACAGACATGTCAGGGCCAATTGAGTGACGCCTTGTCCAAGTTATTAAATCGAAAGTATATATATTTCACCGACTCCGGAACTTCGTCTCTTTACATCCTCCTGAAGATACTCAAAGACCGACAGGACAAAAAGGAGGTAGTTCTTCCAGCATATACCGCTTCATCGTTGGTCATCGCCGTACAAAAAGCCGGATTAAGACCCGTGCTTTGTGACATTTCCCTGGATGATTTCAACGCGGATATAGATCTGCTGCCTGACATAGTGTCAAAGGACACGCTTTGCATCTTATGTGTGCATATGTTTGGAATTGTGAACAAAGGACTACGGCAACTGAAGATAAGATTTTCTGATACTCATGTTGTCGAAGATTGTGCACAGAGTCTTGGAAGCAAAATAGACTCTATGTTTGTGGATAATTCGGCAGACGCAAGCATATTCAGTTTCAACAGAGGCAAGAATGTACCTACCTACGGAGGGGGATGTATTGCTACGAATTCACAAGAAATATCGGAGAAGATGATAGAAGCAGGCAAGAAGATTGAGGGATTAGCAACAGGGCAGAGGATCTTGATTCCTCTTAAGGTTCTGGGCCTTGCTTTGGCAGTCAGGCCCCTCATTTACGGACTAGGATATCCTTTCATCGCGCAATTCAAAGATGTTGCACGGCCTACAAACTTCGAAGTCAAAAAATATGCCGGTTTTCAGGCCGCCGTTGCTCTGTCTCTTATCGGAAGAATAGAGGAGTTCAGCAAGAAAAGATACATGAATGGATTAAGACTTATCGAAAAATTGAGAAATGTCGAAGGTGTTGTTCTTCCTCAGATATCAGAGAATACGCGGCCTGCGTTTAATCGCCTGCCCATCGTCTTTAGAGACATAAAGAAAAGACAAAAGGCGGAGAAATCGCTCGATAAAGCCGGAGTAGATACATCACGCATGTATTTGAAACCAATTCATCATATGTTCGATCTGGGATACGAAAAAGAAGATTTTCCAATTGCCAACTACTTTGCTGAAAGGTTATTGACTGTACCGACTCACCCTTCGCTGACGGATGCGCAGCTGGACAAAATTATAAGAACCATAAAAAACGCCTGAAAGACATCTGTTGGCCGTCTCAGACTGATAAAGAGTCTGTCGCATAATAACAAATTTGGCAGCTGGCAGACAATGAACCACTCTGCAATTTGCAGGCGAAAAAAAACAGGAGCAAGTTAACTCGATGATGCCTTGGAGGAATTTCAAGAGATTCTCGAAGAAGGTTATCAAGCAGCCGGGATACGCTGCGAGGGTATTGACAAGAAGGGCAAAGGCCTATTTCTATTATTACTTTGGGAAAGGTAAGAGCGGCCTGCCTGAGGCGATTACTCTGTTCTTGACTCATCGTTGTAATCTCCGATGTAAAATGTGCGGGCAATGGGGAGACAGTGGAATAACAAAGAAGATGGGCGGCGATTCAATCAAGGAAGAATTACCGTTTAGTGAATTCAAGAAACTTATCGATGACGTTAGCGTCTTCAAGCCGAACATAACGCTTTTTGGCGGAGAGCCGCTGCTGTACTCTCACCATTTAGATTTAATCAAATATATAAAACATAAGAAAATGCATTGTCTCGTGATTACAAATGGTTCTGTCCTTGGTAAATGTGCAGGAGATTTGGTTAATGCAGGATTAGACGAATTGAATCTTTCGTTGGATGGCGGCAAAGACCTTCATGACCAGATAAGGGGTATGCCAGGGCTGTTTGAGAGGATTACAAGTGGTCTAAAGGAAGTCCGTCGCATCAAGAAAGAAAAGGGCCTTTCAAAGCCGATCATCAACCTGCAGTGCACAATCACAAAAGATAACTACAGACGCTTAGAAGAGTTGTTGGAGGTGGCAGAAGATGTGGGGGCGGATTCACTGACTTTTCACAATCTCATCTTTTTAGGAAGAGATTTGATTGAAGAACAAAAGGCATATGACAAATTGTTGGGTTGTTCATCAAGTAACTGGGAGGGTTTTGTTTTCAAGCCGGAGATAGAACCTGAAATTCTCTATTCGAAGATCAGGGACATTATGACCAGGAAACGCCGCTTTATGATTGACTTTTATCCCAACTTTTCTCTGAAAGGTCTAAAGGAATATTATGAAAATCCTGCTTATCTGCCATCAGAATATCCAGCCAGATGCCTCAGCCCATGGATGACCGCCTACATATTTCCCAATGGCCAAATCCTGCCATGCCTTAACTTCGATTATTCTTACGGAAATGTAAAGACCGATAATTTTTTGAGTATCTGGAATGGAGATTCCGCGGTCAGATATCGCAGAATGATCAAAGATAAAGGCATTCTTCCGGTATGTGTCAGATGTACGGAATTATACCGCTACTGATGACAGGCGGCCTGACAGAAAGCACCAAAAAGACAATTGATCTGCAGGCCGGATGCTGGATGAGACAATTTTGGAAAAGTTGTGTCAATTCCTCACTTCGATTACTGAAAACAGCCCTTATTAGCCGATAATCACCTTGTTGTCTGTTATTAAGCGGTGTTGACCAATGGCCACCGGATCTGCTAGAAAGGTAAAGATAGCTCAGGTAGTAACGCGCATGGATTGGGGGGGGGCACCTGATATCGTCAGGATACTCTGCGAATCTCTTGAATCCAGCTATGATGTTAAGCTAATTATCGGTCCAAGCAAACATCTATCTGAAAAGACAAGACTATTCCTGGATAAGTTCAGAGACAACGTCTTTATCATACCTCATTTGAAAAGAGATATCAATCCTTTATGGGATTTCCTGGCATTGGCAAAACTGTTTTTGTTGTTCAAGGCCGAGAGGTTTGACATTGTTCATACTCATACGGCCAAGGCGGGCTTCTTGGGAAGAATCGCCAGTTGGTTGGCTGGTATTCCCACGATTATCTATATGCCTCATGGACATGTCTTCTACGGATATTTCGGTCTGCTTATGAGTAGAGTGGCCATTACTGTTGAGAGAGTAGTTGCTTGTATTACCGACAAGGTAATGGTACTGACTGAACTGGAGAAAAGAGATTTGATCGCATTCAGAGTCACTACCCCGGATAAGATCGAAGTTATCAACAGTGGTTTGGAATTAGAGAATTACAGGCAGCCCGTTGTAGATGTGCAAAGCAAGAAGAATGAATTGCAGATAGAGGAAGATATATCTGTTGTCGGAGTAATAGCGAGATTGGAGCCCGTAAAAGGCCATGAGTATTTAATCGAAGCGGCCAGGATGGTAACTGAAGAGCTTCCAAGGGTGAAATTCTTGATAGTAGGGGAAGGTTCGCTGAGAAATGATCTGGAATCTCAATGTAAAGAGCTATCTGTCCAGGATAAGTTTATCTTTGCCGGGTGGCAAGAGGATGTCTGCTCCATATTGTCTACTTTGGATATATTGGTTTTGCCGTCGGTCAACGAAGCTGTGGGCAGGATATTGATAGAGGCCGGTGCTTGTGGAGTTCCGGTCGTGGCTACCAATGTGGGAGGGATACCTGAAATAGTCAGAGATAATGTAACCGGAGTGCTGGTCGCGCCCCGGTCTCCTGAGGATTTGGCACGGGCCATAATCGATCTGTTGAACAGCGCAGACAAGAGGCAGCAGATGAGTATTGCCGCGGAACAATGGATAGACGATAGATTTAGCGCACACAGAATGGTTGAAGAAGTCTCCAATTCATATGATGTATTAACGGCAAGATCATAATGATTCTATCTGTCCATCAGCCACAGTACATTCCATGGTTAGGCTATTTTGACAAGATAGACAAAAGCGATTACTTTGTCTTCTTGGATCAGGTGCAGTATAAGCCAAGAGAATACCAGAACAGGAACAGAATACGCACAAAGAATGGATGGCTGTGGCTAACAGTACCGGTCAAATCCAAGGGTCTGGGGCGGCAAAGAATCTGCGACGTGAGAATAGACAACGATACCAATTGGCAAAATAAGCATTTGCAAAGCTTAAAGAGCTGCTATAGCAAGGCACCCTTTTTCAAGGAATACTACAGCTTCTTCGAAAGCGTGTACTCTGCCAAATGGGAACAATTGACAGAGCTGAATATTCATATAATCAAATACCTGCTCAAAGAGCTGAATATAGAGACTCCTTTCTACCATGAATCTGAGATAGGAACCTGTTCGAAAGCAACCGACCGGATTATAGAGATATGCAAGAAATTGAAAGCCGATGTGTATCTTTCAGGCATAGGGGGCAAGTCCTATTTGGAGGAGGCAAAATTCGCCCAGGCAAAGATTAGGCTGGATTATCAGGATTATCATAATCAGCCCTACCATCAGCAGTATACGGACAGAGTAAGTCCCTTTCTGCCAAATATGTCAGTCATAGACTTGCTGTTCAACGAGGGAGCAAGAAGCACAAAGATATTAAGGGGCGAATTTGGGTGTGCACGAAGGACCTTTGCAGGGGCTTGTTCGTCATGAAGAAGTATATAACAGAAGGCGAATTACACTATTTTGTGAGACATATAGGAGTATGAATATTTTAGCCATAGGTCCGCATCCTGACGATATTGAGTTTGGCTGCGGAGGGGCTTTGATTAAATATGCTGCGAAGGGACATAATATATATCTTCTAGTCTTAACAGACGGTGGTATAGGAGGAAATGGCCAAGTCAGAAAGAAAGAACAGGAAGCAGCAGCAGAGTTTATGAAGGCCAAACAGATTTTCTGGGGCAATTTCAAAGACACCGAAATTCCTATGAATGGTGCGTTGATTTCTACTGTGGAAGGCGTCATAAACAGGACAAGACCTCAGATCGTTCTCTTTAACTACATAGAGGATACTCATCAGGACCACAGAGTGATAGCTCAGGCCAGTGCATCAGCAACAAGATATATAAAAGAGGCATTGCATTATGAAGTCCCTACCAGCCAGAACTTCCAACCGGACATATTTGTAGATATTGGAGACGTATTAGATCAGAAGCTGCAATTACTCAGAATTCACGCCTCTCAGGTCAACAAAACCAAAGTTGAGAACTTAACCATCCTGGAAAGTGCCCGGTCCTGTGCCATTTTCAGGGGGTACCAGGGCCGGGTGAAATATGCAGAGGGATTTAAGGCAATACGGATATTGAAGGACATCTAAGCTAATGACAGCCGTTGGAAATATCGCATTCGTTGCTTGGCAAAACACGGTTTCTAAAAGCCGGAATCCCCTTGTACTCTTCGTGTTTGCATTCTTGGTAGTGTTCTTAAGCGCGCCTTTGTTCAGAAGGTTGGCCATTAAATTCAACGTCCTGGATGTCCCGAATCACAGAAAGATACATAAGGAATCCACCCCTCTCCTAGGGGGATTGGCAGTCTACATGGGAGTAGTATTCGGATTGGCACTCAACACCGCTGACCTGCGCCCTTATTCAGGATTGGTGATAGGCTCAACCATAATACTGGTAATCGGTGTGGTAGATGATATCAAGGGATTATCTGCCACATTTCGCCTGATAGTCCAGTTTGTAGCTGCCCTGATAGTGATTGGCTCTGGAGTGCGCTTCAGTTTCCTGCCAAACAGCTCATGGGGTGACGCAGGAGAAATTATTCTGACTTTGGTCTGGGTCATAGGTATTACTAATGCCCTAAACTATTTGGATGGGATAGATGGTCTGGCGGCGGGAATTGCCTGCATAATAGCACTATTCTTTTCCATCATTTGCTATCAGACCAATCAAATTGCTCTGGCTTTGGCAAACACGGCCTTAGCGGCAAGCTGCCTGGGCTTTTTGCCGCACAATTTCATGAAGGCGAAAATATTCTTGGGAAGTGCCGGCAGTACATTCATCGGATTTGCCATTGCAGGTATGGCCGTGATGGGTAGATGGGCGGAAGATAACGTGGTGAAATTGGCTGTACCAGTTTTGGTCTTAGGGGTCCCCATTTTCGATATGGCTTTGACTACGATAATGAGAATCAAAGAAGAAAAGATCAGCACAATAATTGAGTGGCTTAAGTACGCGGGTAAAGACCACTTTCATCACCGTTTAATCGATTTGGGGCTGCATCCGACGGAAGCAGCGTTTTTCATCTATTGTGTCAGTATCTCTTTTGGCATCGGTGCGATCGCGGTGAGTAATGAGAAAGCTGTCATTGGAATCTTGTCAATTATACAGGCCTTCATTATCTTTACGGCAATTGCCATCCTGATGGTTGTAGGCAATCGCATACGAGCGCATGAAAATGCAAAAGAGATGCCAATAGCAGAGACTCGTTTAAAGGAAATTGCTCTCGAGAGACAGAAGAAGATTGATGAGACTAACGTATTCTATGCCAGTTCCCAATGGCAACGTGTACGAGAACTGGTCATAACCGAACAAGGACGTATTTGCCAAGAATGTGAACGACCCATCAGAGACGATTTTGACCTTGCGGTGGATCACATAAAGCCGAAAGACGAATTTCCCGAGCTGGCCTTAGAGAAATCCAATCTGCAGATTCTCTGTCGCAGCTGTTATTCTGCCAAGGGGTCAACCTACGAAGAATCGGATATGACGACGGTTTCACATACGGCCTGAATCTGCCGCACAATCGGCCGTTATCCGACCGCATCCGGGACCAGCCCCACCTGTAGCTAACAAGCCTGCACCGGAGCGCCACATATGGATTTGCTCAAACGCAGTGCCTTGGCGGTGTTTCCGACCGGGGTGGCACGAGTCTGTGTTACCAAGTACCGCAGATTATGTTGCCGACTCTAACCTTGGAGGTTAGCCCCGCAGAAATGCAGTGCGGGGCGCGCTCGATGAAACCCTGGCCCACGAAGACGATTTCTATATTCTTCTGCGTGCTCTGTCTCGCCGCCACGATGTTCGCCCCTTGGCGCCCGTCACGGTACTGACTTGGCTGGAACTCAAGCAAACCGCCCGAGCTGGGCAACGGGGATTCCGGACCGGCGAGGGGGCACGAGATTGCCGAAACGGAGGACTACTGGTTCTTTCCCGACAAGGCAAGCGACAGAGACTGCCCGCTGTGTCCAGATGTGGAAGGCAGCGGAGTAGTCTACTTCCAGGCTCTTGTGGCTCTGATGACCGAGTGGCTTGCGACCTGTCCGTAACCATCTCAGGCCGAAATCGTGATTGGGCTGTGTGCATTTCTCTCACACAGCCCAATCTAGCGAAGATTCTGCATCTGAATTGTCCGCGGGCGCGAGCGTACGCAAGTCCAATGCCGGCGACAATTCGCAGACGCCGATAAGACTGCTCGACTTATCGTTTGTGTCCTTGGATACAGAGCTATCGGGCAATAACTACGGCGCGGCATAAAACCAAAGATTCGCGTTGCCAGTGTCGATTCCAAGGAGGGCGAGGAACAGCTGGAAATCGACGGTCATGTTGAAGACCTCTGTCATGTCGGTCCTGTCGCCATGAGCCAAGTGTTCCGCGACTTGACTCTCCGGCACTTCCACTAATTCACAGAGGGCCACTGGGGGCATATCTGAAGGATAGACGAACTCAATAACGTGGCAGATCTCGACCATGACCTCCTCGGGCTGCGTGTTCTGACAGTCCCG
>WOR8_10000826_pt1 | contig 39283 bp, 26 predicted proteins | sample DeeMarSeWOR38_10_FD_19890 | JGI IMG/M metagenome (IMG submission 19890) | reverse complement strand
GAAAGAAATTTTTTTGAAAGACTGGTAGACATCAGCCCGGGTATGGAAATCTGGTGGGATTCGTCACCGGTAATTTTTGACAACTGGTGCAAGAAGCTGCTTGAAAAGGCGGATGCCGGCGACCGCGACTTACTGCAGGCGCAATTCAATCGTATGTATGACCCGGACAATCCGATGGGCCAGCTGTTCAGGGGTGTGACCACCAATCCCCCGCTGTCCTTGCAGGCCATTCAGGACGATCCGCCTTACTGGGAAAAGGTGGCCAAAGACATTCTGGCCGCGAAACCCGACCTGGACAAAGAGGGCCTTTTCTGGGAGCTCTACAAGACAGTCGTCAAGCGTGGCTCGGACATGTACCTGCCGCTGTTTGAGGCCAGCGGTTACAAAGAAGGTTATCTTTCCGGGCAGGTGGATCCACGCAGCGTGTTCGATAAGGACGCGATGATCCGCCAGGCCGAAGAGATTGCAGCCATCAATCCCAATGTCATGATTAAAGTTCCCGGCTCCAAGGAGGGCTACGCGGTAATTGAATACCTGACTGCCAAAGGGATCCCCACCAATAACACCCTGACGTTCGTTTATTCCCAGCTTCAGGATTGTGCCGACAGTGTCAAACGGGGTCTTGAAACCGCCCAACAAAACGGTGTGGACCTGAGCAAATGGCGGTCGGTGATCACCCATATGGAAGGCCGGTTTGGTAACCTCGGCGGATTAAAAGACCGTGCTGCTGAAGCAGGTGTCGAGCTATCCGACGGCGAAATCCGGCTGGCGGAGCTGGCGATATTCAAAAAGGCCTACAAGTATCTGAAAGACAATGATATGCCGAGCAAAATGCTGTCCTGTTCGCTGATCGTGGGACCCACCGTTGACGGCGATGATCGCATCTGGCACCTGGAAGAAAAAGCCGGCGCCGACGTGGTTGTGACCTGCCCGCCGGTATTCATCGACAAGGTTATTTTCATGCCCGGGGTCGAAAAAATTGATTTTGAAAAAGATCGCATCCTGGAGGATATTCCCGCGGATGTGATGGATAAACTCATGCGGGTCCCCTATTTTGAAAAAGGCTACGCCACGGGAGGCTATTCGCGGGACGAATACAGCACCATTGACCCGCTGCAGAAAACCGCCGCGCAGTTTTCCAAGGCCACCGAGGAAATGGTGGCATTTGCCGGGGAGTGTCTTTGAGCCTGATCATTGAGATCGCTTCACGGGCACTCTAACAGTTGCTGATGAACTGTCAGAAAGGAAAATAAAATGATTGTTGGCATTCTAAAAGAAATCAAGGCGGAAGAAAATCGCGTGTGCATGAGCCCGGGGGGCGTCGAATTCATGCGAGAGCACGGGCACAAAATCCTTGTCGAAAAAAATGCCGGCAAGGCCAGCGGATTCACCAACGCCAATTACACAAAGGCCGGTGCCGAAGTCATCGATGCGCCCAAAGATATTTATAAGCGGGCCAAAATGATCATGCGTGTCAAGGAGCCCCAACCATCCGAGCTTCAGTTTCTTCGCAAGGGTCAGATCTATTTTTCCTATCTCCATCTGGCGGCTTCCGAAGAACTAACCCGCGCCCTGATTAAACGCAAGGCGGTGTGCATTGCCTATGAGACCATTCAAAAGGCGGACGGCACCCTGCCGCTGCTAACCCCCATGAGCGAGGTGGCCGGACCCATGGCGATTCAGCAGGGGGCGAAATACCTTGAAATGGCCCAGGGCGGCCACGGGGTGTTGATGGGGGGGGTGCCCGGTGTTGATCCGGCCACCGTCGTCATCATCGGGGGTGGTGCCGTGGGGATCAATGCCGCCAAAATGGCCGCCGGCCTGGGGGCCAAAGTCTACATCCTCGACATCGATCTGGATCGGCTGCGTTATTTAAGCGACGTTATGATCGGCCAATGTGTCACATTGATGTCCAGCCCGGCTGCCATCCGCGATGTGCTGCCCATGGCGGACGTGGTGGTGGGGGCTGTGCTCGTTCCAGGCAGCAAAACCCCGACACTTGTGAGCCGGGAGATGCTTGGCACCATGAAAAAAGGCGCGATTCTGGTGGATGTTTCCATCGATCAGGGTGGATGCTTCGAAACTTCCCGGGAGACCACCCATGCCGACCCGATCTACAAGGTCGATGGCATTGTGCACTATGCCGTCAGCAATATGCCCGGTGCCCTGCCCAGAACGTCTACCCTGGCCCTGAATAATGCCACCCTGCCGTATGCGGCCGAAATCGCCGGCAAAGGCTGGAAAAAGGCCATGAAAGAAAACCCTGAGATCAGGGCCGGGGCCAATGTGGTCGAAGGCAAGGTTACCTATAAGGGGGTTGCCGAGGCTTTTGGGCTTAAGTATGAGTCCATAAATAAGTTGTTATAAAACAGGTTCAGGGATCAAGGTCTAGGGTTTAACATCAAAGGCATTTGAAATTGGATTCAATTTTTTGAATCCGAAATCCCTGGCCCAGACCTGTTTTATAAAGTCTGTCTAAATTAGCCATAACTTCTCAAGCGATCCGTTTTGGTATAATTTAAACGAAGTCGTAGCGCCAAGGCGGGCCGAAATCTAAAATCCGAAATCGAAGGAGCGAGCCATGATTGTTGGGGTATTAAAAGAAATAAAGACAGAAGAAAACCGTGTGTGCATGACGCCGGCCGGGGTCGAAATCATGAGGCAAAACGGGCACACGGTGCTTGTAGAAAAAGATGCCGGCAAGGGGAGCGGATTTAACAACCGGGCCTATTCGGATGCCGGTGCTGAGATCGTCGCTGCGCCCAAGGAAATATTCAAGCGCGCCAAAATGGTGATGCATGTCAAAGAACCGTTGCCGCCCGAGTATGATCTCATCCGCAAGGACCAGATCATTTTTACCTATCTCCATCTGGCAGCGGCGGAAGAACTGACCCAGGTCCTTATCAAAAGCGGATCGATCAGCATTGCCTATGAGACCATTCAAAAAGCCGACGGCTCCCTGCCGCTGCTGACCCCCATGAGCGAGGTGGCCGGTCGCATGGCCATTCAGCAGGGGGCCAAGTATCTGGAAATGGCCCAGGGCGGTCATGGCATTTTGCTGGGCGGTGTGCCCGGCGTCGATCCGGGAACCGTCCTTATTATCGGCGGCGGCGTGGTGGGGATCAATGCCGCCAAAATGGCCTGCGGTCTGGGCGCCAAGGTCTATATTCTCGACATGAACCTGGAGCGTTTGCGCTATCTGAGTGATGTAATGCCCAGCAATTGCTTTTTGCTGATGTCCAAACCGACCACCGTCCGACGGCTCATCAAAGAGGCCGATGTGGTCGTGGGGGCGGTTTTGATCCCGGGTGCCAAAGCTCCCAAACTGTTGACCCGCCAAATGCTCAAAACAATGAAAAAAGGAGCGGTGCTGGTGGACGTGGCCATTGATCAGGGCGGATGTTTTGAGACCTCCAAGGCCACCACCCACGGCAACCCCATTTACACGGTTGAAGGGGTGGTGCACTACTGTGTGGCCAACATGCCGGGCGCGGTGCCCAAAACCTCCACGCTGGCGCTGACCAATGCGACCCTGCCCTATGCGGTGGAAATCGCGACCAAAGGCTGGAAAAAAGCCATGAAGCAAAATCCTGAAATCAAACTGGGTGCCAACGTGGTCAAAGGCAAGGTTACCTACCAGGGGGTTGCGGATGCCTTTGGGCTGAAGTATACGTCCATTGAGAGGTTACTAAAATAAAACACATTATTAAATTTTTGGAAAAAATTTAAAGGAGAAAAAAATGAAAAAAGAACTCAAAGACTGGATCGTTCCCTGGCTCTATACCTCCCGGGAGTACAATGTGGGCATTCTGGATAAAGCCATGGACCAACCTGAAAATGCCCGCCTGATGCTCAATGAAAACCCCATCCCGCCGTCGGATAAAGTGATTCAGGCGGTGGTGGAATCCTTACGGCACGGCAACTGGTATCCCGACAGCTTTCTGAGGCTGCGCACCAAGATCGGTAAGATGTATGACCTGGGGCCGGACAACGTGGCTCTATGCAACGGATCATCGGATACCATCGACGCCATGATGCGGGTCTTTCTGCAGCCGGGCGATGAGTTTATTTTATCGACGCCAACCTTCGAGCTGTTCCCGCCCCGGGCCGAGCTTTGCAATGCCAAGGTGGTGCAGGTGCCGGTCCGAGAAGATAACCTGAATTACGATGTGGACGGGATGCTTGCCGCCATCAATGATCGCACCAAACTGATCCTGATCATCAACCCCAACAATCCCACCGGTGTGTTTATCGAGGATGATGATCTGCTCCGGTTTTGCGAGACGGGCGTACCCCTGTGCGTGGATGAAGCCTACCTGGACTACAACCCGGATCGGCCCTCGAAAGCCTACCTGATCAAGGAATATCCCCAGGTATTCTTGTCGGTGACCTTTTCCAAGGCCTATGGATTTGCCGGTATTCGCTTCGGGTTTGTGTTGGGCACTGAAGAGATGATAGCGGCTTTCAACCGGATGTTTCTGCCCTGGAATGTGAGCCGGATGGCGGCCGCCGCCGCCGAGGCGATCATCGACAACCCGGATGAGGTCAAAGCCAAGGTCGAACATAACAACAGGTGGATGGACATTTTTACCGAAGAGCTCAAGAAATTGGGTCTCAAACCCTATCCGGCCAACGGCAATTACATGCTGATCGACGGCACCATGACGGGAAAAACCACCGAAGAAATTCTCGCGGCTGCTCTTGAACAAAAGATCTTCCTGAAAAAAATTGGTGAAATCCACGGCAAAACAGGGTATTTCAGGGTGACACCGGGAACAGATTTGGAAAACGAGAAATTTATAAATTTTATCAGATCCTATTTTGGATAGCATCCCGATTGGGCTTGCCCAATCGGGTGTTATCCGTTATGCGCTACTGGCTATTAGTTTGGGCGGATAGAAATCTATTTCCAAAGATTAGACAGATCACAAGTTGCTAATATCGAATAACCAATAACTATCAATCCCTGATTGAGTGTTCTTGGCTCAATCAGGGCTATATTTTGGGATTTCAAAATGAAAATTTTTGTATGCGTCAAGCACGTACCGGACACGGCGGCGAAGATTACGGTGGTGGAGAGCAGGGGATTTGCGGAGACGTGCAAGTTTATCGTCAACCCCTATGATGAGTACGCGGTGGAGGAGGCGGTTCGCATGGTGGAGCAGGCCGGAGCCGGTGAGGTCGTCATCGTTACCGTGGGTAAGGAAGCTGCCATCAATACAATGCGCTCCGCGCTGGCCATCGGCGCGCACCGGGGGATTCTGGTCAAGACCGAAGCGCAGTTCCTGGACAGCGGTTTAACCAGCCAGGCACTGGGAAAAGTCATCGAGCAGGACGGCGGTGCGGATCTGATCATCTGCGGCAAGCAGTCCATAGACAGCGAGGGGATGCAAACGCCTTTTAGACTGGCCAAAATTCTGGATCTGCCGGTGGTCAGCGATGTTGTGGCGTTAAGCGTGGGGGACGGCAAAGCCGTGGTCGAGCGGGAGATCGGCGGCGGTGCCCGGCAGGTGGTGGAAATGTCCACGCCCTGTGTGATCGGTGCGACCCGCGGATTGAACGAGCCGCGCTACCCCAAGCTGCCCGACATCATGAAAGCCAAGAAAAAGGAGATCGAGCAAATCGACATCGCCGATCTGGGCCTGGATCAGGCCGCCCCGCTGACCGAAATCGTCAATCTCGAAGCGGTACCGGAAAGGGGCCAGGCGCGAATCCTTGAGGGCAGTGTGCGGGAATCCGTGGAGCAACTGGTCAGGATTTTAAAGGAAGAGGAAAAAGTGTTATGATTTCGGATTTGGGAATGCGGATTTCGGATTGTCGTATCATCAGATTTCCGGATGATTCTTAAATCCAAAATCCGAAATCCGAAATCCACAATCGAAAGATCCGAAACTCGCAACACGCAGCTGCTTGTATGGGGATGAACTAGACAAAACTTACAACGATCGGAGATTAAAAAAGTATGTCCAACATTGGCGTCCTAATCGAAACCGGAGACGACGGGGTTAAGGAATCAAATTTTGGCGTGATTACAGCTGCGCGCGGCAGTGATGATCCTGAGATCCATGCCTTTGTTTTAGACGGCAGTGCAGAGGCCTGCAAGGGGGTTCTGGCGTCCTATGGCGTTGAGAAGGTGGTGGCGCTTGGCGCAGACGGGGGGGATCTGTCATCGAGTCCGGATTTGCAAGCCGCGGCACTGGCGGCGGCTGTCGGCCATTTTAATCTGACGGCCCTGTTGGGGCTTAGCAGTGCCGCGGGTCGTGACCTGCTGGCGCGGGCGGCGGCCATGCTGGATGCGCCGCTGGTGCAGGATTGCCTGGGGGTGGATCTGGGGGCGCAGACGGTGACCAAGTCGCATTTTTCGGGTAAAACGGTTGCGACCATCAAGCTCAATGGCAATCCCATCGTCTGCGGTCTGCGGCCCAACAGTATTGAGCCGCTCAGCGCGCCGTGTGAGGGATCTGTCATCGAATATCAGGCGCCGGTGCAGGATGGCGGCAAGCTCAAGATCCAGGAAACCAAGCAGAGCGCCAGCGGTGCGGTTGATCTGGCCGAGGCCAACATCATCATTACCGGTGGGCGGCCGATAGCCGCGCCGGAAAATTATCAGATACTGCGCGAATGCGCGCAGATACTGGGAGCGGCGGTGGGAGCTTCGCGGGCGGCGGTGGATGCGGGCTTTGCGCCGCACAGCATGCAAGTGGGCCAGACCGGTAAAACGGTTAGTCCCAAATTGTACATCGGCTGCGGGTTGTCGGGTTCGGTGCAGCATTTTGCGGGGATGAAAACATCGAAGATCATCGTGGCGGTCAACACCGACAAAGACGCCCCCATATTCGGCAAATGCGACTACGGCATCATTGCTGATCTGTTTGAAGTGGTGCCGGTGTTGACCGAAGTGCTAAAAGAACAGCAGTCGTAAAGAATGCAAGTATTTAGGAGGATCTATATATAAGGTTTCAGTGTTCAGAGGACAGAAGACAGATGGCGGATCAGTATGTTCGGATCTTTAGCAGACAGACTCTGATCATGCTGAGAGGTCGTCTGATTTCTGTTTTCTGTCATCTGTCTTCTGATATTTGACACCTGAAACCTATTTACTCCTTCTACCTTCAACCGTATACCCTTTACCACTTTGTAAAAATGAACAGAAGCTAATGGGATAGCCAATGGAAATCTACTCCTGGATTAAGTCCATCGTCATGGCGGCAGCGCTTCTAGGCGGATTCGGTTTGTTTTTCATGCGGGTCAGGGATCTCGTCCTGATCATGCAAAGCGTTCAGGGTGAGACGCAGGCTAAATTCAGCCGGATCCCCGAACGGATTCAATTATTGTTTACCGATGTGCTGGCCCAGACCAACGTGCGTCGCAAGCCCGGAGCCGGCTGGGCCCATACCCTGATCTTTTTCGGGTTCTTGGCCGTGCAGCCCCACTCCCTGGAGTTGATGATCCGAGGCGTCTTTCCGGGATTTCACATGGCTGCCTGGATTCCGGGGCCTTACGGTGCCTATCTTTTTGTGGCCGACATCCTGGCTTTTCTGGTTCTCATTGGCCTGGGGTATGCGCTTTATCGTCGCCTGTTTCTCAAGCCGCCATATCTGACCGACGGCCTCGATGCGCGGCTTATCATTCTTTTTACGGCGGTTATCATCATCACGTTTCATTTGATCAATGCCTTTCTTTTGGTGCCCTCCATCGGTGGCGGCAGCTTTGATTACGCCCGCTATCTAACCGTCTCGAAAGCAGTCCATCATATTTTTGATCTAAATGATCTGGCTGCCGGAACAGCCAGGTCCGGCTTCGAAATCGTTTACTGGATTCACATCCTGACGATCCTGGGGTTTCTGGTCTACATCCCTGGGTCCAAGCATCTGCATCTGCTGGCCGCCGTACCCAATGTTTTTTTAAAACCCCTGGAGCGCTCCAAGGCCATGATTGTGACCGATATCGAGAACGAGGAGGCTGAAACCTTCGGTCTGGGCAAAGTGAGCGAACTGAACTGGAAAAATGTGCTGGATCTCTATGCCTGCACCGAATGCGGTCGCTGTGAGGAGCAATGCCCGGCGGATGCCACCGGCAAGCCCCTGTCGCCCAAGCGGATGATCCATGACAGCAAGATCGATCTTTTTTCCCAGGCCAAAGCAATTTTAGGCCATGAGTATGATGCGGTTTTGCCGCTGGTGCGCGAGAAATCCCCGGTAAGCGGAGATGTTCTGTGGTCGTGCACGACCTGCCGGGCCTGTGAGGATATCTGTCCGGTCAACATCCAACATCTGGACATCATCCTTGAAGCCCGCAAATACCAGGTCTTGATGGAATCCAGCTTTCCACCCGAAATCCAGGAAACCTTCACCAACCTTGAAAATCAGTCCAATCCCTGGGGATTCGGCAGCGATACCCGGGCTGATTGGGCCAAGGGGATGGGGGTTCCCCTCATGAGCGATAATCCCGAGGCCGACTTGTTGTACTTCGTCGGCTGCGCAGGCTCCTTTGACGATCGCGGCAAAAAGATTGCCCAGGCCATGGCCCGGGTGCTCCAAAAAGCAGGTGTGAATTTCGCCATTCTGGGGGAAGAAGAGCGATGTAACGGCGATGTTGCCCGCCGCGCCGGCAACGAATACCTGGCCCAAATGATGATCGCCGAAAATGTGCAGACACTCAATCAGTACAAGCCGAAAAAAATTCTGACAGCCTGTCCCCATTGTTTCAACACCCTGAAAAACGAATATCCCCAGTTCGGTGCCAACTATGATGTTGTCCACCACACCGAGTTACTGCTGGAGCTGCTGCGGCAGGGAAAATTGAAAACCGACGGTGGCGTCACCGAAACCTTAACCCTTCACGATTCCTGTTACCTGGGACGCTGGAACGGTATTGTCGATGCGCCCCGACAGATTTTGCAGATGGCCAATGGCGGCCGGCAACTGCTGGAGATGCCGCGCAACCGCACCGAGGGATTTTGTTGCGGTGCCGGGGGAGCCAGGATGTTCATGGAAGAAACGATCGGCAAAAGAATCAACCACGAACGGGCTGAAGAAGTCATGGCCACCGGTGCCAGCACGGTGGCGGCGGCATGCCCGTTCTGCATCACCATGCTGCGCGATGGCATCAATGATAAAAACGGCCAGGCTGATGTAAAAGATATCGCTGAAATCATCGATGAAGCAACTTCGTAGCCGATGACATTTACCCGGAAACCAGTTATTTAAACTAAAGAAGAAAGCAAATTACAGATAGCGATTACATAAATCCGAAATTCGAAACAATATCCAAAATCCGAAATTCGAATTTCCAAAACAATAGAACTTCAAAATACTAACGATGTGTAACACCAATTGTTTGTTTCGGTCATTTGAAAATTTTATATTATGATTTGTTTCGGATTTCGAGTTTCGGATTTATAATTTTCGCCTCCGAAATTTAGCCACAGGCCTCAGACCAATATAAGCTGTTCTTCTTAGCGATACCGGATTTTGCTTGAAGGAGAAAATTATGCAGGATCGTGCACGCGTTGTCATCATCGGTGGTGGCATCATCGGTTGCAGCACCGCCTACCACCTGACCAAGATGGGCTGGAAGGACATTGTCATCGTCGAGAAGGGCGAGCTCACCAGCGGATCCACCTGGCATGCCGCCGGGCTGGTGGGACAGTTGAGGTCCGAACGCAACATCACGCGCATGCTGCAATACAGCGTCAGCCTTTACGACCAGCTGGAGGCGGAGACCGGCCTGACAACCGGCTGGAAAATGAGCGGCTGCCTGCACCTTGCCAGCACCCCCGAGCGGATGTACGAGCTGAAAAAAGGGGCCACCACCGCCCGCAGCTTCGGACTCGAGATGCAGCTGATCTCGCCTAAAGAGGCCTATGATCTGTGCCCGATCATCTCCCTGGACGGTATCATCGGTGCGGCCTTCATGCCCACCGACGGGCAGGCCGATCCGGCCGGCATCACCCAGGCCCTGGCCAAAGGCGCCCGCAATCGGGGCGCAATCCTATATGAGCACACGTTGGTGACCGGTTTTGAATTCGATAAAAGCCGGGTGACGGCCGTCAAAACCGACCAGGGAGATATTCAATGCGAAGTTGTGGTCAACTGCACCGGTATGTGGGGCTATCAGGTGGGAGAAATGCTGGGGGTTAATACCCCGGTGGTGCCCTTTCAGCATCAGTATCTGGTGACCGAGGAGATCGAGGGTCTGCCGCCGGATCTGCCCACCATTCGTGATAAAGACAGCCTGCTGTATTACAAAGAAGAGGTCGGCGGTCTGGTGATGGGCGGCTATGAACGCAACGGGATTCCCTGGGGGGTCGCGGGCGTGTCCAACGATTTTATCTCCCAGCTGCTGGATGAAGACTTCGATCATTTCCAGCAGCTTTCGGATCCGGCCATGCAGCGCACACCCTGTCTGGCTGAAGCCGGCATTTCCAGACTGGTCAACGGGCCGGAGGGATTTACACCGGACGGTGACGCCATCATGGGGCCGGCACCGGAACTCGACAACGTTTTCGTAGCCGTCGGCTTTAACGCCTTCGGCATTGCCGCCGGGGGCGGCGCCGGCCGCATGATGGCCGAATGGATCATCGAAGGGGAGCCGAGTCTAAACATCTGGCCGCTGGATATCCGCCGTTTCGGTCCCTATCACGCCAGCCGGGCCTACAACGTCGAGCGCACCAAAGAAATTTACGGCAAACATTATACCATCCACTGGCCCCACGAGGAGCACGACTCGGCGCGCGGCATCCGGCGCAGTCCGCTCTATTTCCTGCTAAAGGAAAAGGGGGCGGTTTATGGCGCCAAATACGGCTGGGAGCGCGCCAACTGGTTTGCGCCGGCGGGTGTGACCCCCGAGGACGAGCTTACCTTTGAAATTCCCAACTGGTTTGAGCACGTGGCCGCCGAGCACCAAAATGCCAGGGAAAACGTGGTGCTGATCGATCAATCCTCCTTTTGCAAATTCGCGGTTCAGGGCCCAGGCGCCCCGGCCTTTTTGAATCGGCTGTGCGTCAACCAGATCGATAAGCCCGTCGGCAAGGTTATCTACACCCAGATGTGCAACCCCAGGGGTACCATCGAGTGTGACCTGACCATCGGGCGGCTGGCCGGTGATCGCTTTTTGCTGGTGGTGGGCACCGCCTTTGGGCAGCGGACGGCCTGGTGGCTCAACCATCATCTGCCGGCCGACGGTTCGGTTTTCGTAAACGACGTAACCTCAGCCTATGGCGTCATTAACGTGATCGGTCCCCAAGCGCGGGCACTTTTGCAAAAACTGACCAACGCCGATATCAACAACGAGCACTTTCCCTTCGGCACCTGTCAAAATTTCACGGTCGGGCATGCGCCGGTCATCTCATTTCGGATCACCTACGCCGGGGAGCTGGGCTATGAGCTCTACATTCCCACCGAGTTTGCCGCCCATGTCTATGAATCCCTGTGGGAGGCGGGTCAGGACCTCGGGGTCCAAAACGCCGGTTATCGAACCATTGCTTCCCTGCACCTGGAAAAAGGCTATGCCGACTGGGGATCGGAGCTAACCCCTGAGTATACCCCCTATGATGCCGGGCTCGGCTTCTGTGTGGCCCTGGATAAAGATGATTTTATGGGCAAAGAAGCGCTGCTCCGAATCAAGTCAACGGGACCCGAATGGAAGCTGTGTTCCTTCACCATCGACACCGGCCAGCCGCTGATGCTTCAGGGCAGTGCCCCCATCATTCGCCGCGGAGAGGTGCTGGGGGTCACCACCAGTTCCGGTTACGGCCACACGGTCAAGAAAAACATCTGTTACGGGTACATACCTGCTGAACTGGCCGATCCAAACAGTGAGTTTGAGATAGAGTCCTATAAGGAAATCTACCAAGCGAAGCTGGAACCGAGTCGTGTCCTTTACGATCCGGAGAAAAAGAAGATAATGATGTGATTGTCCGAGATTTCAGGTTCTATGTTGCGACCCAACTGGCGGCTGCGAAGCGGCCCGATTAATTGAGAAGGAAGATTCAATGCTTTCGTTGGGCGGGCCACCGTGCCCGCCGATTTGGTCGGCACGGTGGCCGACCCTACGCTGACTGCGGAAACCTATTGTTGAGAATCATACTTCACTTTTTTAGCTACCAGATCCAAATTATCGACCAGCGCGAATGGTTAAGATACGGTGATGTTCGATTTCGATAGCAAAATCCTGTTCTCTCAGCCTGAACACCGTGAAGCGTTGCTTGCGGAAAAGCAGATCTATGAAAGAATCCACACAACCACCAAGGCCGTTTTGGCCGAAGTCGGTATCGAGACAAAAAATAGTGCGGTCATCGAGCTGTTGGAGGCTACCGGCCTGGCTGCCTACGATCCCACGGTCGACCGCATCTACCTGCTGCCGGAGCTGATCGATCAAAGTCTGGATGCCGCCGCCAAGACATTTATGGGGGACGAAGGGTCCAACACCCTGGGAATCGGGGGGATCCCCCCTTTCCTGTACCGGGAGGGCGACCAGTTCCCCATGCCGGCAACCTATGATGAACTGGAGCGTCTGATCGGCATTATCGGCGATAATCTCGATGTGGTGCGGTTCTTGAGCCAGCCGGTAAAAGTTCACAAAGGCGATCCCTTAACATGCAATCAAATCATGGATCGATTGCAAAGATGCATCAAAATCACCTGCAGCGCCTACATGGACGGGCAGGAAGCGGTGAAGTGGTTTGCCGGTCGCGATGATTGGCACGACTCCATCTGCGGCGTTAAATCGCCGCTGATCTGCATGGATGATATGATGGACGGCCTGATCCGCAGTGCCCGGGCCGGCAATAACCTGCGGCTGACCACCATGCCCCTGGCCGGACGCACGGCGCCTCAAACCCCGGAAGCGTGCATCATCATCACCCATGCCGAAATCATGTTCATGCTGGCCGTGGCGCAGACCGTTAAACCCGGCATGCTGTGTATGTTCGGCGGAATGCCCTGCACCACCCGCCCCGACGGTGATCTGGATTATTCCCATGATGCCATGAACCTGCTGAATGTGGCCGTTGCCCGGCTTAACATGTGGGTGACCAAACTGCCCACGGTCCAATCCGGCGGCAGTACCAGTGCCAAAATCCCTGATGAGCAGGCATTGGCGGACGGTATCCGCGGTCGCCGGATCTTGTGTGAATTCGGTGTCCACAACGCCCGCCATTGTTTCGGTGTGCTGGACAACCTCAATTTTTTCAGCGAGAAGGCCTTTTTAGCCGATTGCCAGGCGCAGCGCGACTACCTGCAGAGCAGCCGCGATGATGGCGGGCTAAAGCCGTTGTACCTGCCGGCCGACGACCAGGCTTTCGATGTCATTGCGCGGGTGGGCAGCAGCGACTATCATGTCGATTACCATACGACGGCCAATTTGGGCGCATTTGACGCCTGGGCCCGGGTTGTGGGGGACAAAGGCATTTTGTAGGACACGGAACATCCGCCCATGTCCGCAAACCGGTGTTGGCGGTTCGCGAACAGCGGCAAGGGATCGTCGGGATCCGCGATTTTATAGAAGGGGACTTTTTGCGCCAGCAAATCACCGAAATCGTCGAAAGCCTTTATGATATTGGCACCGTCACCGCCGTTTATGAGATTTACGGTGGTTATACCAATCGGAGCTTCAGCATCGACGTGCTTAAAAAGGGGAGCGCCCAGGCCTATTTTATGCGTCAATACAAACCGGGCGTTGCGGCCGGAGACATACGCTTTGAGCATGGGCTGATCAGGCATGCCATCCAAAAAGGATTTACGATGGCTGCGGATATTGTGCCAAGCGCCAGGGGGGAGACCTTTGTCCGGCCCGTCAACAGCGGCAGCATGTTCGCCATCTTTGAATATCTAAATGGTGAAGACAAATATACCTGGGATGATCCGGATCTGAGCGCTGCCGAGTTTCAAAGCGCCGGCCGGGTGCTGGCAGCTTTTCATAATGCCGCGCACGATTTCAATCCCGGGGGGCTGCAAAGGATGGAGCCGCCCATTTTGGCACTCTGGCCTCAGCTGGCTGCAAAATTGGCCGGCCTGGGACGTCAAAAGCAAACTGGAAAACTGCAGGCTTACTATGCCGCGCATCTTCCAAGCCTTCTGGATATGGTCGCCCACAACCGGTTTGATCCGGCCGAAGCCGATGGTCTGCCGGTGATACCGATCCACTGCGATTACCACCCGGGTAACCTCAAATGGAAAGAAGAGCAGGTGGTGGGGATCTTTGATTTCGGCTGGTCGAAAATGGATTTGCGCCTATTTGATGTGGCCCTGGCGATTATTTATTTTTGCAGCCGGTGGGACCAGGATAACGACGGAGCGCTGCGCGGCGACAAATGCAAGCTTTTCATGGACGCCTACCAGCAACATCTTCAAGGGTCGGACGGCTTGGAAGCGCTTACCGTCGCCGAGCACAAGCTGCTGCCTAAAATGCTGGCGATTGCCAATATCTATTTGATTCACTGGGAGCTATCCCATTACCTGGAGACGGCAGATGCCGACGATTACGAATACCTGGCCTTTTTGAAACATAACATTAGATTGATGCGCTGGCTCGAAACACATCGGGACACCGTCGTCAAAACACTCGCCGGGGCATTTCCCTGATGCACCGGTCAATCGAATAATCAGGCAAGAAAGATGCGATACGCAGAATTATTGGAACCCGGCGAATCGGAAAGAATCCATGATGCTTCGGAAGAGCTTTTGGAATCTGTGGGGATACAGGTTCGCAGCGAAAAAGCCCGGGGCATTTTCAGGCGGCACGGGTGCCGGGTGGACAACCGCAGCGGGGTTGTCAGAATTCCGCGCGCGGTTGTGGACCAATACCGCCAGACATTCGTACCTACCTTCACCTTTACAGGGCGCGATCCGGCATTTGACAAAACCATCCCTGATGACAGTCCGGTAATTATAACTGCCAGCTCGGCCCCCGATATCATTGATCCGGCTACCGGCAAACTGCGGCGGGCGACCTCGGCGGATATCGCCAATATCGCCTTTCTGGTCAACGAGCTGCCGGGCTATGATGTCTTCTCGACTTCCACCCTGGCCCATGACGCCCCCGAGGGGCAGTTCAGTCTGGCCCGTTTTTATCCGGCACTTAAAAACTGCCTGAAGCCGGTACGCGGCAACACGACCGATATGAAGGACCTGCAACGGGTGCTGGAGCTGGGGGCCATCGTTGCCGGCGGGCAGGCGGCTTACCGGGAAAGACCGCTGATCACCCATCACTGTTGCGCGGCTGTTTCGCCGCTGACCCTGGACATCAATTCGACCGAGGCCATGATTTACCTCACCGAGAGGGACCTGCCGTGTTACGCCACCGTCGCGCCCAATGCGGGCATGACGGCGCCCATGACCCTGCTGGGTACCCTGACCCTCGGCAATGCCGAATTTCTGGCCGTGGCGATCCTAAAACAGATGGTCAAGCCGCAAAGCCCGAATATTTACGCCTCCCTTGCAACGGTGGCCGACATGCGCACCGGCAGCTATGCGCCCGGGGGCATTGAAACCGGCATATTACAGATGGCCCACAGCCAGATGGCCCACTTTTACAACGTTCCTTCGGGGGGGTATATCGGCCTGAGCGGCGCCCACTGCAACGATGCCCAGTCGGGCTACGAAACCGGTATGAACATTACCGCTGCCATGCTCGGCCGCACCCATATGTTCAATACGGGCGGACTGCTGAGCAGCCTGATGGCGTTCGATTATGCCAAGGTGGTCATCGACGCTGAAATGGGCCTGATGCTCAAACGCCTCAAGCGCGGCCTGGAGTTCAGTGAACAAAGACTGGCCCTGGATGTGATTGCCGAAGCCGGCCATGGCGGCAGTTATCTGGAGTTGGCGCACACCCTTGAAAACATGCGTAACGCCGCACTGACGCCCGGGGTCGCCACCCGTCAGATGCGCGGCAACTGGGAGGAAAACGGACGGCTGGATGCCAGCGCGCGTGCCCTTCAGGAAGCCGCAAGAATCCTTTCCGCGGATAATCCGGCCGTGTTCTCTCCGGAGGTTGACGCCAGGATCAGGCAGCGGTTCAGTGATCTTGTGGCGGGGGATGCAAGGTGGTAGGTTGAGGTGGGTGAGAAAAGATTTCAAAAAGATGGTCAAATTTTGCTGATTTCGTGCAAGTTCAAAAGAGAATATTGAATGTCGAATATCGAAGTAATGTATTCTGTCTATTTGTAAAATAGAAAGAGCGCAGCGATACCTTCCTTCATAATTCTGCGGTTGGAAATTCGATATTCTGCGGTTCGTTTTTCAGCCGAGGTTTGGCAATTTACACAGGAGACTTTGTTTATGAAGAGTCAAGCAAGGGCCGTGGTGATCGGCGGCGGCATTACCGGATGCAGCGTTTTGTACCACCTGGCGAAATCCGGCTGGACCGATGCGGTTCTGGTGGAAAAAGGGGAATTGACCAGCGGGGCGACCTGCCATGCGGCCGGGATGCTGACCCAGTTCAACACCTCACCCACCATCATGCGGATGCGCAAATACAGCACCGAGCTCTATCAGGGGCTAAAGGCCTACAGCCGGGTGGGCAGTGTCAATATGGCCTCCAGCCCGGAAATGCTCAAGACCCTGCAGCGCAATGTCAGCCGCGCCAAGGGAATCGGGCTGAACGTGGAAATTATTTCCCCCCGGGAAGCCCTGGATCTAATGCCATGGCTGAGCCCTGAAAACCTTTACGGTGCCGTCTATTTGCCCGAGGACGGGCATATCGACCCCCATGAGACCACCTATGCCGTGGCCAAAGCCGCAACCCAATTGGGGGCGGAAGTTTACACCCGCACCCGGGTCACCGGTATCGACATTGCGGCCGGCGGCGAAGTTACCGGCGTAAAAACCGACAGGGGGCATATTCGCTGCGAGGTGGTCGTCAATGCCGCCGGCATCTGGGGAGGGCAGGTGGCCGCCATGGCCGGCGTCGCCATTCCGTCCACCCCGGTAATCCACCAGCATATTGCCCTGGAGCCGGTGGAAGGCCACGAGATTCCCGGCGAAAGCCCCACCTTCCGTGATTATGATTATCTGGTGTACGGCCGGCCCGAAAGCGGCGGATATCTGGTGGGCGGCTGGGAACTCGACCCGCCGGCCTGCTGGATCGACGGGGTCCCCTGGGAACACGAGGCCGTGGATCTGCCCAACGATTTCGATCGGTTTGCGCCCATGCTGGAAGATACGATCAAACGCATGCCGTTTCTGGCCGAAGCCGGGATGATCCGGCTGGTGGCCCATCCGGATGCCTTCTCACCGGATGCCGGTCCGCTCCTGGGCGAATGGCCCGGCCGCAAAGGCTTCTGGCTGGCCTGTGCTTCTTCGATGCAGGGCTTCGGCGGGGGCGGGGGGATCGGCAAGGCCATGGCCGAGTGGATCGTCCACGGGCAAACCGAATGGGACCTTTATGCCTACCGCGCCTGGCGCTTCAGCCGCACCTATCAGGATCCCTACTATGCGGCCGAGCGAGCCCGGGAATGCTACCGATACTATTACTACACCCATTATCCCCACGACGAAAGCAAGGTCTGCCGGCCACGGCGGCTCAGCCCTCTGCATCGACGGATGCAGGACCTGGGTGCGGTCTTCGGCACCAAAAACGGCTGGGAGCGGGTCAACTATTTCAACCCCGGTCACGGCTGGCGTCTCGCCGGTGAGGACCAGCGCGAATGGGGCGGCTGGGAGAAGCCGGCCTATTATGATGCCGTCGGCAAAGAATGCCAAGCCGTCCGCCGTCAAGTGGGCATGATCGACCTGAGCAGTTTCGGCAAAATTGAACTGAAAGGACCGGGGGCGTTGCCCCTGCTGCAGCGGTTGGCCTGCAACGATATGGATCGGTCGGTGGGTGCCGTCATCTACACCCAGTTTCTGGACCCGCAGGGCGGCATTGTGGGGGATGTGACCGTCACCCGTCTGGCGGATGATCACTTCCGGGTGATCAGCGGTTCAGCTTACGTTGATTCGGATCTGGGATGGATTCGAGCCCACCAGAAGGCCGGCGACCCGACGGTGGCCGTTCGGGACGTAACAGAAGATTTAGCCGTGATTGGTTTGTGCGGCCCACGCGCACGGGAAGTCCTGTCGGCGGTGACCGCCGGGGATGTATCCGATGGCGCCATGGCCTACATGACGGCCGCCACCATCGACATCAACGGCCTGAATGTCGCGGCCCAGCGGGTTTCCTATACGGGCGAGCTGGGCTGGGAGCTTTATGTGCCAACCGACCGCGCCGTTTTTGTCTGGGACCGTCTCTGGCAGGCAGGTCAAGCGTTCGGGGTAAAGGCCTTCGGTTATAAAGCAGTGGATGCGTTGCGCCTGGAAAAAGGCTATGTGGCCCTGACCAGCGACATCACTGCCAGCGAAAACCCTTACGAGGCGCGCCTGGGGTTTTGTGTCAAACCGGATGCCGGTGAGTTTATCGGGCGGCAGGCGCTGCGTGCTAAAAAAGCCGCCGGTATCGGGCAGCGCCTGCATACCCTGGTTATCGGAGGGGAAGATTATCTTACGCTTTATGGCGGCGAAGCCGTCATCTGCGAAGGCATCGTCATTTCGCGCCTGCGCAGCGCCGGTTATGGTCACACCGTCAGAAGAAATATCGGCTATGCCTATTTGCCCATGGATCGTGATATCGAAAAGACGAGACTTGAGGTTGAGATATTCGGAGAAACGGTGCCGGCCGAGATCGCCCCCGATGTTTTGTACGATCCCACCGGGGCGGCCTTGAAATAAAACCTCCTGGGTGGCCCCTAGGGGCACCCCGGAAGGGCGTCACCGCTGATGCAGCGCCGGCGCAAAGGTCGGAAAATTTATCTTTAAGGCTGAAATTATTCTTGTTTTTTTTCAAGATGCTGGCTAATTGGAAGGACAATTCTATTTTGTTTACGGATCGCTATTGCCGATGTGAGCTGGAGCCTTGCAGCGTATCAGGCTCCGCCCAGATTGCGAAAGGAGAATGGTAGTTATGGTTAAGTCAGTTACTGGAACCCAACGAGCAATTGACGGTTTATGTGTCAATACCATCCGGACCCTGGCGATGGATGCCGTCCAGGCCGCCAATTCAGGACATCCCGGCGCACCCATGGGCCTGGCGGCGGCGGCGTATGTATTATGGACCCGGGTGTTGAAACACAATCCCAGAAACCCGGATTGGGCCGATCGTGATCGTTTTGTGCTGTCCGGCGGCCACGCATCCATGCTCCTTTACAGCCTGCTGCACCTGACGGGCTATAAACTCAGCCTCAAAGAAATCAAGAATTTTCGACAGTGGGGCAGCCGAACTCCCGGACATCCGGAATTCGGCCATACGCCCGGCGTGGAAACCACCACCGGCCCGCTGGGCCAGGGTTTTGCCAATGCCGTGGGCATGGCCATGACCGAGTGCCATCTGGCGGCCGTTTTTAACCGCGGCAGTCAACGGATTGTCGACCACCATACCTACGTGATGTGCGGAGACGGCGATTTAATGGAGGGTATCGCATCGGAAGCCGCATCCATGGCCGGTCATCTGGGCCTGGGCAAGTTGATCTGCATTTACGATGACAATAAAATATCAATTGAGGGCAGCACCGACATTGCCTTTACCGAAAATGTCGCCGCCCGTTTCAGGGCCTACCGCTGGCAGGTTTTACATGTGAAAGACGGCATTGATTTAAAGGCCATTGAAGGCGCCCTCAAGGAAGCCCGTACTGAAAAAACCAAACCGACGCTGATTGTACTGCGAACCAATATTGCCTACGGCAGCCCCAACAAGCAGGATTCCCATGGCGCCCACGGGGCACCCCTTGGAGTGGACGAAGTGGCCCTGACCAAAGAGAATCTGGGATGGCCCAAGAACAAGAAATTCTTCGTTCCGGAACAAGTTCGCAAGGAGTTCGGCAAATCTGCCGATAAGGGCCGCAAGGCCGAGGCGGCCTGGAACAAGAAATTCAAGGCCTATGCCAAGAAGTACCCTGCGTTGGCTAAAAACTGGCAGGCAGCCATTGCCGGAACCCTGCCCAAGCAATGGGATGGCGGACTCCCGACATTCAGAGACGGCAAGGCCATTGCAACCCGGGCGGCTTCCGGGCAGGTGCTCAACGCCCTGGCCGAGAACCTGCCGACGCTGATAGGCGGTTCGGCCGACCTGGCACCCTCCAACAACACGATCATCAAATCATCTTTTGATTTTCAAAAGGATGCCTATGCCGGCCGCAATATCCGTTTTGGCGTCCGGGAGCATGCCATGGGCGCGATTCTGTCCGGCATGGCCCTGCATAAAGGGGTGCGCCCCTATGGTGGAACCTTCCTGGTGTTTGCCGATTATTGTCGGCCCGCCATACGGCTGGCAGCCCTGATGAAGCAACCGGTCACCTACGTATTTACGCACGACAGCGTGGCGGTGGGTGAAGACGGCCCCACCCATCAACCGGTGGAGCACCTGGCCGTTTTGCGGGCCATTCCCGGGTTGACCGTCATCCGCCCGGCGGACGCCACTGAGACAGCCGCGGCCTGGAAAGTTGCGCTCAAAACCACCGACGGCCCGGTGGCCCTGATTTTAAGCCGCCAGAGCCTGCCGGTGCTCGATCGCAGCCTCTATCCATCGGCCACCGCGCTGGCCAAAGGCGCCTACATCCTGTCGGACACCGAGGGCAAGCCCGATGCCATCATGATCGGCAGCGGTTCGGAAGTGGCCGTCTGCCTGGAGGCCCAAAAGATCCTTGCCGGGCAGGGGGTCTCCGTCCGGGTGGTGAGCATGCCCAGCTGGGAACTGTTTGAAAGAACTTCACCGAAGTATAAGGACGCGGTGCTGCCGCCCGAAGTCAGCATCCGGGTGGCAGTGGAGGCCGGTATCAGCATGGGTTGGGATCGCTATGTCGGCGCTCGCGGTGCGGTGATCGGCATCGACCGGTTCGGTGCGTCCGCTCCCGGTGCCACGGTCATGGAAAAGTACGGGATTAAAGCCGCCGCTGCCGTGGCCAGGACAAAGGAATTGTTAAAGGCTAAATAACAATCTACGGGATTCACTATTTCTTGCTATTTCTTAATAGAGCCAGCGCCAATATCATCGGCGCTGGCCCTTTCAGTCTGCCGCTTGAACCTTTACTTCGAACCACCGGCGGTCTGAAGTTTTTCCATCACTTGATCGAGTGAAAAACTGGCAGCCTTCTGTCGCGGCGGATATTCCTTGAAAGTCGCCAGAAATTTGCCGACATAGCCCTGGGCGGGCACCAGGAAAAAGGCGTGATCCAACAGCCAGTCATAGTAGGTGTTGGAGGTTATGTTGGCACGCTCGTAGGGGTCCCGTCGCAGGTTGAAAATCAACGGAATGCGCAGTGGCACGAACGGCTCGGACCAGGCCTTAAGGGTGGCCTCAACCCGCTGTTCCATGAAGATGAGCTTCCAGTCCTCATACCGCAGGGCCGTCAGGTCACCATCATCGGAAAAATAGAAGATCTCTTCCCGGGGCCCTTGCTTTTCCTGACCGGTCAGGTATGGCAGGAAGTCGTACCCGTCCAGATGAACCCGGTAGGTGCGATCGATGGCCTTGACACCGCCCTTTTTGAGCTTGGCTTTGACATCGGGTTGTCCGGCAGCCGCCAGAAAGGTTGGCAGCCAGTCCATATGACTCATGATTTCATTGGACACCGCTCCGGCCTTGATTTTTCCCGGCCATCTGACCATGGCGGGGACGCGCCAGCCGCCTTCCCAGTTGGTGTTTTTTTCGCCGCGAAAAGGTGTCATTCCGGCATCCGGCCAGGTATTCATGTGGACACCGTTGTCGGTGGAATAGAATACAAGGGTGTTGTCGGCGATGTTCAGATCGTCGAGCTTCTTGAGCAGCTGGCCGACGTGCATGTCGTGTTCGACCATACCATCGGCGTATTCATCCTGCCCGGATATGCCTCTCAGTTCTTCCTTGACGTGGGTGCGAAAGTGCATGCGCGTGCCGTTCCACCAGACAAAAAAAGGTTTGCCGGCTTTGTTGGCGCGATCGATGAAGTCCAGGGCACCTGCCAGGGTCTCATCATCGACAGTCTCCATGCGTTTTTTGGTCAGCGGCCCGGTGTCCTCGATTTTGCCGCCGGCAAATGATTTGATGACACCGCGTGGGCCGAAGCGCTTGCGGAATTCAGGATCCTTGGGGTAGTCGGGAAGCTCCGGCTCCTCCTCGGCGTTGAGGTGGTACAGGTTGCCGAAGAACTCATCAAACCCGTGGTTGGTGGGCAGATGCTCATCTTTGTCACCCAGGTGGTTTTTGCCGAATTGCCCGGTGACATAGCCTTCGGCCTTGAGCAGGGCGGCAATGGTCGGGTCTTCTTCCCGCATGCCCAGGTCGGCGCCCGGCAGGCCGACTTTGCTCAAACCGGTACGAAATACGCTCTGGCCGGTGATGAACGCCGATCGTCCCGCCGTGCAGCTCTGTTCCCCGTAATAATCGGTGAACATCATGCCCTCCTGGGCGATGCGGTCGATATTGGGTGTCTTGTAGCCGACCAGACCGAAGGTGTAGGCGCTGATATTGGTCTGGCCGATATCATCGCCCCAGATCACAAGAATATTGGGTTTTGCTGCGGCCGATACCGGCCCGATTGAAAATACGAGCGGGATCAGCAGGACAATCAGAATCAGTTGCAGTTGATTCCTCTTCATCGTCAATCCTCCTTTCATCTGTTTAGGTTGGGAATTTGGTGCTGGCTGAACAGGCCTATTTGACGCGGTGGATCCAATAACCTTTAAACTAAGCGTGTCAATACGGCCTGTCAATGCATGGATATGCCTATTTGGGAAAGATGCGGCGCCAGTCGTGCTTCATATCAACGATCGTCCAACCGTTTCTGCCGGCTTCGTCAAGCCCCTTGTCGAGCCCGCCGATGCTGGAATTGCGATCGTAAGCCCATTCGCGCTCGGCATCGGTGTGGTGAACGTAGAGACAAAAGCGCGCACCGCTGCCGGCAGCCACCCACTGAAGCATTTGCAGATCACCATCGGAGTTGCCGAAGGCGGCGATCGGGCGGCGGCCGATGTGTTGATTGATACCGACCGGCTTGCCGGCCTTATCGTCGATAAAATGGATTTCGGGCAAGCGCACCAGCACGGGCTTACCATCGCGAAATTCGAACTTTGTTTTGATACTGCTGCCGACAACCTGTTCCGGGGGTATGCCGTACACATCCTCGGTGAAGACACGCATGAATTCGATTCCACCGCCGGATACAATATAGTTTTTGAACCCATTGGCGCGCAGGTAGTCAAGCAATTCGAGCATCGGCTGATAAACCATAGCGGTGTAAGGTCGACCTGTCTTCGGGTGTCGGGCAGTGGCCAGCCAGTTCTCAACGGCTTGCGAAAACTCTGCTACGGTGTTACCGGCGTGGGTGGCCATGACAAGCTCGAGCAGGGCGTGCTCGCCGCCGGCCATGACAGTCTTTAAATCCCCCTCGATCGCAGCTTTAAAGGGTTGCCTGTCTTTCCATTCCGGGTGCTCGGGTGCCAGCGTCCTGACGCGATCCAGCGCAAATGCCAGCTGGAAGTACATGGGCTGTTCGGCCCACAACGTGCCGTCATTGTCAAAGACCGCAATGCGCGCAGATGGCGCTACGAATTGGGCGCTGCCTTCGGCGCTCACGCTCTTGACGAATCGTACGATCGCATCTTTGGATGGGCCGCTGTTCCAGGACGGCAGCGGATCATCGGCCATGGCTGTCGGCGCATGGGTGCAAATGAAAAGCAGGGCGATTACAAGCGTCTTTTGGAAGAAACGTTTCATATTACCCCCCCATCGGTTCATATTTAAGGTTTGGAGATACAGTTGTAGTTATGTCGCCAAGCGGTTATTGCGGTTGTGTTTTGATTGAATTTGCGATAGCTTCCGATACGCTATAAGCCATGGGAGGAAATGCAGCTTTATGTCATCGATCGTTCAACATGCACCCCGATTCAACGAACAGGACGCAATCCGGCTTGCCCTGGAGTTATTCGGTCTCGAGGCTTCTTCCAGGCAGTTGCCCAGTGAGCGGGACCAGAATTTTCATTTGACGGCTTCAGACGGCAAGGCCTATGTCCTCAAGCTGGCCAATTCCACCGAGGGCCGGGAGGTGCTTGATTTCCAGAATCAGGCCATGGTGCATATTGCCGGCAAACGTAATCTGTTTGCCGGGAACGCAGCGGTTGTCCCCGATTTAGTCCCTACCACCAGAGATGAGCAAATTGCGACGGTCAAGTGTTCTGAAGGGACCTCCCATTTTGTGCGGCTGTTGACCTATTTGCCCGGAAAGCCGCTGGCCCTTGTCAAGCCTCATGATGTCGATCTGCTGGCGAGCCTGGGACGGTTTTTCGGCACCATCGATCAAGCGCTGCAGGATTTCGATCATCCCGCCACCCACCGTGATTTTCACTGGGATCTGCAGAACGCCGGGCAGATTATTACAGGCTACCAGCAGTATATCCATATACCTGAGGACCGCCGGCTTGTCAAAGCGCTTTTAAAGCGTTTCCAGGCCAACACCGAACCGCAAATGGCGGACCTTCGGTCCGGTGTCATTCACAATGATGCCAATGACTACAATGTGCTGGTCGAACCCCATGGCAACCGGGGCAACACCGTTACCGGGGTCATTGATTTTGGTGATATGGTTTACACCCGCATCGTCTGTGAAGTCGCCATTGCCTGTGCCTACGCCATGCTGGGCAAGGCCGACCCCCTGACGGTTGCCGGCAATGTCATCGGGGGTTACCATCAGTCTTTCCCGCTGACCGAGCAGGAGCTGATGGTTTTATTTGACCTGATCTGCATGCGTCTTTGCATGAGTGTCTGTCACGCCGCCAATCAGTCGCGGCAGGAGCCGGATAACGCTTACCTGCGCATATCTGAGCAGCCGGCCTGGGGCCTGCTGCATAAACTGGCGAATATCCATCCGCGGCTGGCCCATTACACCTTTCGAAATGCCTGCGGTCTGCCACCGGTCCCTCAAACACCGGGGATCGTCAAGTGGCTGCAATCCCATGCCTCCCAATGTGCATCCCTGATCGACGGGCGCCTGGAAGATCCCCCCCCGCTGGTGTTCGACCTGAGTGTGGGCAGCCTGTTGCTGGGGGGTGACGGGGCCGGCGCGGATACGGAAGCAGTTACGAAAACATTGTTTGGGCAAATCCAGGCCGCTGAGGCCAAGGTTGGGATCGGACGCTACAATGAAGCCCGGCTGATATATACGGCGAGGCATTTTGAGGTTCAGACCGAAGAAATGCCGGAGACCCGGACGGTTCATCTGGGACTTGATCTTTACCTGCCACCCTCAAGCCGTGTTTATGCGCCGCTCAAAGGCCGGGTGCACAGCTTCAATAACAACCGTGCACCGCTTGATTACGGACCGACCATCATTATTGAACATCAAACCGATGACGGGCAGAAATTTTACACCCTATACGGGCATCTGCGTCCGGATTCATTGGACGGGCTGCAAGTCGGCATGCAGGTTGCGAAGGGTCAGCCCATTGCCCGGGTCGGTGACGCGGACGTGAATGGGGGCTGGCCGCCCCATCTCCATTTTCAACTTATCACCGACATGCTGGGTGAGCAGGGCAATTTCCCCGGGGCGGCCCGGCCGAGTCAGCGTGCCATGTGGCTTGATATTTCGCCGGATCCCAATATTATCCTCGGTATCCCGCCAGCGTGCTTTCCGGCCGAGGGACGCAGCCGGGATGAGATCCTGGCCCTGCGGCGGCAAAAACTGGGCCGCAACCTCAGCATCGCTTACCACAGGCCGTTGAAGATCGTGCGGGGCAGGGGGCAGTACCTTTATACCGAAGAAGGACAGGCCTATCTGGACGGGGTCAACAACGTGTGCCACGTGGGCCATTGCCATCCCCGGGTGGTTGCGGCCGGGCAGCTTCAGATGCCGGTGCTCAACACCAACACCCGTTATCTGCATGATAACATCATCGCGTATGCGCAGCGGCTGTTGTCCAAGTTTCCGGACCCCTTGAGTGTCTGCTATTTCGTGTGCACCGGCAGCGAGGCCAATGAGCTTGCCCTGCGCATGGCGCGCAACTATACCGGGCAGCGAGAGATTGTTACCGTTGACGGCGCCTATCACGGCAACACCCAGGCCCTGATCGATATCAGTCCTTACAAGCATGACGGCCCGGGGGGGCGCGGAACGCCTCCCGGCGTGCACAAAGTGGTCATGCCGGATGGGTATCGCGGACCGCATAAAGGTTCGGGACCTGACGTGGGGACAAGATACGCCCAATATGTCCGTGAAGCCGTTGACAGGGCTCAAGCCGGGGACAACAGACCGGCGGCCTTTATTTGTGAGAGCATGCTGGGATGCGGGGGCCAGATTGTGTTGCCGGACAATTACCTCGCCGAAGCTTTCAAGCATGTGCGGGCGGCCGGCGGGGTGTGCATCATCGACGAGGTACAGGTGGGGTTCGGGCGCGTGGGCACCCACCTGTGGGCCTTTGAAACCCAGAACGTCGTACCGGACATCGTGACGCTGGGCAAGCCCATCGGCAACGGTCATCCCCTGGCGGCTGTTATCACCACCCCGGAAATCGCCGATGCCTTTGCCAACGGCATGGAATACTTCAACACCTTTGGCGGGAATCCGGTCTCCTGTGCCATCGGCATGGCGGTGATGGACGTCATCGAAAACGAGGGGCTCCAGGAAAATGCGCGTTTGGCCGGCCAACGGCTGCTGAGCGGTTTGAAGGGGCTGATGGATAAATACCCGCTAATCGGTGATGTTCGCGGCCTGGGCCTTTATGTCGGTATCGAGCTGGTTGTGGACCGCAGCACCCTGGAACCGGCCACCGAACATGCTGATTATATTATAAATCGGATGCGCGACCACGGCATTCTGATCAGCACCGACGGACCGCTGGAAAATGTCCTCAAAATGAAGCCGCCGATCGTATTTTCGGAAAAAAATGCAGATGAGGTCGTCATTGCGCTGGATAAGATTCTTCAAGAAGATTGTTTGCAGGTTTAAATTGACGAAGCTATCACCCTAAATGGTGAACCCCCGAAATTAAACTAAAATCATAATTTTGGGGTGAATCATTTTTTTTGGGGCGTTGGGCCTGCAACTTGGAGGTGTTTTACACCAATCCCGTATGCCCAGGGAGACAAATTTCGGGTCAGGGGCTGGCGCCATCTAACTTCGGCAAAGTAGTTTCGGGGAGACGAAAAGTTTGATAATCTATTGACATTTATACGTATTTTTCTGCCGGGGCGTGGAGCGTAGTCGGATTCCAGATACATCCCGCTGTTACTGTAATTGAACATGGTGCCGTCATAACGATATCCGGTACGATTATCCTCAACCGAAACATGCGTTTCCAAATAGAAACGCTCGCCGTTTCTTAGTTCCGAAATCGCTTTCATCTTGATACCCTCATTCCAATATCACAGATCAACTGCAAATTCTCATGGCTAAAGATTAAGACAGATTCGATGCCTGTCAAAGGATAATTGCCTTTAAGGCATCAAAACTCCCGGCCAGAAAATCCGCGCCTGCCCGCTTAAGCTCGTTTTCCAACGCTGATTTGTCCGGCGCCGAGACGGTTAGGCCGATGCTTTTGAATCCGAACCGTGAGTTGGCCGCTGCGAGCATATCATCGGGCATGTCGCCGACGTAAAAATAATGCCTGAATTTTTCCTTTGCAACGCCGGCAATGGCATCGAGCATAAAGGGATTGGGTTTGCTGAGAGATACGGTTTCGCCTTGGGCGGCCAGAATTTTTGCTTCCGCCTCCAGACAATCATCGAGGGTATAAATAAAATTAAAATACTTTTTAATATCGAAATGTTGCAACGGATATTCCGCCTCGGCTCGCGGACGGCCCGTGGCAATGGCGAGCATATTATCCCGCCCGAGAGCCGCCAGATCCGTCGGATCGATAAGGACCTTTTCTCTGAGTATATAGCCATCGCCGCGATACAGCTTCGGTTTCAAATTGTAGGTTGATGCAAACAGCTCCTGTCCCAGGTAGATTTCCTGAAAGATCTGTTTGATGATGTTGCCGCTGCCCACATCACCGGTATATAATCCCGCAATGAAATCATCCTCATGCTTGCCTTTGTGTTGTAATAAGGTGGCCAACGGTTGATCCTCTGCAGTTAAGAATTTTGCCATCCCGCTGATATCGCATTGCTTTAAGGTTTCCTGCCACCGTTGCCAGGGTTTCCGGCTTTTGTAGACAGCGGGCCGGTCGGTCATTGAATACAGCAGATTGATGACGGCACAGGTCAGATCCCAGTCGTTGTTCAGCCCGCCGCTTTGTTTGACCACCGCCAGGTCGGAAAGCTCAAACAGCGGTTGCGGCAATTTTTCCCATGAACGGGCGGGTTGGAAGAATAGTTTGGTGGCCTGGCGAACAACATCCCGGTAGGAGCCGGAAACATCGATGATGACGCCGTCCATGTCGAATATGATGAGGTTTTTGGGTGTCATAATTTCTTTCCCAATCTTTGGGGCATATCGATATCAAATTAGGCTTCAACAGCTAGTGTTTAGTGTTTGGTTTTTGGTGTTTAGTTTGAAACATCTGAGTTATCCGAAAACCATACCAAACACCAAACACGAAATACTAAACACTATCCTATTCCAAGCATATCCAAAATTTCCGAAGTAGAAGAGATAAAGCGATAATTTTTATGTTGATACTTCGTTTTCTTTTGGCCGGTTCTATCCATCAGCACCGCAATCTTAGCCCAATCCAGCAGCGGAATGTCCGTATAGCCATCACCGACCGCGACGGCCTCAGCGGCGGAAACCCCCCTGCGTTTCAGCCATTTTACCTTGTCCTCCGGGTTGGGCACGTGCAATGTCATCCCGTTGATGAGACCCCGGCTGACCTTGAACCGGTTGCCGGCGATGCTCTCAAAACATCCCCCCAGACCCGCGCAGGCCAGGGTGCGTTCGCTCAGATCGGCGGTGCCGCAGCTTAAAACCACCATGCGGTAGTTTAAAGCCCGGAGGCGCATGATCGTCTGACGGTCCTGGTTCGGGATTCTATCGGATAGTCGCCGGCCGATTTGATCCATGACAGCCGCCGGTGTGCCCCGCATCAATCGGATGTAAAAACGCTTGAATGTCTTGCGCAGCATTTGGCGGCGGTCGGCGGCGATCATTAACCGCGCGACGGCACGCACCGGAAGGGACGGCCTTGGCGTGATCTCGTCCAGTTTGTGCAGCAACATGGTCTGCTCGCTGTCATAGGGAGAAAGGGGCAGCAGGGTGCCGTCAAAATCCCATATGATCGTGGTTGTCTTCATCGTTTGGCCAACGCTTCTATCATAAAAATGTTAGCCACGACAAGAAATATAAAAGCTCGAAGCTAAAGGCTCAAAGCGCAAAGTGGTATTTCAGAAAAAAAGTTGGATCGGACTGGACATATCTGATGTCCGCATGGTGTATTGACATCTGCTTTCAGTTGTTGACCATGAGCCGATCCATTTTAATGCGATTCGTCATGGTGCGGCGGCAAGCAGCACCAAAAACATAAAGTCGATGACATGGTGGGAGCGGCTTTCGAGCCGCGATTTGCCCTTACGATGTTATTCAGATCGCGGCTGGCCCCGCCGGGTCGGGATGCAAGCAAAAGCCGCTCCCACCCGTCTCATTACAGGTGCCTGCAAAGGGACGAAGGTCTAATCAATTTTTAATTTGACATTTGGGATGAAAGTTGTTTTGGTGAAGCTGTTTTGAGCCCTTTGCGACTCATGCCATGCATTTCCATATGGTTTTCTTCAATCCGGTAATCGATTTAGCATTTTTCTACCATCCAACCCTAATAAAAGGAGGGAAGTCATCATGAAAAAGGTAATTGTTGCTGCATTGATCATTGCCACCGTAATGGTTTTTGCTGTTAATCTGTATGCGGCCGAAGAGTTGTCTCTGCTGACCTGGAAAGGCTATGCGCCGCAGAACCTGGTCGAAAAATTTCAAAAAGAAACCGGCATTACCGTCAAAGTCACCTATTCCAACAACGAGGAGATGATTGCCAAACTGCGGGCCACCCGCGGTGCCGGGTTCGATCTGGCCCAGCCCAGCCAGGACCGCATCGCCTCCGTCCAGGAGAAGTATAAACTTTACCAGCCCATCGATCTCTCCAAGGTCAATACCGATCAACTGATCGAGAGCATGGTGAAGTCTGTAGAAATGAGTACCATGGTCGGCGGGCAGCCCCATGCAGTGCCTTTTTGCTGGGGGACTTCCGGTTTGGTGGTCAATAAAAAGTTTGCGCCCAAAGCCAACGATTACTCCGACATCTTGAATGCCATGTATAAAGGCCGTATCAGCTATCGCCTCAAAAGACCGACGCTGATTGCGCTGGCATTTGCCATGGGGGAGAATCCTTTCGCCAAGTATGGTGATGCCGTTGCTTACGAGGCCCTCATGGAAAAAGTCGGGCAGGCCATGATCGACGGCAAGCCTTTTGTAAAAAATTACTGGACCAACGGCGACGCTCTTTTGCAGTCGATGCGTTCGGGCGAAGTACATGTGGCCATGGCCTGGGACAACGGCGGCTGGAAACTGCATGCTGAAAATCCCAACATCGACTTTGTGGCCCCGCGCAGCGGTGCGCTGGGCTGGATTGATACCTTTGCCATTCCGGCGAAGGCTAAAAACGTGGAAGCTGCTTATAAATGGATTAATTTCATGCTGAAAGCCGAAAATGCAGCCGTTTTTACCAATGCTGAAAAGTACGGGACGGCTTCCAGGGGGGCGATTCAGTTCCTGGATGCTGAAATAAAGAGCAATTTTCAGCGCTGCTTCCCCCTTGCGGATATCGCCAATATCAAATGGTATCCGCCGGTACCGGCGAAGCTCGAAGAAATTGAAGGCAAAATCCTGGACAGGGTCAAAGCCGCCCAGTAGTCGATCTGAATATTTGTAGTTTTAACTACCAGATCTTTTCAACACGAAAACACGAAATTTAGAAAGCACGAAATGCAACAACTATTTCGTGTTTTCGTACTTTCGTGTTTTCGTGATTATACCATGCGGTTATTCCAGGCCAGACAGGGTAGGCAATAATGCAGATTGATTTATCAGTGCAACAGGTCACCAAAACGTTTAAAGATTTCGTTGCGGTGGACAATGTGTCATTTGAAGTGCCGGATGGTCAGTTCTTTTCCATTCTGGGCCCATCGGGCTGCGGCAAGACGACCCTGCTGCGCATGATTGCCGGCCTGACGCAACCCACCAGGGGCGACATCGAGATACGCGGCCGGAGTATGCTGGGCATTGCACCCAACAAGCGGCCCGTCAACCTGATTTTTCAGCACCTGGCGTTATTCCCGATGATGAATGTGGCGCAGAATGTTGCCTTTGGATTAAAACGGCGCAGGGAAGCCAATGCGGTTATTGAAAAGAAGGTTGAGGCCATTCTGGAAAGGGTGGAGCTGGCGGGATTTGGCGAAAAGCAAATCGACCAGCTGTCCGGTGGGCAGAAACAGCGGGTGGCGATTGCCCGCTGCCTGGTGCTCGAACCCACCGTCCTGCTGCTGGATGAGCCCCTGGGGGCGCTGGATTTAAAGCTCCGGGAGCAAATGAAAGTCGAGTTGAAAAAGCTGCAGGCTAAAGTCGGCACGACCTTTGTCTATATCACCCACGACCAATCCGAAGCCCTGGTCATGTCCGATCATGTCGCGGTGATGAATCAGGGGGTGTTTGAGCAGGTCGATACGCCGCAGAATTTATACAATGATCCGCAGACACCTTTCGTGGCCCAGTTTGTGGGCGATAACAACGCCTGGTCGGGCAAGATCCGGCGCAGCGATGGCAAGATTGCTGAAATCGAGACCTCCGGGGGGCATGTGTTCCGCTCCCAGCTGCGCGGGCCCCTGGCACCGGGCACGGCGGTTGATCTGTTCCTGCGACCGGAAGCCATGCTGATTCAGCCCGATCCAGGTCATCGATTTGAGGTCGTCGTCAAGGACATTCTTTTTGACGGCGCCAACAGCAGATTGTTGGCCCACCCCCCGGAGACGGACATGGAGCTGTTGATTGCCCTGCCGCAAACCCGGCAGTTCGATTTTATCAGAAAGAACGACAACATTGAAATCGGGTGGAACCAAAAATCAGGTATCTGTTTTGCTAGAGACAAGAAAACGTAGCCTGACAAAAACCCAATAACCTTTCCGTTGTGTTAATTTTAAAACACAGATACCTGAGATTTGGGATTTTAGATTTCGGATTTCGGATTGACCAAAGGAATGCTGTCGATTTTTTTTAACTTTTGCTGATCAACTGGCGCTCGATGGGCTTAATCCTGTAGTGAGCGGCCATTTTTGCCAAGAGACTGAATCCTCCCCAGTTCGTCATTCCGGCGAAAGCCGGAATCCAGAAATAGCGGGATTCCTTGGATGCCGGATCAAGTCAGGCATGATGAAACCGAACTTTAGGCAAGGCTGTTAAAGCATCGTCAACAAAGCCATTAATTAATCAAATTGGCTGTTTAGGCTGCCAGCGGCCGAACCGCGGGCTGAAACCTGACACCTGAAAACTTACTTATTATTTTTCCTATCACCGGTCCTGTTGTGGCTGGTGGTATTGATTGTTCTGCCGCACATTGATCTGCTGATCATGTCGTTTCGCACCGAAGCCGATGACGGGCAGATGGTGTGGAGCCTGACCAATTATTTGAGCTTTTTTGAAGAACCCATCTACTGGCTGACCTTTGTGCGCACCGCCCTTTACTCGATTCTGGTCACCTTCCTGACCCTTGTGATCGCCCTGCCGCTTGCTTTCTACATAACCAAAGTGGTGGCTCCTAAGTTCCAGGGCTTTCTGCTGGTGTTGCTCTTGCTGCCCTTCTGGGTCAGTGAGCTGGTCCGGGTGTACGGCTGGATGATCCTGCTGCGCGAAAGCGGGGTCATCAACCATTTTTTGCTCAAGCTGGGCGTTTTGCAGCAGCCGGTTGAAATGCTGTATCGGGACAGCACCATGATCCTGGGGCTGGTTTACACCTCGATGCTGTTTATGGTGGTTCCCATCGTTTCGGTGCTGGAAAGCCTGGACGACAGCCTGATCGAAGCGGCCTACGATCTGGGTGCCAATATGTGGAGCATTTTGTTCAAAATTATTATCCCCCATGCCACCCCCGGGATTGTGTCCGGTTCGATCGTGGTGTTTATGCTGACCCTGGGGAACTATCTAACGCCTAATTTGATGGGCGGCAAGAACTCCCTCTGGTTCACGGAGCAGATTTACAACCAGTTCATCGCCAGTTTTAACTGGAACCAGGGATCGGCCTTCGGCTTTTTGCTGCTGGCGCTCTCATCGCTGGTTGTCTGGCTGGGATTGAAACTGACCCGCCAGAACCTGCAAAAGGTGGTGCAATGATACGGACGCTGCCGACTTCCAAAACCTATAGCCGTCTGTTCACCGCTTATGTGATCCTGTATTTTATTTTTCTGTTTGCCCCCCTGCTGATCACCTGCGTGCTGGCATTTAACGATTCCCAGTTTCCGTCTTTGCCCTGGAAAGGGTTTACCCTGGACTGGTTTACGGCCAACTCCGAGAAGCGGGTCGGCATTTTTCATGATCAAATCAACCTGGACAGCATCTGGGTCAGTTTCCAGGTGGCCTTTTTCGTGACCCTGCTGTCGACCGCGGTGGGAACCTGCGGTGCGTTTTTGTTCGAGCAGGAAGATTTCCGCTTCAAACAACTGCTTTATTTTTTGATGCTGGCCCCCCTGGTGATCCCGGGAGTGATTCTCGGAATCTCGATTCTGTTGCTCAGCAATACCCTGGGAACATACTTCGAAACCAGCTGGAACCTGGATTTCGAGCTGTTTCGCCCCGGCTTCTGGCTGGTGGTGCTGGGCCAGTTTTCATTTATCGCCACCCTGGTGACCCTGGTGGTATCCGCCCGGCTGCGCAAATTTGACCGCACCCTGGAAGAGGCCGCCCTGAACCTGGGGGCCAACCGAATGGAAGTCATCTGGCATATTACGTTGAAGTTCTTACGACCGGCTATCATCGGGGCTGCGGCGGTGGCCTTTCTGATGTCCTTTGAAAATTTTAACACCACCCTGTTTTTGGTGGGCCACGAAGCCACCCTGCCGATCAATCTGTATCTTCAGGTCAGAGACGGCAGCACCCCTGTGATCAATGCCATATCCTTTCTGCTGATTGTGGGCACTTCCCTGATCGCCCTGGCCAATTTGTATCTCAGCCGCAAGGCTGAGTGAATGCATGCGTTCCGATCCTGAAGCCGGATACACTGCTCCCGGACGGATGTCAGCAGGCACCGTCTAAAACCGCTTTGCAGATTCGGCCTCGGTCCTTCCCCAGCCGCATGATGGCTCCCGCGAGAGACGGCCAATAAACACTCCCATGCCGCTAACTAAAGGGCCATTCTTTGCCGCCGCCTGGCTGCAACCGGCAAGGGGCACGCAGCACGCAAGGCCATTGAAGAGACTTTTGTTCCGCGGTTCGCAGCCCGCCGGAGGATTGAAGCTTGCAATTTCATACTGGACCGATTACAGATGAAAAAACGCCAACCTCAGTTAAGTAGAACACGAAAGATGGATGCCGCAATGACGAAAGACAGCCTTCCACCCACCCATGACGTGGTGGTCAGAGACCAGAACAATAAGGAACGCAAAGTTGCGATTCCGGGGGAGTCCCCCCTGACGATTAGGCTTGACCGCCGGGAGCTGGTGACCATTATGACCCTTGGCACGCACCCCCGGGAACTGGTGCTGGGTTTCATACGCAATCAGGGGCTGATTGAAGACATCACCGATATCGAATCGGTGAACATAAACTGGGAAACCGAGACGGCCGATATCCGGGTAAAGCCGGGCAAAGGGCTCAACGGCATCAGCGAGAAATTGTCGAGACGAACCGTCACCAGCGGATGTGGCGGCGGTACACTGTTTGCCCAGAATATGGATGAGCTCTATGAATTGAAACTACCCCAAATCAAGATTCGGCAATCCACCATATATGCCCTGCTAAAGCAACTCAAAAAATACAATTTTATCTATCGACAGGCCGGTTCAGTTCACGGGTGCGGCCTTTGTAACACGTCCGATATCTTGTTTTTTTATGAGGACGTCGGCCGGCACAATGCGGCCGATACCGTCGCCGGCAGAATGTGGCTTGACGGCATCGCCGGCGGCGACAAAATTTTGTATACCACCGGCCGACTTACCTCTGAAATCGTGATAAAGGCGGCCATGATGGGCATCCCCGCCCTTTTGTCCCGCTCAGGTGTGACCCAGATGGGCCTGGAGCTCGCCCAGGACCTGGGCATTGCCTTAATTGCGCGGGCGAGAGCCAAAAAGTTTTACGTCTACAATGCCGCTGAAAGCGTTATTTTCGATGAGCCCCAACCGTAACGGGCCGCTTGGATTCACGCACCGATCCTTTAAGATTCAAAAAATAAAATAATTACAAGCAGATATCTGTCGATACATCGGAACGGCGTTAGCGGGGTAGAACTGACCGCAATGGATTTTTTCCTTGACACGTAACTACAAAGTAGCTACATAGTAGTCACATCGTAGTTACGACAACCCTCATCCAACAGGTGAAGGCCATTATGCGTGTTAAGCCTGCAACCCCATCAATCCATATGCTTGCCGCGGATGTCACGATGTTAGAAGGGAAAACAAATGAGGTATGCAGAGACCGGATTTAATTTGGAAATCGATCTATCCCGGGGAAGTGTCGAAAGGGTGGCGACCGATCCCAACCTAACCCGGCTTTATCTGGGGGGGCAGGGTACGGCCGGGAAAATACTCTGGGATCGTGTCCCGCCGGATATCGAGCCCTTTTCCCCCGAAAATCTCCTGGTCTTCAGTGCCGGTCTTTTGCTCGGCACCCCTGTGCCCGGTGCCAATCGCACGGCAGTTGACACGTTTTCACCACAGACGGACCGCTATTCGCACTCATTGTTTGGCGGATTTTTCGGAGCGGAACTGAAGTATGCCGGGTACGACAAAATAATCATTCGCGGTAAGGCCTCTGGACTGGTTTATATATGGATCCACAATGACAGGGTCGAAATACGGCATGCCACTCACCTCCAGGGCAAAGGCGCCCTGGAAACGGCGGCCCTCATAAAGGAGGAGCTGGGGCAAACCGAAGCCCAGGTGGCTGCGATCGGCTTGGCGGGTGAAAACAGAGTGTATATGGCAACCATCGAACACGCGAACTCCAGCGCCTCGCGCGGGGTGGGCGTGATCATGGGCGATAAGCGCTTAAAGGCCATCGCCGTGCGTGGCACCCGGGACATCAATGTTGCCCACCCGGCTGAACTGTATAACATCTGCCCCCCCATGTACCAGGAAATCTATGACAACCCGCAATGCGGAGACCCGATGGCCCACGAGGACGACGAAGAGTTCCACGTCGACAACTTTGCATGGGGCCATGCGCGCAAGCGGGTGAAAGGCTTTTGGAGTAAGGAACGGGAAGAAAAATGGAAGGCGATTACCGAAAGCGTGAGGTTGCGATGGACCGGTTGCTATAACTGTCCCAAGGATTGCCATCAGGCGATTAAATACCCGGGCCGGCATCCCTATTTTCAGAAATGCTACAGCAAGCTCACCTATGCCATGGCCGCTTTCGAGGAGCTGGAGTTTAATTACAACATCCTGGGCCTAACCCAGGAATATGGATTGGACGGTTTCTCCACACCGCAAGTTCTGGCCTTTGCCGTTGAGCTTTACGAAGCCGGGATTTTAACCGACAGCGATCTGCCGGATTTTCCGTCCGATGGTGCGGGCCGGTTCTTCTACCTGGTTGAAAGAATTGTTCGACGGGAAGGCATCGGCGATGTGCTGGCCAACGGTGTTTATCATGCCGCCCGCCAGATCGGCAACGGGGCCGAAGAATACGACCACAATACCATGAAAAAATTCGAGCAGGTGCCCCTTAAGCTGGGAATGATCAACTATCCCTATTTCCTGATGTATGCCACGGGTGAAAAAATGAACATCACCCAGATTGAGGGTTCTTACCCCCAGGTGCCCATCGCGGATCGGAAAGAAAGAGAAAAATTTGTCAAAGGCTGGGATGCTGCACCGGAACGGTTTAAAAAATGGTTTATGGAATGGGAGCCGCGGACCCATCCAACTGTTGAAGCGGCCGTCAACATTTGTGACTGGAATGAAACCATGCATTACATCGATGACGCCATCGGGACCTGCGCCTTTCTGTCGTCGTTCCGGGGCCAGTTCGGCGGGAGAACACCGTATCATATTTATAATTTACCGGTTTTCATCTCCCATGCCAGCGGAATTGACCTGGACAGCGACGGGTTGTGGGAGATTGCCAGGAGAAACCGCAATTTGATTCGGGCCCTTAATATCAGAAGGGGCTTGAGAAGAGAGGATGAGAAGCCGCCTGAGGACCACTGGAAGAAAAGAGACCCTGAGATGGAAACCAGGCTGCTGGACGCCTACTATGAATTCAAGGGCTGGAATAAGGACGGCATTCCCACCAAAGAGACCCTGGACGCTCTGGGTTTGGATTTCGTGAGCGAAGATTTCCTGGAACGGGGGATCTTGACCACCCGGAAGGCGAGGCCCGCTAATGAGGCTTCGGCGGGTGAAGGGCAGGACTGAAGAAAAGGGAGCTGTAACCGTGACGAATGGGCCACAAAAAAGAGCTGTTAAAGGCATAAAAGTTGATGTTGATAAATGCATTGGCTGCCGCGCATGCGAGGTCGCCTGCTCCGCATTTCACGCCAGCCCGAAATACAGCAGCACGAATCCGGCTCGATCCCGGATTCGGGTCGTGATAGATGAACTCAACGATGCTTACGTCCCGGTACGCGCCACTGATTTTACTTCAGCCGAATGTACCGGCAGACATGCCTATACGATTACCGGCAAGCAATACAGGGAATGCATCTTTTGCGGGGTTTCCTGCCCGGCGAGGGATCTTTTCAGAGAACCCGATTCCGGCCTTCCCTTGAAATGCGATATGTGTGAAAACGATCCCCCTTTGGAAGAACCCATGTGTGTTCAGGCGTGCCCCCATGACGCCTTGATCTATGAAGAAAGGGAAGAGGCAGGCGATGCAGCAGAGGTGCGCGATGAGTTGGAGATCGGTTTGGAGGCCCTGTCAAAAAAACATGGCAGACAGAAGGTGATCGATGCCCTGGCGCGGATGTCCAAATCGAAAAGAGGCGCATCATAACCGTTCCGGGTTCCGGTTCCGGGTTCCGGGTTCAGAGGCTTTAGCAAAGCGAATATCGGATAATGAATATCGAATGTCGAATAACGAAGGAAGGCATTCTGTCTATTTTAAAAAGATTGAGCCTGGCGCAAGCGCCCTTCGATATTTCTCGGTTCATTCTTCTGCGGTTCGCTTTTCGACCCCTGAACGTTGAGCGCTGAACCGTTGAACCTATCTATCCAGGTATAAACGACCCAAGGCTTGAACGGCTGACAACATATAAGGTTAAGATAGAGGATGAATATACAGTGGAAACCGTAGCCCCCCTGCAAGAGATCATCGATGTCATCAAGGCGTCCGGCGGAGACGCGTTCAAATTTTGCTACCAGTGCGGCTTGTGCGACACGGTCTGCCCGTGGAACCGGGTCAGGTCGTTTAGCATGCGCCGGATCATCCGGGAAGCCACCTTTGGTTTGACCGATATCGAGACCGAGGAGATGTGGCGCTGCACGACGTGCGGCAACTGCCCGCGTCAATGTCCGCGGGGGGTGAAGATCATCGAAGCCGGGGTGTCGTTGCGGCGGATATCCACCGAGTACGGGGTGTTTCCGGCGCCGGTCAGTCCGGTCAAGGGTGTGGCGGCCAGTCTTTTAGGCAAGGGCAATCCGTTGGGCGAAGACCGTGACAAGCGCGCGGGCTGGGCCGAAGGGTTGGGGGTGAAGCCCTACAGCGAGGAGATGGAGCTATTATATTTTCCGGGCTGTTATTTGTGCTATGACCCGCGTTTGAAGAAGGTGGCGCGGGCGACGGCGTCGATATTGCAAAAGGCGGGGGTGAGTTTTGGGATTTTAGGCGATCAGGAGAACTGCTGCGGCGAGAGCATCCGCAAGACGGGCGATGAGGAGTTGTTCAAGCGTCTGGCGCGGGAGAACATCAAACGTTTTGTGTCCGGCGGGGTGCGTCGGATATTGGTGTCGTCGCCGCACTGTTATCACACGTTTAAAAACGAGTATGGTGAGTTCATGGTCAACTTTGAGGTGGTCCATATAGCGCCGTATCTCAGCGAGCTGCTGGCGTCGGGCCGGCTTGAGCTCAGGGGAGAATACGGCAAGAAGGTGACCTATCACGATCCGTGTTATCTGGGGCGCCACAACGGGGTGTATGAGGAGCCGCGGT
>WOR8_10000547_pt1 | contig 39291 bp, 28 predicted proteins | sample DeeMarSeWOR38_10_FD_19890 | JGI IMG/M metagenome (IMG submission 19890) | reverse complement strand
CGCCAAAGGCGCGCGAGCGGCCGCTAATGTTGTATGGACCCCGCGAAACCCAATTTTGAATGGTGAAATTACCGGACCTGGAGAAGTGCGGTTGCTGAGGCTGATCTTCCCGGCGGGGCAGGGTGGCCGCAAAAGCCAGTTCTGCGGCGCGAATATTAGGGGGAATGACCCCGGTTTGAGGATTGCGCAGCCGCATCCATTCAAATTCAACCCTGGCAAAGGGATTATCCTCCGTTGCTGAGGAGGGCGGAACCGGCTCCGGCGGCATAGAATGATGGGTGGTTGAATTCAGCCATTGATAGCCAATCCATCCGCTAATACCACACAAGAGCAGGAGAATACTCAGTTTACGTTTCATGATAAACCCCTTTAATTTGGTGACAGGATTTTAATAATCATGATCTCATGCCCTAAACCGCTGGCGGTTTGGATATATTTGATTCTTGTATAAATTGACCCGTGGCCGGAATTCTGGTCTAGTTTTTACCGCACCAGCAACATCTTCTTAACCTGCTGAAACCCTTCAGTTTGAATTTCATAGAAATAGACCCCACTGCTAAAATTGCCACCTTCAAAATCCACGCTATGGGTACCAGCCGGTTTGTGCTCATCTAACAACACAGCTATCTCCTGCCCGATTGTATTGTAGATTTTTATTTTTACATCCGATGCTTCGGCCAATTGAAAACGAATGTGAGTTACAGGGTTGAAAGGGTTGGGGTAGTTTTGGTGTAAAAAGAATTTGTTGGGAAAGGCAATTTCATTCTCGCCAATTCCTACAATATTCTGAAACCTGATATCATCAATATACCATCCACTACTTACATCACTAGTTCCACCCAAATAATTCTCCGAATGAAAGTAAAATCCAATTTGAACTATAGAATCAGCATATGCAGATAAGGACACATAAAAGTTCGTCCATATTCCGCTACTCGTATTAACAATTTGGGAAGAAATTGCTTGCCAATTTCCGTTATTAACTCTGATCTGTGCTTCCCCATAGTCCGCGGCTGAAAAACTGAACCAATGCCAAAATTGAACTGCGGGATTTGCCGATGCTGGAGGGACGACAAACGGCGGACTTACTAGCCTGCTATCTGCTGGTTCTTGATAATTGCCCTCCAGATTGGTAGCCGCGCAGTTTTGACCAGCAAATGCACTATCCGGTCCGCTAGTTGGGTCTCCAACTTCCCAGCTCCCTTCGTCCACCGACCAGTCCCCAAATCCTGATTCAAATCCCTCCGGACTATTTAATACATATGGTCCTGTCACTAATGAAACTTCGTCTATATACCAACCACTACTTACATCACTAGTTCCACCCAAATAATTCTCCGAATGAAAATAAAATCCAATTTGAACTGTAGAATCAGCATAAGCTGATATATCAACTGATCCATAAGACCAGGCATTACTGCCATAATTGTTCATTATAATTGAAATGGATTCCCAGTTACCATTATCTACTTTTATTTGGACTTGCCCATAATCAGCTGCCCCGAAACTGAACCAATACCAAAATCGAAATCGTGGATTCTCTGATGCAGCGGGTACCACAAAAGGCGGGCTTACCAACCGGCTATCTGCAGGTTCCTGATAATTACCCTCTAAATTCGTCCCAACACAGTTTTGCCCACTGTATGCACTACCTGGTCCACTGATTGGAACTCCAACTTCCCAGCTCCCTTCGTCCACCGACCAGTCCCCAAATCCTGATTCAAAATCTTCCGGGCTATTCAGTAAATATGGACCCGTAATTAATGAAACATCATCAATGTACCAGCCGCTACTCACATCATTAGTCCCCCCAAGATTATTAAACGAATGGAAATAAAAGGCAATCTGAACTGTAGAATCAGCATAGTCCGATATATCAACTGAGCCATAAGACCAGGCATTACTCCCATAGTTATCTATTATATTTGAAATAGATGTCCAACTACCATTATTTACTTTTATTTGAACTTGTCCATAATCAGCTGCCCCGAAACTGAACCAATACCAGAATCGTAATCGTGGATTTTCTGATGCAGGGGGCACCACAAATTGAGTATGTCTAATCAATCGTGTATCTACTGGTTCAGAATAATTTCCATCTAAGACCGTTGCAGCGCAGTTTTGTCCACTGTATGCACCGTTAGGTCCGCTGGTCGGTATCCCTACTTCCCAGGTTCCCGCATCCACATGCCAATCTGTCGTCCAGTTTCCTTCCCAATCTTCATACCAAAGAGTGTCAATTGTCTGGGCAATAAGACCCGCCGAAAACAATAAAGGGGCTAAAACAATCAATAAATATTTCATCATACTACCTCCTATTGGTCTAAAAATTTCATAACGCAGGGAATTCACTAAAGGAAGAGTCGTTGGCTGTCAATAGTCGAAGGGAATCCACCAATAAAGGATTTTGGCATATTCCTTTGCGAACTAAATATATCTGCAGGTGTTTCGAGACGTGTTGAATAGAATTCCCTTTCCAAATATATTAAGAACCCTCCTCGTAACAATATAATGGTCTCGATCAAAATATCAATATTTATAAATTATTTTTTCCTCCAAACAAAAAAGCCCTTAAAGGATTTAACCTAAAAGGGCTTTTGGAAAATAAATGTATTTGATATTACCTGAGCAGCAACATCTTCCTCACCTTAACCATGTTCCCTGCTTTCAACCTGTAAAAATACGCTCCGCTTCCAACTTCATTCCCGTAGCTATCCCTTCCATCCCATCGCACTTCATAACTGCCGGGCGCTTTGGTTTCGTTGAGCAGCGTTCTCAGCAGTTTCCCATTAATATCGAAGATTTTCAATTCTACAAATTCCAAATCCGAAATACCGAATTTAATATTGGTACTTGGATTAAACGGATTAGGATAGTTCTGCGATAATTCGAATCCAGCGGGGATATTCTCGTTTACCGGATCAATGCCAACTATAGGAATGGCAAAGCTACCCCATGCAGTTGCCCAACGCCCGTCTTCCGTTGGATATTGAGGTAAAATAGAGCCCCGGCTCATTGCATATTCATTAAACACCCAAAAGGTTACATCATCCGAGGGATCCACAGACATACCCGAATAATCTCCCCAGCGGTTTCGGGATCCGCCAAAGGCGCGGTAATAGTAATCCATGCCGGCGCGCAGCGTTGCCGTCTGCTGAACCGTACCAGCCGGATCTCCTGCCAGGCGTCCCGTATAGTACGCTCCCGGAAAAGTTGTAGCAGCAGAGGCAGAAAAGCCTATTGCCATATCTCCGTTCATGTTCACTGCAACCGATGGGAAAAAAGTAAACGTTCCGGTGGCAATATCTTCCCCGCCAGCATTCCCCTGGTCTGCAACCGTAATGGCATTAAGATTAGTGGTGCTTAATTTCCACCAGTGGGCGGTCGTTTGGTTCGCGTCCGGTCCGCTGTTTGGTAAAATTGTAGTAGTAGCCCATAACAAATTATTGCGCCACACCGCATGGAGCAATCGCCGGTCGTTTACCTCTATTTCTTCAGGACTGGTCAGTTGAGGCGCATCGGGCAAAGGATTGACCGAAGCATTTTCAATATTCCCGACGTTGACAAACTGGTGGTTAAATGAAGTAGCACCAAGTGGATTATTGACCCGGATGATTTGGACAAATTCGTTTGTTCCATCTGTTAAGCCCGAATACGAAACCAGAAATGCTCCTACCCCGCTAGGAGCTGTTCCAAACATGTGGGAAGGCTGTGTGGTTATCGCGTATTGTGGCAAACCAACAATGTTATACGGCTCATGATTCGTAACACTGGCAGAACCGCCGTCGTAAAATCCTCCGCTTCCCAATCCCTTATCTACTATCCATAGAAAATTATTACGATAGAGTAAGGAATCAAAGGTATACATGTTTGCATTGATATAAACAGCTTGCGCATCAACTGCGAAACCCGGATAGTCTGCCCAGCTGGTATCCCCATCGGCAATCAACTTTGAATTAATTGCATGATGGTGCCAGGTGCCATTGGGATCGCTGTTATCAGAAACAGCCACCATAATCCGGGAGGTATTGGCAGGATCCCCTTGAGCAATATCAGTCACTTCAAGCGTTACCACTACAAAACGGTCCGCATATTGATCGTAAATAACTTTCGGGTCAAAGGTGTGAGTCAATGGATTTAAAGAACTGAAAAACGTGGCTAAACTTTGCCGGTTTTGATTGGTGCCTGTTTTGGTAAACCATTCAATGGAGGAATTCACAACGTTTACTACGTGATTGGGTCCTGCGGCACCTATGGGATCAGGCGGGATAAGCCAGGAGCCAGTCGTGGTGTGGTTTACATCATAGTTAATTGCGTCAAAGATAACAAGCAGATTCGGCGAGAGAGGCGCAAAAGGGTCGGAAATGACATGTTCCTGATCGAGGTCGTAGCTCGAAATGGGCTGCTTAACGCCTTTAGCTTTAAAGAGGGACATGACGGCGCCTCCCGAAATTTCCGGCGGCGGTGGCGGAATAAGAGATAGTTCACTAATTGCGGAAGATTGTCCGAAAACGGAAACGCCAAACAAGAGTATAATCGGAAATGAAATAGTCCAACTCATTTTCGCAAACTTTGATTCCATAGCGATTCTCCTAAGAAGTTTAACATAAGTTTTTTATAATGATTTTTTTCTCCAGTTGTAAATCTTCGCCAGGATTTCCTGCTGCTTTACCTCACAGCAGGCAATCATAATCTTTCGCATTAAGGCAAGCGATTATGGTTAAGAGAAACTTAATTAGCGGATTCCGGTGTCAAAATGAACGGTGATCCTTGTAAATTGATTTGCTTTTACGGTAACGGTTTGCTCTTCAGGATAAGGCGGTCTCAATGGATTTGGAGAGACGGGAGATACAATGTACTCACCCGGTTCCAGCGAAATTTTAAATTTGCCTTCATCATCGGTCTGGATTTGAGTAATCTCTTCCCGCTCTCGACTTAATATTTTCAAGTCTGCCTTGTATGGCTTATCGGGCAAGGGCTTATCAGCTCTAACCACCGCAGACATCGGGCCCAGTAACACCTGTCCCTCGATTCCTGAAGTAAGCTGTTTTTGGGACCGGTTTTGAGAACATCCGGAAAATGATATGAGGACAGACAATAAAGATATGATAGCAGCTATTCTCAGTATTTTCATTGTTCCCTGTAGTTTTAAAAAGGAGATCAAAAAGTGAAAGACTATAACGAAAGTTAAACAGCAACTTTAGAATCTTCGACAAAAAAATGCGGAATTTTAATTTTTCTTAATTTTGGTAGATACTTCTGGTTATATGCATTGCGAATATTGCCCAGAAAACTTGCCATAATTGAAATAAAATTGGTTATATTTCGTGGGTTAAACCTAATCACCCATTTCAAAATATGATTGCCCGGATAGCCCGCCATTACAGAACCATTGGTATATGGCGATTACTCAGCGGAGAAAAGCAGCCATTCCCCAAATGGAGTTTAATATGTCAAACTTGATTGGCAAGACAATTCTTCATTATAAAATTATAGAGGAGCTCGGTCGTGGCGGGATGGGGGTGGTTTATAAAGCCGAGGACACCAAACTCAAACGGGAAGTTGCCATCAAGTTTTTACCTCATCACATTCAGGCGGATGATGAAGAACGTGAACGGATGAAGATTGAGGCTCAGGCCGCGGCGGCGCTAAACCACCCCAATATAGCTACAGTCCATTCGATTGAGGAAACCGCTGATGAACTCTTTATTGTAATGGAATATATCGAAGGGAAAGAATTAAAAGACTTAATTCCCCCTATCCTCCCTTTAGGAAAGGGGGGTACCGCTTCCCCTCCCCCTTTGGAAAAGGGGAATCGAGGGGGATTTCTTCCCATTGATGATGTTCTCGATTACGCCACCCAAATTGCCGATGGATTACATGCCGCACATGAAAAAGGCATTATACACCGCGATATCAAATCTTCCAACATTATGGTTACAACAAGGGGGCAAGCAAAAATCATGGATTTCGGACTGGCAAAGGTGAGCGGCAATCCCCAACTAACCAAAATCGGTACCACTATTGGCACTACTGCCTACATGTCTCCTGAACAGGTACGGGGAGAAGTGGTGGACCAGCGTTCGGATATTTGGTCCTACGGAGTGCTGCTGTACGAATTATTAACCGGCCAGCTGCCATACACCGGGCCGTATGAGCAGGCAATAATGTACTCGATTGTAAATGAAGAGCCAATTCCGGTGTCGCAGGTGAAAGAAGATTTGCCCGCATCATTGGTAACTATTGTGGCCAAATGCATGGAAAAGGACGTGCAGAAGCGGTATCAGACTTTTTCGGAGTTGCTGACCGATCTGAAAGAAGCTGAAACGAATTTGGGTGTGGTCCCCCATAGAAAGAAAATAAAGCCAACGAAGACCCCGGCCGCGCAGCCGAGGCTCGGAGTACCGTTAATGATATCTGCTGCTATCGGTCTTATATTGATTTTGGTATTTCTTTTTCCAACAATAACAGATTGGTTTAAATCCAGTATAGTGCCTTCGCAGCAACATTTGTTAGTACTTCCCCTCACCAACATTAGCAGCGACCCAACAAAACAGGTTTTTTGTGACGGGCTGGTTGAAATTCTTACCAGTAAGCTCTCTCAGCTCGAACAGTTTCATGGATCGCTTTGGGTTGTTCCGGCAAGCGAAGTGCGTCGACAGGGAATTAACAGTGCCAGCGAAGCTCAACAATCATTTGGCGTTAATTTAGTTGTCAGCGGCAGTCTACAGAGTTTTAATGATCAAATCCGCTTAACCTTAAATTTGATCGATGCTGAAGATCTTCGCCAATTGAATTCTGCAGTACTAGATATTACACCAGAGAAATTGTCTGCTTTACAGGATGAGGCTGCAGTGAAAATGTTAGCGATGCTCAATCTGGAGCTTAATCCACAAATTGAGAAAGTGTTAACCGCCGGCGGAACGACCGTTCCGGGAGCCAATGAATTTTATCTGCAGGGGCGCGGTTATCTCCAACGATATGAGGATGTAGGTAACATTGACGCCTCTATTAAGTTATTTGAAAATGCCATCAAACAAGATCCAAAATTTGCCCTCGCTCTCGCCGGTTTGGGAGAAGCATATTGGCGAAAATATGAAGCAACTAAGAATGCCATGTGGGTGGAGAAAGCCCAGGAACAATGTCAACAGGCCATGAAACTAAACAATCAGCTTGCGGCAGTGAATATTACTCTTGGTGTGGTTAACAATGGTACAGGTAAATATGAAGATGCCGTCAACGATTTTGAAAAAGCACTTGACTCTGATCCAACCAATGCGGATGCTTATCGTGGGTTAGCAAAAGCTTACGAAGCACTGGGGTCTCCGGAAAAATCGGAGTCAACCTTTCAACAAGCAATCAAACTGAAGACTGACTACTGGGCTGGCTATAATGATCTGGGAGTTTTTTATTTCCGGCAAGGTCGCTACGATGATGCCATCGCGCAATTTCAGCAAGTGATTGTTCATACACCGGATAATTACAGAGGCTATAATAATCTGGGAGGAATTTATTATCTCCTGCAACGCTGGCAGGAAGCGCAGCAGATGTTCGAACGCTCTTTCGCTCTAAAGAAATCTTATGCCGTATCTTCCAATTTGGGGACGCTTTACTTCATTCAGGGAAAATACTCAGATGCGGCACGGACTTACGAAAAAGGGTTGGAGCTCAATCCGAATGAGTATATTATTTGGGGCAATCTGGCATCTGCCTACTACTGGGCGCCAGGAGAACGGGATAAAGCTCCAGAAACCTACCGGCAGGCCATAGCATTAGTGAAAGAAAGACTAAAAATAAATCCAAATGATCCGGATTTAATAGCAATGATGGCAGGATATTATTCCATGATTGATGAGCGCCCCCAATCTTTACAATTAATTGAACAAGCATTAGAAATGGCTCAGGAAAATGTACAGGTAATGTACAGAGCTGGCACAGTATATGAACAATTAGGCGACCGTGATAAAGCATTATACTGGATTGACAAATCACTGGAAAACGGTTATTCTCTTGCTGAGATTGAACATCAACCGGATTTGCGCCAGTTACTTAAAGACGCTCGCTTTCAAAGGCTGGTAAAAAAATACGCTAATACATACGGTAGAAAAGAGAACTAATAATTCTTTCAATTACTTTAACCAATTAATAAACCCAAAATACAAATTATTTAAGAGGAGGTATCCCATGGATATTAATCTCACTATTAAAAAAGTCAACAACGAGTGGAAGGTAGTTGACCAAAGTAATACAACCCAGGTGAAAGCAAAAACGGGCGACAAAGTAACCTGGATGGCACTGGGAACGGACGCATATTTCCAATTTATTGAGGGTAAACTTGTGGCAAAAGAAAAAGACAAAGATAAAGCCTCAAAGAAAGATGAAGCGGAGAGTCTTGCCGAGATTTATACCACCAATAAGGTCGCGGCCGGACAATCAGTGTCATTTATTATTCGGGCTTCAGTAGCAAAAGGAAAATATCCTTATGCGGTTTTCTGTACCGCCGATTCGGTTTTCGCCACCGGTGATTCTCCGCCACAAATTATTATTGAATAGCGGATAGGATGAGTTTGAATGAATCCAAACAGCAAGACAGGTAGAGTAATCTGAATGGAAATGGGACATGAGCTTAAATTGAAACCAAAACCTGACAAGAACAAATCGCAAAACGTGAGTCAATCAGTCAGCCGGAAATTTCCATTTCAGCGACTCCTGGTCGAATTTTTGTCAATTGTTCTCGGCGTATTACTTGCCCTTGCCTTAAATGAGTGGAGAGAAACACGCTCGCACCAATCCCAGGCAAATGCCGCTCTGCTGAACATAAAAATTGAACTGCAATCCAATTTGGAAGCATTAACAATTCTGCATGAGAATAATACTACCACCGTTGAAATGATGGCTGATGATCAGGATGCCGGTTCAGGTGAAGATCGCAAGTTTATTCCCGGATTGCAATTGCGGGAAACTGCCTGGGAGACATTCCTTTCAACCAATACATCAAATTATGTAGATTACAAAGCTGTTGTAATATTATCTGAAACCTACTCTTTTCAAGACCTTTACAAACAGGGTGGTACTTTATTAACCGAGGCCGCCATGAACATGGCGGCTTATGTCGCCGCAACAGGGAGAGAAGTGGAGGATAGTCGTTTCAAGAATCAATTTTATGATTATTTTGTGATGCTTGTTCAAGTAGAAGGTGAGCTGCTTAACTCTTGCCAGAAATCGATTGGGCACCTTGAGGTGATTTTAAAAGAAATGCGTAAATGAAATCGTCAATCTCGCCGTCCATCACTCGCTGCACGTTGCTGGTTTCATGGTCGGTACGATGATCCTTTACCATATTATAGGGATGAAAAACATACGAGCGGATCTGGTTGCCCCAGGCAATCTCACTTTTACTGTCTTCCAGCTTTTGGCGTTTGGCTTTCTCTTCCTCCAATTTTTTCTGATAGAGCCGCGCCTTCAATATTTTCATGGCATTGGCTTTATTTTTATGCTGAGACCGCTCATTCTGGCAGGAGACGACAATATTGGTTGGGATGTGCGTAATTCTCACCGCAGAATCCGTTCGGTTTACATGCTGCCCACCGGCGCCGCTGGCTCGGAAAGTATCGATCCGCAGATCATTGGGATCAATCTCTATTTCAATGTCGTCATCAATTTCGGGAAGCACAAAGACCGATGCAAAAGAGGTGTGCCGCCTTGCACCAGCGTCAAATGGAGAAATCCTCACTAAACGATGCACGCCGCTTTCAGCCTTGAGAAAACCAAACGCATAAAATCCGGTTACTTCAATAGTCACGCTCTTAATTCCGGCTTCTTCCCCGTAAAGCATATCCATAATTTCATGTTTGTACCCTCTTCTCTCGCACCAGCGGACATACAAACGCATCAGCATCTGCGCCCAATCGTGGCTTTCCGTGCCGCCGGCTCCGGGATGAATGGTTAAGATAGCATTTTTTTTATCTTCCAGATTAGACAACAGTCCCTTTAATTCCAGCTCTTTGGCCTGATTTTCAATTTGTTTGGTCTCATCGTCCAACTCTTTTAAGATTCCCTGGTCATTTTCTTCGATAACCATGTCTAGCATTAACTTGGCGTCCTGAACTGCCTTGTAGCAATTTTTCCAATCATCCAGTTTTTCTTTTTGAGAATTAAGTAGTCTTAAGGTTTGTTGGGCTTTATCGTGAGAGTCCCAAAATTCGGGGCGGGAGGTGAGATTTTCTAATTCGCTGATTTCTTTTTCGATTTTTTCAATATCAAAGATACCCCCGTAAATTGTCTAGAATGGTTTCTGCAGATTCAATTCGGTCCCGGATCTCGTCTATCATGTTACTCCTTATGATTTATCTATTTGAAACTCCGAAAAACTCTGCGAGCAATTATTTCTTTCAGAGCATTCTTACTTATTGAGGTTAATTTCGTAAATAGATTTAAGATCGCTGTCCTGAAAATAATGGTTGAGTATCTCCTCACTCTTGAATCCCTCCAGCGCCATAACTGCCGCGCCGGTTTTACATAGCCCGATACCATGCCCTTGCCCTGCACCAATAAAATTGAACATGATCGGAGTTCCGGTATCATCCAGCTCCTTTTCCAAGATAAAGCATGAACTGGGCAGTATATCATGATCGAGCGCCATCCTAATATTCAATTGACCGTTGATTCGATAGTTTTTCAGACTTCCTAGCAATTCAATTTCATTCAAACGACCGGACTTTCCTCTATACAATGGGTATATGTCAAAGAGGGTTCCAATATCTTCCCCAATTCTTTTGCGAATGACATCCTCTAATTCATTGCGGTTGTAACTGACTTCCCAACGGAAAAATTGTTTGTATTTCTCTAACGCTTCCGGTATGTCCCTCCCTTTTAAATTACACCAGACTTCAGGCCTTGCGTCAATCCATTTTTTAATCGTTTTTTCATCCGGAGGCTTGCGAAAATTTTTTGATTTTTCTTTCCAATCGTATCTCCCGGTAAAGAGCGGTTTTTCATCATTTTCCCAAAACCCTTCGGAATCCTCAGTGTGTCCACCGCAAATGAGATGAAACGGAGTATCACGAATATGATCTTTAGTCAGGAGTACCTGTCCACGAGTTGATTCTACTGCCTTGTTTATATTATCATCATCAAAATCATCCCCATAATACCTTAAAGAGGAGCCGGTATTTGAAAAATCGATCGAATCCCCCAACTCAAAATGATTTATCCGTGCCATGGCTTCATTTCGACAGACAACCGCGAAACTCTTTAGAAAATTTAATGGCAAATCAGTACCAACTTCAGAATAAAGCACTCGCTTAAGATAGGATTCCAGCGGAATTTCGCTTATCGCCCGCAAATTTCCAGTATTGTCAATTCTTAATTCCACTGTCCCATTAAACACCTGATCATTCCAATGATACTTCTGAAGTACATCATCAAAACTTCGGATATTAAAAATTCTAATTTTAGCGTTCACATTTTCCGGGACAATACGAATTGAATTTGCAGATTCAGCAGACTTATCGTATTCTGCATCAAATACTTCCAAATGCCCCTGGGGCTGTCTTATGGTTTCTTTCTGCACATATGGAATAAATTCAGGCTGAAATCTTTTAAAATCCTTGCGGGCTTGAATTTCCGTTGGATAATTACCGACTGCTAGAATGTATTTGGTATTATTGCTAATCTTTCTATTCTGGAAAAAAATATTCCCACCTAAACTTCTTGTAAAAACACTTTTATCAATTGTTCTGGCGTGGTCCAATTTTGCCTCAACTAATTCTTTCTCAAAGGATTCAAAAAGGACCAAGAAAAAATTCTCCTTTCCCGGTTTGCTATCCTTGATCTTAACTCTCCACTTTAAATCGGAGTTAATTGATTTGATCAAATCATTTCCAGCTTCATCTTGAACCGTAAATCTGCCCATCACCTTGAAATCTACATATTCTTGCGAATCGAAAATTCCAATACGAAGCAACGGTTCACTATTCATCTCTTTCAGTTGGAAGTCTTTAATTTCATTCTCCATCTGCTACTCATGCGCATTATTGATTGAATACAAATATAAAATTTAGTTTAAACCGTCTATTAAATCAAGTGCTTTACCTGCACATTACTCTGATCCGTTCAAAATTCATGCGTTTAAAGGCGGTTGCTCAATTAGAATTGATTTTCCAGGGGCATTTTATTATTATATTTAACTTGGATTTGAGGTATTGCCTTTGAAAAAAGCATTTATTGAATTATTGGCTATTATCCTTATTCACAATTTTTTTCTGTTTGGACAGCAGCGGGGTGTGGACGTTACGGAGACTTTTGGTGACCGGCTTGTAATCGGGATGGTCTCCGCGCCTTTGAATGAAATTAATCCGTTTAGTATTTCTACATCCTACCAGCAGGAAATAGTCAATCTAATTTTTGGCTATGGCCTTTTGCAAAAACCTGGCAAGTATGCAATAACCTCATCTTTGCTTGACCGCCTAGTCTACGATACTCCACAAGCCAACAATAGAGTATGGCGAGTGGTTCTAAACCGCAATATTATTTTTCAGGATGGTAGTCTATTATTAAATTCTGATGTAAAATTTACCTATGATTTGGTAAAGAAATATGGCGGCAATATTTTCAACCGGCGGTTAGATTTGAGAAACATCAAAAATATCTCAGTTGAGGGGGATCTTGAAGTCAAATTTGAGCTTTACAAGCCAGAGACCAATTTTTATGAAACACTGAATGATATCCCCATACTGTCCCGCGAATACTACTCATCCGCAATGGATGAAGGCTATAGCGTTTTTGAGGAAAGAACCCCCATGGGAATCGGCCCTTTCTCCCTTGAATTTCATAATACCACGGCGATCAATCTGAAATATCACCAGCGCTATTTTTCAGGAAGACCTTTCCTAGAAGATATCCACATTGAGTTTTTTGAAAATGATGAGCAATTGATTGACGCGTTCACCAATAAGAACGTTGACTATATAGAAATAAAAGATAAAATAACAGCAGAACGTTTGCACGAATTGATGGGAAGCAATATTATCGTATTTGGCATTCCCCGTCCCAATAAAAAAGTATATTTTATATTAGCAAACCTCAATAAATCTCCTCTATCGGACTTAAATGTGCGCCAGGCAATTCAGTTATCTATTAACCGAAATGAAATATCAAACAAATTTGATTTTAAGGAAATCGCAAAGACACTGTTTGACTCGGACAATCCCCATTATTTCAAAACTGCTTTCAAGGATGAGGAGTACAACCCGGTAGTTGCTTCACAAATCTTAAGAAATTCCGGCTGGATCAGGAATCAAAAAACCGGCATGCTTGAAAAAAATGGCAGACCTCTAAATATCAAGTTATGCTTTTCCCAAAATTCCTTCTTAGAAGAGAGTATCGCCAGGTCTCTCAAGATTTCATTGGGTGAGTTGAACATTAATCTTCAACCTATTCCGGTGCAACCCTTTGGCAAAGGTGATTTAGTGAAAAATGGTGAATTTGATTTATTAATATTATCATATACTTATGATCCCCAATACGTATTCGAGGCTGTGGAACAATTTTATTTTGATATTTTAAAAGGAAATCTACTTAATCCAAATTATCAGAACAGTTATCTGGATCAGTTGATCAATCTTTCATATAGGGACAAAAACATAAAACAAAATCTCTATCAACGCTTTCAGTATTATTTAAAGAAAGAACTACCGGTATTTTTCCTGTTTTTTGATCAACGCATAATTGTCGCTGTAAACAGTCGATTTCGTAATTTTCGAACCACATTCCGTGAGGGTGATCGAATTTATATTAGGATGGCACCATTTGAAAACTGGTTTGTACCAAAAATTTTACAACGATATTCTACTAAAAGCGGTGATCCGGAATAATGGATTTGCGTCTAGAGACTCGCTTTCGAATTTTTAAGCGAGCCATAAGGCAATTTTTTTCACGAAGATTTTCCACAAGGTTAATTGCCACCTATGTAGCGTTAGGTGCTATACCCCTTATAACCATCAGCATTTTTCTCATATCCGTCACCAAAGATACGATTCAAACATATATTCATCAAAGAAATTTGGAAACGGCGCGACGCGCAAGTAATGAGATCTTTCTATTCATCGAAAGCCCATTAACGATTTTGCAAACAACTGCCTTGACAAGCGATATTATCCTGATGGAAAAATTTTCTCAAAGCCGCCTGATAAACAAAATCAAGGATGAGAACTCCATATTCCAAAAGATATTTATTCTAAATGAGAAGGGAACCATTCAGGTGACAACCAGCTTCGGGGAGGAAATGCAAGATCTTAGTCATGAACCCTTTTTCAATTCTGCCCTGCTGGGAGATGAATATGTCTCTGACGTTTATTTTACGCCCTCGAGTTTCCCAGTCTTATTAATTGCCGAGCCGATCAAGGTATATAATCAGGTGGTTGGTGTGCTTGCTGCAGAAATTGACTTAAAAAGCATCTGGGATTTGGTAGATAATATCCGAATTGGGAAAACCGGATTTGCATTCTTGATAAGCGCCAACGGTGTCGTCATTGCCCACCGGGAAAAAGAAAAGGTGTTAGAGAAGGAAGATTATTCCAATTATGCGTTTTTCCAAGCTATACAACAAAATTCTCAAGGGGTTACGGTTATCGATTTTGACGATACTCCTTACATTACTGCTTATGCTCCCATAGAACGCCTAAATTGGGGAGTTGTTATTCAGCAAACCGAAGAGGAGGCTTTTTCATTTGCCAAACAAATGCAGGTACGGGTTTATATTTTGGTGGCAATAACTACCATCATTGCCGTGATACTTGGATTCCTCAGCGTGCAACGTTTTACGAGACCGCTCGTTCAATTGGTAAGGGGAGCTCGGGAGTTTGCCAGGGGTAATCTTAAACACCGGATTGCCATAAAGCGTCAGGATGAAATCGCTGAATTAGCGGAGGAATTTAACTCTATGGCGGGATCGTTGTTGAAATATCAAAATGATTTGAAGAGGATGACCCGGTTGGCAGCATTAAGTCGATTTGCTTCAATGATCAGCCATGAAATTAAAAATCCACTTAATTCAATGAATATTAATATGCAGATTTTAAAGCGCCTGTTTCATCGGGAGGATATTCCTGTTGATCGGAAAATAAGATATATGGATGTTTTGTCGTCAGAAATTTCCCGGATCAACGAGTTAATAAATAATTTTCTGGCCATTTCGCGTCCACCGGAATTGAGTTTAAATTTGACCGATGTTCACAAGATCTTGAATGAGGTAACACTAATTCAGGAGGCGCACGCAATTACGGAAGGCGTAAGAATCCAAAAAGAATTTGCAGAAGGCGAAATATTAGGAATGTATGATTTCAATCAACTTAAGCAGGTATTTCATAATATTATCGTAAATGCGATTGACGCCATGATCGAGGGTGGAAATCTATGTATTAGCACTCATGTGATAAATAGAAAATACGGTAAGTCTGGCGAAAACAGTCATGTAACAATTGAGTTTGCAGACACCGGCATCGGAATGTCCAAAGATGTATTGAAAGATGCTTTTGAGTTTTATTATACAACTAAACCAACCGGAACCGGTTTGGGTTTAGCCATTGCAAGACAGATCATCAAAGGTCATAACGGTAAAATCTATATTAAAAGTCAGGAAGGTTCCGGTACGGCAGTCTCAGTTGAATTGCCAATAAGTAAATATTCTGTGAATGTTAAGGAAAAATTGTTAGACAAAAAGTAATCCTTGAGGTTTTAATTAAAATGAAAAGCAATATTCTTGTAGTAGAAGACGACATAAATACGCTTAACGGACTAGCTGATATTCTTAATGAAGAAAATTTTGAAGTTTCCAAGGCAACAAATGCAAAGCAAGCATTAACGAATTTCAAGAAGAATTCTTTCAATGTTATTTTAATGGATTATTTACTACCGGATCAGGATGGATTGGAACTATCTAAAACAATCTTGCACGAGCAACCGGAAGCTAAAATTATTATGATGACTGCATTTGGAACTGTTAAAAATGCGGTTAATGCGATGAAGATAGGAATTTATGACTACCTTACCAAACCGGTTGATTTGGATGAGCTATTGATCGTGATCAGACGGGCAATTAAAGAGCAAAACCTGATTTCCGAGAACGTCGCCTTAAAGTCAAAAATTACTCAGATATATCGATTCGAAAATATCATCGGTGTCAGCGGTAAAATGCAGGAAGTCTTCCAAAAGGTGGTCAAAGTTGCAAACACGGATGCTACCGTTTTGTTGCGAGGGGAAAGCGGAACCGGTAAAGAACTGATAGCCCGGGCTATTCACTATCAGAGTATCCGGAAAGAAGCTCCGCTCGTGGAAATAAACTGTGCTTCGATTCCCGAAAATCTTTTAGAAAGTGAGATTTTCGGTCATGAAAAAGGCGCCTTTACCGGCGCCTACAAAATGAAAAAAGGGAAATTCGAAATTGCCCATAACGGAACGATTTTTTTGGATGAAATTGGCGATTTACCTTTGGGACTTCAGTCCAAATTGCTACGTGTCCTGCAGGAAAGATCTTTTACGCGGGTTGGAGGGGTTGATAATATTGAGGTTGATGTGCGGCTTATTGCGGCAACGAACTCAGATCTTGAAAAAATCATGGAAGAGAAGAAATTCAGGGAAGATCTCTACTACCGGCTAAATGTGGTGCCTATTCTCATTCCCCCTCTGCGCGAGAGAATCGAAGATATCGGAGTCCTCACCGATCATTTTGTTCAAAAATATGCCCGGAAAAATAATAGGAATTTTGTGGGCCTCAGTGATTCGGCCCGCCAGTTGTTGATGGGCTATGAATGGCCCGGGAATGTCAGAGAGTTGGAGAATGCGATAGAAAATGCCATAATAATGTGTGAGAGTGATATTGTTAAGCCGGATGATTTGCCCGGTTATTTGCGAGTCAGGGATAAATCAAAAATTGCGATTGAAAAGAAGCTTGAAGATACTAAGCATCTCAGTTTTAAAGAAAAACTAGAGCTTTACGAGAAAGAAATAATTCGTCAGGCCTTGATTGAGACGAACGGAAATAAAACACAAGCTGCAAAAAAATTGGGCTTTACACTCCGAACATTAAGAAATAAGGTAAACAAACATAACTTTTGAGGTGCCTCATGAAATGTTTACAAATTACATTAATGTTTATAACTCTCTCTTTTTTAGCCGTCTATTCACAGCCCAACCCAATCTCCACCTTCACACCAAAGAAAATCAAGAACCATAACCTCCCGAAAGAATACTCCTTCTCATCGAACAATTTTTATGGAAATAATAATGGAACAGTGCACTTGCTAGTGTCCAACGAATATGTGGGCTCGTCTTTTTCCTATTTTCCCAGGACTACGAATCGATTACAATATGGTTTAAATGTCGGAATTATTCCAATACTGAAAAACAAAAATAATACATCAAATTATTATCTGAGAGGCGACGAAGAGAGATTATTACTGGTTCCCTTTTGGTTATCGGTGAAAATTCGTTTAAGAACAAATTATGACGATAGACTTATTCCATATCTCATTGGAGGATTTGGACCAACCCTTGGTTTGGATTTTGGGCCCTATAGCGGGTTTTTTGATTCAATAACTCACCTGAGAGGAGAACTTGGTGGAGGAGGTTATGTGGGGTTTGGAATTGATTATCTATGGACGGAGGATTGGGCATTTTCTATGGACGCAAGATACAATCTGTTTGTGTTTGATCACCCTGTGGGTAAGGATAAAGAATTTAGTGGCTTTTCCTTTTTTATCGGCTTTGCACGCGCATTTGGTTTATAGAAGAGACAGATATTCTTGCACCTATCTTAATACTCAGGTTTTTCCCACCGCTCATTTTTCCTCGCCGAGAAACACCATAGTTATTTTCATTCATGCGGCCTGAAACTTTCTGCATAATAAAGAAATATCAATAATTTACGATATTGTTATGGGATTATTTGTATTGGAATTTTAATGGATTATAACTCAGAAGAATTGGCCAAAAAGGTTAACTGCCTGCCAACGCTGAAACCGGTGGCGGCAAAGGCTGCTGAACTGTGTTCCGATCCGCTGACTCCTATTCCAAAATTTATTGAGGTTGTTTCCAGCGACCAAAGTATCTCTTTGCAGATTCTAAGGGTGGCCAATTCAAGCTACTTTACTTATCCCCAAAAAATCACTACGATTGAAAAGGCAATAAGCGTTTTAGGATTTAATATCGTGAGAGATATCGTCTTAAGCATTTCAATACTAAGCCTTAATCAGATCCGTGAAGGCCAGCAGGATTTTGATTTACAGAACCTTTGGGAACACGCATTCTTAACAGCCTTAATTGGCAAAGCATTGGCTGAGAAATATGACCCGGAAAAAAGAGATATACTATTCATTGCCGGTTTATTTCACGATGTCGGGAAGCTGGTGCAAAACCAGATTATCAATAAGGATTATCTGTTGATTTTCATAAAAAGTCAGCGAGAGAACGAAAAGCTCCACATTATAGAAAGGAAAATCTTAGGTTTTCACCATGGAGATGTAGGCGCAATTTTATTACAGAATTGGAATCTACCTGCTATATTGGTTAATATGGTTAAGTATCATCATTACCCGTTTGAGTTTACGGGAAGCGATGATGAATCAAGAATGATCAGGTTTTGCTACCTGAGCAATTTGCTGGCTCATTTTATTCCGAATGGGTTACGAAATTTTGACGATCTAAGTAAATTAGATAAGAAAATTACCCGTTACTTTAGTTTTAAGAACTCCGAGTTTGATGAAATTATAGACTTTGCCAGAACGTTTATCAGTAATCATAAATCGCTCCACCAAATTTTGATGGAATCCTGAGCTAATGAGTCCAGGTTTCAATATATCGGAACCTTTTGAGCAAATTCTCAAACGGTTGGATGCATTAAAGAAAAATCCGGAATTATTTTCCGAAATTGCCAATATATTTGAACAAATAAAGCAGATTGAAAAGTACACCAACACTGCTATAAATACCCTGCAAAATTATTACCTTCAATTTACCAAACAGGTTGACATTCTTTCGAGTCTCATCGATTTTCAGACGAGGATCAACAATGCTGTATCTCACAATGAAATAGTGAATCAAATATTCTCCTTCCTTAAGGAAAATATTCCGTTTCAGAATGTCTTTCTTTATTTGAAACTAAACGAGACGGACCATCAATACGAAATCCTCGCAGACGACGAAAAGAAAAAGGATGAATTTCTGGCATTTCTCACCAAAACCAACCTGGAAGGTGTTACCGAAACATTAAACAGCCGGGAATTAGGTGTTTTAATAGGCGACGTCAAAGAAGATATAATTGAGAACGTATCGTGGAATGTGCTGAAGGCCCGATCAGTTATACTCTTCCCAATACGTATGAAGGGAAAGTTGATTGGTTTCGGTCTGTTGATTGGCAAAGAAAACGCCTTTCAACTAAACCATCTATCATTTATAAACCTTGTCTCGGGTTTTATATCTCAGACCATTTTTCATTATTCTTATTTCAGTCGCCTAAAACAGAGGCTCTTCAAACAATTCAAGATCAAAAAAGATTTTGAAGAACAGGGGTATGCAAGATACCTTGAGAAGGGTCCCATGTTTATTTTTACGCTGGATCATAACGGGGTAGTTGTCCACATGAACAGCCAAGCGATTAAGAAAATAAATAATGAAGAAGATTTAATCGGGAAAAAATTCCTAGGCTTTATTCAAAAAGATCACCGCAAAGCGCTACAGAATATCCTGAACCAAATGCGGGAAGGGGATGTCAGGTTTTACAAAACTCCTGTTGTGCTTACTCCGGAAAATGAATCCATCCTCGAATTATATTTCACCAAAATGCAGCTTCAAAATAATTTTATCATGACTATCATTTTTGGCGTGGATGTAACTCAGGATTATTATAGGAACGAACATCGAGGCAGAAATGAGGCCCTGGATGAGATAACACGATTTTCTCAAATCATAATCAGCTATTGGGATAATTTGCTTAAAGAGCTGACTCCCAAAATGAGTTTATTCAAAGAATCACTAACACAGAATGAGGCGACGCAAAGAGAATTTCAGATGTTTGAACGCTCCATGCGCCAAACTTCAAGGCTGGTTAAAAGCTTTTTAGAGTTCGATGCGAATGAAAATGAGCCACTGATAGAAATAAACATCAACGATATTGCCAAAGAAAAACTGAACGAATTGAAGCGGAAGTCACCGAAAAATATTGAGGTTCAATATTCTCTCGATCCGGGCATCCCGTCCATGCTGTCATACCCCGGCAAGATTAGAAAACTGCTAGATATTTTTTCCCAAAACAGTATTGAAGCCATTGAGGATAGAGGCTATGTCCGCATATCGACCCAAGTTGTAAACGTCAAGGAGGATTCTGTTCTTAAGCCCAACTTATTTTTTCTTCATAAAGGGAAATATATTGAAATCATTTTTGAGGATAATGGGATTGGAATAGACACGCGTGTCCTTTCACAGATTTTCAAACCGTTCTTTTCAACAAAAATTCGAAATGACGGTATAGGTTTGGGCCTTTTTGTCGCTTATAATATTGTAAAAGATTTGGAAGGAGAAATTTTTGTAAAAAGCAAACAAAATGAGGTTACAAAATTTTTCGTCTACATTCCGTGCAAAGGAGATTTAGAAATGCAGGAGATATTACCAGGGATGGCAGAAGCAATTAAGGAAAAATCGCCGACGATATTAGTGGTTGATGATGAATTTAATATTCGCAGCATGTTGAAAGAAGTCTTCGAGATGAATGGATATTTTGTGTTTACGGCAGCAAATGGGAAAGAAGGAATCGACATTTTCAAGAAACATCTTGACCAAATCGACTTAATTATTTTGGACATGGTCATGCCGGTGATGGATGGAAAAAGCGCTTTCTTTGAAATCAAAAAGCTTAACAAAAACCAAAAGATCATTATTATCAGCGGATACGCCAAAAAAGAGGACCTGAGGGAGATTCTTGACAAAGGCGCCCTGGCTTTTATGAGTAAGCCTTTTCAAATCGAATCGATAGTTGAAAAAGTGGGCGAGTACTTAAACGTTAATTGAGTTTTCGCTTTCTTTGATTAAAGCAAATCAATGAAGTTAGGCAAGGAGATTCCCAAATCCTGCGTGTATAGTCTTAACAATTCAATATGGAGTGTCTTTTGCGAAGGCAAAACAACTCTTTGAAAAGGAAAGTTCGAATTTCTTAAAACAAGAGCAAACCTCGCCTCATAATCTCGATTAAATCCCATTTTACCAAAGGCCAATGCTACTTTTTCTCTGTCGAACCATTCCATCACAACTGGTTCCTTTTCAATTTTTTCATTTAAGCGGGAGTTTTTCATAGCGTTGTTTATAACTAGTTATATATGCCTGCATTGCGGCTTTAAGATATACTTCGGCTTCCTTTTCGCTGCTGGCTTGAACATGACATCCCTTCAGATCGGGACAACTCGCCAGATATAAATTGTCTTTAATTTTCTTAATTCTTACTTTTAACTTCATAGTTTATTAAGCGTTCAGTTTATTTGATATATACAATATACTAAATTTTGTTTCCAATGTGAATCGATTCTTTGATGTTCATAGGACTGATTGGCTGAGATGAAGATTAAGAGGAAAAATATTTATTTCGTTTTGGTGGAACCTCAACACCCGGGGAATATCGGAGCGTCCGCAAGGGCTCTGAAAACTATGGGATTTCGGAATTTCATCCTGATCAACCCGGTCGATTTTGATGTCCCGGAGACAAATTTTATGGCTCATGCGTCGGAAGACATTCTAAAGGGAATTCAAGTTACAAATAGTCTGAAGGATGCCTTAAAAAAGATGGATTTTGTCATCGCCACTACCCAGCGAGATCGGGGATACCACCTTCCGTACTACACCCCAAAAGAATTGGCTGAGAAAATTATTCCGCTTTCGCAAAACAATAACATTGCGATTGTTTTCGGCAGAGAGGATTCCGGATTAACGAACCAGGAATTGAGAGCGTGTCATGTAACATCGACGATTCCAGCCAGTGTAAAACATCCTGCTCTTAATCTGTCTCAAGCGGTAATGCTTTATTGCTATGAGCTGTTTAATTGTTCATTTCATGCTGATAAAAAATATCACTGGAGACATGCGAGTTACCGTGATATTGAAGGCGTTTTCGAACATCTTGAGCACAGTTTAAAAGCCATCGGATTTGAGCCAAAGGACAATTGGGACAATTTCATCATGCGGTTCCAGCGGTTCTTTGCCCGCGCTAATCCCGAACCGAGGGACGTGAAACTAATGCACAAGATTTTTCAATCATTTGATGAGTATATTTCCCTTATGAAAAAATCGGGCCCGAGGAAATGATGCGCTACTACTTTTTGGGAATCGCCGGAACGGCAATGGCTTCTCTGGCTGTATTATTAAAACTGAAGGGACATGAAATTTGGGGAACGGATCAGGCGATTTATCCGCCTATGAGTGATTTTCTCCGTGATCATAAAATACAAGTTAATGAAGGATACGACAAAAGACATCTGCAAGAGCCGTTGGATGAGGTGGTAATAGGAAATTCTCTTTCGCGGGGCAATGACGAGATTGAAGAAATCTTGACCAAAAGGATACCATTCACATCACTACCCAAACTTATCCATGATGAGTTTATAAAGAATCATCATAATATTGTCACTACAGGCACTCATGGGAAAACGAGCACCACAGCCCTGCTAAGCTGGATTTTTGAAGTGGCGGGGTTATCACCAACGTTTTTAATAGGAGGAGTTGCGAAGAATTTTTCATCTTCCATAAAATATGGGACTGGGAAGTACTTTATTATTGAGGGGGATGAATACGACAGCGCTTTTTTTGATAAGCGGCCCAAATTCCTGCACTATTTTCCTGGGCATCTAATAATAAACAATATTGAATTTGACCATGCAGATATATATCCTGACTTAGATACGATTAAGGGTGAATTTAAGAAATTGTTAAAACTGATTCCTGCAAATGGGCTGATTGTTGCGAATGGAAATGATGATGCAGTCAAAGAAGTTGTCCAGAGCAAACATTCCCGCTTACAGCTTTTTGGGAGCAATGACGATTGGGACTGGTCCTACCGTAGCATAAAAATGAATGGGATGAAAACACAGTTTGATTTGATTCATAAAGGAGAAACGATTGATAACTTTCTCATATCACAGCCTGGTGAGCATCAGGTGCAAAATGCAGTTGCAGCAATTGCCGTTGCCCGGGATATCGGTATCGAGTGGCACATCATTAAGAGGGCTCTGGGCTCATTCAAAGGCGTGAAACGCAGGTTAGAATTTTGGGGCAAATTACATGGAGCTTTGGTCTTCGATGATTTTGCCCATCACCCTACCTCTGTAAAAAAAACGCTGCATGTTCTTAAGCAGGTGTTTCCCGATCATCGAATTGTCGCTTTGTTTGAGCCCCGCACGAATACCATGGTGCAAAATTTTTTTCAGGAGGAATTAACGCAGGCGCTGTCACTAGCCGATGGAGTCTTGATTGCACCATTACACCGGCCGGAACGGATTCCATCTGAGAAGAGGTTATCCATACCGAAAATTGTTCAAGCGTTGGAGGAAAAGAAAATATTTGCCAATGCATTGGATTCCTATTTTCAAATACCAAAATTATTATCGGAAGTTTTAAGGGAAAAAGATGTACTAGTTCTATTGACTAATGGAAGCTTGGGCGGATACTATTCGACGGTTAAAGCGACGATCCAATCCTACCCTGATTTTGGCTAATGGATTGAGACATTGATGAGTATCTCTTTCGGATGTTATCAAACTGGTTTTCTGCGGAATAAAATACGTCGAATAGCAATGGGGCAAAATGTCTCCCTTTTTCATGGGACATAATCTGCAAAGAGTCTTTATGAGAGAATGCTCTCTTATAAACTCTATTTGTTGTCAGTGCATCGTACACATCGGCTATTGCCACAATTTTTGCTGATAGCGGTATATCAGGACCTTTCAGCCCGCGCGGGTATCCATTGCCGTCCCAGCGCTCGTGATGGCAGTAAGTGATCTCGATGCCCATATTGAGAAAATCCATATCACCGTACTGTTGACGGATAGAACTCAATGTTTGGTAGCCGATTGTCGTATGCGTTTTAATAATTTCATATTCCGCTTCAGTAAGCTTGCCTTTCTTTAACAAGATATGATCCGGGACTCCCACCTTGCCAATATCATGCAATGGGGCGGTTCGATAAAGGGTGTCAATGAATTTATCAGTTATTTCCTTTTGAAAATTCGGCAATTTGGATAATTCTTCGGCTAAAATTTTACTATATCCCCTGATTCGTTCCAGGTGAAAGCCGGTATCTCTATCTCTAAATTCAGCCAATTTTGCCAACCCAAAAATAATTGCCTCCTGGGCAAGCGTTGTGTGTTCCAGACTTTCTATTAAAGCGCTCTCAACTCGTCGTAATTTGGATACGTCCTTGATGAGAGCGGCATAAGCAAAGATATTTCCGGCTTCATTCTTAATAGAAAAGAAAGAAGAAGAGGAAATGATGGTTTCCCCATTGGCACGCGAACCTTTCATCTCTTCTTCCCATTGATCCTCATTAGCCAATATACTTTGAATTTCAGAAAAATTCAGATTGGGCAGAAGATTTTTTTGCAGGACAGACAAATGCTTCTGGAGAATCTGACGCTTTCCCAGTCCGCTCATTCTTTCGAAACCGGGATTCACTTCCACAATAATTCCTTCAGTATCGAGTATTATTAAGCCGTCGTCGGTACTCTCAATGGCATCTCTAAAAATCTGAAGTTCTTCAACTCGCTTAGTCAACAATTGCTTTAGATCGCTTAGGAGGTGTTTTTCCTTTTTGCGCTGCCACGCTTTCTCCAGGACGCTGTCGATTTTCTTAAAGAAGTCGTCTATCAAAAATGGTTTGGAGATATAATCATAACCACCCTTTTTTAAAAAATCGACCGCCATTTCAATGTCCGGATTCCCGGTCATAAAAATGATTGGCAAATCCGGAAAATGTTCTAAACAATAATTGAAGAGATCCTCCCCAGTTCTGTCCGGCATATAAATATCGGAGACAACAATGTCGTATGGGTTCGAATATAACTCCTGAATGGCATCATCTACTTTAGTAACCGCAATTGCATCCGAACCGCGCTGCATAATATTTTGGGAAAGCACTTTTCCTAAAAACACTTCATCATCCAAAATGAGAGCGCGGTATTTCTGTTGCGGCATTGCAATTCCCTTTGGCAATTTACTTTTTGCAGAAATCATCGGCAAAAATCAAACAAATGTTACCCACGTATCTGCTTTTGATTTCGATTATTTTTTACCATTTCTTTTTACATTTGAGATTTCTTTTTCAAATGCAGGGTAATAGCTCTGATAACGGCCGTCCGGATACTTATTTCGCAATTCATTATAAAACGCAGTAAGTTCTTCAAGCTGTTTCAACTCCATGAAGGCTTTGCAGAGAAAAAAGGCCAGCGTTTCACCATCATAAAATTTTTTATCGAGTTCCAATATTTCTTTGCAGGTATCAATCAGTTTATCGTAGTTCTTTCTTTCATAAAATAAATGAGCCATACCAAAATAACCGGTAGCCCTATTTTCATTGCCAGTGGCATTTTCAATGATTTCCGTAAAGAAGCTTTCCGCATACTCGTACTGCTTTTCATAGAAGGCTATGAAGCCTTGATAGTACCGTACTGCCTGGAAATAATCCGATTCTTTCCAGCTAAAAAACTTTGCAACTGTATCCAAATATGTTTTTGATTTTTTGAACGCCCCGGTCAGAAAGTAAATTTTTCCGGCCTCAAAATGCACGTATTTCTTTTCTAATTCCGGTAGCTCCTTTTTCAATGCTTCTTCTAAATAGCGGAGAGCATTTTTGCTGTCCTTGAGGGCGCTATAGGAAAATCCGATCAGTCTCAGACAGTCAAACTGTTGCCTGGTGGTAAGCAAATCACTGGTTAAAGACTTATCCAAATAGAAAATGCAATTTTTAAAATCCTTAAAATTATAATAGCTCCAGGCAAGTTCAATCCATATTATTGGCAAATTGACCGGATCATCCTGAATTTGTTCCTCTACCCATTTATAGAGTTCAATAGATTTTTGGTAATTCTTTCCCAGGTAAGCCTTCCTGGCTTGTTCTATCTTTTCTAGAATTTTTTTCTCGTTCGACTTCATATCGGGCCCAATTGTTAAATATGACAAAATCAAAAATATAAATAATGAGAATTTCAAAACTAATTGATCAAGTAAAGACTTCCGAAAAATATAATCTGCGGAGAATGCTATCCCGCGGCCAGTGAATTTTCAGACAATGCCGAAACCGTTGCTCACTCGAAAAATTATATTTTCGTTGTTAAAAGGTGATAATGAAATTAAAATTTAAATCGGCATCCAAACATTGTAAACTAAAGAAATAAAATCAAATTCCAAAGGAGCGCACAATGCAGATTCAACCTCTAACACAATTGAGCGAAGAAGAAAACATGTTCAGAGAGATGGTCAAGGAATTCGCAGAGGAAGAAATTCAGCCGCACGTGATGGAGATGGATCAGAAGGCCGTATTTCGGAAAGAGATTGTTGACAAGTTTTTTGAATTGGGCATTATGGGTGTGGAAATACCGGAAGCGTACAATGGAACGGGAAGTTCGTTTTTCATGGCGATTTTGGCAGTGGAGGCGCTTGCTACCGTGGATGCATCCGCCGCAATCTATGTGGATGTCCAAAATACGCTGGTGAATAATGCCATTCTGCGATTTGGGGGCGAAGAACTAAAAAAGAAATACTTACCTCAACTCGCAAGCGACAAAATCGGCGGGTATGCTCTCTCTGAAGCGGGTTCCGGCAGTGACGCATTTGCCTTAAGCACTCGCGCGGTTCAAAAGGGAGATTATTTCGAGTTGAGCGGTCAAAAATTATGGATCACCAACGGGGGAGAAGCTGATCTTTTTGTTATTTTTGCCAATGCTGACCCGGACAAGGGTTACAAAGGCATAACAGCGTTTCTCGTTGAAAAGAAATTTGAGGGATTTTCGGTCGGTAAGAAAGAGGATAAACTCGGAATTCGGGCGAGCAGCACTTGTGAGATAATACTGGACAATTGTAAAGTGCCCAAAGACAATATCCTGGGGGAATTTGGCAAAGGATACAAATACGCCATTGAAACATTGAACGAAGGGAGAATTGGAATTGGCGCTCAGATGATTGGAATTATGGAAGGAGCAATAGAAGCCGCCAAAAAATACGCCCATGAACGCTCTCAATTCGGGCAGAAGATTGTAAACTTCCAGGCGATTCAATTTCAGATCGCGGAGGCCGCTTCTCTCCTCGAGGCATCCCGCTTGCTGGTTTACAATGCCGCACGATTAAAAGATGCCGGGCATGAATTTATTAAAGAAGCTGCGATTGCAAAGTACATATCCTCGGTAAATGCCGAAATAGTGACCTCCAGGATGCTTGAAATTTTTGGCGGATACGGTTTCACAAAGGACTACCCTGCTGAGAAGTACTATCGCGATGCGAAAATCGGGCAGATTTATGAAGGTACTTCGAACATGCAGCTTCAAACTATCGCAAAATATTTGCTCTTTAAATAATAAATACTTAAATGATAAACTCTTGAGAATTAAGCTTGCGAGGCCTTAATGAAATCATACAGAATTAGTGTGATAATTGTATTTGTTTTGTTCAGGTTTCTATTTTCCCAAACAGGCTATGAAAAACACTTTACCGGGGATGCTCTGCGCATCGATTATTTCCATAGTGGAACCAAAGACGAGGAAAAAATTTGCATCAATCAATTGTACAGGGTTACTCCTTGGGCTGGATCACGGGAAAATTTAATTGATACTTTGAACGCCGGATATTATATGGTTCGGGTCATAGATGGAAACACAAATAATTTGATTTATTCTTATGGTTTCAGCACGCTTTTTAATGAGTGGCAGACCACTCAGGAAGCGCTTCAGGGCGTTTGGAAAACGATTCATGAAACCGTTCTGATCCCCTACCCCAAGCATGAAATTCAGCTTGAATTCTGGAGCAGGGACAAGAAAAGTCACTTTTCCAGGTTGATTTTTAATACCAGAATCGATCCCCGGTCATACAGTATTAATAAAGAAAACAGGGCCTCGGGCGCAATCAAACTGGATTCAATAATCAATGGGGATTATTCCCGAAAGGTGGATTTGGTGGTCATTGGGGAGGGATTCACTTCCACTGAATTGACCGAATTTCTGAATATTGCTAAAGCTTTAACAGACACGATGTTTACAATTGAGCCGTTTAAAGATTATAGTCAGGAGTTTAATATATATTTTGTCATAAGACCCTCACAGGATTCCGGTACCGACGATCCGCGCAAAGGTATATTCAGTAAGACCGCGTTAAATACTTCCTTCAATACTTTCGATTCCCAGAGATACCTGATGACTTTCGATACGAAATCGATACATGATATTGCCTCAATTGTACCCTATGATGCTATTATCATAATAGTAAACAGTGAAACGTACGGCGGCGGCGGCATTTACAATTTCTACGCCAGTACATCGGCATTCAATGAGTGGAGTCCCTATGTTTATGTTCATGAATTTGGACACAGCTTCGCCGGATTGGCAGACGAGTATTATACCAGTGATGTGGCATACAGCGAGTTTTATCCCCCGGGGATCGAGCCGTGGGAGACAAATGTAACCCCGCTATTAGACCCCAAGAATGTGAAGTGGGCCAATCAGATTGATCAAGGAATTCCGATACCCACTCCGTGGGACAAGGAAAAATTTGATAAAGCGAATATGGAATATCGGAAAAAACTCAGACTATTGACTGATGAAAAAGCGCCAGCGTCTGAAATCGCAAAGTTAAGTGAGAACCACCAAAAATGGCTGGATGAATTTTTCATGAAAAGCCGCTATGTGGGAAAAACAGGAGCCTTTGAAGGCGCCGGATATGCTTCGGAGGGATTATATCGACCCGCTGTGAATTGCATCATGTTTTCAAAAGGGTTACCCGGTTTCGACGTTGTCTGCAAAAGTACCATCGAGCGCCGGATACAATTTCTGATTAAATAAGCGTTGCCCATTCCCGAATAGTAAATGATTCATAAATCAGGTTGATTTCTTGAATTGTTTCTGGCTGAACCAAGAACGATCCCAACTCAATATTCCACCTACTTTTAAGGGTGCAAATTTCAACTTATTCGTTCATGTTTTAAGAATTATTTCCGAAGCTACAGTATGATAAGAAGGAATCTTTCAAGTATGATATGGATATTGAATGAAAAGAATCGCCCAAAGGGTGCTTGAGCTACCCCTTTATGCTCGCCTGACTTTATTTGTCGGAATCATATTAATCTTCATTTTCTCGCTCCTTTTGCTAACCGCACAGTATTTTTACATTCATGTCGTCAATCAACAATTTGAGCTTCGAGCTAAAACAATGGCAAATAGTCTGGCACAAGTGACTATCCCCCCGCTGTTGAATTATGATGAAGTTTCATTAGGACAAAATTGTTCTTCCATAGCGCAGCAAAAGGATGTGGTATATGTTGCAATACTAAATGCCGAAGGAAAGGTTTTGGGTCAGGCTACGCAGTTCTCACCAGAAAGCCTATCCGCAAGTTTGAAAAGAGCTTTCCAAAACTTTGATGATCACCCCGATCCTGTTTTGAAATCCAGGTATTCCGAGGACAACTCTGTACTGGAGGTGTTCCGCACAATACAAATCCAGGATGTCATCTGGGGATATATTTTAATCGGTATTGATTTAAGCGAGTTTAACAAGCTGATATCAAAGGCACGCTGGATATCACTCGCATTTGGCTTATTTTTCATCCTCCTCGCTATTTATAGCGTCCAGAAAATCACCGAGAGAGTTGTTTCCCCAATTAAGTACCTGATCCGGGCGACAGAGGAAGTAAGCGCTGGAAATTTTAATTTCACAATTGAGATGAAGGATAGGAGTGAGTTTGGCCAATTAGCACTGAAATTTAACGAAATGACGGCAAAGCTAAATTACTATTATAAGCAGAAAGAGCTATTGCATAGGAAACTTCATGAGTACTCGGAAGGTTTGGAACAAAATGTACGAGAACGGACCCGGCAGCTGCGGCAAATTCAGAAAGAAGTTTTACAAATTTTCCATCAAATCCCGATTGGATTACTTACGGTAAACGAGGAAGGATTCATCCGCTGGTACAACGAGGAGCTTCTGAAAATATTGGAAATACAAAATAAAAAGACTCTAAATGATGCTAACATCTATCTAAACAGCCCATTTGGTCAAGAAGCATTCCAGCAAAGAATTAAGGAAACTTTAGAACATAAGAAAAGAACCGTATTCCAATTTTCATATAATGTCTCTGATGATGAAAGACGTATTCTCGATATATACGCTCAACCCATAACATCTGATTCCGACGGCCATGCCGGAATGATCTTCATCATAAAGGATATTACGCAGGAGACAGCATTGAAAAATCAAATCAACCGCGCCCAGCGGCTTGAAAGCATGGGAATTCTGGCTGGCGGCATTGCCCATGACTTTAACAATGCTCTGGGCATTATTTTACCGAATGCTCAAATGTTAAAGCTGAAATTAAGGGATCAGAATCTGTTGCATTACGTTGAGACCATCGAAAAAGCAACAGACCAGGCTGCGAGTTTAACCAAGCAAGTGTTGTCATTCTCGAGGGGACATCAAAAAGGCAAACCTGAAAGATTCAATCTGAGCGCGCTTATAAAGGAATTTTTGGGCATGTTTAGTCGGGTTGTCAGCAGAAAAATAATAATCAAAAAGGAATTGTATAATAGGCTTTGGAATATCGAAGCTGACAAAAGCCAGATTGAGCAAATCTTGATGAATTTATCAATGAATTCTGTTGATGCAATGCCCAAGGGAGGAGAATTGATCTATCGGACGACCAATATCGAATTCTCGCACGACCGAGAGATAGTCTATCCGGACATGAAAAAGGGAAAATATGTAAAATTTGAAATTATTGACAACGGTACCGGGATCCCCTCGCAGCTTCTGGACAAAATTTTCGATCCATTTTTTTCCTCGAAAGAAGAAGGCAAGGGAACAGGTCTGGGATTGAGCATTGTTTACGGATTGGTTCAAGCCTACGGTGGCATTATTGATGTTCAGTCCAAAATTAATAAGGGAACACAATTCAGCATATTCTTGCCGGCAACTACTAAAAAGAGAACTTCAAAAGTGACTGACACTTACAAATTGCCAATGGGAACAGGAAAAATTTTGTTGGTTGATGACGAAGCTATGTTAACGGAAACAGTTTCACACATGTTGGAATCAATGAAGTATAAAGTAATTATTGTCCAAGATGGTAAACAGGCTGTTGGTATGTATAACAAAAATGGTGATGATATAGATTTGATTATAATGGATATCCAGATGCCGGGAATGGATGGAATTGAGGCTGCCGATCTTATTTGGAAGAAAAATCCCAAAGCAAAAATCATTTTTTCGAGTGGGTATGCAGACCCTGTAAAATTAGAGGAGTTGCAGCGTAAAGGGGTAAAGGAACTGTTGAGAAAACCTTATAGAATGGATGACTTGGTTGAAATCATCCAGAAGACCCTAAATAACCAACAACATTCCTAAGAGATTACACCTGTTCAATTTTCTCCTTCACCAGTTTAACTGTCTCATCCAACAGACTGAGCGATTCTTTCTCCAATTTCGCACAAGTCGATTTCATTTCATCCACAAATTTGTGATCCTTAATAGGCGGTAAATTTATCAGAACGTTGAAGATGCCCCCCCTAATTCCCGTGAAGGCTATTTGCGCGCCCACTCCGGCGTCGGTTACCGAGTTGATGTTAGCTTTCTGAACGGCTTCGGCGGCAATTTGGAGTGCCTCATAACTAAGCTTGGCAGTGTTCAACGGTACGTTGACCGCTTGCTTTAGGCCGTCTTGAATTGCTTTTTCGCGAATCTGTTTTTCATCGTCTGTGTTTTGGGATAAACGGCGCGCTTCCATATAGGCATTGAATGCATTTGTGTCGTCATCAACCGCTCTTAATAATTTGTCCTTCAACTCTTGTGCTTTTTCGGCAATTTTCAGCAAATCTTGTTCGACAGATTCGTAGCCCTTTTTGCCAACTGTCAAATTACTTACCATTGAAGACAAAGCAGCACCTAACCCACCCGCAAAAGCCGCGATTGATCCTCCGCCCGGGGCCGGCGTATCCCGACTAACCTCATTCACAAAATCTGCCACCTTCAATTCAATCAATGCATTGGAATCCGTCTTAGGCAATCCCAATATTTTTTCTTCAGGGACAAATGGGCTTACATCATTTAACCCCATTGAGTAAATGGCGGTCTCTATTACATCATAAAGCGGAATTCCCGCGGACTTTCCCTGCTGCTTTAGATAAAACTTTCCTGCTTCATAAATTGCCTGGAACGGAACCAATCCCACAATTTCGCTGCCGGTAACCACCAATCCTCTTTCGGCAGCCAATTTTCTCGCCTCCTCAAGAACCAGGTGCATGGGCGTGATCTTGTAATTCGTCAGGTTAATCGAGATTTGAGCCCGGCCGTATTCTTTCACAAACCAGCCAATCGCCCGGCAGTGACTGAATTTCCCCGGTTTTTTTACCGACCTTCCTCCGGGTTCTTCGGGATCGGTATCGTGTAAATTCAGTAATTCGGCCAGGTTATAGTTATGTTCCTTTAGGCAATGTTCATTAATTTCTTCATTGGACTTTCCGATAAAATCACAGCTTCCGCAGGGGTAATGGTCTTCGCCATATTTCAACAAATCACCTTTAAAGTAAAAGGGATGGATATTGCCGGTTCGTACGCTGCGTCCTTTTTCCCGCAATTCAAAAGCAATGTCCGTCGCATATTTAGCCTCTTTGGTGTTCAAGGTGATATTATACGCGATTAGAAATTCCCTGGCACCGATTACCGTCGCCCCTGCCCTCGGATTGAATTCTGCCGGGCCAAAATCGGGTTTCCAGCGAGGATCCTGCAATTTCTCCGCGAGCGCTTCGTATTCTCCTCTCCGGATGTTCGCTAGACTTTTTCGTTCCTCGGAAGCCGCGGATTCCTCATAGAGGTAAATCGGGATTTTTAATTCCTCGCCGACGCGTTTTGCCACATCTTTGGATAACTTTACGACCTCCTCCATGCTGATTCCGTTGACAGGGATGAAAGGACAGACGTCTGTCGCTCCCATGCGCGGGTGTGCGCCTTTATGTTTGCCCATGTCAATCAATATTGCAGCTTTTCTTATCCCCCTAAACGCTGCTTCCTTAACCAACTCCGGCGGACCGACAAAGGTGACCACTGTTCGGTTAACATCCGCACCCATTTCGACGGATAACAAGTCAATGCCTTCAACGCATTCTATCTCATTGGTAATTTGATCGATGATTTCTTTACTGCGACCTTCAGAGAAATTGGGTACACATTCAACAATAGTGTCCATGAAATTCAAATCACTCCTTTAGCGAGGTTCACGGTTTGATGCTTTTCTGGTTATTTTTTGGATCGTTTCTTAGGTGAATCGATTGATTTGATAAAAGTCTCCAATTGTCTTACGGCTTCTTTTAGTTCTTTGTCGAAACTTCCCCCGGTTCCCCCGCCATGGCGCATATTGAAAATGAGCCTTTTATTTTGCTCATCGATATCGCAACCCCAGTTTATCATATAATTGAAGATGCCGGCTTGTTGAATGCTCTCCAAAACCTGTTGGGGAGAGATGTGTTTGACTTCAATAATCTTGATCATGTTTTTCCTCAATCGTAATATTGAAAACTCACTTGTTAAAACTATATAAAATATAAACCAAAGGCTTCAAAATTAAAGGCAATTTTTCAAATTTGGTAGTTTTTAATTTTTAACTGAGGGTGAAATTAGTAATATTAGAATCATCAAAAGCGTTACTGAGCCTCGGAAGTATATTCGGATTCACAGACAATAAACGCAGATAACCAATTTTCATAGAAGATTTGTGGATTACTATGAAAACTCAGACTAGTCAAATCCCAATAGATGCTCCATTTTTTTGATTTTCCTCTTGATTTATGGTTTTCACTTAATAGATTCGTTTCATCCCTGCCGCTACTCCAAGGTAGGCGAGACTGTTGGAATCTAAATTCACTTGAAAAACCATGGATGCTAATAAATCAACCAAAATCAGAACCCGTTTCGCTCCAAGCCCGACCGGCTTCCTTCACGTGGGGGGCGCTCGTACCGCTTTATTCAATCTGCTATTTGCAAAAAAATACGGCGGAAAATTCTTGCTGCGAATTGAGGATACCGACGCCGCCCGTTCCAGTGAAAAGAATATTCAACAAATAATAAATGATCTTCAATGGTTGGAATTGAATTGGGATGAGGAGATTATTTTCCAGAGCAAGCGAATCCCCATGTACCAGGATTTTGCCCGCCAGCTTGTCGACACAAATCATGCGTACTTTTGTTTTTGTGCTGCAGAAGAACTGGCTGCCAAACGAAAACAAGAAGACAAAACCAGACGAATGTATCTCTATGATGGTACTTGCAGAAAACTCTCGCATAAAGAAGTAAAAATCAAACTTAAAAAACAACTACCCTATGTCATCCGCTTCAAAGTGCCTCGCGGGATTACCATTTGGACTGACATCATTCACGGCAAAATCATTGTAAGCAATAATGAAATTGATGATTTTGTTCTCTTGAGATCTGAAGGCAGTCCAACTTACCAATTGGCGGCAGTGGCTGACGATCATGCTATGAACATTACTCACGTCATCCGCGGCGATGATCACTTATCCAACACCTCCAAACAAATTTTACTTTATGAAGCGTTTGGGTGGCAAATCCCGGAGTTTGCGCATCTACCCCTGATTCTTGGACCGGATAATAAGCGGTTAAGCAAACGGCATGGCGCTACTTCGGCTGGCGAATTCAGGGACAGGGGTTTTTTGCCCCAGGCTCTCACAAATTATCTGGCTTTATTGGGCTGGTCTCCCGCGGATGATAGCGAGATTATGTCTATTGAGGAGATAAAAGGGAAATTTTCTCTCGATGGGATATCAAAAAAGGGAGCGATATTCGATGAAGCAAAATTAACCTGGATGAATAGTCATTATATAAGACAATTGCCGGAGAGGGAGATTCTGGCTTATGTGCAAGATTACATTTCCCGTGGCGTCGGTGCCCAATTTGTTAGAGGGTCACTGGCCAAGACCAAACAAAAAGATGATTTTGATAAAAACTATCTAATCAGGGTAATTACATCGATGAAAGACAGGGCGAAGGTTCTACCTGATTTTGTTGATTCAGCCGGTTATTTTTTTAAGGACCCGAAAAAATATGAACCAAAAGGCGTTAACAAATACCTAAGAAATGCCGATATTTGGATTTACATATCAGAATTTACTGAAAAGATGACCAAATTGTCCGAATATAATGAAACGAGTATAGAAACTCTTTTGCGGTCATTTGCCGAGGAGAAAGGGATTTCAGCGGCCAAGATTATTCACCCGGTTCGATTGGCACTGACCGGGACAACCGCCAGTCCGGGTTTGTTTGAAATGATGGACATCTTAGGAAAAGAGACGGTTTTAAAGCGTCTGAAGTTTTTCATAGCACAACAACAAGAAATTCTCAAGCAGGCGGATATTCAGCTTTAATCGAGGAAGCTTTAATGCAGCCCAGAAAAGTATTATTGGTTGATGACGAGCAAGAAATTCGTGAAGACCTGGGAAAACGGGCATCCTTGCTGGGTTACAAAGTATTTGTGGCGAACTCGAGGACTGAGGCAAATTTTTTAATTAAACAACAAACCTTTGATCTTGCTGTTTTAGATATCATGCTCCCGGATGGAAGTGGGTTTCAAATTTCGCAGGATCTAAAAGCCAAATTTCCACACGTCTACTGCATCATCATAACCGGCTATGCCGCCTTAGATAATGCTATCGAAGCCATTAATCAGGGATTAGATGCTTATTTGGTAAAACCTTTTTCGGGTGAGCAATTTGACGCTGCTTTGCAACAAGGTGAAAAAATCTTAAAACTTAGAGAGGATCATCAACGGTTACTGGAAGAAAACCTCAGCACGCGGCAATTTTTCGAAAATCTTTTGGACAGCACCGGTGAAGCGATTTTTGTCGTTAATCTTGATTTCTCTATCCAATATTGCAATTTGGCGGCGGAAAAACTTTTGAACTCAGCCCGGGACATGCTCTTAAACCAAAACCTGCAATTCTTTATTGAGGACGGCTACAAAGTACTTAATCATATTTACCAGCAGTTGATGTTAGGTAAAAAGGTGGGCAGCTATCAGGTTAATCTAAAATACGGCGACGAAGAAAAATACGAGGTTAACCTAAGCGCAGATTTTCTCCATAACCGCCGGGAACATATTGAGGGAATCATCATTGCCATGGAAATAACCTCTTTACAGAACGAATTATTTAACCGAATACTCCGAAAAGAAAAATTTGCCACCCTCAACAATCTGGCCGGCGCATTGGCACACGAAATTCGAAATCCGATCAATATTTTGTCCGGTAGAATGCAATTGCTAAAAAAGGAAATTACTAATCCGCAATATCAAAAAACGTTCTCTATCATTAACCGACAAGTTGACCGTATTTCGGATATCATTAAGTTATTGGCTAAATTTAACACAAACAAAGATGACACAATTCCGGAAACATTCCCTCTGATCGAATTCTTTGAAGATCTTACTCAAAAATATCAGGATCAAAATCCATCCATTGATTTTCATCTCAACCCGCATCCAAACGACCAAGATGCGCTGGTCGAAGCGAATCGAATCCAATTTGAAGACGCATTTACTTATCTTTTCACCGCAATTTATGAGATCAGCAAGACTGATCTTAAAGTAGAGATATTCTACAAAATTAGTAAATCTTATGCCCCGAAGGCCCGGTTTACTATTCAGCTTGAATTCAGTACCTTCATTCCGCTCGATAGTATTTTCGAACCGTTTAAGTTTTTATCGCAGCAAGATAGTCAGTCTAGTTTGGGATTAGCCATCATGCATACTATTTTTTCAAACTACGGTGTTAAACTTAACACAGATCAACTGCAAAATCAAAACTCGGTTCTTATTCTTCAATTCCCGATCGCGGAAATAGTTGAGTCAACCGTGGGAGGTTCTCCGGCACGAAAGAATTCAGAAAAAAAAATGGTCGAGACCGGAGAAAATACTGCTAAACCTCAGGTAGACCAAAATAAATGACAATCCCTAAGGAGGTTTCACATTGAAAACGAGGATATTGATCGTCGACGATGAAGTCGACGCCCTCGACTTGATGGAAGAGCTATTTCAAAAAAACGGATATGACACCTACACGGCAAGCAATGGCGTTGAAGCACTAAACATTTTGAGAGAAACAGAAGTTGATATAATGATCTCGGACATTTTCATGCCGGAGATGGACGGGATGACCCTTCTGGACACCGTCGGCAAAAAATATCAGGATATTTCAGTCCTCATGATAACCGCGCATGGGACCATTGAAACAGCCGTTGAAGCAATGAAAAAAGGAGCAAAAGACTACATCCTAAAACCATTGCACCTCGACGAAATTGTCGGAAAAGTAGAAACGATATCCCAATTAAAAACGCTCATCAAAGAAAATAGGTATCTCAAGGACAAACTATATAAAAAGTTTAACTTCGAAAATATTATTGGCAAGAACAAGAAAATGCAGGAGTTATTTGAACTGATCCGGGATATTGCCAAAACAAATTCAACGGTATTGATCCGGGGTGAAAGCGGCACTGGCAAGGAGCTCATCGCAAATGCAATACATTTTAACTCCGACCGTATTGAAAGACCTTTTGTGAAGGTAAATTGCGCCGTGCTGGCGGAGAATCTTCTTGAAAGCGAGTTGTTCGGACATGTCAAGGGAGCCTTCACGGGAGCAATTAAAGATAAAATTGGAAGATTTGAACTGGCACATGGTGGTACAATATTTCTGGATGAAATTGGAGATATCTCCCCAAATATGCAGCTAAAACTTTTGCGGGTTCTTCAAGAGGGTGAATTTGAGCGCGTAGGGGGCAACGAAACTAAGAAGGTTGATGTGAGAATCCTGGCAGCCACTAACAGAAATTTGGAAGAAGCGATGAAATCAGGGAATTTCAGGCAGGACTTGTATTGGCGACTAAATGTTATTCCGTTAGATGTACCTCCCTTGAGAGAAAGAAAAGATGATGTTCCGTTACTGGTAGCTTATTTTTTGGAAAAATTCAGCGCGGATTTTAAAAAGAAAATTGAGGCGGTGGATGATGATGCAATGCACTATTTGCAAACATACGACTGGCCGGGGAATATCCGAGAATTGGAGAATCTGATGGAACGGGCAATTGTGTTAAATAAAACCGGAATTCTGACTGTTAAAGATTTTCCCATTTCCGTCTCGAGGGCTGAGACCGACGAAGAAATCAATATTCAGGTTAATAACGACTTAACTGAAGTTGTGGATAATTTTGAAAAGAAAATTATTCTGAAAGCGCTGCGTGAGAATAATTTCAATAAGCTGAGAACGGCGGAGAAGCTGGGCATCCACCGCAGTACCTTTATGTCCAAGCTGAAGAAGTATGAAATTAATTAACCCCCCAAAATTGAATTAACAAAACACTTGATTTTTGGCCGCCGTTACTATAATTTTTTCGTCTGCTAATGGGGTCGTAGTTCAGTTTGGTTAGAACGCCGGCCTGTCACGCCGGAGGTCGCGAGTTCGAGTCTCGTCGGCCCCGCTCTTAAAAAGGGGAAGCCATATGGCTTCCCTTTTTGTTTTTTATGATATCCTCATGGGATTGATCTTTATCCCTGCTCGATAAGATAAATAACATCATTTCAGCAGCAGCATCTTTCTGGACTTAACAAAATTTCCTGCGCGAATTTGATAGATATAAACCCCGCTGGAAACCAATTGCCCGTAATCATTCATCCCGTTCCATATTGCCTCATAATATCCCGGTTCCTGTTTTTTGTTAACAAGGGTTCGCACGCCTTGTCCGAGATTATTATAGATTGTTATGGTTACTTCACTCGTTTGCGGAATTTGGTATTTAAGTGTTGTCGTAGGATTGAAAGGATTGGGATAGTTTGCCGAAATATCAAAACGATCCGGAATCTGCCCAGTACCACCTTCGATGCCAACCACCAGCGTCACGGACTGGCTATTACTCGAATCATCGAACTCAAACAAATACGTTCCATTCTGAGTCGCATTGAAGGAATAATTGGTGCCTGCTCCACCAACGCCGCCATTACCATAGGCTGCT